>Ga0082335_1000552_pt1 | contig 92400 bp, 74 predicted proteins | sample Subgrocontami58m_FD_72375 | JGI IMG/M metagenome (GOLD analysis project Ga0082335, IMG submission 72375) | Subsurface groundwater microbial communities from S. Glens Falls, New York, USA - GMW37 contaminated, 5.8 m (SPADES assembly) (version 2) ...
CTATGAGGCCGGCCAGTTCGCAGTAGTATCGTCCTTTGGCGTTGGGGAGTCACCCTTCGATATTTGCTCCCTATGGAAGCCAGGAGAGCCACTGGAATTCGCCGTGCGGCGCGTGGGTACTGTGACCAGCGGCCTTCACAACCTGGGGGCAGGTGCAGTGCTTGGCGTACGCGGTCCTTTCGGCAACTGGTTTCCAATGGAGGAGTGCAAGGGTAAGGATATCGTCATCATTGGCGGAGGTATTGGCATGGCGCCGATGCGCTCCGTTGTCAACTACGTGGTTGAACACCGCTCGGACTACGGCAGGCTGCGTATCCTGAACGGCGCCCGCAGCCCACAGGACCTGGTGTTCACCAACGAGTTCGATACCTGGCGTTCCTCACCCGATAGCGAGCTCACGCTGACCGTAGACCGCGGCGATGACAACTGGAAGGACCGGACCGCCCTGATACCCTCAGTAGTAACGGAGCTGCAGTACTCACCTGACAATGCCGTGGCCTTCCTTTGCGGCCCGCCAATCATGATCAAGTTCACCGTCAAGGCACTGCAGGGCCTGGGCTTCCAGAACGAGCAGATTATTACGACTCTAGAGAGCAAGATGAAGTGCGGCATCGGCAAGTGCGGCCGCTGCAACATCGGCCAGAGCTACGTCTGCCTTGACGGCCCCGTCTATACCTACGCACAGGCCATTCAGCTCCTGGAAGAGGTATAGCCTCTAAACTCCGGGGCCGGCTAAAGACCACCGGAGGCACGTCCGGCCGGCCCTTGAACAAGTCTTCTCGATAAGGGGTTCTTCGCATGGCAAGCTCCGTGACAATTCCTCGCACCATGAGCACCCAGCACCCTGACAACGTGCTCATGCCATTCTTTGCCCGATCAAGTGTGATCGAGGGTGAGGATGAGATCAAGGAGGCGTTCTACGCCTTCTCTCACCTCCGCTGCCAGGAGCAGATGTGGGACTGCGAAGGCAAGGAGATCGATGAGTACGTCATCAAAAAGCTGCTGGTAGACTATCCCTACTACTTCCGCGAGCGAATAATCGGGAGAGACGTTTTTATCACACTACGGGTGCCCAATCCTACGGTGGAAAGGGACGAGGCCAAGATACTTCTGGAGACCCTGGAGAGCATCCCCCGCTCCTATGACAGCGCCCGGCTGTTCTACGATGGCGACACCCCGCCCATCTTTGAAGTGATACTCCCGATGACCACAGGAGCAGCCTGTCTCAACCGGGTTTACCACTACTATCGGGACTTCGTGGCAGGTAAGGAAGGACGAGAGTTCTTTCCAGGAGATATCTCGATAAAAGAATGGATTGGCGAATTTCGACCCAAGACAATCTCGGTGATTCCATTGATCGAGGACCGCGATTCGTTGCTGAGAAGCGACAGAATCGTTGAGGAATACTTACGTGATAAGGAGCTTCCCTACCTGCGGGTGTTTCTGGCCCGATCCGATCCGGCGCTGAACTACTCATCACTCGCTACTACCCTGACCTTGAAGGTAGCGCTGCAGAGGTTACATGTCCTGGAGCGAAACCTGGGGATACCTATCTACCCGATCCTGGGGGTTGGCTCGGTCCCCTTCAGGGGCAACTTCAAGCCGACCAATTACCGCCAGGTACTTGCAGAGTATCCCAGTGTCCAGACCTACACAATCCAGTCAGCGTTCAAGTATGATTACCCCAATGAGATGGTCACCCGAGCTATACGTGAGGTAGAACGACACTCGCGCGGTGAGCCAATTCCCGTGGAGGAGGAGGCAGCGCTCGACATAATCGCCAAGGTGTCAGCCGCCTACGAGAAGCAGTTATTGCCCATCGCCGGGCTGGTCAACCGCGTGGCGCGATACGTGCCGGCAAGGCGCGCCCGCAAGCTGCACATCGGACTGTTCGGATACGCCCGCCAGCTGGCCGGGGTACAGCTACCCCGCGCTATCAGCTTTTGTGCGGCGCTTTACTCTCTCGGATTGCCTCCAGAGTTGCTGGGAATAGACGCTCTCGAGCCCGGAGAGGTAGATTTCATTCGCTCAGTATACCCCGGCTTCGATCATGAGCTGCGAGATGCCGCCAGTTATTTCGACCCGAACGTTTACAAGCTGCTGCCGGCAGGTCTCAACAGTAGGATCGATCGGGCCCTGGCACTGGCCGACGTTCGTCCGGACGAAGCCCACCAGAAAGCCACCAGCCGGATCATCAGTTGCCTGATCCACGAGCGGGAAGAGGGGATACCCGACTTGATAGTCGAGGCCGCGGCAATCAGGAGGTTCCTGGGCTAAGCTGCCCTTTAGGTGTCTGCCCGGGCGATCTGCTCCCGCCCCGGGCGATTTACCAGCAGGAGGGCTATCGGCACGCTAACTACCAGCAATATCAAAGCGATAATCTGAGCCTGGCTCAACCCCAATGCAACCTGCGTGTCCACCCGGGTAAAGCTGATGAAGAACCGCCCGAACCCATACAGCGCCGTATAGATGGCAAAGACCGCTCCGTCACTAGGCATGCGTCCCCGTAGGCGTAGCAGGACAGCCAGAACAATCAAATCCCAGACCATCTCGTAGCCAACGGCCAGATGTACGGTTTTCCCCGGCTCTCCGAGTGTGTTGGGATGGATATAGCGGACACCGATCGGCCAATCGGTAGGCGTACCGTGGTGCTCCCCATTGATGACGTCACCGATCCGTCCAATAGCCTGGCCAAGCACCAGACCAGGCGCTCCGGCATCGAGGAACTTCCCGACTGGCCAGTGCTTTATCAGCATGACGATCACGACGGTTAGAGTGCCTACGACAATTGCGCCGTAGATAGACAGCCCGCCTTCATTGATGGCAATGATCTGCCCGGGATTCTTAGAGTAGAAGTCCCAGACATCCAATACGTGGAAGAGACGGGCGCCAATGATCCCACCTACTACTGACCAGAGGGCCAGTGTGAGAACATCATCCTCGCTTATCTCGGTGCCCCTGAGAAGGCGCATAGTAAGCCAGATTCCGGCGATGATACCGACCGCGCTGAAAACGCCGTGCCATGCCAGAGTAAACGCCCCTATCGTGATAATATTCGGGTCCAAGTCTATCGTTATCATGCAATCCTTTCACGGTAAGCTGAACAGAGTTCGACGCCTTTGATTCTGACATTCCAGGGAAAGGAAGTCAACTACCAGGCGAGGAGCTCCAAGGCCACCGGATCCCCCAGAGGCTACCGACACTGCACGCGCCGAGGGGGAAACATGCAGGCATGGTCCCCCCTCAATTACTATATCAAACGCCCCGGAAAGACAGTAATCTACATCTGTCGTTCAGGATGCAAAGCTCATCCATAGCACTAACCCGGCAGGGTTACCTGTAGCTCCTTTGCCAGCAGACTCTGGTCCACAAGGTCCTTCCACGGAACTGGCTTGTCAATGAGCTTGAACTCTCGCATGGACTCCTCCGCTACCTGCAACCCTCCAACGGACAGCTTGGTCGTGAACGCTGTCTTTGGAGCCGCCTTCATCAACTGCGTGGCAACGGTTATGTCTATCTTGACCGCATCGGCCCATAGCTTTGCCGCTTCGTCGAGGTTATTGGTCTGCCAGTCCATTGTCTTTTGGTAGGCGCGGAGGAAGCGCTTCAGCACGTCGGCGTTTCCTTTGATGTAGTCCGGCCTGGAGGCTATGACGGTCTCCTGCCAGTCCTTGACCAGTTCGTGCGCCCAAAAGAGCACCTTCAGGCTCTTGTCCATAGTCCCCTGAACGGCATTGGAGTCGACCTGCCACGAACAATCCACAACACCCGTCTTCAGCGCAGTCCAAGACTCCGCGGCGCCGCCCACGGACACCAGGGTAAAGTCGCTCTCGTTCAGTCCAGCGGCCCTGATGGCCTTTAAGGCAAAGAAGTGAGTCAGAGAGGCTGGCCGGCTATAGCCAATCTTCTTCCCCTTCAAGTCCTGAATGGATTGGTATGTTGCATCAGGCTTCACCGCGAAGGCAATCGTGCTGGCGGCTGCCCACTGACCGGCAATGATGCGGATAGGAGCCCCTTGCATGAATGCGCTTATGCTGGGCGAGACGGCTGGGATCGGCCAGTTCATCCCGCCTTCCGTCAGGCCGCGGACGACATCCGACCCGCCCTGAAACTCCGTGATGACGTTCTTGATACCCTCCTCGGCGAAGAAGCCCTTAGCCTCGCCGATGTGGAAGGTAGCGTGATTAACCGTGCTGGTCATACCGACCCCGCCGGTCTGGCCCTCAAAGAGCGGTTTCCGGGCGGCACCCGGTAAGCAGGACGAAAGGGACGTCCCCACGAGTATGGCCCCTCCCGCTGCCACCGATACTTTCAAGAAGGTCCGCCGGTCAAGTCTCATTGGAGTTTGCTGGTCCATCTTTGCCCTCCCTCAAGATAGTCCTGCTCCCTACGACGGGGACTTGCTTGCTGCGAAATACTATTCTACTCGACCCTATCTGCGAGTGACGCGCCTTGGCCGGAGCGCTAAAACACCTCCTACCTGCACTAGATTCTGAGAATCATCTTGATCACCCCTATTTACGGAGTTTCTCCCGGCTGGGGTCAGCGATAGCCATCTGCTGGACGGAGTCATCCCCGAACTTGCGGATCTTTATCCCCCCAGCCAGTCTTGGAAAGTCAGGGAAGTTGCATAGCTCATCCGGCAGCTTGTAGCTGGCCAGCTTGTCCTGCATGAACTCTCGCAGGTCCTTAAGACCCAACGGCTTACCATCCCTGGTTACGACGCAGGCACAGATGCTCTCCCCCATTACCGGGTTAGGCGTGCTGATTACACAGGCCTCCTTGACCTTCGGATGCTCGCATACCAGTGACTCGATCTCGTTGGGATTGATCGAGTAGCCACCCTTCTTGATGATCTCCTTGATCCGGCTCATCATCCGGATGTAGCCCTGCTCATCGATGGTTACCTGGTCTCCCGTATGCAGGTACCCTTCACTGTCTATCGACTTGGCGGTCTCCTCCGGCCTCTCCCAGTACCCCTTGAGGATGTTCCCACCAAACAACAGCTCCCCCGGCTGCCCTGCCGGTACTTCCTCTCCCGTCAACGGGTCTATCGCTTTCGCCTTAGCCCCAGGCACCGGGTGACCCATGCTATTGTCCCGGTTGGGGTCTCGGGGATTGCAGGCAATACCCAGGCCAGCCACTTCCGCCATGCCCCACCCGTGGAACATCTCCAGGCCAAGCATCTCCTCGGCCCTGTGGAACACCTCCGGAGGCCAGGCGAAGCCTCCACCCAGCCCAACCCGCAGGGATGACATGTCGTAGTTCTTGAAGTTAGGGTGCGCGGTCTCCAGAAGAATATGAGTCGGGGCCGCATGGTGGATCGTAACTCCGTGTGCCTGGATCATTTCGAGCGCCAGCTCCGCCTTATACTCCGGCATCAATACGATGCTTGCCTGGCTTTGGACGGCGACGTTAGTAACGAGCCCGACACCAAAAGCGTGGTACAGCGGAATGAGGCCCAGATAGACGTCGTCCGCATTCAGGTCCATGACAGGGATCGTTACCCCGGAGGAGTGGATGCAAACCTCATGGGAATGCATGGCTCCCTTGGGAACACCGGTAGTCCCTCCGGTATACAAGAGCATGGCCAGGTCGGTCTTGGGGTCTATCTCGGGTCTCTGGTACTTCTGGCCCCATCCCTTCTTTACCAGCTCGTCGAAATCCAGTACATCCCGCTCTGCTCCACCACCCAACGCTATGGCATGCTTGAGATCCGGCAGCTCTTGCCTCATGCCTCTCAGCATCCCCAGGTAGTCGTACCCCTTGTACTCCTTATGCAGGATGACTGCCTTGGAGCCGGAGTTGGATACCAGGAACTTGAACTCCTCTGCCCGGTATAAGGGGTTACACCAGGCCACTATCCCACCCAGCTTGATGACCGCAAAGTAGGCCACTATCTGCTCGGGACAGTTGATCAGGTCTATCGCTACCCGGTCCCCTTTACTTACCCCAAGCGAGGCCAGGCTCGACGCTAAGGCGTCTACCCGCTCGTTTAGCTCCCGGTAGCCGATCTTCTCTCCCTCGTAGATCAGAGCGGTCTTGTCCCCTACCAGCTTCACACTCCGCTCGAGCGTCTCCCCAAGCGTTAGCTCCCTGACATCCTCAAACCCACTTAGCTTTCCCCATCCTGCCATGCAATTCCTCCTTGGCCCGTGCGGCCAGATTGTTAGGCCCCATTTTAATACTACAAGGGCCGCTTTTACAACTCTGCTCAAACGCTCGGGTATCCGTGGCACTTTCCAGAGAGGTTATCCTTCCCCTAAAAACCGACGGTCACCACCGGCACCTGCGGCAATTCAATGCCTGGACGCAAGACTAAGGGGCCACCCTGGGGCGGCCCCTTAGTTTGTCTAGTTGGGTTAGGCTGCTACCAACCGCTGCTCGGGCTAAACTGCCGGGAGAGGAATGGCACGTAGATCTTAGAGCTAGCCGATGCCACTGTCTGGGCCCCGGATGAGAGTATCCCGGCGAAGATGGTGAAGTGGTCAGTGGTAACCGTGAAGGTATTGCTGCTGGTATCCTGGGTGTAGGTATCCGGGGTTACCCAGGAGCCACTGACCGTGTCGTAGTAACTGGGCTTGAGCATGGTCTCGTCGATTCCCATGCTGGTAAGCGTCGCATCAGCCGGGTAAGGGACCTTCAGCGTGACGCTTTGCTGGAACTTCTTGATCTCCACGTTGTTGGAGTCAAAGGCCTTGAGATTGTACCCGATGGCCCTGGCCTGAGCACTGGGCTGGGAGGCCAGCTTCTCGGTCGGTATGACGTAGACCGTTACATTGCCCGAAGTCGCCAATGCCCCACTGGGAATGGTTACCTGGGTGCCATCTTCCAGCGCCAGAACCTGCATGCTGGTGGCGTCAAAGGTCATGCTCGATCCCGCCGGCAGGCTAAGCCCGGTCGCTTCCTTAAGCGCCAGGTCGATCCCGGTGACACTGGCCGTCAGCACCGCGGCATTGACCTGGTCGGAGCGGTATACCGTGGAGCTGATCGAGCTGGAGGCTACGATATGCCAGGTATCATTGGTGGTAGCATTCAGCGAGTAGGTCCCGGTGGCGCCAGCCGTAACCGAGCTCCAGGCCCCGTTATCCGAGTAAGCACTCACTAAGGCGGAGGCTGCACCGGACCCGGTGACAGTACCGGAGATGGTTACTGTGGCCGTCGTGAACTGGAAGTTGACGGTTACTGTCCCATTGTTGGTGACAGTGGCCTGTACCGGCAGCGGAGGCAGGTAGCCCCTCTCGGGTGGTACCGCTGTCCGTATGACATAGGTCCCCGCCGGTACGTTAAGCGAGTATGATCCGTCCGAGGTGCTTACGGTATCGGCAACCAGCTGAGGAGACTCCGTGCTGGTGGCCGGCTTGGTCTCCGCCCATACCCGGGCTACCAGACCATCGCCATTGGGAGCCTTGACGGTCCCCGTTATCACCCCACTGGCCTGCTGCAGCACGAAGTTCTGACTCGCTGGAAGTATCTTGGTCTGGCCGTTTTGGCCACCGCTGACGGTGACCTGGTTGTTGGCTGGGGCCTTTACGATGTAGCCGGAGGTATTGACCTTGCCTCCCAGGAACCAGGTGCCATCCACTACCCGAAGTGAGTAGTTGCCGTCCGAGTCGATGGCAGTGCTCTTATGTCCCTTGCTGCTGTTACCGAATACCGTGCCCTCGATGTTCTTGCCGGTAAGGACAGCACCAGTGTCATCTACCCAGGAGCCAACAATTGTGTTAGCCGCCAGGGATACCGGGACGGTTACGGTGGCAGCCGTGCTGGAGGTCAGGTCGGCGATTACCGGGGTAGCCCCAAACTCCAGGCCGGGCGGGAAGTTGACGCTTACGGTATAGGTTACGCCTTTGGGTACCCGCAGCTTGAAGCTTCCCCGCTCCATCGGCGTACCGGCTACCAGGTTGTTGTTCTTGTCGGTCGCAAACCCAAACCCGTAAAGCTGCGAGGCCCCCGCAGCACCGCCCAGGCTAGCCGTGATAACCGCATCGGCTGCCTGCACCTGCAGGATGACGTTGCTGACCGACTGATCGGTTACGGTTACTTCCTGGGCCCGTCCCTTGAAGGCGTAGGTGGAATCCTTGCCCGGCCGGGCGGCTACCCGCCAGACGCCTGCTCCCACCGGGAGGGTGAAGACCCCACCGGTACTGCTGGTGGTGCGGGCAAAGCCCATGCCTCCCTCTTTGAAGGCGTTGATCTCGATGTCCGTTACCCCAACCGGGTTACCGGAGGCATCCGTGGCCCCGGAGATGACCACCTGCCCGGTGATGGAAGTAGAGAGCCTGGCCATGGTTATGGTGCCCACGTCCACGGGCGCCTTCTCCTTGGGCTCCACTACCGGTGGATCAGCCTTCTGGGAGAGACTCGGGTCCTTGGAGAAGACCCGTACCCGGGCCGTTATCCCGGCCGGTACGGCAACCGTAAAGGAGCCGTCACTGGAGGAGACCGGTGCACCGTTGCCGATGCCCTTCTCATCCCGGACGTCTACAAAGATGGTCTGGGGGTCCGGGGCAGCGCTTGAGCCCTCGATGGCAACCTTACCGGTAACCGTAGCCCCGGCCTTCCCGACCGTGAAGTTGTCGGTCTTGGTCTCCACCGCCTGATCTTCCGCCAGTTCTACCCGGTGGGGGGCTTCGGTGAAGATCCAGTCCAGTCCACCAGGCCCCTGCTCAGAGGCGCCCTTCTTACCACCTCCCATATCACCACCACCCGGACCTCCGAACATGGGGAAGAGCACGAGGAGCCATGTCCCGCCCTTCGACAGTTTCACAGTATAGGTGCCGGTGCTGTCAACGGAGGTATCCGAGTTGCCGGAGCCGTCTTCCCGGAAGGCATGCACACCGGCATTGGTGACGGCCGTTCCGTCCAGCCGCTTGACAGTACCGGTGATCCTCTTGACCGGCTCGGCCAGCGTGAAGCTGACAGTCGATGTATCGGCAGTGCCAGCGGCGCTGATAGTAACCGGCTTGGGATCGGGGTTCGCATAGGGCAGCATTGGGGGCATGAATACCTTGATCAGGTAGCTGCCCGCAGAAAGACCGCCCAGCAGTGCCTGGCCTGTAGACGGGTTGGTCTCGGTACCATCACCAACCGGCGTCCCCTCAGTGTCACTTGCGCCAGACTTGAGGAAGGGCTGAATATGTACCGGCATTGTGGTCGGGCTGTTGTTCGGGTCCAGAACGAAGACCGTTACCTGTGGCTTGGTCAGGATCAGCTTGCTGTCCGCCTCCCAGGCCGCATCGGGTTTTCCGTTGGTAATGATCACGTCCCGGGCGATGGAGTCGCTGTCCGGGCTTGTGCCTCCGGTGGACATCATCCTATCCACCTTAGCCTGGATCTTGTAGGCGCCGTCCGGCATTCCGCCGGCAGCAAAGGCGCCCTGCTGGTTGACGTTTACACCATAGTTGAAGGTGAAGTCGGGCTTGTATATCTGCACATGGACTCCACCCGTGACCGGCGTATAGTTCCCTGAGCTATCCGGGGTTGACTGGTACACGATACCGGTCATGGACGCTGCGCCCAGGTTGAACGTTACAGTAGCGGGACTTGCTGTTCCACCACTTATCTTCACCATCTGCGGAGCGGGTGGAGCCATGGTGGAGTTAGGATCGGGGAATACCATGATATTGTACTGGCCGTCCGCCAGCCCGCCGAAGGTTACATTGCCACTGCTATCCGTGACTTCCTGGAAGAACACACCGGGGCCGAAGGCATTCATGCTATTGATAGCTACGTTAGCGTTCGAGATGCCGGCGCCGGCCGCTGCAACCTTCACGGTTACCTGGGCTGTGCTAAGTGTCAGATCAACACCAGTCTGCGCGGTGCCGCTGAAGGATACGCGGTTGGGCTTAGAGGCCTTGAGCGCAGAGTTGGCGGGCGGGTTAGCGACAATGTCGTAGACCTTGCCACTGGACATGGCGCCCAGGTTGTACTTGCCGTCCGCACCGGTGAACGCCTCGATAGCCACCGAGCTTGACTGCGGACCCATGCTCGGGCCAAACCCGCCGGCCATCGCCTCGTTAGCCACTACCCTGGCGCCGGCAACAGCTGCCCCTGAAGAAGGGTCCTTGACCGTGCCCGAAACATTCGGGCTTGTCAGTTCCAGGTTGACAACCTGCGGATCGTCCGCTGCGGCTACGTTGCGCCCGCTCAATGTGCTCGTTCCAGCCTTGTAGCCACCGTAGCCACCGCCCGTGTAGCCACCCGGAGGAGGCCCACCCTGGTAACCACCGTAGCCACCACCCGTGTAGCCACCCGGAGGAGGTCCTCCCTGGTAGCCACCGTAGCCACCGCCCGTGTAGCCACCCGGAGGAGGCCCGAAGGCACCACCGAAGCTGAAGCCGCTGCCGTTAAAACGCATCTTGGTCGGAGTTGACTGGGCATACGCCCCCGGGCCACCATCGGCAGGTTCCGGCGGCACCGCTACGATGTTGTAGGGAATGCCGGGCTGCAACCCGCCTATGCTGTAAGTACCGTCGGTATTGGTCTTAACTGTCGCGGAGCTGTCGCCGCCCGGGAAGAAGCCTCCAAATTGGGGGCCCCCACCGAAGTCAGGTATAGCCTTGACCTGTGCCTTGGCAACTACGGCGCCGGCGGGGTCTTTGACACTACCGGTCAGCTGGATTGTCCCCAGGCGAACAGGCTGCCCGTAGGTCGCATCTCCTGGCGGGCTGACCAGGCCGAACCTGATGTCCACGCCCATGCGCTGGCCAGGCGCGCAGTTGGCGCCGGGCTGGCCGGCAGCCGGCAAGGTTACCGGAGGCAACGCCTGCAGGTCGTAGTGGCCGTCTGTCCCGCCATTGGGCAGAGTGCTCGGCAGAACGCTTATGGTACCGGTAATGCCGGTAGTCAATGTAGTGAGGAAGTTACCATTGTAGAAGATTGATATCCGGCCGTTTGGCACGATATGATTTGTCATGCTGTCGGTGAAGCTCACGCAGTCCATGACATGCGCAGTGAGCTTGGTCGGGTCCTGCTGGAACGCGCCCGGCTTACCACCCTCACCGGGACCACCGGCGTTCAACTGAGTGGTGGCCTGCAGGGCGAAATCGACATTCCCGCTGCTGTTCGGCGCATATTGCACCAGGATATAGACCGGACCGGTAGGCACACCACTTCCCAGGTAACCGCTATTGGGGCTGCCACCCATCGGAACCGTGCTGTCTTTGCTGAAGATATCCATCCTCGCAGCGGTGGACGGAGCATTATTTCGAGACGGGTCCATCAGCATCAAGCGTGTGTCGGGCCCATTGTGCTGATAGACATACCACAGGCGCTGAACGCCCGCCGGAGACAGGCGTCCCGGAACAGACACCTCCATCGGAAGAGGCAGGGCCTTATCACGGGAGGTGCCATCACCATCCACCATATCGGCGGCCGTGGCCAGGATTGTATAGCTACCACCGGCCGGACCGCCCATGTTGATAAGAACACTGGGTTGAGTGAAGAACGGTGGAGTCGTCCAGTTGCGCACGCCTGCAGCGATTGGACGCTGGTCGCCACCCATAATATTCAGGGCCACGCCGGGGTCTCCCTGAGTAACACTGATCTGAACCTTCTTGCCAGCCGGTATAACATAGTTGTACCAGTTCTGCCCACTTAGCGTTCCGCTGGCCGGGACCTCGGTCAGCAGGGTAATCGGGTTGAACTGGCTCCCCTGCGGCTGGCCGCCACCGGAAAAAGTCGACTCCGTGGCCCTGATCGAGAAGTTGATCGGGTCGGTGCCGATGTAGCCCCCCGGCCGTACGGCGATATAGTACGTGCCGGTATTCGGCGCCTGCAGGTCAAAGACCATGTCAGTGCCTTCAGGATGGCATTGGCCGAAATAAGCTGTGCTGGAGTTGTAATATATGTCCATCTTCAAGTTCGGCGGACCATTCTTAACGGTCAGTGTGAACTTGGCGGGCTGGAACGGGGTCTGATAGTTGAAGGAGAACCATTTCTCGGGAGCCGTGAAGACTGCGTCGAGCGTCTGGCCGGGTGCCAGTGCCACGGCGCCGGCCGGTGCTCCGCCACCCTGGCCGGGGAAGCCTCCCGAACACTCGGTGGGAGTTACGGTGATTGAGTAGTTAGCCCCCGGAGAGCCACGGACCACTATCCACTTGCTCTCTACGATTGAGCCACAGGGAATGAAGCGGTCCTTGAGACCAATATCGGCGGGACCGGGCGTCATACTGGTGCCAAACATATAGTCGAACACCGCGTCACCCGGGCTGGTGAGCGAAATCTTCAGTGACTTGGTGTTGGAGCTGTAATCAACACGATAGTAGAAGGGGGTAGCAGACAACGTCCGGTTGTCCGTGCTGGCTTGCCCTGAACTCCAGAGCAGAAAGGCAGAATCACGGGTGCTGCCGTTCCCGGAGACTGGACTGGGACTCGGGCCGGGGCCGGAGCCGGCGCAGCTGCCCGGATTGACATTGAGCGTGTACGGACCTCCCGCCACACTACGCACCTTAATCCACTTGACCAGGCTTGTGCTGGATTGGCTCGGGATACAGTAGCTCTTGACGTTGGTGCCCAGAGCAGACCCTAGGGAATCTGGGCTAGACGAGAGATAATAGTCAAACGTGGTGTCGCCGACTGAAGTCAGCGATATTCCCACCTGCTGCGTGTTGTCGGTGAACAAGACCTTGTACCAGGTCTGTCCAGCGGGAGGTACATTCCCCGGAATCACCGCCGCTGGTTGCCCGGAGGTCCAGGCCAGAATAGCCTCTCCGGGGGAGTCCCCGGGAGCCGCCTGGGCACTCGGTACCACCGGAAGCACCCCTACAAGGAGAGCCAGGATCATAACGATCGAGAATGCCCTCCAGATTGTCCCCTTTTTTCCTCTCATAACCAATCCTCCCTACAAAGCATAGTCCGCGTTCCTTCGCGCACCGCGGTGCCTGAGATAAGTGTTACAATGACAATTTCTTAATTTTGAGTAATTATAACACTGGGCAATACGGTGTCAATAGTACTCTAGTGGGCGAGGTTCGTAACAATTGCAGTTACTAACGTTAACCATCCCGTTACCCACATTAACCATTTGATAACCATACGCCACGCCAGACCGCGGTCCGCCTTTGATCGATTATCGGCGCACAGCCGGAAGTTGACCAGGCCGGAAGTACCTTCCAGCGCAGACCATGTGCCCTGCAACCAGGAGAGAAGGGTATCAGCGGGCGAAGGGCAAGTGGTTTCAGTCATGCATCCTCCCCGTAATGCAATGTTCATCTGCACACTGAGTATCCATGCCACCCACCATCCCATCGTTTCCCGGTGGCAGCGCGTTCGCTCCTTTGGTTTGCAAGGCCGTAGGCATGTGCTATACTTTTCCTTGACCTTGGGCACGTATTATCAGGGGTGGTTATGACTGTTGTTGTAGTTGTTGGGGGCCAGTGGGGAGACGAAGGAAAAGGTAAAATCGTAGACCTGCTCGCCGAACAGGCATCTCATGTTGTCCGCTTTTCGGGAGGCAATAACGCCGGGCATACCGTAGTTAATAACTATGGCGAATTCCGCCTGCACCTGGTCCCTTCAGGAATATTCAACCCCGGAACTATCTCTATTATCGGTAACGGTGTGGCTGTGGACCCCCGAGCGTTGCTAGAAGAGATGGAGACGCTGGAGAACGGCGGTGTGAGCCTCGAGCGTCTGTTTATATCCAACCGCGCTCACGTTATCATGCCTTATCATATCGAGCAGGATGGCCTGGAGGAATCTTGCCGGGGCGGCAGCGCTCTGGGTACCACCAAGCGTGGCGTCGGACCGGCCTTTGCCGATAAGACCTCGAGAATTGGCATCCGCATGGGAGACCTGCTTAGCAGCGACAGACTCCACGCCCGGCTCGCTCCCATCCTCGAACTGAAGAACCGGTTGCTCACGCTCGTTTACGACGGCAAGGCGATGGACCTGGACGCCATCTGTGACGAGTATTCCTCCTATGGGCAGAGGTTGGCCCGGTATGTCAAGGACGTTACCGGGTTGTTACAAGAAGCAGTTAGAGGTAATTCCAGCATACTCCTCGAGGGGGCTCAGGGCTCGATGCTGGACGTGGACTTCGGCACGTACCCATATGTGACTTCATCACCTCCGACCGCTGGCGGCGCCTGCCAGGGCTCCGGGATTGGCCCGACCCGCCTGGATCGGGTTATCGGCGTGTTCAAGGCATACTCGACAAGAGTAGGCCAGGGTCCGATGCCAACGGAGATGCCAAAGGAAACCGCGGATCTCGTAAGGGAACAAGGTAAGGAGTATGGGGCAACCACCGGCCGGCCGCGACGTTGCGGCTGGTTTGACGCGGTAACCGCTCGCTTCGCGGCGGAGGTCAATGGGCTCGATGGAGCTGTCATTACCCGACTGGATGTCCTCGATAACCTGCCTTCTCTCAAGATTTGCACCAAGTACAGCCTGGATGGGCAGCTTCTGGACGTACTGCCGATCGACGCTGAGGAGATTGAGCGCTGCCAGCCGGTTTATGAGGAATACGAGGGCTGGCAGACTGCAACGTCCCACGTCCGGCGCTTCAATGATCTGCCTAAAGCTGCGCAGTTATACGTCAATGCAATTTCTGAGCTGACCGGCTGTCCCGTATACCTTGTTTCCGTCGGTCCTAGACGCGAGGAGACTATTCACTTGAGAGAGGTTTTCTGAGACTGCCATGACAAAATGGGAGCGAGTCAAAGCTTCGCTAAGGGGTGAGCCGGTAGATCGCGTGCCCGTCAGCCTCTGGGGCCATGACTTCTTGCGAGAGTGGTCGGCCGAGAGCCTGGCCGAGGCGATGCTTGAGAAGCATCGGGAATACGATTGGGACTACATGAAGGTTAATCCCCGGGCCTGTTCTTTCGTAGAGGACTGGGGGTGCCGGTTCCAGCCTGCCGGAGACGCCGTCACTTCGCCCAAGCTTACTGAGTGCCCCGTAAACGACTTGAGCGACTGGTCGCACATCCGCCCAATAGACGTGACAAGGGGAATCTTCGGAGAGCAGCTTCACGCGCTCCGTCTGATCAGGGACGGGCTAGCAGGGGATGCTCCTTTCGCTCAAACTGTATTCTCACCCCTTTCCGTAGCCGGGAGGCTGGCGGGAGGCAAGGAAGACCTGGTCAAGGAGACCATGGCCCGCGATCCAAAGGCACTGTTGCGGGTACTATCCGTTGTTACGGACGCCCTGACAAGCTACAGCCGGGCCTGCCTTGAAGTCGGCGCCAGCGGTATATTCTTCGCTACAACGGTGTGGGCTTCCAGCGATGTTGTGACCGAGGCCGAGTACCGCAAGTTCGGGATCCCATTCGATTTGCAGGTGCTCGATGCGGTCCAGGAAGCATCTTTCAATATCTTGCATATCTGCGGCAAAAAGATCTTCTTTGATCTTCTTGCAGATTACCCCGTCCACGCCATTAACTGGGCCGCTACACTGCCCGGAAATCCATCGCTGCGCGAGGGTCTGGAGAAGACCCCGCGGGCGGTGATCGGTGGTATTAGCGAAAAGACCACCCTGGTCAATGGCAGTCCCGAGGATGTGGCTACCGAGGCAATCGCCGCCCTGGACCAGACCGGAGGGAGACGCTTCCTCATGGGACCCGGTTGCACCATCCCTCCTCAGTCGCCCGCAGCAAACCTGAGAGCAGTAAGACAGAGCGTCGAGCCCTAACAAGGAGCTTCTGATGGCCAACGCTATCCTGGTTGCGGATATGATCAAGGGTTTCTGCGAGCCGGGGCACCCCCTGTATGTCGGTGATAGCATCAGGGCTATCATACCCAAAGTCCAGCAACTACTCGATCGCGAGCTGAATCAAGGATCGCGGATATTCTATATCTGCGATACCCACACGCCTAATGACCCGGAATTCAAGATGTTCCTTCCCCACTGTATTGAAGGCACGGAGGAGACCGAGGTAATCCCCGAGCTTGCGAGTTTTCCTGGCGAGATCATCCGCAAGCACCGTTACAGCGCCTTCTTTACCACTGATCTCGAACAGAGGCTGCGTGAGATGCAGCCCGACAAGCTGATTCTCTGCGGCGACTGTACCTCAATATGTGTCCTCTTCACAGCAGCCGACGCCGTTAACCGGGGCTTCCCCGTTGAAGTGTACTCTGATTGTGTCGACGACTTCGACCCAGAGGCTCACGTCTTCGCGTTAAGACATATGGAAAAGGTGCTCGGCGTCCGTTTGAAGAACCTGGAAGAGGGGAGGCAACATTGACCCAGGCAGCAGAGAGCCAGCCCGCCCAGTTCAAGATCCCCGGCCCGGTGTTGTCCGGAGAGACTGCAGACATCTACTTCGCCCGCGCCATCGAAATATTGGAGAAGGAAGGGCGAGATCCTGTTGTGACAATGGAGGTCTTCTCCGGCTGCCAGGGGGTGCTCTGCGGCGTCAAAGAGGCCCTCGAGCTGCTGCGGGACGTTCTGGACCAGGAAGCCGAGGTATGGGCGCTGCCGGAAGGTGAGCAATTCTCTCCAAAAGAACCGGTCCTCCGGATCGCCGGACGCTATCGCTCGTTCGGGCTGTACGAAACCGCGATTCTCGGGATCCTGGCCCATTCCAGCGGATGGGCTACCGCATCCAGGGAATGCGTAGAGGCCTCACGGGGAATACCTGTCGTTAGCTTCGGGGCGCGCCACGTCCACCCGAAGGTCTCCGATATAATGGACTACGCGGCGATAGTTGGCGGCTGCATCACCGGGTCAACCCCGGCGGGAGCCCAACTGGCAGGGATGCCAGCTGCCGGGACCATGCCCCATGCTCTGATTCTGGTCTTTGGTGACACCGTGGACGCCGCCTTAGCCTTTGACCGGCACATGCCGCCCGGAGTGCCTCGTATTGTACTGGTCGACACCTACAAGGACGAAGTTGAGGAGAGTCTGCGCGTGGCCGTAGCCATGAACGAGCGGCTGCAGGGGGTACGGTTGGACACCCCGTCAGAGAGAGGCAGGGGCACTCCGGACCTCGTCAAAGAGGTCCGGGCACACCTGGACATGGCCGGTTACCGCCACGTGACCATAACCGTAAGCGGCGGTCTGGACCCTGACCGCATACGCTTGTTCAGCGAAAAGGGAGCCCCCGTGGATGCCTTCGGTGTGGGCAGCTATATAAGTGGCGCCCGGCCAATAGACTTTACCGGGGACCTCAAGGAAGTGGAGGGTAAGTCAGTGGCCAAGCGCGGACGCATTCCAGGCATCACCCCGTCCACCCGCCTGGTAAAAGTCGATCTCAAGAATCTCTAGCCAGGAAAGCTGCCCCTCTGCCACGGTTACATAAGGTGAATGGGCCGGCTACGAGGCCCTGGTCTCCGGCCAGTACGACTCCGAAGAGAGCATCCTAACTGCGTCCATACGCCGGTTTACTCCCAGCTTATCAAAAATGTTGGTCATATGAACCTTTACTGTACGAAGGCTTATGCCTAGGGAATCTCCGATGTCCTTGTTTCCCTTGCCTTCGGCAACCAGTTGGAGAACCTGCGTCTCACGTACTGACAGGGGAATAGTCTCGCGCGATCCCCACTTGCTATGGTATCCCTCAACACTGCGAATTCCCTGCATGGCTTGCGCCCTCCTCTCAATTCCGCCGCCGCCAGGAAGCTTCTCCAGACCCCGGTGGCGAAATCCGGATCCAGCTCGATGCGTCGACCGGAGATCGCCTTCCAGACCTGACGACGATTACTCCGGGGCGGCGTCCTAAGCTGAGGACATACTATGCCATTAATCCACCGGCTCTAAGAACCAGACTGCCTGTATCACCGGAACGATAGCCCTTCAGAGTAAAGGTCTTCGGTACTTGCACCTAAGGTACTGGAGCACCGTTGTTTATGTCTCCGGGCAGGCATCTTAAGGGCTCTTCCACGGCCCGTCCCCGGCCATTGACATAACCACCGAAACGGCAATACCATCACTGAAGGAACAAATCTGGGAGGCATTATGAGAAAGAAGATTGCGAACGCAGAAATAGAGCTGCTCCAGACTGATATCACAGACCTGGATACGGACGCCATCGTTAATGCCGCCAACAACCACTTCTGGATGGGTGGAGGGGTCGCCGGCGCCATCAAACGTAGGGGAGGCCGGGAGATCGAGGAGGAGGCAATGGCGAAAGGCCCGGTAGAGGTGGGCGAAGCAGTGGTCACCAGAGCCGGAAGGCTTAAGGCGAGGTTCGTGATCCATGCCGCGACTATGGGCCAGGACCTGGATACCGATGAAAGCAAGATCAGAGACGCTACGGCTAGCAGCTTGGCCCGCGCTCGCGAGCTTGGACTTGAAAGTATCGCCTTTCCGGCGCTGGGAGCGGGAGTTGGAGGGTTTCCTCTCTCGAGAGCGGCTGCTATTATGCTCGGCGTGGTGGAGCAACACCTGGAGACAGGAGGAACTAGCCTGCGCCGGGTGGTCTTCGCTCTCTACGGCACAGAGTCGTACCAGGCCTTTGAGGCCGAACTGGAGAAGCGCTCCCGGATTACCTAGTTCGCTCTAATGTCCTATGCTTCGGGACCAGGGCCTTGAGACGCGCAATCTCCGCCTCTTGCAAGGCTATGGTCCGGTTTTGCTGCTCCAGCAGACTGCGCCTCGACCTGATGCATGAATACAGCCAATAAATGAGCGGTGGGCCAAAGACCACCGCTGTCCCCATCATCTCGAACGTAAAGTTGTTTAGCCTGTCCTGATAGATACCGTAGACAAAGTAATAGACTATGTGCGACAGGAATGCCGAGAAGGACAACAGCACTGCTCGCTTCATCTGCTCAGTACCGACCAGGAGCACTCCCAGGCCCACTAACCACACTACAAACCAGGGATGGAAACGAGGCAGGAAGAGCAAGAAGAAGAAGGTAACCTGGTAGCCGAAGCTCAGCAGAGCCTCCAGTTTTGGCGGGCCGCCAACCCTGACAAAGCGCACCCACTCCACTACGCAAGCGGTGCCGAGACCGAGGGCCACGACAATCTTGACTATGTTGCTCGCATCGTGTTGAGAGAAGCTACCCTGGAGTGAAAAGTATAGCAGCGTCGCAGGAGAGGAGCGGTACAGCTCCTCCAACCCGAACAAGGCGAACAGCGAATAGACCATTCCGAAGGGACGTGCAAAGAGCAACAGCGCCACAGCCGATAGGGCGGCGCCTCCGGCCGTCCACACCAACTTCTGTCGTAGGCCCTTGGCACTAGACCATATGAAGACGATCATGCCCGGAAACAAGAGGCCAGATGAATACTTCACGAGCGCTGATATGGCAAGCACCGGCAATGTCCAGAGGAGCCGCTTCAGGGAGACTAGATAGATTGCCAGCAGCACGAAGAAGACCATCACTATGTCGTTGTGGCCATTGCCAGCTATCTCGAACAGAAGAAGCGGGTTCCAGGCCAGGAGATAGGCGCCAATGTGGCGCACTTCGGTCCGGTGCTGGCGGAGAATCAAATAGACCAGGACGACAGCCCCTGAGAAGAACACCACTGAGGCCAGCTTGAACACCAGCATGTTTAACCAGAGGTTCTGACCTCCCAAGAGGCTGAGCAGGATGGCCAGCATCTGCCAGGCCGGGCCATAGGTCGAAGGGTAAGGCCACCATGAAGAATACTGGAACAAGGGGTCGGCTGGAGCATCCAGCGGCGTTGCAAAGAATGGATTGAGGCTATGGGCCGAATAGAGCCTGCCCTGTGACACGTACAAAAAGAGGTCCCACCCTCCGGGTGGATAGATGGCAAGCAAGACCAAAGCGAATGCTACAGGCGGAACGTAGATCACCCACAAAGGCAAGGCAGGATGCGCGGTTAGCGTCCGGTAGCCAAGATAATACAGTGCAAAAAGGGTACATAATGCTAATGTATAGGCCACGGCAACATCTATTCGGTATCCCACGATGCCCACCCACGTAAGTTGGGGAACCGTAAAGTGTTTGCCAATGAAGAACGGCACGCCAAAGGCCACAACGTATATCGTCAGGGCAATAGCGGCCATACTGAGCCAGGCTGCCGGTCGACGGAGAGGGGGGTTCCGTAAGAGCTGCGAAAACCGCTCGAGGGCCCGGGCCATTTACCGTCAATGCCTCCTGACCGCTGTCAGGTTGGACCGGGCCTGAGCGTTGGAAGGGTCCAGGTCTACCGCTGCCTGATACTCCTGCTCCGCCCGGTTGAGCTGTCCACGTCGCTGGTATACCACGCCCAGATCATTATGGGCCCAGGCCAGAGAGTTCGAGTCTTCCTTTGCCAGCGTGATGACCGCTCGAAACTCCGCTTCAGCCTGGTCCAAATAATTCATGTTCATGAGCGCCAGACCAAGTATCAACCGGGCAGTAACATGCGAAGGATCGAGAGCGACGGCCTGGCCCGCATACCGTTGCGTCTCCGGCCAGTTCTCTCGAACGTAGGCTTCTCGGGCTTGGATAACCAGTCCGCTCAATTGCGTGACCCGCGCGCTCTCGGTGCTGTCCCGGGGCCCGGCCAGGTTCAATACGACAGCACCGGCGATGACCAGCCCGGCTAACAAAAAAGGAAACAGGCTTATTCTGGGCAGAGGCTCGCTTATCACGGGCAGATTGTACCACAAACGACTTGCGCTCGCAGAGGGGGCAAGAGGCAGCCCGTAGGGGAAGCTCTAGAGCTTCCCCTACGGGCTGCCTCTTCGGCTTAAACCGGAGACAACTAGGGCTGGAGTTGCTCCAGATCGAATTTGAAGTCTTCGATGACGACGTTGGCCAGGAGACGATGGCACATCTCGCGCACCTTCTTCTCAGCGTTGTCCCGGTCCGTCTCGTTGATCTTGACTTCCAGGTACTTGCCGGCGCGTACGCTATCTACAGAGGAATATCCCATAGAGCGCAAGCCCCCGGCAATAGCGAGACCTTGAGGGTCGTTGACAGACGGTTTGAGAGTGACATAGACGCGAGCCAAGAACATCTAAACGCCTTCCTCCAGGGACTTTCCCGTCAGCCGCTGGTAAATGTCCCGGTACTTTTGAGAGGTCTTCTCGATTATGTCAGCAGGAAGCTCGGGTGCAGGAGGCTCCCGGTCCCAGCCGCTCTGAGTGAGCCAGTCACGTACGAACTGCTTGTCGAAGCTTGGCTGCGACCGGCCGGGTTGGTAAAGGTCGGCGGGCCAGAATCGGCTGCTATCCGGAGTGAGCAGCTCATCAATCAAAATCACTTTCCCGTCCAGCAGGCCGAACTCCATCTTGGTATCGGCGATAATAATGCCACGGCTACGTGCATAGGCATCGGCGTGAGAGTACACTGCCAGCGACTTTTCACGCAGCTCCTCCGCCAGTGAACGTCCAACTATAGCTGACATCTCCTCGAAGCTGATGTTAATATCGTGTCCTTCGGCAGCCTTTCCGGCAGGCGTGAAGATAGGCTCACTAAGTTGCTGGCTCTCGACGAGTCCGGAAGGAAGGGTATGTCCGCAGACAGTCCGCTGCTCCTGGTACTCAGCCCACGCCGAGCCGGCGAGGTAACCTCGTACGACACACTCTATGTCTATCCGCTCCGCCTTGCGAACAACCATGGCCCGCCCTTCCAGCTGCGCCAGCCCCGGAGAATCCCCCAGGAGCCTGCGCCCTTCACCCTCTATCCAGGCCCGGTCCACCACGTGGATCAGATGGTTAGGGAGCAGGTTGGCCGTCCTCTGGAACCAGAAGGCCGAAAGTTGTGTCAGCACCCGTCCCTTGCCCGGAATGCCGCTCGGCAATATAGCATCAAAGGCGGAGACGCGGTCGGTGGCAACCATCAGCAACCGGTCGCCCAGATCATAATTGTCCCGCACCTTGCCGCGCAGCAAAAGATTGGGGAGGTCGGTTTGTAAGACAATATCAGTCATAGACTCGGTCCTTTTACTCCCCGATTAACCCAACTCTCACGAATGTCTCGTCAACATGCTTGACATAATAGTTGTAGTCGAAGAGCGCCTTCAAGTCTTCCGGTGGCAGGTTCTGCGTGACCTCCGGGTCACCGAGCAGAAGCGACAGAAAGTCGACACCCTCCTGCCAGGAGCGCATGGCATGACCCTGGACCAGCCGGTAGGCCACCTGGCGGGACAGGCCCTTACCGACAAGCGCCAGCAAGAGCCTCTGAGAAAAGACCAGACCTCGCGTCAGTTCCAGGTTCTGTCGCATGCGTTCCGGGAAGACCAGAAGCTTGTCCATGACGAACGTGGAGATACGGAGCATATAATCCAGCAGCGTGGTGCTGTCCGGGATGATAATCCGCTCAGTAGAGGAATGGGAAATATCCCGCTCATGCCAGAGAGCCATGTTCTCCATGGCCGTCTGGGAGTAGCCACGCAATAGCCGGGCCTGTCCGCAGATGCGTTCGCACAACTCCGGATTCCGCTTGTGTGGCATAGCTGACGACCCGGTCTGGCCCTCCTCGAAAGGTTCTTCTACCTCACGCACTTCGGTGCGCTGGAGGCCGCGAACTTCGGTGGCGAACTTCTCCAGCGACCCGCCGATGATAGCCATGGTCGTGACGTATTGAGCGTGCCGGTCTCGCTGAAGGACCTGGTTCGAGATGGGCGCTGCCGCCAGGCCCAGCCTGGAGCAGGCATGCTCTTCAACCTGGGGAGGAACGGTCGCGTAGGTGCCGACCGCACCTGAAATCTTGCCAACAGACACCACCCGGCGCGCCTCTTGAAGCCGCGAGGCGTTACGACGCATCTCCTCCACCCATATCGCCAGCTTCAGGCCGAAGGTAGTCGGCTCGGCATGTACACCGTGCGTGCGTCCGATCATCAGTGTGTTCTTGTGTTCGAGTGCCTGGCGCTCCAGGACACTAATCAGGGCAGCGATATCGTCGGCCAGGACATCAGCAGCTTCCACCATCTGGATGCTCAGGGCGGTGTCCATCACATCAGACGAGGTGAGGCCATAATGGAGAAACCGTCCCTCCGGCCCCAGGCTCTCAGTGACCGCACCGACAAACGCTGTCATGTCGTGATGAGTCTGCTTGAAAATCTCGGCCATACGCTGATGGTCGAGACGGGCCCCCTGCAACCTGGCCAGGTCTTCGGGCGGCACGACACCGAGCCGCGCCCAGCCCTCAGAGGCAGCCAGTTCCACCCGGAGCCAGATGTCGAACTTATGGGCATCGCTCCAGATGGCGGCCATCTGGGGATGAGAATAGCGTTCAATCATGAGCTGTTCTCTCAGCCTGCAGCCAGGCGGTCCTTGTGAGCCTGGTAGGCCTGACGTATCGCTTCGTGCTTCAAGCCCAGAATTGCGGCGGCCAGGTAGGCAGCGTTCTTGGCGCCCTGGATACCCACTGCCGCAACCGGGACACCTGCAGGCATTTGGACAATGGAGTACAGGGCGTCCACACCCTTAAGCTCGCCCGCGACCAGCGGAACGCCGATAACCGGGAGCGTAGTCCACCCAGCCAGCACTCCCGGCAGGTGGGCGGCTCCGCCGGCGCCGGCAATAATTACCTCCAGACCCCGCTCGCGGGCCGTCTTTCCATACTCGCGCACTTTCTCCGGGGCGCGGTGAGCGGACATTACGCTTACCTCGTAATCTACGCCGAGGTCTTTCAGCACATCCAGCGCGCCCTGCATTGCCGGCATATCGGACTGGCTGCCCATAATAACGCCGACCAGTGGCACGCTACACCGTCAGTCCGAGAATTCGCTGGGCGTTCTTGTAAAAGACCTTCTCCAGGATCTCCGGCTTGTAGCCTTCGCTCTCCCAGTCTTGAAGCAGCCGCTTGTGCGAAAGCAGGGGGTAATCAGACCCGAACATAATCCGGTCCTGGAGACGCCCCTTGACCTCTCGCTTGAGGGACTCCGTGAAGTACTTGGGAGACCAACCGGAGAGCTCCATGAAGACGTTGGTCTTGTGCACCGCGATGGCGATCATCTCCTCCTGCCAGGGCCAGGAAGGATGACAGGCGATAATCTTGAGATCTGGAAAATCGGCCGCTACGTCATCGATGTAAGGGATAGGCTTGGTGTATTTCAGGCGGATACCCATGCCGCCTGGCATACCTCCGCCGAGACCGGTAGTACCCGTGTGGAACTGCACCGGACAGCCAAGCTCAACGCACTTTTCGTAAATGGGGTAGACCATGGGATCGTTAGGGAAGAACTCCTGAGCGGCCTGCTGGAACTTGACACCGATCATGCCCAGGCCCTTGACGGCACGCTCCACTTCCTCAATCGCTGATTTCTTCTTCCAGGGGTCGACGACGGCCCATGCCCCGAGGAAAACATCGGAGTGCTCTTCAGCCATGCGAGCAACGACCTCATTCGGGACCTTCGGATGGCCGGTGCCGGCCTCAGCATCCCAGGCGATGATAAGCCCCTTAACATCCGCATCGCGAAAGTCCTGGGCCATCTCAGCCGGAGTCTTTACCTGGAACTTGTAGCCGTAGTTCCTTTCCAGGGCGTCCTGGTACTTCTTGGTGCTCTCGTACCATTCCTTTGTAGATATATGGGCGTGTACGTCAATTGCTTTCATCTTCCCTCTCTAATAGCTCAAGCCGCCACTTCTCTTGCGGCAATGTCCTTTCGGTAATGGGCGCCCTGGAACCGGATGCGGGGCACGTTGCGATAGACCTTCTCCCGGGCAACAAGCATATTCTGGCCCCTGGCCACCACCGTGGCCACCCGCCCTCCGCTGGTAAGCCATAGCCCAGAAGCCTGCCCGGTCCCGGCGTGGAAGGCCTCGACCCCATTCTCCAGGGAGTCCAGGCCGGAAATTGGGTAACCGGTGGCGTAGGATTCCGGATAGCCCTGAGACGCTATAACAACTCCCACGCAGGCATCCTTGCTCCATTCCACCTTTACCTGCTTTAAAGTCTGCATATATATCGAGCGGAGCACCAGGGCCAGGTCCGTCTCCAATAAGGGCATAATGACCTGCGTCTCAGGATCGCCGAATCGGCAATTGAATTCAAGGACCTTGAGCCCCTGTGACGTCACCATGAGCCCCGCATAGAGTATGCCCTGATAGGGGCGCCCCTCGGCCGCCAGCCCCCTGACCGCCGGCTCCAGGACGCGTACCCTTGCCTCTTCCATCATCTCGGGCGTGAAGAAAGACGGTGGGCAATAAGAGCCCATTCCTCCGGTATTGGGGCCCTGGTCGAAGTCCTGCGCCCGCTTATAGTCACACACGGGAAGCATGGGCACGACCGTGATACCATCGGTAAAGGCCATGAGGCTCACCTCGCGGCCCTCCAGGAATTCCTCGATGATTACCCGCTCGCCGGCGTCGCCATATGCACGCTCTACCATGATGCGGTAGAGCGCCCCGAGCGCCTCGGGAATCGTTTGTGCAACTACGACACCCTTGCCCGCAGCGAGTCCATCGGCCTTAACGACCAGAGGGGGGTCCTGCTGCTCTATGTAAGCGCGGGCATCTTTGTAATTGGTAAAAGTGCATCCCTGTGCCGTGGGAATGCCGTACTTCTCCATCAGCGCCTTGGCAAACACCTTGCTAGACTCGATCTCCGCAGCCGCCTTCGTTGGCCCCATAATGGGAATACGCTGCTCGTCAAAGTAATCTACTATCCCCCTGGCCAGCGGCTCTTCCGGACCGACTATCACCAGGTCCATGTGGTGAGCCGCAACCGCCAGCGCCTCAAGATCAGTTGGCTTGATATCCAGGTTCTGGGCTATTAGCGCAGTGCCTCCGTTGCCAGGCGCCACTGACAGTTCCTTCACTCTGGGACTCTGCCTCAGCTTCCAGGCAATAGCGTGCTCTCGCGCTCCGGACCCGATGACGAGTACTCTCATGGGTGTTCGCCTTTCAGAAGGTAGGAGTTAAGCCGTTGCGCAGTGCCAACGGGACGATTGTCCGAATCTCATTCCCATTCGATCGTGCCGGGAGGCTTGCTGGTAATGTCGTACACGACGCGGTTGATCCCAGGCACCTCGTTGATGATTCGATTGGAAATACGGGCAAGCAGGTCGTAGGGCAAGCGCGCCCAGTCCGCAGTCATAGCGTCTTCGCTGGTCACCACACGTAGCGCAACGACGTTGCTATATGTCCGGGCATCACCCATGACACCCACCGTGCGTAGCGGAGTCAGAATAGCGAAGCTCTGCCAGACCTGCCCGTACTGCTTGGCCTTCTTCATTTCATTTATTACCACCGAGTCAGCGTCCCGGAGCAGGCTAAGCCTTTCCACTGTTACCTCGCCGATCACCCGGATAGCCAGTCCCGGCCCGGGGAAAGGCTGTCTCCAAACCATCTCATCCGGCAGACCAAGGGTCATTCCGACCTCTCTGACCTCGTCCTTGAAGAGGTACCGCAGCGGTTCGATAAGGGTAAAGTTTAGCTGACGCGGTAGGCCTCCCACATTGTGGTGAGTCTTGATCTTGGCCGCAGCCTTATTCTCCGGGGTAACGCTCTCGATGACATCAGGGTAAAGTGTACCTTGAGCCAGGAAGTCAACCTTCCCCAGCCGCCTGGCCTCTTCCTCGAACACCCGGATAAACTCCTCGCCTATTGCCTTTCGCTTGGTCTCCGGGTCTACGACGCCTTCCAGACGCCTCAGAAACCGCTCTGAGGCATCCACGTAGAGAACATTCATATGGAGGTGGCGTTGGAAGATACGCAACGTACGCTCTGCCTCTTCTTTCCGCAGAAGGCCGTTGTTCACGAAGATGCACGTTAGTTGGTCCCCTATCGCCTTGTGGATCAGGGTAGCCGCAACCGACGAGTCCACCCCCCCGGAAAGGGCGCATATCACCCGCCCAGTATCTACCTGGCGCCTGATGCGGCTGACACTCTCTTGGATAAAGCTAGAGGCTGTCCAGCTCCCTTCGCAGCCGCAGACGTTGTACAGGAAATTCCGCAGGATCTCCTTACCCTGAGGTGTATGCGCCACCTCGGGATGAAACTGAATACCGATCATCCCTTCGTCACTACCCATAGCGGCGACGGGAGCATTCTCAGTATAGGCAAGTGTGCGGAAGCCTGGAGGTAGTTCAACTATCTGGTCACCGTGGCTCATCCACACGTTCAACGAGGCCGGCAGACTGCGAAACAGGGGTGAATCATCGCTCTGATGCAGGATAGCATGTCCGTATTCCCGTCTGGACGCTCCGCCTACCTTGCCTCCCATCTGATGTGCGAGCAGCTGCATGCCGTAGCAGATGCCGAGGACTGGCAACCGGCTCTCAAACACATAGGACGGAGCCATAGGCGCCCCATCATCGTAGACGCTGGACGGCCCACCGGACAGGATGAATCCCTTTGGATTGAGCTGGGCCACCCGCTCCCAGGGTGCATCAAAGGGAACAAGCTCGCAATAGACCTTGCATTCCCTGACCCTACGAGCGATGAGCTGGCTATACTGGGAGCCAAAGTCCAGGATGACTACAGCCTCCCTGCCACCCGCGGCCACCGCCCCCTCGGGAGCGGGCAACTGGCCCTGTTTCTCCCTGGCAATCTCCAGGTATGCGGAGACTTCCAGGTCGCCGCTCGTAGCTACCCGGTGGGTAGATTCGTCCATCGGTTCTTCTTTGAATGACATGATAAATCGACTCGAGGTTTTTCCTGTGGCCCGCCGAGATGTGTCCTCGACCCAAGCTTACCACTGTGCTATACTAGCGTCAAGGGTAATGGGGACAGCGCGTTTAGTTCCGGCCGATGAGGCCTCCCTCACCCTGGCGCTGGACCACCTCCGGTCAGGGGAGCCACTAGTTTTCCCAACTGATACTGTGTACGGACTGGGAGCTCACTGCGCGATAGAAGTAGCTGTGCTCAGGCTCTATGAGATTAAGAACCGCTCATTGGACAAGCCCATCCCACTCCTTCTGGCTGACCCGGAAGACATCACCAGCGTGGCCAGGGAAGTCCCCGATATCGCAGAGGAATTGATATCCCGCTTCTTCCCCGGCGGACTGACGCTGGTGTTGCGCAAAGCGGAGTCCGTCCCTCACTGGGTGACCTCCGGCGAAGACAGCGTTGCGGTACGAGTGCCCGATCACCCATTTGCCCGCTCCCTTATACGGGCTCTGGGAGCGCCCCTGGCTACCACCAGCGCCAACCTGGCCGGTCAGCCCGCCCCAATCGTAGCGCAAGATGCGATTGCCCAGCTAGGAGACGCCGTCCGGCTGGTATTGGATGGGGGGCCCTGCCCCAACGCTCAAGAGTCCACTGTGCTTGACATCACCGGGCCAACACCGGTGTTGCTGAGACGCGGCGCTATTCCTCTAGAGGCCTTGGAGGCCGTTTGTGGCAACATACGGGATATGATAAAATGACGGGTCAGTTGAGGTATATGAATGCGCATTGCCATCGGTAGCGACCATGCTGGATGGAAACTCAAGCAAGAAATCATAACATTCCTAACCGCTTCCGGCCATTCTTATCAGGATGCTGGCTGTTTTAGCGAGGATTCTTGCGATTATCCTGATATCGGCCGAAACGTAGCTGAACTGGTGTCTAACGGACCCTTCGAGAGAGGCATCTTGCTGTGCCACACGGGGAACGGCATGTGCATGACCGCCAACAAGGTCCCAGGCATACGGGCTGCACTCTGCCACGACTTGCGCACCACGCAACTCGCCCGGGAACATAACGATGCCAACGTACTCTGTATGGGCCAGGGATTTGTAGATCAGACACTGGCCAAAGCTATGGTTCATGCCTTCCTGACTATCCCCTTCGCCGGTGAGAGGCACGCTCGGCGCATGTCCAAGGTCATGGAACTCGATGGTCTCCGAAAGGATACCAGAGGAGAATAATGGGCGAATATCTCGACAAGATACAGAAGCCCGCCGATCTCCGGCCGTTGACCCCCTCCCAGCGTGAAAGGCTGGCAGCTGAGATAAGAGAAGAGCTAGTTTCAACAGTAACCCAGACCGGTGGCCACCTTGCCTCCAACCTGGGAGCCGTTGAGCTGACTATCGCCCTCCATAGTGTTTTTAACAGCCCTCGGGACAAGTTCGTCTGGGACGTCGGCCACCAGGCGTACGTCCACAAGCTACTTACCGGGCGCCTGGAGCGCTTTTCCACACTGCGCCAGTTTGGTGGACTCTCCGGATTCCCTGATCCCGAGGAAAGCCCCCACGACGCTTTCGTGGCTGGTCATGCTGGCAACTCTGTTTCCGCCGCTCTGGGTATGGCCGTCGCCAGGGACCTGTCCGGTGAGAATTATCACGTCCTGGCCATTATCGGTGACGGCGCCATGACCGCCGGGATGGTGATGGAGGCAATCAACCAGGCCGGGCACATGGGCACCCGGCTGATTGTAGTCCTGAACGATAACCAGATGTCCATCTCTCCAAACGTTGGCGCAATATCCAGCTCCTTGAACCGCCTGCGACTCGACCAACGCTACCATCGTGCCAAGGAGGATGCCGAGCACCTGCTCGAAAAGGTACCTCTTGGCACCCAGGTCCTCGAGGCCGGGAGGAAATTCAAGAAGGGCTTCAAGGGTCTGGTAATCCCAACAATGATCTGGGAAGAGCTGGGCTTTACCTATATGGGTCCCGTGGACGGCCACAATATAGAAGACCTCAGGCAGGCATTCATTCAGGCCAAAGAATACCGTTCTAAGCCAACTTTCATACATGTGATGACCCGAAAGGGTAAGGGCTATGGCCCGGCCGAGGACGACGCCGTCGGCTTTCACGGGGTTGCACCGAGTAACGGTGAGACGAGCCGAGCCCCAACATATACCAGGGTCTTCGGGGAGACAATAGTGCGAATTGCCCGGGAAAACCCCCGGGTGGTTGCTATTACAGCCGCCATGCAAGACGGAACGGGCTTAAGCGCCATGGCAAAGGAAATGCCGAAACGCCTATTTGATGTGGGTATCTGCGAGCAGCACGCCGTTACCTTCGCCGCCGGACTGGCATCCCAGGGCTTCGTCCCCGTACTTGCGATATACTCCACCTTCCTCCAAAGGGCCTATGACCAGGTACTTCACGATGTCTGCATTCAGGGACTCCCGGTAGTCTTTGCAATGGACCGCAGTGGTATAACAGGAGAAGACGGGAAGACCCATCAGGGGCTGTTCGACCTATCATATCTGCGCAATCTCCCTAGATTGACTATTGCCAGCCCTAAGGACGAGAACGAGCTTCAACACCTGCTATACACCGCAGTCATGTCTGGAGGCCCCATGGCGGTGCGCTACCCCCGGGGCGCGGCCCTGGGCGTATCTCGAGATTCGAATCTCCGCCGGCTCACGATTGGCCGCGGCGAATTGTTGCAGGATGGCTCCGATCTGGCGATTGTTGCCATCGGTGCTTCCGTACATGAGGCGATACTCGCCTCGCAGGAATTATCGTCCAGAGGAATCAACTGTGCAGTGGCTAACGCCCGCTTCATCAAGCCTCTGGACAATGAGCTTATTCTGGACCTAGCGCGACGCACGGGCATTATCCTGACCGTAGAAGAAAATGTACTGGCCGGCGGGTTTGGCAGCGCCGTTCTGGAGCTTCTGGCCCAAGAACGGCTGGAAGATGTCCGGGTAGGGCGCCTGGGCATCCCGGATGTCTTCGTAGAACATGGTTCGCCGAGTCAACTGCGTGTCAAGTACGGACTGGACGCCGCCGGTATTGCCAAAGCAGCGATGGAATTGCTCAAGACCGGCCCAGGTCTGCCTGTCGCTGCCTCCGTAGACTAGCCTCGATGAGCGATCCTCCTATCAGCCAGCGCAAGCTGGACCATCTCAGGGTGTCCCTTGAGGAAGACGTCCAGTCAAAGGAGATCGGCGCCGGCTTCAACCGTTACTCTTTCATCCACAACGCTCTCCCCGAGATGAACCTGACAGACGTAGACCTTTCTGTAACCGCTTTGGGGAAGAAGCTCCGTGCACCATTGATCATCTCGTCTATGACAGGAGGCACCGAACCGGCCTGGGGTATCAACCGCAACCTGGCGGAAGCTGCGCAGTCGGTGGGCATCGGACTGGCGCTTGGAAGTGAGCGAGCCGCTATCGAGCATCCATCACTGGTCTACACCTACCGCGTGCGTGATCTGGCCCCTGACGTGCTCCTGCTGGCTAACCTTGGAGCTATTCAGCTCAACAACGGTTTTGGACCGAAGGAGTGCATAAAGGCTGTTGAGAACATGGATGCGGATGGCCTCGTGCTGCACCTCAATCCCCTTCAGGAGTGCCTGCAGGGTGGCGGGAATACGAACTTTAGAGGGCTGCTTTCCAAAATATCCGAGCTGGCCCGGGTCCTGCCCGTACCGATTATGGTCAAGGAAGTGGGTTGGGGGATTTCCTACAACGTAGCACAGAGGCTGATCGAGGCAGGGGTGAAGGCCATCGATACAGCCGGCGCCGGTGGGACGAGCTGGAGCGAGGTTGAAAAACACCTGGCCAGCGGCGAAGTCCAGCGGACCATTGCCGAGGATTTCGCTACCTGGGGAATCCCAACGGTCGACTCAATCCTGGCGTGCCGCAGGGCCGCTCCAGATACGCTGATTGTAGGCAGTGGCGGTATCCGGACTGGAATAGATGCGGCCAAGGCCATCGCCCTCGGCGCGGACATGGTCGGCATGGGACGCCCGCTGTTGCGTCCAGCCACTGTTTCAGGCTCTGCGGTCGAGGAGCGGGTCCGGCGCTTTCTGGAAGAACTGCGCATCGCCATGTTCTGTCTTGGAGCCCGAAATCTTGAGCAGTTACGAAAGGCTGAGATGAGGAATCCTTCCCAGCCGGCCGTGTAGGCAGGTGCAAGTTTGTTGAGCAACAACGGTCTCATTTCTGCATGCCGAAAGGACCTGGAAGAGGAACTTCGGGCCTGCGTTGGAGATGACCGGTCTCCTATGTTTGATATGATACGTTACCACCTTGGCTGGGTGGACCGGCACGGTGAGCCTGTCAGTTCCCCAGGAGGCAAGATGCTCCGTCCCATACTATGCCTCCTGGCCTCCCATGCCGCTAGTGGTGACTATCGCGGTGCGGTGCCTGCTGCTGCGTCGATTGAGCTGGTACACAACTTCTCGCTTATCCACGATGACATTCAGGACCGCAGTCCCCAACGCCGTCACCGCCCCACGGTCTGGCACATATGGGGAGATGCCCAGGCCATCAACGCGGGGGACGGTCTTCACGTGCTGGCTCACCTGGCTCATCTGCGCCTCCTCGACCGTGGCTGCCCTGCGAGCAGGGTCCTAGCAACCATGAAGGAACTGGATAAAGCCTGCCTGGAACTTTGTGAGGGGCAGTATCTGGACATAAGCTTTGAGCAGGAGACCAGGGTGGGACTCTCCGCCTACTTGGGTATGATCGGGAAGAAGACAGCCGCCCTGTTCGCGTCGTCGACTCGCATCGGCGCTATGCTCGGCACTGACGACAAAGCGGTGATCGAAGGCCTGGGCCGGTTCGGTGAGGAGCTAGGCCTGGCATTCCAGATACAAGATGACATACTGGGCATATGGGGCATAGAAGAGAAGACAGGTAAGCCGTCCCTCGACGATATACGTGCGAAGAAGAAGTCCCTTCCGATTGTTTACGCCATGGATACGCTGAAAGGGCAGCGCCTGCTGGTCTTGGAAGATGCCCTCGGCGAGGATATACTTGATGACAACAAGGTCTCGGCAGTGCTCTCGGCCCTGGAAGCGGCAGGCAGTCAGACGTATTGTGAGTCACTGGCCAAAGAGTATTGGGACCGGGCATGGTCCCGTCTCGATGCCTTGCCACTCGTCCGAGAGGCCGAGGCGGCTCTAAAGCAACTGGCAGGAGGGCTGGTCGCCAGAGCCTCCTGAACCGGGCTGGGGTACGTGATGAAGAGGTGCGGAAAGGGAAACAACCGTGGGACGACACATTGATCGGAAGGCCAGGGATCGTAGCCGCTCTGCGGTAGTCTTTGCGCTAATCGCGTTGGCCTCTGTCCTGCTGGCAACTGCCTGCGCTAACGGCGGGACCAGCAAGACCCTACCCATCTCGCCTCCGTTAGTCCGTGCCGAGGAGCCGGAGACACCGGTATCAGGCATACCGGTAGCGGAATCACCAGTACCAGAAGCACTAGAGCCTGAGCCACGAGTCGAAGTGCCGGTGCAACCGGCCGGCGGCGAAGGACACGAGGCTTCAGCTATGCCTTCGTTAGCTGACGAGACGCTGGCGGAGGCGTCTGACGCTATGATTCCTCCTGAGACCTGCCTGGATCGTGAACTGGACCCGCTTCCATCGCGCACGGATCCTGGCTCGCAGGGTTTCTGGCTGAGCTTCAGAGAACCCTTGCCTCCTGCGCCTGTCTGGAACCCACCGGGGCCCAAGCGAGTCGGCCTTCAAGCCGGGCACTGGCTCAACGACGAGGTTCCCCGAGAGTTGAACCGGCTGGCGGGCAGTGGAACCGCTGGGGGTGGCTATGCGGAATGGCAGGTGAACCTGAACCTGGCACAACGGACGGCTGCGATCCTGCAGAGCTATGGCGTCGAGGTAGACATCCTTCCTGCCACAGTCCCGCCTAGCTACCGGGCCCACATCTTCCTTACGATCCATGCGGACGGGGACATCACCGGTGTGCTGCGAGGTTTCAAGGTTGCAAGAGCCGGCTTCTCTTCTGTGCCGGAGGCAGATGATGCCCTTGTCGCTGCCCTGAACTTAGAATACGGCGCGACAACCGGCCTGCGTCGCGACGACGAGCATATCAGCCGCAAGATGCAGTACTATTATGCCTTCAACAGCCGCCGTTACTGCCACGCGATTGCCCCCGGCGTGCCCGCCGCTATCATCGAGACAGGGTTTCTTACCAACGCTGCCGACCGGGCAATGCTACTCAACAATCCGGACGCGTTAGCGCTTGGCATAGCCCGCGGAGTCCTGCGGTATCTGGACATGTTGGACGGATAGGTGGAATGATCGCCTGAGCTTCTCCTGATTCCTGAGGCCCCGTATTGTCATTTCGCCCCCTCGTAGCGTCATTGCGAGGAGTGTGTTCTGCCATTCCAGCGTAGGCTGGAATCCAGAGGAGCGGGGCGGGAATTCTACTACACTGAGACAATAGCGAGGCCGGTTTGCTATTTAGGACCCCCGACCAGGTTCAATAACGTAGTCGTGGCTACCTGCCCCGTTACCTTCAGCTTCGCTGCGTCCACATTGCTGGCATCATCCTCCGGCACGTGGATGTTTCCCCCCTCCATGATTCCGGACCAGTTGATATCGATGCTATCCACGCCCTGTTGCTCGAGATTGAGGTGATCGCTGGCGCCACTGCTCTCTCGAGACACCTGAACCGGTGGCCGGGTGCCGGCCAGGGCCTCAAGCTGTTTGACACTCTCTTCTATCGCGTCACGCATCCGGTTGCTGGCCGCACCTGCTAGCAGTTCCCGCCCGCTTCCCTGTCCGACGGTATCAAGATTGATGTAGCATTCCGTTTCGTCCAGTGGGAGAACCGGATGCTTGACATAATATTCACTCCCGAGAAGTCCCTCCTCGTGACCGGACCAGCCAATAAACAAGACGTTCGCTTTGAGAGGCGCCGACAGAGACGCGACAGTCCTGGCCATCTCGAGCACGACTGCGGTCCCGGAGGCGTTGTCATTCGCTGCCGGGTATACCACACCATCCGGGTCAGGGCCGATCTCCTCGTAATGCGCACCCACTATGCAGGAGTTCCCGGTGGGACTTGCTGCCGGCAAAAGGCCGATAACGTTCTTGGCAACGATTGGGTAAGTTTCGACCTGGGAATCAAGCCTCAGCGCGAAAGCTAGCGGGAATGGCGAAGGCGATTGCCCGGCACGCAACTGGCTGTTTAGTTCTTCCCGGCTGTGGCCACTACCTTGCAGCAACGCCTCGACGCCACTCCTGCTGACCAGAAAGACCGGCAGGGTGTTGTCAGTGTTGGGCTGACCGTTCTCTCCCTTGAGAATCGGCTGCTCCCCCGTAGCGAGGATAAGAGCGACAGCACCGGCGGATCGAGCGTTGCTGATCAAAGCGTTCAACCGAAAGCGCGGGACAACGAGGGCGATCTTGTCCCTGACGTCCACACCCCTAAAATCGCCCGTGCCCGCAAAAACGCCCGCCCCTTGGGCGCTGCCGGGACCGGCAGGCCCACCTATCAGTGGCCGAAAATCGTCACGCAACTGAAGCGACTGCTCGCTACCATTCTGGCCAACCAGATTAAGCTCCGGCGTTGCTGAGAATTCGGTGACCTCCATAGGGAATTCCTGAATAAAGGTGCCGTTTTCACCGGACGGCTCCAGTCCGGCCTTCTGGAATTGATCAGCTAGATACTGAGCGCCCAGAGTTTCACCAGATGTGCCTGAATGCCTCCCCATGAACCGAGGCTGAGCCAGTACCTGCACGTCCTGCATGGCTCGCATCTCGTCGAACCTGGACGCGATGGACGCCGGATCGTTGAGACCTGTTGAGCTTTTGGTGGCACCGGAAGGGCTGACCGGCGGCTCGGTCTGGCCTGTGACCTGGGCACTCTCGGGGGCAGGGACTGCCGAAGCTGCTGGCTTACCGGAGGCGCCGGAGTCTGGCGCCAGACATCCTGCGAACACCAGAGAGGCTGCCAGCACCAGGCAAGCGGCTGTGAAGAGCTGCGTCTTGGATCGTATCATTGCCGCTACCTCCCCAATCGAACCCTCACATTACCGTAACATGGATGCTCGGAGGGCTCTTCCCAACCTGAACCCGCATGAGAAGAAGGAACCTGTACTTGTATTGTTGCTCTGCCAGGGACCTACTTCAAGAGGGCCGGTGTCCTGGGGAAGCTCAAAAGGTCGAGTGCAGCGAGCAAGGTTTGTGGGTGGCATGCCTCGAAACGTCGAGCCCCAGGTCGGCGGATGAGCTTTGAGGGATCATCAGAGTTTGCGATAGCGAGGTGCCCATTGGAGGGAGGGACGAGAACGAGCGCACATGGCCCGTCTCGGCTTGCGCCCGAGGCTCGTCAAGTGGGCTCAAGAGGATAATGAACAGGGACGGCCAGCGGTGCTGGCTAGAACGCCGAATTATCCGGGCGCAAGGTGAAGTAGAAGGTTGCGCCCTGTTCCAGGCATCCTTGGGCCCAGACTCGCCCGCCGTGACGGCGGACAATGCGCTGCACAGTGGCCAGACCGATTCCATTGCCAGGGAATTCATTGATATTATGCAGCCTCTGGAAAGCGCCAAAGAGCTTGCCGTAATGGGCCATATCGAAGCCCGCGCCATCGTCCCGCACGAAATATGCTGGCACACCGTTGGATTCGGCCATCCCAAACTCAATACATGCCTCGGAGTGCTTGCCGGTGAACTTCCATGCATTCCTCAGCAGGTTCTCGATGACAAGCTGAAGGAGCCGCCTGTCGCCCGCCGCTGCCAGGCCGGGCTGAATGACAAACTCTACTTGACGTTGGGGCTCCGCTTCTTGGAGGTCCATAGCAATGTTCCTGGCCAGGGCACTCAAGTCCACGTGCTCGCAGTTGATGGCGTGGCGAGTTATTCTTGATAGGTCCAGCAAGTCGTCAATCAACTGCGCCATGCGCAGGCTTGCAGCGCGGACCCGACCGAGGTGAGTCTTACCCTCGGAGTCCAACCTGTCCCCATACTCCTCAAGCAAAATGCCGCTGAAGCCGTCAATGCTGCGCAAGGGAGCCTGAAGATCGTGGGACACGGAGTATGTGAACGCCTCCAACTCCTGGTTTATCGCGTCCAACTCTGCAGCGCGCTGTTGCAGACTCTCGTTGGCTCTCTTGATCTCGTCCTCGGCCCGCTTCTTCTCGGTGATATCGGTGAATATAGCAACAAAATGGTCCGCTTCAGGCGAGTATGCTGACACCGAATACCACCGGGAAAGGGCGTCAGAGAACTGCTCGAATCTAATCCTGTCCCCTGCTAACGCGATCCGGCCGTAAGTTCCGATCCAATCGAACGACGACGTCTCTATTCCTGGCAGGACTTCGGTGACCCGCCGGCCGATGATGTCCAGGCGACGCAGTCCGGTCTGCCTCTCAAAGGCTTCATTGACCTCGAGGAACACGTAGTCGACCGGGGTCCTGTTTTCGTCGTAAAGCACCTGATGGTAGGCACACGCGTCTGGCATGTTTTCAAACAGCCGGCGGTGCTTGGTCTGGCTGGCAATTAGGCGCGCCTGAATGCGCTTCCGCTCGCTCCCCTCGATCGCCTCCCACCCGCGTGGCCGTTTGACCAGGGCAAACTGATGGTTGCTTACCACGTCGGCTACTTCGGCAGCCCCACACTTGTCGCTTGCATACGTGCAAAGCGCCATCATGCGATACTGGCCGATGACTGAGTCCACTGACGCTTCGTACGCAGTGAAATCGTCCCAGTCACTCTTCTCCAGCCAGAAGGTATTGCCCGTCAATCGCAAGCCGTCAAAGCCTTTCTTCAGGGCAGCGTTTAGCTTGTCAACCCAGCCAATCAGGACCCGTTCGGATTCGAATACGCCATCCTTCAAGTACCAGTCGACATGCGACATGATCTCGAGCTGTCCGCTCTGCACGTACCGATCAATATCAGGCAGAGCCGCCCTCAAGGCCTGCTCTGCCGCCGTCTCAGTAACGGGCTGAGCCGTAACCCACATGCAGAATTCGTTGTTCTCCAGCCCAGTCTTGAAGTACGGTACCAGGATATCCAACAGATCCTGGCCGGTTTGGTAGAACTGACAGAAGTGGGTTCCCCACGGTACGTCGCCGATTATGTCGATGCCGGATTTTCTTAGCGTTTCGACCACTGCGGCCTCCAGGTTGCTCCTAACGCGGCCCCCAGTCAGGGATCCACGAGTCTTAGCGCCATGGCGCGTGACCCCACGCCATTGCATCGCGCAAGTTTGACACATCTGTTAGCATACTGAAGAAGAATCACTTTCGCAACTCACGAGGTCCTTGCCCCAAGCCCCGCCGGGTATCTAATTGCATCGGGCGTCCATCTGGTTTAGTAGAGCGCTACGAAATGATAAAATGCACTGGAAGGAGATTCAGCGCATGTTCGAAAACAAGGAAAAGAAGAGGCTCTTTTCCGGGATTCAACCAACGGGAGAGCTTCACATCGGGAACTACATCGGCGCCCTGACCCTGTGGGCGGAACAGCAACACGAATACGACAGCATCTTCTGCATAGTGGACCTCCATGCGATCACAATCCCGGAGGCCATCAAGCCGGACTACCTCCGCAAAAAGACTCGAGAGGCGGCCGCTGTCCTGATCGCAGCGGGCATAGACCCGAACGAGTCGGCGATCTTTATACAGTCTCACGTGCCGGAACACACTGAGCTAACCTGGATGCTGAATTGCGTCACGCCCCTGGGCTGGCTCGAGCGAATGACTCAGTTCAAAGCCAAGTCGGCGCTGGCAGAGAGCGTGGGAACCGGGCTGCTGGATTATCCCGTTCTCCAGGCTGCGGATGTGCTCCTCTATAAGACAAACGTCGTGCCCGTCGGTGAAGACCAGAGACAGCACATCGAGCTAATGACTGACATCGCGCAGCGGTTCAACCATCTGTACGGGGAGGTCTTCGTTCTGCCGGAAGCGATGATAAGGACCAGTGGGGCCCGTATTATGGGACTGGACGAGCCCACTGTGAAAATGAGCAAGAGTCTGGGCGAGAAGAGAAAGGGCCACGCCATTGGGATCATCGACTCGCCGGAAGCCATCCGCCAGGCAATCATGCGGGCCGTGACGGACTCGGGTAAGGAAACACGGTTCGAGTCCGCGTCCCCGGGTGTCAGGAATCTTCTGGCAATCTATGAGGTGCTGTCCGGGCAGAGCCGGGCATCGATCGAAGCCCGCTTTCAGGACAAGGGATATGGCATGCTCAAGCGGGAAGTGGCCGACATAGTAATCGCGTCCCTTGAGCCCGTTCGCAACCGGTACATGGAGCTTATTGCGGAGTCCGACCATCTGGAAGGGCTGCTCCGGCGCGGCGCCGACCGTGTCCGCCCGGTTGCTGAAGCCACGTTACGGCAGGCTAAGGAGCTGGTGGGCCTGGGTTAAGATGAAAACACTCTTAACCCCTCACCAGCCACCCTCGCCGACCGGACAGCTCTTCAGGCAAACGCCTTTGCAGAAGTTCTTGGTACCGGACTCCCGGCATACCTGCTTGTCGGCTTTGGTGGGGGAGGTCGTGAAAAACGCGCTGTCGTCGATATCCGGAAGCATCTTGAGCGCCTGCCCGGGGCAGGCCTGGACGCAAAGCGAACAACTCTCGCCAAGACAGACCTTCTCTTGCAGGACCGGACTCGGAGGCAGATGGGCCTCGGTTATGACCGAGATGAAGCGGCAGCGCGGCCCGAACTGCGGCGTCACGACCAGGTTGTTCAAACCGAACTCGCCCAGCCCGGCCCTCACCGCGGCGTGGCGGTGAGAAAAAGGAGCGAATGGCTCCGCCATCACATCTATTATTCTCCGGAACTTCAGGCCGTAGGTAACGGGAAAGAAGATCGATCTGTAGCCCGCACCCTGGAGCCGCATCGCCGCTCGCAACGCCAGGGACTCCAGCAGGTCGTTAGGAATCTCGTAGGCGCCGTTGTTGTACAGGTACTCCTGCGCCACCGTCTTTCTGACGGTATCATCGCTGAAGACCTCGGAATCAGGCATTAGCTCTTGCCAGCTCACAAGTGCCGGCAACAGCCCCAGCCCGAACACAACCACTGACCTGGCGTTGGGAATGAAATCGCTCGGGTGATGCCCTCGCGGCGCCCCCTCAAACCGCTCCACCGGGGCCACACCGATCATGCCGGCCCCCTCCCGCTCTGCCAACTCCTGGAGCCATCCTAGCACGGTAATACCTCCTTCGGGCTTTCAAATTGGCGCCGGTCCAGGGCACGGCCCTGGTCCCAGGATAGCTCATTATACCGACCTGGAGGGGTCCGGGATAGCCCATTTAGCATACTGCCGGTCATGCTGATCGCCCGGTACCAGCAACTGAGGGAAACGGGCCGGAACCGCGCTCTAGAATGCCCCTTAACCCTATTGTATAATGGACATTAGAGGGAAAGGATGGTAGGAATATCGTGAAACTGGCAATCACAGGCAAAGGTGGAGTAGGCAAGACTACCCTGGCCAGCCTTCTGGCCCGGGTTTATGCTTCGGAGGGGCGGACGGTTCTGGCCATTGATGCTGACCCGGATGCCAACCTGGCAGGCGCCCTGGGCTATTCTCCGGAGGAATTCTCCAAGATGACCCCAGTCTCTCAGATGGCCGAGCTAATCGAGGAGAGGACCGGCGCCAAGCCCGGCACGACGGGAGGCTTTTTCAAGATTAACCCACGTGTGGATGATATCCCTGATCGCTTCGCCGCCAGCCGTGACGGGGTGAGGCTGCTGATTATGGGAGGAATTAAGAAGGGTGGAGGCGGCTGCATCTGCCCGGAGAGTGTACTCCTGCGCAGCCTTGTAACCCACCTCATCCTCTACCGCAAGGATGTCGTCATCATGGACATGGAAGCGGGCATCGAACATCTGGGACGGGCAACTGCCCAGTCGGTGGATGCATTTATCGTTGTAGTCGAGCCCGGCCAGCGCAGCTTCCAGACAGCGCGGTCCATACGCCATCTCGCTAAGGAGATTGGTATCGAGAGGACCTTCGTGGTTGGGAGCAAGGTTATGGGCGAGGACGATCGCCGCCTTATCACAGAATCGTTACCGGACTTTGAGGTCCTTGGGTTTCTCTCTTACAGCCCGCTGGTCCAGCGGGCCGACATAATGGGCCAGAGCGTGTACGATACGGACCCCAATGCCGGCCAGGAGGCCGCGGACATCGCAACGCGGCTGGAGAAGGTCGCGGCCGTATAACCACAGGGCCCGGACGGGCCACCAAACGCGCACTTCCAGGCGGGGGCGGCTTTGCGGGCCGCCCCTATTCCAATAAACCCAACTTGGAGCGATCATGAAGACCATACGTGATCTGGACCTGAAGAACAAGCGCGTCCTGGTGAGAGTGGACTTCAACGTCCCCCAGGACAAGGCCACCCGGGAAGTAACCGATGACACCCGTCTTCGGGCAGCCTTGCCAACTATCCAGCACCTGATGGAACAGGGCGCCAGAGTGATACTGGCGTCACACCTTGGCAGACCCGATGGACAAATAGTTGACAAGCTGAGGCTTGACCCCGTGGCCCGCAAGCTCTCCCAGATTCTCGGTAAGAACGTCGAGAAAGTCAACGACTGCATCGGGCCGGAGGCCGAGGAGGCTGTCCGTAGGCTCAAGCCCGGGGACGTGCTCTTGCTTGAGAACCTGCGCTTCCACCCGGAAGAGGAGAAGAACGACCCGGCCTTTTCCAAGGCGCTGGCATCCCTGGCTGATGTATATGTCAACGATGCGTTTGGCACCGCTCACCGTGCTCATGCCTCGACCGCAGGGGTTGCCGAGTACCTTCCGGCTGCGGCCGGATTTCTGATCGAGAAGGAGATCCAGGCCCTGGGAGGCGCTCTGAACGATCCGGCCCGGCCGTTCGCCGCACTGATCGGTGGGGCCAAGGTCAGCAGCAAGATCAAGGTCCTCGAGAACTTGGTCCACAGGGTTGATGGCCTGTTTATTGGCGGGGCCATGGCATGTACGTTCCTCAAAGCCCAAGGGTTCGAAATGGGTCGTAGCCTGGTAGAGGACGACCAGGTCGAATTCGCCAGGAGGTTGATGATCGAGGGCCATGACAAGGGGATAGACTTGCTGCTTCCTCTCGACGCAGTGGTCGCAGATCGCGTCGATGCCCAGGCTGAGCGTAAGATAGTCTCGATCTCGCAGGTGCCTCCGGACTGGATGGTACTCGACATCGGACCGGCCACCATCGAGCTATTTGAGCAGAATCTGCGAAATTACCGGACCGTCTTATGGAATGGCCCGATGGGCGTCTTTGAACTGGCGCCTTTCGCATCAGGCACACGGGCGGTGGCTGCCTTCCTGGCCCAGCTTCCGGCTCACACCATTGTTGGTGGGGGAGAGTCAGTGGCTGCTATCGAAGAGCTGGGACTGGCTGACCGCTTCAGCCATGTATCTACCGGGGGCGGGGCGACATTGGAATTTATCGAGGGCCGGACCCTGCCTGGTATAGCGGCCCTGGAGGGTAAGTAGATATGGGTAGAAGGGAACTCCTCTCGGACCTCGCTATTGAGACCCCCTCTCGTATTGTCTTCCTGGTCATGGACGGCCTGGGCGGCGCCCCCGGGCCGGACGCGAGGACCGAACTCGAAACGGCGCATGCCCCCAACCTGGCGGCGTTGGCCTCCCGCTCGTTGTGCGGCCTCACAGACCCGGTTGGCCCAGGCATCACCCCCGGAAGCGGGCCATCTCATCTTTCCCTATTCGGATACGATCCTCTGGAGTTCGATGTCGGCCGGGGCGTGCTGGAAGCGCTTGGAATCGATTTCCCTTTGACTTCCACAGACGTGGCCATGCGGGCGAATTTCTGCACCATTGACGATAAGGGCCTGCTCCTCGACCGCCGGGCCGGACGCATCAGCACTCCGCAATCAACTGAACTGTGCCAGCTGCTGCGTCAGATTAAGCTAAGTGGTGTCGAAGTACTGGTGGAGCCGGTAAAGGAACACCGCTTCGTCGTTGTCTTCCGCGGTGAGCAACTGTCGCCGGAAGTGGCTGATACCGACCCCCAGCGCATCGGGGTGCCTGCACTGGAACCAATCCCCTTAAAGCCGGAGGCCCAGCGGACCGCGCAACTGGCTGCCGAGTTTATCCAGAAGTCCAGGGAGATCCTTTCCGGTCATGCGGCCAACATGGTCATGTTGCGCGGCTTTTCGAAGTATCCGAATATTCCCTCGCTCAAGGAGCTATACAGGCTTCGCCCGGCGGCCATCGCCATCTATCCCATGTACCGGGGATTGGCCAAGCTGGTGGGTATGGAGATACTTTCCGCAGGCAGCTCCTTCGCGGAGGAGTTGGAGACACTTCGCACAAACTGGACCAGTCACGACTTCTTTTACGTGCATTTCAAGGACACAGACCGCACAGGTGAGGATGGCGATTTCGCCGGAAAGGTGCAGGCGATCGAACTGGTGGACCGCCACTTGCCAGCCCTGCTTGACCTGAAGCCGGACGTTCTGGTGATCACGGGTGACCATTCCACACCGGCAGTCATCAAGGCCCATAGCTGGCACCCTGTTCCGTTCCTCATGTACTCGCCGTGGTGCGTTCCGGACGGGCTAAACGAGTTCTCGGAACGGTCCTGCCGTCAAGGCGGCCTGGGACGCTTCCCCGCTGTAGATGCCATGGGCCTCGCCCTGGCCTACGCCATGAAACTTAATAAGTTTGGAGCTTGAGAATAATGCGCACTCCTATCATAGCCGGTAACTGGAAGATGAACACTACCCTGGCGGAGGCCAGGGAGCTGGTGGCCGCCATGTTGCCCGAGCTGGACCGGATTCAGGGCGCCGAAAAGGTGCTCTGCCCTCCCTTCATTTCTCTGCCGGCAATTGCGGAGATGATCAAGGGCACGTCCATACGCCTGGGCGCCCAGAATATGCATTTCCAGGAGAAGGGAGCTTATACGGGAGAGGTCTCTCCGCTGATGCTGGCTCCAATCTGCCAGTACGTTATTCTGGGCCACAGCGAGCGCCGGCAGTATTTCGGTGAGACTGACGAGGTTGTCAATCAGAAGGTTACGGCTGCCCTGAAGGCGGGTTTGCGACCTATTATGTGCGTCGGCGAGCGGCTGGAGGAGAATGAGTCCGGGCTTACCGAGGAGGTCGTCACGCGTCAGGTCCGCGGCGGACTGGCCGGGATTCCAAAGCCGGAGACCCTGGTGATTGCGTACGAGCCAGTCTGGGCAATCGGCACCGGACGGGCAGCGACTGCGGCACAGGCCAACCAGACCATCGGGTTAATCCGGCGAGTCGTTGCCGAAGTATACGACAATAGTTTTGCGGACGCCATCCGTATCCAGTATGGTGGAAGCGTCACCGCCCAGAACGCCGCCGAGCTGATGCGTGAGAAAGAAATAGACGGAGCCCTGGTCGGCGGAGCCAGCCTCAAGGCCCAGGAGTTCGTGGGCCTGACCAGCCAGGCCGCGGAGGCCAAGAGGGCCGCAGCCTAGCCCAGGCGTCGAACGGCTTGAGCGGTTATGACGCCTGGCGCAACATTATGGGTGAGCCACCGATGAACCGGACTCGCTCTCCCCACGGAGCATCGAAGAAGGCTGTCGCTGGGTCCAGGGTAAACGTATAATATCCGTTCTGAGCCGTGACCTGCCGCTCGTTGCCGTGCTTGTCCGAGACCATGGCAACGCTCGAAGTTGCCGGTATCGATATCTGCTGCGGGGTGGTGCTGCGATTATATGCTACGACCGTCTGGAAACCGGGGCCGCTCATCGTGATGGTGACCGGTCCATTCAGGCGGTTAACGTACCGCACCACCGCCGAACGATTGTCGGGTGACCTGGAGGCACTGGTAACCCCAGACATATACTTGACGGCGGCTTTGATGGTCACATAGGCGGGGTCGCTCGGCGGGAAGTCGGACATCTTGTAGATGCCGATATGGTCAGCCCCGGCGGCTATGGCGTTGGCATAGGCCTGCACCAGGAAAGACTGCTGGTTGTCCTTGTTGACCGCCAGGTCATAGTTCGATGCAGCATTTACGTAGCCGGAAACGACTGGGATACCTGTCTCCATGAGCCAGATCGGCTTGTCAAAGCCGCGGGCCTGCATGGAATCGTGGTATGACTTTATGAGGTCGTAGATCTTCTCCGGCTCCTTATGGATATTTAGTGACAGATTATCGAACCAGTAGTTGTTGGGCGCAGCGGCAGGGTCCGCCATGGCGATTTTCAGCCACTGGTTCCAGAAGCTCATCTCCGTGCCATCGGTCTGGCAACTGACGTCAACCAGGCTCAGGCTACCGAAGAGCACCGTGGCCCCCGGATTCGCCGCCTTGATCGCCTGGTACCCGGTCTTCATGTAGTTGTAGAAGTCGCGGACCCGGTTGGGCGAGTCCCATGAGAACCCCGGCTGGTTGGAGCTACATATGTCCTGCTCGTTATAGAGCAGCCAGGTATCCACCTGACCCTTCTTGGCGCCGGCCAGCCCGCCGGCGAATTGTCCGAAACGGTTGCCGGGATCATTCCACGGCAGGTCGAGCCCCGATGGAGGAACGAGCTTGCTTTGTCCTCCATTGGCGTATGGCGAAGTGAACATCAGGAGTCCGACCTCGCCGATACCCGGACCCAGATGCTGGTCAGTGCTTATCGAGTTGAAGAGGCCAGGGTCGTATGCAGGCAGAGCGTCCCACAGGTAGAGCTCACGGGTCCAGTTGAGTCCCAGGTCATGGGCCACCGGCACCCCAACGTCGCTGACCTGTACGCCTCCAAAGCGAGGGTCGCGGGATTGGCTGAAAGGAGGCAACGAGTTCTTGATTGGACTGGGCGCTGGAGTGGATCCACCTACCGGAATTGTAATAGAGATAGGCAACGGCTCGCTTCCACCAGCCATAGGCAGGCCCTCAGGATTGGCTTCCCAAGCATACCTTTCTGTATTCAGCCTCTGCTGGAGGCCGGCAGGTCCGTTGACCCAGGTCCTGTGGCCATCCGTGAACGCCGTCCAGTTATCGGCTTTGCGCCAGACAAGAAGGCCTCCAGTGGTAGGCTGAAGCCCGTCCCCGTTTAGAGGATTGTGGCTCTCATCGTCTACGCAGGAGCCGACACTGTCCGGAATCATGGACGAGAGGGTGGCAAAGCCAAGCACTATCTTGCAGCCCTCTGCGTGTGAGGGAGCGGCTGGCAAAGAGAAAGCCATGGACACCAGTACCACCAGGGGTATCAGCCTCTTGACGAATGAGCGTCCCGAACGCATACCAGTCTCCGATCTACAATCGCATTGTGTAGTGCCCGTCTGTCATCCCACACGTTGAGGGTGTCAGCCTGGGCCTGCAATATATAATAGGTCTATATAACGAGTAGAGTATATTTGCACGCATCCTAATATAACCGGGTGCTGATGTCAAACGACTAATTACAGCATCTCATGGACCTGACGCCTGCCATAGAGTATGCAGCCCCATACTCTATAGAGGTTATCACCCATCGCTCGGGCTCTCCTGATATAATGGCAGGGGGGCGAACGTCGTGAAAGCCACGGGTCATCCTAACGAAATCAGGGTAAAGGAATATTGAGAGGTTATGCCCCTTAGCAAAGCCCCACCTCTGGTGGCAATCGTCGGGCCAACCGCCGTCGGAAAGACGGCGGTAGCCCTAGATATAGCTGAGCAGCTTGGCGGCGAGATCATTGGGGCGGATAGCCGGCAGGTCTACCGGTACATGGATATTGGGACAGCCAAGCCCACGGAAGAGGAGCGGGCTCGGGTAGCCCACCATCTTCTAGACGTAGTCGATCCCGACGAAGACTTCTCGCTGGCACTCTACCAGTGCCTGGCATACGACGCCATCAAAGAGGTCCAGCGGAAGGGCCGCCTACCACTACTGGTAGGGGGCAGTGGCCTCTACGCATGGGCGGTCCTGCGGGGACTACGCATCCCCGAGGTGCCTCCGAACCCGCCACTCCGCCAATTGTTGGAAGAGAGAGCCAAACAGGAGGGCCTGGAAGGTCTCCTGCGCGAGCTGGAGGTGCTTGACCCCGAAACCGTCCGGACGATAGACCGGCGGAACCCGCGCCGGATTATTCGGGCTCTGGAGGTTTGCCGGGCTACCGGCCAGCCCTTTTCCAGCCTTCGAAAGGAATCGCCTCCACCGTACAACATAACAGTTATAGGGTTGACAGTTGACAGAGCAGAACTGCACCGGAGGATTGACCGGAGGGTTGACGATATGGTAGATATGGGTCTGGTAGAAGAGGTGCGCGGGCTCCTTGACCGGGGATACGGTCTTCACCTGACGGCTATGGCCAGCCCCGGCTACCGCGAGATTGGCCTGCATCTTCAGGGGCAATTGTCCCTTGAGGAAGCAATTACCCGAACCAAGCTAGCGACGCGCCAGCTTGCCCGGAGGCAGTACACCTGGTTTTCACTGCGGGACACGCGTATTGACTGGTTTCAAGGTAATCTGGAGTCGGTAGCGCCTATAGAGGAACTTATAGCCCGCACCGCGGATTAGCATACAGGGAGGTCACAAGTGATATTCGTCAAGTTCCATGGCATCGGCAATGACTTTATCCTGGTGGATGGCAGATATGTTAAGCGTGACTGGCCTGCCCTGGCCCAGGCTATGTGCCATCGTAATTTCGGAGTGGGGGCTGATGGACTTATCGTCGCCCTGACGTCAAAAGTGGCCCAGGCGCGCATGCGCATATTCAACCCTGACGGCTCGGAGCCGGAAATGTGTGGCAACGGGATCCGCTGCTTCGCTCGATTCCTATTGGAGGACGGTATCCTGCACCCTGATACGCGTAGCCTGAAGGTGGAAACACTGGCCGGCATCCAGGAGCTAGAGATAACCGGCGATGGCAAGGACTTCCTGGTGCGGGTCAACATGGGCCAGCCCCGCTTGTCCCCGGCAGAGATCCCCGTGGACCTGCCTCCCGACCGCTTTCCACGAGTCATGGACTACCCGCTCTCGGTAGACGGCCGCGAGCTTGGCATAACGTGCGTCTCGATGGGCAACCCGCATGCTGTCGCTTTTCTATCGGAGCCGGTCGAGCAATTCCCTATCCTGGACCTGGGCCCCAAGGTAGAGAAACACCAACTCTTCCCGCGGCGTATCAATTTCGAGGCGGTGCGGGTCTTGGACCGTGAGCACATGGAGCTGCGGGTCTGGGAGCGCGGAGCGGGACCGACCCTGGCCTGCGGCACCGGGGCTTGCGCCTCCGTGGTTGCCGCTTCGCTCCACGGCTGGGTAGACCAGGAGGTAGAGGTTGCCCTATCGGGTGGCTCTCTGCGTATTGCCTGGGACGGCCAGGGCCCCGTCTACATGACCGGGCCTGCCCAGCGCGTATTCTGGGGTGAGTGGAGCCACTAGAAGTGCAGCTCGCGTTCCGATAGGCTCGGCGGGGGGACCAGGGCCAGCCTGCTAGACGCCATTCGCCGGATACAAAGATACCGCACAAATGCTTGTGCGGTATCTGGTGGGATCGGAACCCGAAGCGCCGGCCTACGCCGCCTCCAGCGTCTCGTGCTTTGCCTCGGTGCCATCATAGGTCAGCAGAGCAGACTTTTCATCGATAACCGTCTCCATGTGGACCGGACGGCCCCAGAGGTTGTACAGATGCTCAAGTACTTTGTCGGCATGGTCCAGCTCTAGCGGACGTCCATCGTAGTAGTGCTTCAGATACAACTCCATATTCCCATGATAGTCGCCATCTTCGACCATGATGTATGGGTACCCCTGGTTGGTCATGGAGTTCACCAGCATGTCTCTGATCTTCTCCCAGTTCTTCTCGACGACAACGAGCTGGCCCTCCCGCTCTTCGTACAGGAAGAGGTCCAGCTCCTCCACCAGTTCCTTCGTCAGGTAGTTACGGATGAAGGAGACATCGCTCTCCAGCTCCCGCACTTCAAACACCTTCTGCCGGCCTTCTCCACCCTTCCGTCCAAGGCGCTCCCGCTCCTCTTCGGTTGGGTTATCCCACCGTTGCTCGATGTCCTCAAATATCTTGAGGCCAAGCAAGTAGGGGTTAAGGCGTCGTTTGGAGCCAGCCAGGACACCGGAGTGAAGGCTGGCGAACTCAAGGTATTCGCCCTCTGTAAGGTCCATCTCCCTAAGTATACGAGCGTGCCAGAATGAGGCCCATCCTTCGTTCATTATCTTGGTCTGCATCTGAGGATAGAAGTAAAGCATCTCCTGGCGCACTATATGGATAACGTCGCGCTGCCATTCCTTTAGTACCGGAGAGTGTTCAGCCAGATATAGGAGCAGGTCCTTTTGTGGCTCCTGGTGAGGCTTCAAATCCTTGGCCTCGGCCCCATCCTCCGGCGAATCGTCCAGGGAAAACAGGTCCTCATACGGACTCTCTTGACTCCTCTTGTGCTCTCGCCCTTGTTTTTCGCCGCGCCTGGGTTTTCGCTGCCGGTGCAGAGACTGGTGCGGGTCCACATGCTCCTGCACGGAGAGCACGGCGTCAAGGAAGAGCTCTACCTCCTTGCTCCCGTGTTCGAACTCGTACTGCCGGATCCGCGCCGCGCTGACGCTAGCCCCCTCCACCATTTGCCGGGAGGTCTCGCGGAAATAGGCATTATGCTTGAAGAAATCCGAGTGGGCAAGCACGTGGGCTGCCACCAGCTTATTCTGCAACAGGGAGTTCGTCTCCAGCAGGAAGCCATAAGCGGGGTTCGTGTTTATCACGAGCTCGTAGATCTTACTGAGACCGTAGTCGTACATCGTCTTGAGCTGGTGGTATGCCTTGCCGTGGGTCCAGTGTGAGAACCGCCCCGGCAGACCATATGCTCCGAATTCGTACATTACCGTTGCAGGCACCACCTCAAAGCGCACCGGGAAGGGGTCCAGTCCAAAATCACGGGCGATCTCCCACATCCGCCCCATGGCATCTTCTAATTGGGCCAGTTCTCGGTCATTCATCTTAAGCCGCCGCCACCGCCTCTGATTCAGTCAGGAACTGCTTGAGAGCGGGGAAGACATCGTTCTTGTCGCTAACAATTGCACGGACAAACCGCTCGTCCTTGATTGCCTGGAAAGAGGAGATCAGCGAGCCGAAGTCCCCCCGACCGCTAGGCCGTATCTCGCCATAACCCATCAGGTTACACTTCTCCAGAAGCTTGGTGACCAGTCCCATACACGTGTCATTGTCCCATGGAATGTTCTCACCATCCGAGAAATGGAACGGATAGATGTTCCATTGTTCAGGTGGGTAACGGTTCCTGATAACATCCAGGGCCAGTTGATAGGCAGAGGACACCTTGGTCCCTCCGCTCTCACCCCGGTGGAAGAACTCATCCTCTGTTACCTCTCTGGCCTCGGTATGATGGGCAATGAAAACGATCTCCACGTTGTCATAACGAGTGCGCAGGAATCGCAGTAGCCAGAAGTAGAAGGTGCGGGCAATATACTTCTCGAATTCACCCATGCTGCCGCTTACGTCCATCATGGCAATAATAACGGCGCTTGATTGGGAGCTCTTCTCGACCTCCCAGGTCTTGAAGCGGAGGTCTTCGTTCTTGATGTCCTTGAAGCGGGCGTCGCCGTGGGTTAGAGCGCGGCGCTTGATGGCCTCTTTAATCGTACGCTTCTTGTCCAGGTTAGCCAGGATGCCCGTCTTTCGTATGTCAGTAAACCTGATACCACCTGTTACGACTTCAGTGCGCTTCTTGTCCTGCAGGTAAGGCAGGCCGAGGTCCTCGAAGAGCATCTTGGAGACTTCCTCGAGTGTTACCTCGGCCTCGTAGAAGTCTACTCCCGGCTGCTCACCAGCCTGGCTCTTCTGCCCCTGTCCCTGGCGTTGGGTCTGGCCGATGACATCACCCTCTTTGCTGCTGCCATCTCCCTGGCCGGCATGCTTCTCCTTGCTTGGGTCAAAGCGTAGCTTGTATTCCTCAAGCGAACGAATAGGCACCTTGATAATACTCTTGCTATCGGACACGATAATACTCTCCTGGCTGATAATATCAGCCAGGTTGCCCTTTATCGCCTCCCATACCTTCTCTTTATGCCTCTGTTGATCGGCCTGGCCCTTCCGGTGCAGCGACCAGTCACTTTGGCCTATGGCAAAATAGGCGGGCATATCCACACTCCCAACATCATTCCAAAATTACCATTCCATACCCTGCACATCCCGCTCGCTGGTATGAACCAGACGGCGGCGCAGATTGAGAAACTGCGCCGCCGAACTTAAACAATCTGTGCGATTGGCCCCCCCTCGCTAGTGCCGGTCGCTTGGCCTTGTCCGCCGGCTTGGCTTGCGGAGTACGTGCCTGGATGCAAGGAGGCGGAGCTGGTCTGCATGCTTGATCAGACCGTTACGACGGGCCAAGGTCTTGTTGCGTTGTACAATCAGGTCCTTGTCCTTAGCCATTGTTGCCTCCTAGAGTCCTCTATCTTTACCCTGGGCTGTTGATTCCCCGGGCTGAAGCCTGTGGAATCACCTCTCAATAAGCCGTTCCGCTACCTGCTGAGCAGCGATCCAACGTACCTGAGCAGCTCGTTGGAACACGTTGAGCAGTAGCCATGCTCTTTGACTAACCGATCTGCCACGTCGTTGATACGCTTTAGCTGATCTGCATCAGGAGTCTTGACGGACGTAGTGATTTTCACAATGTCCTTCAGGTCCGCGAACAGCTTCTTCTCGATGGCTTCTCGTAGCCTCTCGTGGGAGCTATAATCGAACTTCTGGCCGCGGCGGGCCATAGCCGATAGGCGAATCAGGATCTCCTCCCGGAACGACTTCTTGGCGTTCTCGGTAACCCCAATCTGCTCCTCGATGGCACGCATCAGCCTCTCGTCAGGCAACATCTCGTCATCCGTTATCGGATCGTGTATCTTCACGTTGTTGCAGTAAGCTTCTACGTTATCGAGGTAGTTGTTCAGCATCGTGCGGGCCGAGTCCTCGAAGGAATAGACGAAGGCTTTCTGCACTTCCCGCTTGGCTATCTCGTCGTACTCCCGACGGGCCTCAGCGATGAGGTTCAACAAGCGGTCCTTCTCATCTCCATTTATCGAGGCGTGCTGTTCGAAGCCTTCCCGCAAGGCACGCAAGGCATCGATAGGATTGATGCAGTTGACCCCATCGCGCATCTCCCGCACTACCGCACTGGACAGCCGGTTGATGATATACCTGGGGCTTAGCCCGTCCATGCCCTCCTTAGGGGATTCCTCCTGAAACTCCTTGGCGTCCTTCTCCTTGAAGCCCTCAACCTCTTCTCCGTCATAAAGCTTGAGCTTCTTCATCAGGCTCATGCCGGCCTTCTTAGAAGGATGCAGGCGAGACAGCACCGCCATGGTACTGACTACCCGGAGCGTATTGGGAGCTATGTGCACGTCCCGCAGGGCGCTCTGACTCAAGAGCTTCTCGTAGATCTTGACCTCGTCGCTCACCCGCAGGTTGTATGGTACCCGCACAACGATGATACGGTCCTGCAGGGCCTCAGCCTTCTTGTTAGCGACGAAGGAGTTATATTCAGACTCGTTGGTGTGAGATATAACAACCTCGTCCGCATAGATCATGCTGAAGCGGCCGGTCTTGATGTTCTGCTCTTGAGATAGCGAAAGGAGGACGTACAGGAACTTCTCGTCTGCCTTGAGCATCTCGATAAATTCCATGATACCCCGATTAGCAACGTTCAGCTCGCCGTCAAAACGGTAGGCCCGCGGATCGCTCTCAGCCCCGATCTCCCCGATTACGGAGAGGTCAATTCCTCCGACCAGCTCTGAGATGTCCTGAGACTTGGGGTCCGAGGGGCTAAACGTACCGATTCCCAGGCGGTCCTTCTCGCTAAAGATCACCCGCCTGACAGGGACCTGTTCAACCCTGCCCTCGTACTCGTGCTGGACCATGTGACGGCAGCGGGGGCAGAGGTCTCCCTCGATGTAAATGCCATAGGCCTTCTGCAAGTCGGAGCGGAGCTCATGAGGGATCAGATGCAGTGGGTCCTCGTGCATCGGGCAGGTCTTGATAGCGTATACCGCCCCCTCAGGGGTACGGCTGTACTCTTCGAGCCCTTTCTTCAGCAGGTATACAATGGTAGACTTTCCGCCTCCGACAGGGCCCATCAGCAGAAGAATTCGCTTTCGGACTTCCAGGCGCTGAGCAGCAGACTGGAAATATTCTACGATCTGCTGCAGGGACTTCTCCAGCCCAAAAACCTCCTGGTTGAAGAACTGGTAGTTCGGAAGGCCGTCCCCGTTAGAGGCCGCGCCCGACGCCATGATCATATCAAATACGCGGGCGTGTGAAAGGCGAGCAAGGCCGGGATTCCTCGTCACCATCTCGTAGTATTCCGAGAAGTTGCCCTCCCAAGAGAACTCCTTCTCCCGCGTGCGAAACTCCTCGAGTCTCTTCCCCAGATCCATGTCCATCCTCTACAGCCTCACAACAACACTATTTAGGACTGGGCCCCACAACCACTGCCCTAGAATGACAAAAGCCAGCCTTCCTAAATCAGGCTGGCTCTCGGGGACTGCTATGCTGTTGAACCCTTCCTATACTAGAAGTATAATTCCGAGCAGCCTGTTCAAGTGTAGGCATATGCAGGAAGTTACGCCCTGGAAGCAGACAGAGACAGTAACCACCCTTCCACTTCGCTTTAATTATATAGCTGGCACCGTACCTTGTCAATTGAAGCCCGCTTCACACCAAAATGCCTGTTTGCATCCTGGCCTCGGCAAACTACTAGGCATCTTAGCGGATACTATATACTACTTCTCAGTAAGTATATAGTATATCACATTATATTTTTGTTACAGCCTGGATGGCTCAACCATGGGGCCTCCCTGCAATCTGTTGGCTCCCGTTCCTGGTGCATCACGCGTCAGGCCTCTCAGCTTGCCACTTACGCATGCTTGTGGTATATTCATCCCGGTAACTGGCTGCCGTTCGCCTGGATCAGCGCTTGATCTTTCCTCGCTGCATAACCGCCGGGCTGAACGTAGCCCTGTCAAGTTCGGTGAGAGTGTGTATCCGTTACCATTGCATCCCAGGAGGTTCTGACTTGGAGCGCTCTCTAGATATTAATGGCAAGATAGTTGTAAGGACCCTGACGAAGGCCGACATTCCGTCCATACTGGAGATCGATAGCAAGATCACCGGCGCCTCTCGCACCAGCCTCGACAGTGAGAAGATTGATTACTACCTACGCAACCCTCTGGTTTGCTGGTGCGCAGAGCACCAGGGGAAGCTTATCGGGTTTATGCTGGGAGATGTGCGGGGCTGGGAATTCGGTGCAAGCGAGAGCGGATGGATCGAGATCATGGGAGTTGACCCTGCCTACCAGCGCAAGGGTGTGGGCACGGCCATGCTCAACGCAATCCTCGACGAGCTCAAGAAGAAGGGTGTAAAAACTGTTCGGGTGGTAGCCCGTTGGTACGACCCAATCCTCAACTTCTTCCGAGCGGAAGGGTTCGAGCAGGGCGAGCTTCTCAGTGTCCAGAAAGACCTGGAGTAGTGACTTACCGCAAGACATATACCTTCTCCCCGGCCGGTTTCCTCCCGCCAGTCAGCTCCTTTCCGCTCCGGAGACCATCGCGTATATTAGACGGAGAACGGAAATAGATGCGTCAGGCTAAGGCGAACAAGTTCTACTACGGCTGGGTCATTGTAGGAGTCGCCCTCCTGGCTTCTTTTGTTGTATCCGGAGCCAGGATGTCTTTTGGCCCCTCATTCAAGTTCATGCAAGAAGGATTTGGCACCAGCCGGGAGATGCTCTCCATAGCCATGTCCATAAACCAACTCTTCTACGGATTCGCAGGCCCGCTGACCGGCTGGCTCACTGACCGCTATGGCGCCAAGACGGTTGTCATTATCAGCGCAGTTCTCACGATGATCGGCCTTCTGGGGTCTAGCTTCGCTCCCAATCTCTGGGTCCTCTATATTGCCTATGGCGTGTTTGCTGGCATTGGGTTTAGCGGCACCACAACCGTGCCCTTTTCCGCGCTGGTGACCCGGTGGTTCAGACGCAAAAGTGGGCTCGCCCTTGGACTCTTCACAGCCGGTACGCCGATCGGTCACATGATAATCGTGCCGATCGCGACCTACATGATCATATCGGCTAGCTGGCGCTTTGCCTATGCCGTTCTTGGGGCGGTAATCGCCCTGGTAATCCTTCCCCTGGCATGGAAGCTTATCAAGACTGATCCCCGGGAGATGGGACTGCTCCCGGATGGTGATATCGAGGCTCCCATGATTCAGACACCGGGGTCCGGAGCAACGGGGCCCGGAATGGCAGGCAGCAAGACCCTGGCCGATGCCTTAAGAAGCAAGCCGTACTGGCTGCTATGCCTCGGGTGGTTCACGTGCGGTTTTGCGGGATTTCTGGTAGCGACGCATCTGGTCCCATTTTCCACGGACGTTGGCATGGACCCTATGCAAGCTGCTACTGTTCTGTCGCTGCTCGGCGCCTTCAGCGTTGTCGGCACGTTGGGCATAAATGCCATGTCTGACCGGATCGGATGCAGGATCCCCCTCGCAGCTGTCTACTTCTCCAGGTTCCTGATCTTCCCGCTGCTGGTATCATCACTGGCTTCCAATAACTACTTGTTCATTTACATATTCGCCATTATTATGGGGCTGGGTCAGTTGGCGACGTTCCCGCTGGCATCGGTAATCACCAGGGAGATCTACGGCCAGCAGTCCATGGGAATCATCCTGGGAACGATCTTGCTGGCACACCAGATTGGAGCGGCCATTGGAGTCTACCTCGGTGGCGCGATGTTCGACGCTACCGGAACCTACGACGGAGCTTTTCTGATTGCTGCTGGTCTCGGATTGATTGCAGGTATTGCGAGCCTCCTGATCAAGGAGGAGCGTCGTCCGGTCTATGCCCCAAGCCTGGTACCTGCGGAGTAGATTGGCCATGTCTAAAGTAGTGATTTACAAAGTAAATAACGACCTGAGGGAGAAGGTGGCAGCCATCTTCCAGGCGTTTGCGCCCGATCTAAAGGGACGCCGGGTGCTTATCAAGCCCAATATGCTTGCGGCCTTGCCTCCAGAGGCAGGGCGGAACACCCATCCCGCAGTTGTTGAGGCCGTCGTGTTGGAATGCCTGGACCGGGGCGCAAGCGTGCGTGTAGGTGATAACTCCGGCAGCATCGACCGAAGCCCCCTGTATACCGGCAAGATAGCCGGCTATGTCGAGGCCTGCCACGGTTGTTTCGGAGGCATCTCGTCCGAGGTGGTCCAGGTGCCCACTGACTCCAGATTTGTAAAAAGCTTCTGGATCTCTAAAGCCGTGCTCGACGCCGACTACGTTATCGGAGTGCCCAAGCTTAAGGCCCATGTGCTCATGACACTTTCCGGGGCACTTAAGAATACTCTCGGCTATGTGCCGGGGGGATGCAAGAACCAGCTACACTTCAAGACGACGGGACGCAAGCAATTTGCCGAAATGCTGGTAGATGTGCACCGCGTCCGCCCGCCGGACCTTCACATAATGGAAGCCCTGACGGTGATGGAGGGCAATGGCCCGGATGCCGGGCATGTCCGCGATGTGGGCAAGATTCTGGCCAGCACTGACCCCGTGGCACTCGACGCGACGGCGGTACGAATGACGGGCCAGGACCCCGCGCGGGTGCCTCTGATCACTATTGCCCAGCAGAAGGGGCTCGGTACGTGGGCTGAAGACAGTATTGAGGTCGTGGGCGATTTCGAGGTAATACCGGACTTTGAGATGATCACGCCAGGATTCTGGTCTTCCGTCGAATCGGTAGACACCTTCTCAAAGCTCGGAACGATGAAGCCGGTAGTCTATCCGGACAAGTGCAGCCCCTGTGACCTCTGCGGCCTTCGCTGCCCGGTTGGCGCCATCGCAACCATCGGCGGGCCGAGGGTTGACGAAGACAAGTGTATCTCTTGCTTCGCCTGTGTTGAGTTTTGCCCCCAGGGCGCCTTTGAGGTGCCGGCGGGACTCGCCCAGGAGATCATGTCAAAGGTGTTCAGCTAGAATGGATGAGATCGACGATATAGACCACGTAGAGCTAGAGCCTCCCAAGGTCTTTGATGCCATTACCTTTTTGACCCAGTTCGGACCGCTAAAGCGGGAGTATCCCGACGAGCAGGCTTTCCGGGAGGATATCCGGTCCACCATTCAGAATTACCTCGAGAAGAACAATCTAGCCAGTAGCTACGGGCTGCTGGTGCCCGGCCGAGACGGCGAAGCAATCCCCCCGGCTAATATCTTCGGCGCAGAATTCCTACCGGACATGGTCCTGGTGCAGCAAGATGGGGAACCGGTGGCGGCCATACTGACGAAGCTGGTCAAAGCCAACCCCGACGGGCTGGTCCAGGCTGTCGGCCGGGCCGTTCTGTTCTCTCACCGCTATCCCTGGATATTGAGCCTGGTCCTGGACAAGGGGAAAAGGCACCGGGAGAAACGGGAACTGGACCACCGGTTTCGCGCCGACATGTGGCATAACCGCCACGTGCGCTTCCTCTTCCGATAGGGTACAATACACCCGCGGGCCGGGGCCTTTCATCGGCCCATTAACGACAACGCGCCCTACCGGGTTACACAGAAAGGAGCATATGTCTAAGGTCTTAGTTTCCAAGATCAACAACGACGTGCCCGAGCAGATAAAGCGGATCTTCGACGAGTTTGTGCCCAATCTCGCCGGTAAGAAAGTAGTAATAAAGCCCAACGTCCTCGCTCCGACACCCCCGGAAGAAGGCAATACAACTCACCCGGACGTTGTCCGGGCAGCCGTACGTGAGTGCAAGGCCCGCGGAGCCGCCGACATCAAGGTGGGTGACAACCCCGGGGCGCTGGAGGGCAATTCACGCAACACAGCCCGACTGAATGGCATCCTGGAGGCATCCGAGGGCTATTTCTACCCTCTGGCACGCCGGCTGACCTGGGTGCCAGTGACCAGCCGGTGGGTGGAAGGCTTCTGGTTTCCGAACGCTCTGCTGGAGGCCGACTACATCATAAACTTGGCCCACCTTAAGGTCACCGTGCAGACGACCGTCACCGGCGCCATCAAGAATTGCTATGGATACCTGCCGGGAGGCATCAAGTCACAGAACCATTTCAAGGCCATGGGCAAGAGAAGGTTTGATGACCTCCTGCTGACCCTCTTCCAGGTCCGCCCCCCTGACCTCCACGTTATCGAGGGTATTTACATCATGGACAGCCTTGGCCCGCGGGGAGGTCGTGTCCGGCCCTGGGGAGGAGTCCTGGCAAGCACGGACCCGCTAGCCGTAGACGCAACTACTATCCGGCTCATGGGCGCCGATCCTGAAAAGGAATATGTTCTCAGTATGGGCGCCGAGCGGGGACTCGGTACATTCAAACAGGATGAGATCGAGGTCGTCGGCCAGCTCGACCCCATCCCGGACTTCCGGATGCCTCCCGAGAAAGGCTTCTTCCAGACGGCCGAGGCTGGCGAGCTTCTCAAGCAGCTTGGCCTGCTGAAGCCGGTGGTCTACAAGGAGAAATGTAAGCCCTGCAACGAATGCAGCTACTGCCCGGTAGGCGCCATCACTGTTCAGGAGTATCCTGTTGTGGATATGGAGAAGTGTATCTCCTGTTTCTCCTGCGCCGAGTTCTGCCCCCAGGAGGCCATCCAGGCGCCCCCCGGTGAGGCCGAGCGCCTGATGGTTGAGATATTCAAGTAAGCCATGACTAAGCCGATAGACATCTGGTTCAATGCCTGGCCCAAAGCTGAGGTTGACCGTCTGGTCAGCCAGCCCGAGGTTGCCTATGTCCTCCAGATGGAGAAGCTGGACTTCAAGGCGCCTACCCCGGAAGAGGCGGTGGCTATACTGGACGAGGCGGGGGTAGAGATCGCCTTTCTGACCTCACTGAAGCAGGGATTCCACCGGCGTATGCGCCCGGGACACCGGGATCGCATGGCCCTGGATGTATCCCACCGGGACCTCCTGCCCTTTATCGAGAAGTACCCCGGTCGCTTCAAGGGACTTTACGGGGTCAATCCCTGGCTAATGATGGATGGGGTACGCGAGCTTGAGGAATCAGTCAAGGAGTACGGCTTTGTGGGCGCGGTTACGCACGTAGCCGGCTTCGCCCCCTTCAATGACAAGATGTGGTATCCCTTCTACACCAAGTGCGCCGAGCTGGACGTACCGGTAATCACCCAGTCGGGCCACTTTGGTGAGTTCATGCCCGAGGGGTCGTGCCACCCCTTGCTTATCGATGACGTAGCACTGGACTTTCCCGAGCTACGGATAGTGGCCGGACATACTGGCTGGCCCTGGTCGGACGAGCTGATTGCAGTAGCACTCAAGGACCCGAACGTCTACATCAGCACCGAGGCCCACCTGCCCAAGTACTACGAGCCATCCCTGGTCCGCTACATCAACACGCGGGGCCAGGACAAGGTCATGTGGGGCACCGACTGGCCGGTCACCGAGCCCAAGCGGAACCTGGAGCAGATCGAGCAGCTAGGGCTTCGCGATGACCCGAAGCGCAAGCTCCTGCGCGATAACGCCATCAAAGTGTTCAAGCTGGATTTGTAGCAAGGCGGGGCCAAGTCTCGCCGAGTTAGTGTGCTACTTATGCCGAGTTAGTGTGCAACTTATATTGTGATCTGTAGGGGAGGCTCTAGAGCCTCCCCACACCACAGCCGCAGCCTGCCTTACGCCCCCGCCGGGGGCGTTTCCGCTGCTACAGTAGCTCAAGTCGGTCAATTGACGCTAAGGAGGTAAGGGGTGATAAGGCCGTTCTACAACTCCCGCGTGGCAGAGCAGACCTACTGGGACGAATATTGGCAGACCATGCCCCGGGAGAAGCTCAACGAGGTCCATTTCCAGAAGATCCAGAGGCTGATCAGGTTCGCCTATCAAAACGTCCCCTTCTACCGGCGCCTCTATGATAAGGCCGGCCTGAAGCCTGAGGACGTGCGGACCTGGGACGACTTCTACCACAAAGTACCCTTCACCGATAAGCCGGATTTCATGACCGACCAGCAAGAGAATCCCTTCGGCATCCAGGGTCTGGGCATGGAACACATCCTGCAGTCCTTCCAGACCTCCGGGACTACCGGGGAACCGTTGCGGGAGATCTACACCCGCTACGATGAGTATTTTTCCGACGTCTGGTGTGTCGGCTGGTGGGACATGGGGATACGACCGGGCGATAGTTTCTACTTCGCCTTCACCTTCGGCCCCTGGATCGCCTTCTGGGCCGCCTACTGGGGATGCCGGCATATTAACGGAACAGTCTATTCCGGAGCCAGCCTGAGCACGGAAGACCGGATCCGCCATATTCTCAAGGTCAGGCCCACGGTCGTAGTTGGCACTCCGACATACCTCCTGCATATGCTGCAGGTGGCCAAAGGCATAGGCGTAGACTTGCGGGAGAGCTCCGTCAGGTTTCTGACCGGCGCCGGCGAGCCAGGGCTAAACCTCCCGGCAACCCGGAAGCTCCTCACGGATGGCTGGGGGGTAGACCATATCTGCGATGCCTACGGCGTGGGCGAGGGCGGGTTCGTGGGGACCGAATGCCGGGCTCACCCGGGAGGCACCCATATCTTTGAGAAGCATCACCATTGCTATACGGCGGACCCTGAAACTGGTGAGCCGCTGGCCGAGGGCCAGGTGGGGGAGAACATCGCAACATGCTACCATCGGAGCGGCCAGATCTTCATCAAGTACCGGACGCATGACCTGGTAGAGCGTCATGAGAATTTCGACCATGGCTGCGGTTGGACCTGGGCCTACTACCCCGGCACGGTTCTCGGAAGATCCGACTTCATGGTCACCATTCGCGGCATGAACGTTTATCCTACCGCGGTTGAGACCCTGCTGAGCCAGGTAGCCGGAGCCAGCCACCACTATGAGCTTCACATAACGCGCGAGGAGGGAATGGACCGGCTGTCCGTGAAGCTGGAGGCCCAGGAAGGCATCTCACCTTCCGAATTCCCGGACATCGCCCAGCGCGCCAGGCAGACGTACCGCACAAATCTAAGCATCAGTGTAGAGGTGGAAGTGGTCCAACCCGGCACGCTGCCTCGCTATGAGCTGAAGAGCAAACGCTTCTTCGACCATCGCCCGGTGGAGGAGCGGAGGAAACTAGACCGTTAGAGCCCGGGCTGCATCAGCCTGCGAGGGACCAGCACAATCTGCTATTATGTATACAGCCGTTCATGGTCAGACCTAACGGCTCTAATCCATGAGGCTCTACAGGTCTCTATCTGAGGGAAGATTCAAATATGTACGACCTACCACGCATGATCGAAAAGATGGGGGATGGCAAGCTTGAGAGGAGCAAGCATTTCTCCATAACCGGACCGGACGATGGCGTCTTCTGTGCCAAAGCATCCCTGAAAGATCGCCAGCACAACATGGAGGTGGTGGTGGTGATTCAGGAGGGTACTATGGAGATCCTGGAGGTGCAGGGCTCAATCATAGAGGCCCCCCACGACCCGTGCCCATCGTCGGTAGAGGGTCTCAAAAGCCTGGTAGGGATGCGCATACAGCCGGGGCTGTTTGGCGAGATGCAGAGACGCGTCGGGGGATTCAAGGGCTGTATCCATATGAATGAGCTGATCCGCGAATCCGTCCAGTTGGTCGCCGCTCAAAGGAACCTGACCGACCTACGGCGGATGCACGAGGCTGGCCATACTTATGAGGAAATGCTCGAGTGGGCCGAGAGCGTACGCAGCTGGACCTGTGTAGCGGCCCCTGACCCAATCCCTAACGGCTGATAGCCGCCGGCCTCAAGCTATCAGACCCTGGAGCCAGCGGTTGCCGGTTGTTCCTTCAGGGCTGACAGCTGGCCGTGCGCCAGACGTATCACCCGGTCGGCCATCGCCCCGATGTCGGGATCATGAGTAACCATGATGATCGTGTAGCCCTCATCGTGGCGCGCCTTGAAGAGGGACATGACTATGTCCTCGTTGGCTTTATCCAGGTTCCCCGTCGGCTCGTCTGCGAGCAATATCTTGGGCTCGTTTATGAGGGCCCGTGCGATACAGACGCGCTGCTGCTCTCCACCTGATAGCTGCGAAGGCAGATGATTCAGCCTGGCGCCCAAGCCGACCACTTCGAGTGCCTTCCGGGCCTCTTCCTGATCAGCCATGCTGTGGAAGTACTGGGCCAGCATCACGTTCTCCACGGCGGTCAGATACGGTACCAGGTAAAATTGCTGAAAGACGATGCCCACAGTCTCCCGCCGAAAACGGGTCAGCTCGGCGGAGGAGAGATCTGCCACATCGGTACCGTCTATTATCAGATTGCCTCCTGTGGGACGATCGAGGCAGCCCAGCAGGTTTAGGAGGCTGGTCTTGCCGGAACCGGAGGGTCCCATGATCGCCACCCACTCACCTCGCTTTACGTCAAAGCTGACACTATCCAGGGCGCGGACCTTCCCGTTGTAGGCCTTAACAATCTCTCTGGCCTCTACCAGACATTCTTCCATGTTAATCTCCCTTTAGAGTAATCGCCGGGTCTACTGCCAGGATGCGTCGCACCGGAACGATACAACAAACTAAGGCCACCGCCAATGCCAGGGCCACCGTAAGGGCGAGCGCCGCCGGTTGCAGAGCGACCGCTGAGGAGAAGACGCTAAACCCGATAACCTGGGAAAGTCCGAACCCGAATCCGTAACCCAACAGCCCGCCTACAACCCCAAGTATCAACACCTCAGAGAGCAGCAGCGTCACAACCGATCGGTCCCGGGCGCCGAGGGCCTTCATCAACCCTATCTCCCGAGTGCGCTCAAGAACTGCCGCGGTCAGGGTACTGCTTACCGAAAGTGAAGAGGCCAGGAGCACCAGGACCGCCACTATAGCCAGAAGCAGCTCCACCTTACCAAGCACCTGCCCTTCCGCCTGGGCCACCTGCCCGACAATGCGGACTTCTGAGCCGGGGATATCTAGCTCCACCTGGTGGGCCAGGGCTTCCAGGTCTGCACCAGCAGGCGACCTCATCTGTACCAGCCCGACCTCTCCAGTCCTACCCAGGAGACGCTGCACCAGCAAGAGGCTAGCCAGGACCTGGCTATCCTCGGAACCTCCAGTCTCGATAGTCCCTGAAATGCTTAGGCGCAGGCTGGATCCACCGTGCTGTACCTCCAGCGAGTCGCCTGGCATGACCCCAAGGGCCCGGGATGCCGCGACGCCGATCAGAGCCGATGATGAATCACCGGCGTCTGGCCATGCTCCATCCACCTTCCACCAGGACGCCAGGGGCGACGAGGCCTCGAGCCGTGTGCCCCCGAGAACTATCTTCTGACCACGAGCCTCGACAACGGCATAAAGATAAGGGGCGAAGTAGACCTCGCCGGCCTGCCTGGATTCCAGGGAGGCCACACTTGCTTCCGACAGATACGAAGTACTGTTTGGTTGAGACAACTGGAGTCCGCTCTTCGGCAAGAGAAGCATGTTAGCCCCATAAGCCTCGAGCTGCCTACCGGCCTTCTGGCCAATGTCCATAGAGACGTTCAAGAGAGCACTCACCAGACAAGCGCCCAGCAGGAGAGCAGCAAGAGTGATGGCAGATCGACTACGTCTCTGCACAAGCGATTTCCAGAGCAGTATCGGTAAGAGAGAGCGTTTCATCTAAGTCTGCCTCAGGAGAACGACCGGATCTACGCTCATGGCCTTCCGCACAGGCAGAGCGCTACCTGCCAGAGCGACTATGATCCCCAGCAATACGCTGGCCGCGGCCACGGTTGGATTCGGCCAGATAGCCACACCGAACACCCGGTCACCGATGAAGACCGCCAGGACCATTCCAAGGCCATAACCCAGCACACCTCCCAAAAGACCCATTACTCCGGCCTCCGCAAGGAAGATAGTGGCAACCTGTGAGTCAAGCGCTCCTAGCGCTTTGGAAAGACCGATCTCTCCCCGGCGCTCCATTACCGACGCGGTCATAGCGGTCATGACCGCCAGGGCAGATGCCGCCAGGGCTACCACAGCGATCAGGAGCATGAGCCATTGGATTCTTACTAGAAATCCGCCCTCAGCCTCGGAGACCTGCCGGATCGCCTGGGCATTGCTGCCTGGCAGAACCTCCTTGACCTGGGTAGTAATTGAATCGATGACCGGACTGCAGTACCATTTCTCATATTCCGCTGGGGTCATCTCTTCCGGGTTCTTGTTGCGCAGCTCGGCTGAAAGCTTTTCCTTAGGGAGCGTCAGTGCGCTTACCAGTACCCTGCCAACCGCCCCTGGGGATGAGGCCATCTCCTGGGTAACTGCCAGGGGAACAATAACCTGGTCGTCCTCCGGACCGCCGGTTGCCAGGACCCCCGATACTCTGAGCTCACGTGTGACGCCTCCATATTGCAGTTTCAGCACGCCGCCCTCGCCCAGGCCAATCCTCCGGCTAAGCGCCTGCCCCAAGAGAGCCGTATCCCCGTCCCCATCCCCGGGCCAGGCTCCCTCGGTGACCCGCCACCAGGGGGATACCTTCCTGACTCCAGTGCGGAACGAAGACTCTGAAGTCGCCGCGCTGGCTCCAGAAAAATTAGAGCGTATCTGCGCCCCCTTGGGGATCACTACTTCCTTATCGAACCAGGTTCCGGTTACTGCTACCGGGTCAGAATACTCACCGGCCCTGGCCTCAAGGGTAAGGAAGGGGACGAATCCCAGGATGTTGTTGCGCCAGAAGATCGTCTTGAGTCTGGTAAGGTCCGCCTCCTGGAGGTATGACGGCTCTCTAGCAGGGCTATAAGTGGTGCCGGCAATACTGATCTCCAGGGTCTCGGACGTGGGAGTAACCAGGATGTTGGCACCGTATGACCGCAGCTCCTGGGACATGCGGTCCATAATGTCCGCATAGACGGCGAAGAGGGCCGTGGCTAGAGAGGAGCCGATGACTATCGCAAGCAAGGCGACGACCACCCGCTGTCTCCGGCGCCAGAATGTTTCCTTTAACAAACGTAGCAGCAATTATTTCACCATTATTCGTCGGGTCGCGGAAAAACCACGACATGAGATGGAGCGGCCTGTACGCGAACAGGTTGGCCCAGCGGGAAAACCACGATGGAAGGCTGGCTGCTATGGAGCACCCGGCCGGACCGCAAGCGAACGCTATATAGGTTTTCAGAACCCCTGAATTGGCGCAGAGCAATGATAGAATCCCCCTGCGGGTCCGGCAGTACTTCCACGTCGTCCGGCCGCAGCATAATGAATACCTTGGCTCCGGAAGGAAGAGGCCCTCCGTAGGCAAACCGCCCGACCTCTGTGACCACCGACGCTTCACCGATGGTCCCTTCCAAAAGGTCGGCTTCACCAACGAAGCTTGCGACGAAGCGACTGGCAGGGTGATGGTAGATCTCTTCAGGTGTGCCGACTTGCTCCAAACGCCCGGCGTTCAAAAGGGCTACCCTGTTGGCGAGGACGAAAGCCTCCTCCTGGTCGTGGGTTACAAGTATTGCAGTCGTCTCGGCCTCCTTCAGGATTTTCTGCACTTCCTGGCGCATCTGGGCCCTCATATCCGCGTCGAGATTGCTAAACGGCTCGTCCAGGAGCAGCACCACCGGACAGGGGGCAAGAGACCGAGCCAGGGCTACCCTCTGCTGCTGCCCGCCGGAGAGCTCATGGGGATAGCGCCGCGCGTACTGCCCCATGCCAACCATGTCTAGCATAGTCTTAACGATCCTCTCCCTCTGAGACTGGGGAAACGATCGTAGACCGAAAGCCACATTCTGCTCTACCGAAAGATGAGGGAAAAGTGCGTAGTCTTGGAAGACGATGCCCACGCCCCTCTTCTCGGGTGGAACCCAGTGAGTTGGAGAGGCTACCGGATGGCCTCCTAAGATGATGTCTCCCGAGTCCGGTCTTTCGAACCCAGCTATCAGACGCAAGGTGGTAGTCTTGCCGCAACCGCTGGCTCCGAGAATGGCGAAGACCTCCTTATGGGCGACTTCGAAGGAGAGACCCTCTACAACTGGAGGACCGCCGAATGACTTACATATGTTTCGTACTGAAACAGCTGGAGGGGTTTCCAATCTGCCTAGATCCGTTTTGCCCGTAGTATACGCCTCTCTATCCGGAATCGTAATCTCTCCAGGGGAGGCTGGGGGCTTGGTTCGACTGGACATGTTCTCACCGGCCTATCTCTTCCCCTTTAGCCATCAAGGCCATGGGGATGAACGAAATCAGTATGAGCAAGAGGGCAGGCACCGCGGCCCGGGCGTAGAGCCCCTCGCTGGTGGCACCCCAGATTGACGTTGCAAGGGTGTCGAACCCGATCGGACTTAGAATAAGAGTGGCAGGCAACTCCTTTACGGTAGTGAGGAACACCAGACCGGCTGCCCCCAGGAGCCCCCGGCGCACCAACGGGATCGTGACCCGCGCCAGGATTTGGGGGACGGAGTATCCCAGGCTACGTGCGGCATCCTCCACCCTTGGGTTGATCTGCAAGAGCGAGGCACGGGTTGCCCCTACCGCTTGCGGAAGGAAACGGACCAGATAGGCAAACACGAGCATTGCCATCGTCTGGTAAAGCGGTGTCGCGTAGCGCACACCAAAGAACACCAGGGAAAGCGCAATGACGATACCTGGCAGGGCGAACCCGATATAGGTCGTCCGCTCTACCAGAGCGCTGAGACGGCCCCGGTAGCGTACGGCCAGCACCGCTACCGGAACAGCTGCCGCTAGCATTACGGCGGTTGCTAACCCGGATGCATACGCAGAGTTGAGCGCCGGCCTCCATACTAGAAAGAGTGGCTGCCCTGCAGCGATGCCTTGCGCGAGCCAGAAGACCAGGACAAGTACCGGCAAAGCCAGGGCCGCCGTCGCCGTCAGGATACAAAAGGCCAGTGCTGGCCAGCGCCAGCGTCCCAGGGATACGGGCCGCGGGGGGCGAATAGAGCCAACCGTGCTACGGTAGTATGCAGCGCGGCCGCGGGCACGGCCTTCCGAGAAGAGCACGAGCACCGTAAGACAAACAAGTACTAGAGAAAAAACTGCAGCCAGAGTGCGATCAAAGGATCCCTGATACTGAAGATATATCTGGAAAGTGAATGATTCAAATCTAAGCAGAGATACCGCACCGAAATCGCTCAAGGTGTAGAGAGCTACCAGGAGAGCTCCAGCGGCAGTCGCGGGCTTGAGCTGGGGTAAGACCACTCGCCAGAAAGTTGCAGCCGGGCTGCAACCCAGGCTGCGTGATGCCTCCTCGGGACCGGAGTCCATACCAGATAGAGCGCCTCTTACGCTAAGCAGTACATAAGGGTAGCTAAAAAGGGTTAGAGCCAGCATGGCACCCGGAAAACCATAGATGTCTGGCAGCCTCTCCACCCCCAGGGGCGCCAGAAGCTGCTGCAGCATGCCTCGTGGCCCAAAGGCGGATATGAGGACGAAGCCTCCCACGTACGAGGGAACTGCAAGAGGGAGCGCCAGTAGAACCGCCCACAGACGGCGCAGGGGCAGGTCCGTGCGCACGGTCAACCACGCCAGAGCGACTCCGAGGGCAGACGTAGCGACCGTGACGGATAGGGCGAGCAGGGAAGTGTTGAACAGAACCTGCACCGTCCTCCCCGTCAGAAGGAGTTGCAGCGCCTCTTCACCGGCGCCGACAGTGCGCAATACCAGGTAGGCGATGGGCAGCAGCATCGCGGCAGCGACTATGACAGCTGGGATCAAAATAACGGCCGGAGGCCGGGGCGCCCTGGCGCCCCGGCCGATCCAGGTTACAAATAGAGCCGGCCGTACCGCTTGCAAAGGTTTACAAAATCCCGAGTTCCCGCATGAGCTTCAGCGTCCCATTTAGGTCGTCCAGGTTGCTCAGATCGATATTGGGCGTCTCAAGTTGAGACAGGGGCAGTATGCGCTGGTCGGCAGGGATACCCTGGACCAGCGGGTACTCGAATGTCTGCTCAGCAAAGTAACGCTGAGATACTTCCGAGAGAAGATATTGCACGAAGGTCTCGGCAGCTTTCTTGTCTTTGGCCGCCGACAAGACACCTACGCCAGCCACGTTCATCAGCGCCCCCACATCACCCTTCTTGGGGTAATAGTTGCGGGCGGCAAAAGACTCCCCCTTTTCCTTTAACTGTCCAAACAGGTAGTAATGGTTAATGAAAGCTACCTGGATCTCCCCGGAGGCTACGGCCTGTATGGCGGCGTTGTTATTTGGATAGGTCTTCGGGTTATTGGCCTGGATTCCCTTTAGCCATTGCCTGGCTTTCTCTTCCCCTTCCAGCACCCTCATGGCTGTCACGAAGGCCTGGAAAGAGGCGTTGGTCGGGGGCCAGCCGATGAGGCCCTTCCACTTGGGGTCAGTGAATCCCCATATCGACTCCGGCAGGTCGCTCTCTTTGAGCGATTGGGTGTTGTAGGCCACAACCCGGGCCCGGCCAGAGACTCCTACCCATTCCCCTTTGGGCGACCGGAACCGCTTATCCACACGATCCAGAACGCTGTCGGGCAGCTTGGCGAGAAGACCTGCCTTGGAGAGAGCGCCCAGGGCCCCCGCGTCTTGCGCGAAGAAGACGTCGGCAGGTGTCCGGCTACCCTCCTCCAGAATGGCGGCCGCTAGCTGGGCGGTATCTCCATATCGGACCCGCACTTCAACCCCGAGTTCCTTGCCTATCCGGTCCAGGAGAGGTCCGACCAGTTCTTTGCTACGACCTGAATACACGGTAATGACCCCGCCAGCCTGGGGACGTGCCGCCACGGTCGGCGTAGCCTGGGAGGCCGCAGCAGGCGTCGCTGACGCGGTCTTGGGAGACGCCGTGGGCGTGGGTTGTGGAGCAGTCGTAGGAGCGCAGCTTGATACCAGTAAACTTGCAAGCGCCGCCCCCGCTATGATAAGACTTATTCGTCTTCTTACTCTCATATGGATGGTACCATTCCTCCCTCTGGTTTATCTTCCTTCGAGCCAGTAGCCAGGCCGCCTGGCCCTACCCGTTCGCCGATCGTTTCCCGGATACGTGGTTAGCCATACCGCTAAACCGCAGTATCATAGATCTTTGTTCTCAGCCCCTCGTTCTTCCTTACCGAAATCGCTCCATCTCGGCCTTCAGATGCTCGAGATGAACGACCAGATGTGTTCCATTTGTATCCGTCTCCAGACGAATAGGGTTGCAGCCACCGCCGTGCCCAAGAGTATCCCAGGGTATGGGCGCGTTGCAGTTCTTGCAGATGGCATTCTCCCCTTCTTGCACATAGCCCTTGGCACCGCATATCTCACAGGCGTCGAAGGCTGTATAGACGTCGCCCCCCTTGCCCTTGGCTACCAAAAAGCGTATGTCAACGCCGTCCACGCTGGCCGAGTACTTCTGGAGCTGACCTTCTGCAACCTCGTCCATCGCGACGGCTACCATATGGTCATGGACCTCCAGGGGTACCGGGGTCGGATCGATGGTACTCGATCCGGCGAATACGGCCGAACCCATGAGAAGACTGACTAACAGTGCGGAGCCACCAAGTGATAGTCTCCAGGTCCGTTCGGTCCGGGCCGCCGCCTCCAACTTGCGCCTCTCAGCTGCGCTCCCAGCGCCTGGCTTAGCCTGATGACTTCCCAGGTCCCAGAGGACCATGAAAATGGGCAAGATGACCAGGGCGGCCATAATGGCTGTGGAGGTGTTGTCACGGACGAAATAGCCCAGAATGGCCATGACCTCCTTATTCATAGGAAGGAGGCCAATTTCGGAGAACTCATGGATGCTTCCAGCCAGCAGCTTGGCGGCCAGGATGAGCAGCACGGCCCCTGTTACCCCAAAGAAGCGGCCCAGGTTAATTCGAAGGCTTCCCCGTGTAAACATCACGGCAAAAAGGGCAGCGATGCCCACGCCCACCAGGGCGCCCAAGAACTGCAGTGCACCCGCCTCCTCCTGGGTCAGGGCGGCCAGGAAAATGACTGTCTCGACGCCCTCCCTGAAAACCATGAAGAAAGTAAACGCCAGTAGGCCCAGACCCATGAGCCCGCTTTGCTTCTGCTCCACGATGCTCTCAAGACGGGCTTCTACGTGCTTCTTGATACTCTTGGATGTCCGGGCCATCCAGAAAACCATGGTGGCTACGAAGACGGCGCCGATGCCCAGCATGGCGCCTTCCAGCAACTCGTTCTCAGGATCGAAGCCAATGGCCTGGAAGAACCATGCCACCGCAATGCTGGCCACTACGGCCAGGCCGAGTCCAATGTAGACATAACGATTGAGGACACTCCGTCCCGTCTTACTCAAGTACGCCAGGATAATTCCCAGCACTAGGGCCGCCTCTATTCCCTCCCGAAGAGTAATGACCAGCGATTCAACCATTCCTGAGTCCCTCCCGTCGAAACATAGTTCCTCGCTCTTGAGTCTCGTTCAGGCTCAGGTGCGACCCAACCACCCCCAGCCTGGCTGTTTTAACGCAGTTGCGAATCATTTGCAAGTACGTGGTTGATTCTACCACCTGCTGCTGCTCTTGTCAAGGCGCTTCTCTGATGTCTGATGGCGTCTGTCAAAGCTATTGATGAGGCTGGAGGATGATTGTATTGGCGGATACCCATCTGCGATGATTCAGCTTCATTCCAGAAGCAGGCCATTAGATGGTATAATCTCGATGGAGGCCCATGGATTTTCTAGAAGGACTAAATCCGCCTCAGCGGGCGGCGGTGGAAGCGGTCGAAGGGCCGCTTCTCATACTGGCTGGACCGGGCAGCGGCAAGACCCGGGTCATCGTACAGCGGGTGGCTTACCTCGTGCGGGTGTGCGGCGTCAGCCCGCGCCAGATTATGGCCGTCACCTTCACCAACAAGGCTGCCCGGGAGATGAAGGAACGGCTTTTCCATCTGCTGGAAGAGGGCATTCATGACCTCACCGTAGGAACCTTCCACGCTATCTGCGCCGGAATCCTGCGCCGCGAGGGGCAGCACCTGGGACTCGACCCCTTCTTTGTGATCTATGACCAGGACGACCAGTTGAGCCTGATCAAGCAGGCGATGAAAGAGCTTGGCGTGGACGACAAGCAGTTCCCACCACGGACCCTGCTCTCCGCTATCTCCTCGGCCAAGAGCGAGCTCAGGGACCCGGATGCCTACCGTCTATACGCCCACAGCTACTTCCACGAGGTCGTCTTGCGCGTCTACAGAGGCTATCAGGAGATGCTCTGGAACAACCGGGCGCTCGACTTTGACGACCTCCTGATGTACGCAGTTGAGCTCTTCCGCGGCGTGCCTGCGGTCCTTGAGCATTACCAGTCCCGCTATGTCCATATCCTCGTGGATGAATTCCAGGACACCAACCTCGTCCAATACCAGCTGGTTAAGCTGCTGGCATCCCGGCACCGCAATCTCTGCGTAGTGGGAGACCCGGACCAGTCCATCTACTCCTGGCGTAGCGCCGATATCCGCAATATTTTGAACTTCGAGCAGGACTACCCGGACGCCCGTACCGTCTATCTTGAGCAGAACTACCGCTCCCACCAGACTATCCTGGATGTAGCTCATAGCGTTATCTCGGCCAACCAGAGGCGAAAAGAGAAGAAGCTCTGGACTGACAAAGGCAAGGGCGTGCCTATTGTCCTCGTGGAAGCATACAACGAGGAAGATGAGGCCCGCTTCGTCGTCTCGGAGATCGACAAGCTGGTGCGTCAGGGGGCCTGCCGTCCGGGCGATTGCGCCATCATGTACCGGACTAACGCCCAGTCCCGTGCCGTTGAGGACGCCTTCGTTCGTTACGGCCTGCCATACAAGCTGGTTGCCGGCACCCGATTCTACGAGAGGCGGGAGATCAAGGATGTTATTGCCTATCTGCGTCTGATTCACAACCCGCTCGACAGTGTCAGCCTCGCCCGGGTCATCAACGTGCCTCCCCGAGGCATCGGTCAGCGAAGCATGGCAGAGCTGTCCCGTTGGGCAACTTCGCTCGGCAAGACCATGTACGATGCCCTGCGCCTGTTGACGGAAGAACCAGAAGACGGGAAGGGTCCCGTTCCCAGCCCCTCCTTGCTCGTCCCTCGTGCAAAGAAGGCGCTGGCTGATTTCGGCAGCAGCCTGGAAGAACTGGTGAGCCGGAGCTACGAGCTCGGGCTGGTCAGCCTGCTCGACTACGCCCTGGACAAGACGGGGTACGCCGCCTGGGTACGGGACGGTAGTGAAGAGGGTGAAGAGCGATGGGAGAACATCCAGGAGCTTCGGACAGTGGCCAGGGAGTTCGAAGACCTGGAGCCTCGCACGGCCCTTTCCCATTTCCTGGAGCGGGTAGCGCTGGTGTCCGACGTTGACGCCCTGGACGATAAGCTAGACGCCAGCACGCTAATTACTTTGCATGCCGCCAAGGGACTCGAATTTGGCTCAGTCTTCATTCTCGGGATGGAGGAGGGCGTTCTCCCGCACATCCGGTCGTTCGACAGCCCGGAGCAGATGGAGGAGGAGCGTCGTCTCTGCTACGTGGGGATCACTCGTGCCAAGGACCGGCTATACCTGGTCCGCGCCCTCAGGCGGACCCTTTTCGGCAGCAGCAACCCCAATCCCGCGTCACGGTTCTTGCGGGACATTCCGTCCAATCTGACCGAGATGCGGGGAGTCCGGCAGGATGCTAAAGCCTCCAGCTTCAATTCCGCCTGGAGCCCAAGCGCTTCTGCAGCCAGGCCCGCCGAGAGCCGTCCGGCGCCCAGCATATCGCTGGTCCCAGGAGACCGGGTGCGCCACGCCAAGTTTGGGGAGGGAACCGTCGTGAGCTGCGTTCCCAACGGGGCCGATTTCGAGATCGCCGTAGCCTTCGAAGGCTCCGGGATCAAGCGCCTGCTACTCAGCTTCGCCCCTCTGGAGAAGATCTAGCCAGACCACCACTGTTTCCCCGCCCTGGTGGCCCCAATATTGCCGCATGTTGCGACACCCGGAGTCACCATGTAGCGCCTAAGCTTCCCTCTCCCGAACGCGTACGCGTCCCTTCTCGACCAGCCAGAGGCGTCCAGGGAGAGGCTCCGTAGTGAGTAGCGGGACTATTTGCTCCACAAGAGAGAGCACCTGACCCTTGCTCTGATCAGGGCTCCAACGGGAAGATTCTCGTCTACCTTGAACTTCACCGCCGCTTGCCGCTCTTTACGGCTATGTAGCGTTCCTTGGCGAGTTCGGCGCCGTAAGCCAGTGCTGCACGGATGTCGTCGCGCCCAAGCGAGGGGTAGCTCGTAAGGATCTCCTCCTCGCTCAACCCCGCCGCCAAGTTATCGAGGATTGCTGTGACCAGAACCCGTGTGCCCTTGATGCAAGCCTTGCCGTGGCATATGGCAGGATCGACAGATATACGGTCTAACATTACGGCACCCCGTCGTTATTATACACCACGCCTTCACTAGACAATAGCCGGAATCCGATAAGCAATGGGTGCCGTTACCGGTGTCACTGCCTACACTGACTTCGAGACTTTCGGCTCTAGCGTTGGCTTTCGTCAAGCGCCTGCTACATTACTTGGACCACGTTATAACCAGAACTATCAGCCTTGTCTTACGTTAACCGTACTAACATTCACTAAGCTATCCTCCTCCCCCAATGTGCAACAGAATAAATAAGATTAGCGCACATTGCACTTTTCAAACCCCTATGCTAGACTATTCGCTGTAGTAGCGTCTGCGTAGAAAATCTTCTGTGCCTGGCTTCGGCCCGTTCAGCGCCTTGATCAGTCGCCCTTTGCAGGGGCGGTCGTCTTTCGTTAGCTCCAAGGGGACTTTATAAGGTGGACTTTGACCTGACGCCTGAACAGCAGGCACTCCGCCAACTGGCAAGGGATTTCGCCCAGAAAGAGATAGCCCCGGTCGCCGCCGAATACGACGAGCGCGAGGAGTTTCCTCTACCCGTTTTCCGGAAGCTCGGAGAGGTCGGCATTCTGGGGATGGTGTTCCCTCCGGAGTACGGCGGAGGCGGGTCCGACCTCCTCTCCCTGGCTATTGTGACCGAAGAACTGAGCGTGGTAGATGTCCCGGTTGGCGTCAGCGAATCGGTGAACGGCATGGTCGGCTCCATAATCACGTTCTTCGGTACACAGCAACAGAAGGAGGAATGGCTCCGGCCTCTCGGCAAGGGGCGGATTCTCTGCTCCTTCGGACTTACAGAGCCAGGGGCCGGCTCCGACAGCATGGCGCTTTCTACCCGGGCGGACCTGGAAGACGGAAACTGGGTCATCAACGGAACTAAGTCCTTCATCACTCATGCGGGCACGCCCATGAGCGGACTGATCATCATCGCTGCCGTAACCGGTGGGAGTAAGGAACGCAAGGAGATTAGCTGTATCCTGGTCCCCAACGGAACGCCCGGCTACAATCTGGCCCGCCCTTACCGGAAGGTGGGCTGGCGGTCCTCCGATACTCGGGAGATATCCTTCGCGGACTGTACCGTGCCGGAAAGCAACCTGGTCGGCCAGAGAGGTAAGGGATTCCACCAGTTCATGACCGTCCTGGACTGGGGACGCATCGGTATCGGCGCGGTAGCCGTGGGTCTGGCCCGAGGCTGCCTGGAGCTCTCGCTCCAGCACGCGCAAAACCGGGTCCAGTTCGGCGTTACACTGTGCAAGCATCAGGCCATACAGTTCAAGCTGGCGGAGATGGCCACCAACGTCGAAGCGGCCCGGATGATGGTCCATAAGGCTGCCTACCTTCAGACTGTGGGACGGCCATTTGTTAAGGAGTCCTCGATGGCCAAGCTCTTCGCCTCGGAGGTCGCAGTGAAAACCGCCGAAGAGGGCGTGCAGATCCACGGCGGGTATGGCTACATCGAGGAGTATCCGATAGCCCGGCTTTACCGAAACTCTAAGATACTGACAATAGGCGAAGGCACTTCTGAGGTTCAAAAGATGGTCATCGCCCGGCAATTAGGTTGTTAAGCAAAAAGTTGACATAAAGCAGGAGGAACACTTTGAACATCGTGGTATGCATCAAGCAGGTGCCGGATACCGCGGCGGAGAAGAAGCTCAATGCAGACCTTCGGTTGGAGAGGACCGGCATTGAGAACATCCCCAACCCCTTTGACGAGTACGCCATAGAAGAGGCGCTCAAGGTCAAAGAGGCCAAGGGTGGCACCGTAACGGCGCTATGTATGGCCCCCGAAACCGGCAAGGAGGCCTTGCGGAAGGCCATCGCCATGGGAGTCGAGAAGGCGGTCCTGGTCACAGATCCCAAACTGACAGGGTCCGACGCCTGGGCCACCAGTTACGTGCTGAGCCAGGCAATCAAGAAGCTGGAGTTTGACCTGGTGCTTTTCGGCATGCAGAGCACCGATGCGACCACCGGACTGGTGGCCTCCGGCGTTGCTGAATTCCTCGGACTGCCTCAGCACACCTACACCGGCAAGTTAGACGTGGGGGACGGACAGGTGACGTCCCAGAGACAAACAGAGGGCGGCTACGATGTCGTCAATAGCTCCACACCAGCGGTTGTCGCCGTGGTTAAGGGTATCAATGAGCCTCGTTACCCGTCCTTGAAGGGCATTATGCAGGCCAAGCGTACCGAGATAACGGTCTGGTCTCTCTCAGACATCGGAGTGGATCCCTCCGAGGTCGGGACCGCCGGGGCCAAGGAGAAGGTAGTCTCCTTCAGCCCGCGCGAGCCGCGTAAAGGCGGGCAGGTCGTTCAGGACGAAGGCGACGCCGCCACCAAGATCGCCGAGTTTCTTACTTTCAAGAAGGTCCTTTAGGGCGCCTCTGAGCCCGGGGCGAGATCCCGAGGACTACAGCCCATGGGGCTGCCGATTAGATACAAGGTCTTACAGAAGGAGACATAAATGAGCGAGATTTGGGCCTTTATCGAGCAGGACAAAGGGGAGCCCAAGAAGATATCCCTGGAGATGGCCACACTGGCCAAGAGATTGGCGGACCAGTCCGGTGCTACGGCCGCCGCCGTGATTATGGGGCCGGGAGCCAAGGCCGCCGCTGAGAAGCTCGGTGGCTACGGTATAGCTAAGGCATACGCTAAAGACGACAGCAAGTATGGCGATTACGTCATCACCCCTCAGGCGCACCTGCTGGCCAACCTGATTCGGGAGAAGAAGCCCTCGCTGGTGCTGGTCGGATCCACGACGACCGGCCGCGATATTGCCTCTCGCGCGGCGGCCAAGCTGAAGCTAGGCATTCTGGCGAATGTCGTTGACGTCGGAATGGATGGCGGCAAGGTGCGTGTGGTCGCCCCCGCTTTTGGAGGCAACATAGAGGTTACCTCTCAACTGGTTAACCAGGAAACCGAGATAGTCACCGTCCGGCCCAACGCTGTTATGCCTGCCAAGACGACTGCCCAGATTCAGGTCGAGGAGATCGCCGGAGACGTCGGCGCCGAGTCGCTGCTGGCCAAGATCACCGAGCGTATGAGCCAGGAAACCGGCGCCGTTCCGCTGGAAGAGGCCCAGTTCATCATAGCCGGAGGCCGAGGCTTGGGCGGAGAAGATGCTTTCAAGATGCTCTTCGACCTGGCCAGCGCCCTGGGTGGCGCCGTCGGAGCATCTCGCGCGGCAGTTGACGCCGGCTGGATCTCTTACCCGCACCAGGTGGGCCAGACCGGGAAGACAGTCAAGCCAGTCGTCTATATCGCCTGCGGTATATCCGGCGCTATCCAGCACAAGGTAGGCATGCAGACGAGCGATGTGATCGTCGCTATCAATAAGAACGCCGACGCCCCTATCTTCCAGTTCGCCGACTTCGGTGTCGTGGGCGACCTCTTCCAGGTCGTACCCAAGCTCACCGATGAGGTCAAGAAGATCAGGAAGTAAGAAGCGCACCGGCCGGCAATGGCCAGACCTCGGTCTGCCAAAGGCTAAGTCAAACCCGCACACAGGCAGGGTCATTGACCCTGCCTGTGTGTATTAATCACGTGGTTCTCCCGTCTGCCGCATTGCCTGGAGCAGCGCCGGGCGTTATAATCATCCAAAGAGACGATGAGTGGAGTATTCATATGCCCAGAATGAAGCCCCCCGAGGAATGGCACCCGGAGCACGCACCCAAGTGGAATCCCCAGACGAAGTTCGAGGAAGGCCTCGTGCAGGTTTACACCGGCGATGGAAAGGGAAAGTCGACCGCCTGCTTTGGCCTGGCCTTGCGGGCATTGGGACGAGGCCTGAGGGTGAAGATCGTCCAGTTCCTCAAGGGTGACACCCGTTACGGTGAGATAATTGCTATCAAGAAATTGGCTAATGTAGATGTAGTTCAGTTTGGATCGCCGGAGTTCGTGAACCCGCTGCACCCGCGAGAAGAGGACCGTCAGATGGCACGGGACGCCTATGAGAATGCCAGGCAGGCGCTCATCAGCGGGGGTTTTGACCTGGTTATCATGGATGAGGTCAATGTCGCTGCCAAGCTCGGCCTGATTTCCGTGGATGACGTACTGGCCCTGATCAAGGATAAGCCTAAGAATGTCGAGCTGGTATTGTCAGGCCGGGATGCCGATCCGCGGGTGATCGAGGCCGCCGATCTGGTCACTCAGATGACCCTTATCAAGCATCCCTATCAAAAGGGGATCAGCGCGCGGTTCGGGATCGAGTACTAGCCACCGCCCCACCCCACCACCCCGTGATTCATAGTTGTTCGGTTGTTGTTCAATGGTGGTTCAATAGTTGTTCAATCGAACCACCACCGAACCACAATTGAACAACAACGAACCACTATGAATCACGGGTGGCAGGGTGGCGTGGGGGGCTAGCTGTGCTCCCCAGCGATCCTCCGCCCCGCTGCCTCGCTGGCCTCGGAGATGATGCGATGGAGGGCCTTAATGCGCTCCTGCTGGCCGGAATCGAGTGTGCTCTGGTGTTGGAGGGTGTCCAGCTCCACTCGTGCATCCTCAACCATCTTGGTCAACTCCAGCGATTCCAGCTCGGCCTTCGCCTTCTTCTCGATGAGCGAGAGATGGCGCAGGCTTCTATCCAGCTCAGCCATCTTGGATTCCAGGTCAGCCATCACCGTTAGCAACTGGTCGAGCTCCACCTGCCCGTAGCTGCCGATACCGGTGACCTTGTCCATCTGACGTTGAAACTGCGTCTTCAAGCCCTCCGCCGTCTGCTTACGCTGTGCTACGTCGCTCAAGAGAAGCCTGAGCCTGCCCATTATCTGCTCTAGTTGTCCCACGGCCAGCCTCCTGCAACAGCATCCTTCAACGCATCCCCATCAATGCATTATACTGAAGAGACATACTTGGGTTAAATAAGAGGTGCATCCAAGCTCGTCGTAGGGGCGGACCTTGCGTCCGCCTCGGGCGTAAGGTCCGCCCCTACTACTGCAATACGAAGCTGCCAGATGCGCCAGTAAGAGGGGCCGGCCATGTTCGAAAAAAAGATGATCGAGGAACTGCGCACCCGCTACCAGCTTTGGAAAGAGAGGATGCGTGGATCCGAGCGAAAGAGTCAATTCACCACCGTTTCTGGTGAACCGGTCCAGGGCGTCTACACCCCCCTGGATCTCGCTGAGACCAACTACCTGCAAGACATTGGGCTACCGGGCGAATACCCCTATCTCCGGGGAGTCCATGCCAGCGGCTACAGGCAGAGGCTCTGGACAATGCGAATGTTCGCGGGGTTCGGATCTGCCGAAGAGACGAATGCTCGCTTCAAATACCTGCTGGAGCATGGCCAGACGGGCCTCTCCACGGCCTTCGATGTCCCCACGCTGATGGGCTACGACACCGACGACCCAAACGCCAGTGGGGAATTCGGGAAATGCGGTGTTGCAGTGTCTTCCCTGGCGGACATGGAGATCCTGTTTGACGGAATACCGGTGGACCAGATCACTACGTCGATGACTATCAACAGCCCTGCTGCCGTTATCTGGGCCATGTACATCGCCGCCGCCGAAAAGCGAGGCATTCCCATGGAGAAGCTTGGCGGGACGATTCAGAACGATATTCTGAAAGAGTATATGGCGCAGAACGAATACATCTTCCCGCCGCGCCCTTCTATGCGCCTGGTAGTAGATACCTTTGAGTTTGGCGCCAGGCATCTCCCCCTGTGGAATACTATCAGCGTCAGCGGTTACCATATCAGAGAGGCAGGAGCAACCGCCGCCCAGGAGCTGGCCTTTACGCTGGCCAATGGCTTCGCCTACGTGCAGGCGGCCATCGACCGCGGGCTTAGCGTGGACGACTTTGCACCCCGAATCAGCTTCTTCTTTAACGCCCATAACGACTTCTTCGAAGAGATCGCGAAGTACCGGGCCGCCCGCCGGATCTGGGCAAAAGAGATGCGCGGCCACTTCGGCGCCAAGGAAGAGCGCACCTGGTGGATGCGCTTCCATACCCAGACTGCCGGCTGCACCCTCACGGACCAACAGCCAGAGAATAATATCGTCCGCGTCGCACTGCAGGCTCTTGCAGCCGTTCTAGGTGGCACTCAATCCTTGCACACTAATTCTATGGACGAGGCCCTGGCGCTACCCTCAGAGACCGCAGCTCGCATCGCTCTACGTACCCAGCAGATTATCGCCCACGAAAGCGGGGTGACCAACAGTGTGGATCCGTTGGGAGGCAGCTACCTGGTCGAATCCCTGACAAATCGAATCGAGGCTCAGGCATACGACTATTTCGCCAGGATAAACGCACTGGGTGGAGTCGTCCCCGCCATCGAGATGGGCTTCTTTCAGGAAGAGATCGCCAGGGCGGCCTACCGCTATCAGCAGGAGACCGATAGCAGGGAGCGGATCGTCGTGGGGGTCAATGACTACGTGATGGACGATTCCTCTGCAATCCCCATCCTCAAGATGGACAAAGAGGGCGAGAGGCGCCAGTTGGAAAGACTGGAGCGGGTGCGCCGTGAACGGAACAATGAAACGGTGTCCCAGAAGCTTGATGCGTTGGGACGAGCGGCGTCCGGCGAGGAGAACCTCATGCCCCATATCCTCGAAGCGGTGCGGGCTTACGCCACTCTGGGCGAGGTCTGCGGTGTCCTACGCAAGGTCTTCGGCGAATACGAGCAGGTAGCTATAGGGATGTAGCTGCCGACTTCGTAGCATTCCCCGCTGTGATATAATCTGCGTAAGCCAGCCAGCCTTGCGGCCCCAGGGATAAACACGCGGGACACGGGCAAAACTACATGGACGCCGTTTAGTCTGGTGTGACTAGTCGAACGGGCTTAACAGATTGATGAGGGCAAACAGTTCCAGTGTATAGTCAGGCCGAGGTGACTGAGAGAATCGCCTCCGGGCTCACAAGGCTGAAGAGCCTGCTGCCAGTGAAACTGATAGCACTCCTGGGACCCTGCGCCCGTGAAGACGGCAACAGCCAAGACAAGATTGAGCTTCTGGTCCTCTATGAAGGAGCAAGCAGAGAAGACGCACCGGCATTGGTTAAGGAAGCGCTTGACATAACCGGTCTAGAGCCTCACGTCTTCTCTTCACAAGAGTATGCATACTCTAAGAAATCGCTTGACGCGCATATCGCAAAGGGCATAGTCCTATTCCAGGAGGGAAGCAGTGGTCGGAGGAGCCAGGATATGAACCGGGGGTGGAGAAGGAGATTGCGATGGATAGGCAACGGCCTGGTGGCCGCCGGACTGCTGATCATATTCATCACAGGAGCATACTACGGCTACTCCTATTATTCCCTGAGTCAGATAGAACAGGAGGCGGACCTGAGCCAGCTGGCCATCCCGGTTCAGTTCGCTGTAAGCGAGGCGCTAGCGCCGGGGCCGGTTGCCCCGGATGCCTCTGACCTCGCCAGCTTTCTCGCCAGCGGCCCGGGCGAAACAAAGGCCGTGGCACCCAGGACCAGCACCATAGGGGACGACGTGCCCTGGGAGGGCCTGTCCAGCTGGCCGCTCGGTGTGTTCCCCCCGTTGCGAGTGATTATCCCAAGCATCAATGTCGACTCCAAGATAATTGAGACAGGAATTGTTTTCGAGGATGGAGAATGGCAGTGGGAGCGCCCCAAGAATGCAGTAGGGCATCTCAAAGGCACGGGGGAACCCGGTCAGTCAACCAACATGGTCCTGTCCGGCCACATCAGCAGCCCCCAAAGAGGAGAAGGGGATGTCTTCCGACGCTTGCCTGACGTCAAGATAGGAGACATAGTGGTTGTGTATACTGAGGTCAGGGCTTTCACTTACCAGATTATTAGCAAGAAGGTTGTGCTTCCGACCGAGATAGATGTGCTCAAGCCTACGACCGACGAGACGGTTACTCTGATCACCTGCGTGCCGGACCTTATCTACTCCCACCGGCTGATAGTTACGGCTAAGAGGGTGTCACCATCCTAGAGTAACAGAAGCCCCGGTGAAATCCACTGATTTCCCGGGGCTGGACGGCCTCGCTATATGACCGCCTATATTATCTGCAGAACCGCCCGCTTGCCCTCACGTGCCGCTGCCACCTTCAGGAGGGTTCTCATAGCCTCTGCCACCCGACCCTCCTTGCCGATGACCTTACCCATATCCGCTTCGGCCACCCGGAGCTCTAGAATAAGGGTCTTTTCACCGCTGGTTTCGCTTACCCGCACGCTATCGGGGTCGTCAACCACTGATCGAGCGATATACTCGACCATTTCCTTCATGACTTCGCCTCTGGTAGCATCCCGACCTTCTGCATGAGCCTGGCCACCCGCTCGCTAGGTTGGGCGCCCTTCCTCATCCAATCGGCAGCCTTCTCCTGGTCGATCGTGATTGTCGGCGGTTCAGTCATGGGATCGTAATGGCCTATCTTCTCCAGGTAGGCACCATCGCGGGGAAGCCTGGAGTCAATTACCACTATACGATAACTGGGCCTTTTCCTGGCCCCTATTCGGCGCAGACGGATTCTTTGCATACTCTCTCTTCGGCTTTTTAGTTAGTATATTGCACGAGCAGAATTGCTGTCAAGCCGACTCACCCCCGATCAGCTCGTTTCTGCAACGTGGAATGATCCCAGGCCAGGCAGCCCGAAGGGTGTCGGCCGTCTGGCCAACCGTCCGTGCCGTTCCCGCGCCTCCCTGCTGATACCGGATTACAATCCGTTGAGATGCGGGCACACTGCAGGGTAACACCTGAACCCCCCGCATTCCATCACGGTACATGAGCTAGCACAGGCGTCCGTGAGAGTCATGCTTGGTACGTATGTGCCCGCCAGCGCGGCGAAATCTGTTAGCTTGAAGTAACAACTCGGCGCTCATATTATTGGAACAGGAGGACAACAATGAAAATCAAAGCCGCACTCATAATAATCCTCCTGGCGCTGACCGTGTTCGGCACCGATGGCCGTTTCGCTCTGGGTGCAGGTAGTGTCGATTTTCCAATCCCCGGCGGGCGCTTCTACACCCAGGCCAGCGGATCCACAGACTCGTCCGTGGGCTTTAGCATCACCAATGCCGATGGAATCCTCTTGCAGTCGGAGTTCCAGGAACTGGGAGGAGTGAGCCAGCTCGGCTATCCGGCCTCCCGGCGCTTCGATCTTGGTGGCTTTGTCTCGCAGGCCACCCAGAAGAGCATCCTGCAGTGGAGACCCGAAGGCCGGACGGTTGCATTTGTCAATGTATTCGACCTCTTGCACGATCAAGGCCACGACCCCTGGCTCCTGGCGACCAAGCAGATACCCCCGCCTTTCGACACTTCGGCGGACACCGGACTCTCTTTCGAGCAGGTTAGACAGAGGCATCTTGCCATCCTTGACGCGAGTCCGGCCATCAGAGCAGTCTATCTCAGTGACCCGGATTCTCTGAGCCACTTCGGTCTGCCAATGTCCTCTGCTGACCTGGGAGCCTTGGTGGTTGTAAGGGCTCAGCGAGCGGCCTTCCAGGAATGGAGGATAGACACACCCTGGGCCAACGCCGGCGCCGTAACCATTGCTAATGGCGGTGATATTGCCAAAGAAGCAGGCCTGATACCCGCCGGTGCCATCGTCCCGGAGCCGGCCCCGGCCGTAACTCCGCTCACATCTGAACAGATATTCGCGAACTCCAGGCCCGCTATCGTAAAAGTGGACCTGCCGGGCGTCGAAGGATCCGGGGTCATCTTCGATCCAAGTGGATACATCGTGACCAACAACCACGTAATCGAAAGTGGAGGGCCAGTGCAAGTCACCACCGAGAGGGGGGTCCTGCCAGCCCGCGTCGTTGGCGCTGATCCCCTGACCGACCTGGCAGTGCTCAAGGTGGATGCCGGAACCCAACCCACACTGATACTGGGAGATTCCGATGCCCTGGTGCCAGGAGACGATGTGGTGGCAATCGGCTTCAGCCCCTTGCTCCCCGATCCGCCGAACGAGTACGTGGCAACGGTGCTTGCCCTGGTGGGCACGCCGGTATCCAACAATAGCCACAAAGCAGACTTCATCCAGACCGACGCACCACTTCATCCCGGAGACAGTGGAGGACCGCTGCTGAACATGTTTGGTGAGGTCGTGGGGATAGACACGGCCCTCATATTCCCAACGCGGGCCGGCCAGCAGGTCATTGCGTCATCTATAGCCATCAATCGGGCCAAGCCGATTCTCTCCGAGCTGATTACGAGCGGCAAAGTATCCAGGCCATTCATTGGGGTGACGGTTCACGTCCTCATACCAGGACTGGATGGAGGCCAGAGTCCACTGGCGGACCGGGGACTGTTGGTAATCGGCGTAGCCCCCGGCTCCCCCGGCGAGAGAGCCGGGATACAACAAGGCGACGTTATCACGGCAGCAGATGGGGTGCCCCTCTTATTGCCTTCAGACTTACTCCGGGTCCTGTCAGACCACGAGATCGGTGATCAGGTAACCCTGTCAGTAGTCAAGCAAGATGGGACCAGAAGAAACGTAGCCGTAACCCTGGTCGAATCGGCGTAGTCCGAAACAGGACACGCGTGAGGCCAGCGTCAGTTCATCGGTTTTGTTCGAAGGGGCTAAGACTATCGCGTGCTCAGAAAGCCTATGGCCCTATCGAGCTGAGTATCAGTTCCCGCCTCGAAGTCGCCTTGAGTTATAGACACCAGAATGTCGGGCGTGAGACCCCGGCCCTCGATCACCCGTCCATTGGGTGTCACCCACCGTGCGAAAGTGAGATAAATGGCAGACCCGTCACTTAACTGATGGAAACGGTTCACGGAACCTTTCCCAAAGGTCTGCTCGCCGACAATAGTGGCCCGTCCCCGGTCCTGCAGAGCCCCCGCCAGGATTTCGGATGCGCTCGCACTTCCTTTGTTCACCAGTACGGCCATGGGTATTTCGGTGGCTACCCCACCTGATCTGACGTTGTAGGCCACCTTCTTGCCGTCCTTGTCAACCTGATAAGCCACTACGCCGTCCTTCAGGAACTGGCTGGTGATCCCAATTGTCTGATCAAGGAGGCCCCCGGGATTGTTGCGTAGATCAAGCACCAGACTCTTGACCTGGCTCTGGAGAAGGCCGTTGAGAGCCGATGTGAGCTCATCTTTGGAGTTATCAGTGAAGAAGGAGAGTCTCAAGTACCCGATATCTCCGGGAAGCACCTTGCGGACCACTGATGGTGTCTTGATCTGCTCCCGAACGATTTCCAGGTCTGTGGTCCGCCTTTCACCTTCATGCAGGATAGAAAGGATGACCTTCGTGCCTCGAGGCCCGCGAATCTTGCCGACGGCTTCGGTCACTGACATTCCGGATGCGTCCTTACCGTCTATCTGGATAATCCGGTCGTTAGTCTTGATTCCGGCGCGTTGGGCGGGCGAGCCTTCCAACGGAGCGATTACGACCAGCTGCTCGTTCCGCATACCCACATGCGCCCCGATGCCGTCAAAAGCGCCCTCCAGGTCGGCTTGCTCGAACTCGTAGTGCTGAGGATCTACAAACCCGGAATGCGGGTCACCCAGCGAATCGAGCATCCCCTTTACGGCGCCCCGCGTCATCTTCTGTTGGTCCAGGGCACCCGGATCAACAAAATTCTTCTCAGTTATGCCCCATGCTTCCCAGAAAATCTTGAACGAGTCTGGTCCCGAAACCGACTGGGAGGGGCCCGGAGCAGGAGCTGTTAGCCTGGCGATGCCGAACCCGGCCGCAAAGAACACGCCGGCCAGGATCACGAGGCCGATTATAAGAAGCGTTAATTTGAGGGTACGTAACACCGCCAACTCCCGTCCGCACTTGTTAAATTCCATTATACGGTCCCGGCTTTTGATAAGTAAAGGGCTGTATGGTGGGGTTTTACCCCTTGCTTGAGTAAGTTTGGCCCTGTATACTGGAAACCAGTTGGAGTTCCTTTATGAGAAAATCCCAATTGTTTGTCATAGGGCTGAACCACAACACGGCTCCTATATCCGTCCGGGAGAGGGTGGCAGTGGTAGGTAACGAGCTAGCGGATGCCCTCAAGGAGCTCAAGCCCTATGTAACCGAGGGAGTAATACTCTCCACCTGTAACAGAACCGAAATCTATGGCCTCTGCCCGGACCAGGGTGAGGGTGCCATGCTATTCCTGCAGCACCGGGCCGGAGGCATTCCTGTTGGCCCGCACACGTACGAGCACCATGGGACGGCCGCTGCCAGACATCTGCTAAAGGTGACTTGCGGGCTCGACTCTATGGTAGTTGGTGAGCCCCAGATACTCGGCCAGGTCAGAAATGCCGAGGAGCATTCGCAGGAACACCAGCGGATCGGGCCAATTCTCTCTCGCCTCTTCTCCCAGGCGCTTATCGCTGGCAAACGTGCCCGGAACGAAACTGCGATCGGAAGAAGCGCTGCCTCTTTCAGCTACGCCGGAGTTGAGATCGCCAGGAGCCATCTGGGAACCCTCGCCAGCAAGACCCTGCTACTTATCGGTGCCGGAGAAATGAGTGAGCTGGCAGCCAAGACGCTCCGCGACAATGGTATAGGCGAGATCTTGGTGCTGAGCCGGACAGCAGAGAGGGCGCGAGCGCTGGCCGAGAAGTTCGGAGGACTGGCCGTGGATAGCCAATCCCTGGCCGCAGCCCTCCAAAGAGCGGATGTGGTAATAAGCTCCACCGATTCTCCCCGCCCGATTATTCGCCGGGACCACGTCATGGCAGCACTTGACACACGGGGGGAACGTCCCCTGGTACTCCTGGACATGGCCGTGCCACGAGACATAGAATCTGAGGTTGATGAACTCCCCGGAGCACATCTCTACGACATCGACGACCTCGGAGAGGTCGTTCGGCAGAACCTCCAGCGCCGGCAGGAAGAGGCGGAGAAAGTGACTGCCATCATTGATGAAGAGCTGAGAGAGTTCTTTACATGGTGGGGATCGCTGCAGGCTGTGCCCGCCATAAAGGCCTTGCAGGACAAGGCCGAGACAGTCCGCCAGAGCGAGATGGCGAAGATGGGAGAGAGGCTCGGCGCCCTCTCAGACACAGAGCTGGCTGTAGTAGACTATTTGACCAAGGCCATAGCCAACAAGATCCTTCACAAGCCTATCGTCGGACTTAAGTCCAAGGCGGCTGCTGGGGACCATGCCTCCCTCGAGATCGCTAAGGAGCTTCTGGGGCTCCGGGAAGAGACCGAACCCGCAAGACGGTCCTGAGAAGGCGCTCCCGCCTGACCTGCGGACGAGCACAGCGGATACTTTACATAACGTAGAAGGGGACGACCTGCAAACCCTTCTCAAATCTCTCATTATTCTCCTCCTCATATCAACCGCTCCGGCGTGCCGCCCTGTTGGCGACACTCCACCCCCTGAGGCAACCTTCGAGCAGGCACCACCGAAAGCCATCACTGCGCCATCTGCTACGGCAGTACCGCCTGCCTCCACATCACGGGGGAATGTAACACCGGTGCCTCAGGTGGCGCCGACCGGCACTCCACCAGCGCGGACGCCTGCTGCCGGCGTTCAAGTGCTGGTGACCGGGTTGCAGACGCCCTGGGCTATAGACTTTGCGCCTGACGGGCGCACCTTCGTCACCGAGCGGCCCGGTCGCATCCGGATCATCAAGGACGGCCAGTTGCAACAGGACCCGTGGATAACACTGAGTGTTGCGCAGGTTGGTGAGGCTGGACTCCTCGGCCTAGCGCTGGACCCACAATTCAATTTGAACGGATTTGCGTATGTCGCCTATACCTACCGAACGCAGTCCGGAGGCCTGGAGAACAGGCTGGTCCGGCTCCGGGAGGATCCAGCGACCGGCAAGGGTGCCGTTGACAAAGTACTCCTGGACAAGGTGGCCGCTGGCACGAACCACGATGGAGGACGCGTTAAGTTCGGCCCGGACGGCAAGCTCTACTGGACCATGGGCGAGACATTCAATCGCAGCCTGGCGCAGGACCTGTCCTCTCTGAATGGAAAGATCTTACGCCTCAATGCCGACGGAACGATTCCAGCCGACAACCCCTCTCCAGACTCACCCATCTACTCATACGGCCACCGAAATCCTCAGGGCCTGGCCTGGCAGCCGGACACGGGACGCTTGTATGCGACTGAGCACGGTCCCAGCGGCGAGAAGGGATGCTGTCAGGACGAAGTGAACCTCATAGAGCCAGGCAAGAATTATGGCTGGCCGGTCATAAGCGGAGACGAGAAGCGCGAAGGAATGGAATCGCCAATCCTGCATAGTGGAAACTCAGTAATATGGGCCCCCAGCGGAGCCGTCTTCGCAACGACGGGGGCGTTGGCCGGCGCACTGCTATTTACCGGGCTGCGTGGCCAAGCGCTCTATAAGGTGACCTTAGACGCCACCGACCCTCGAAAGGTACTCTCATTCGAGCAGCTGCTCAAGGGGGAGTTTGGAAGGCTGCGCGATGTGGCAGAGGGGCCGGACGGCGCAATCTATGTTTTGACCAACAACCGAGACGGAAGAGGCGCCCCCATGCCGGAGGATGACAGGATGTTGCGCATAGTGCTGAAGTAGGGGATGTCTGCAGCCAGGGCTTATGCGCCTTTTAGCGCTCCCACTCTACATAACAGCCCTAGTGCGAAGTAATTTATGCAGTACTCCTACTTCACCCGGTACGGCTCCAGGCGTGCCGCCAGCCGTGCAGGTAGCTTCCCCCTTACCAGGGTGCCAGCCTCGCCGTGCTCTTCGTGGCGAAGAGCACCATGCCGGCGAAACAGGTCTACGAGCGTGGCCTCCCTGTATGGCACGCGGGCTGTGATCTCCACCATCTCTCGAGTCAGGGTCCTGGAGACGCGCTTCAGAAGCTTCTCCAGCCCCCATCCACGGACCGCCGAGACGGGAATCCCCCCCGGAAACTGCCGGGCCACCCGCCTTACAGAGCCAGGCCAATGCGAGGCATCTTCCATCACATGGCCGTTTTCGCTTATTAACAGGTCTACCTTGTTTAGCACGGTGATCGTCGGTTTCTCCACCAGCCCCAGCTGCTCCAGAACCGCCCTAACGGTGCCCGCCTGCAAAAGGGCGCTTGAATGCGTTATGTCAACTACATGAAGCAGTAGATCAGCCTCCTCCAGCTCCTCTAGAGTGGCACGAAACGCAGCCACCAGCGCAGTCGGAAGCTTCTGAATGAAACCAACTGTATCAGTCAACAAGACTTCCTGCTTGTTGGGCATGATCACCCGCCGTGTGGTCGGGTCCAGGGTGGCGAATAGTTTGTCCTCTACCAGCACGTCGGCGCCGGTGAAGGCCCGAAGAAGTGAGCTTTTCCCGGCATTGGTATAACCTACCAGAGCAACAATCGGCACAGGCAGTTCTTTCCGCTGCCGCCGGTAGAGAGCCCGGTGCTTCCGCACAGCTTCCAGCTCCTCTTTAACGTGGGCGATGCGTCGCTGCAGCAACCGCCGGTCGCTCTCTAACTGTGTCTCCCCGGGGCCCCTGGTACCTATGCCGCCTCCGAGACGCTCGAGGTGACGCCAGCGTCCTGCCAGGCGAGGCAGCAGGTACTCATTTTGGGCCAGCTCCACCTGCAACCGTCCCTCATGAGTTTGGGCGCGCCGGGCGAAGATGTCCAGGATCAGGGCGGTACGGTCTATGACCTTGATTCCCAACTCGCGCTCCAGGTTACGCTGCTGGGTAGGCGTCAACTCATCGTCAAAGATAACAACGTCAAACCCGAGCTCGCCCTTCAGGCGGCCAAGCTCCTCCATCTTGCCCCGGCCGATATAATGAGCCGAGGTTGGATGGTCCAGCTTCTGCTTAATGGTCCCCAAGACCTGAGCGCCGGCAGTGTGCGCTAACTGGGCCAGTTCTGCCAGCGAGTCCTCTATCTTGAACTCACCGGCTCCTTTGCCAGTCTCCACGCCTACCAGAAAGGCCCGCTCCGCTGGCGCCGTTGTGGCCTGGGTCTGGGCCTGCTTTTGGTCTTCTTTGGTCATACTTTGATGCGGCTGAGCCGCTCCACCGCCTCCTCCAGACGCTTATCATCCAACGTGATGGAAATCCGAATAAAGCCCTCGCCGCTGGGACCGTAGCCCGTGCCGGGCGTGATCACCACAGCCGCCTCCTCCAGCACCTTGTTAGCGAAGGATAGAGACGTGTACCCTTCCGGCACCTTGGCCCAAACGTAGAGGCTCGCCATCGGCCTGCGGACTGTCAGGCCCATCTTCTGGAGGGCGCCCATAATCAAATCTCGGCGCCGCTCATAGACGCGGTTGTGCTCGTCGATGCAACATTGTTCGCCCTGCAAAGCCTCGATTGCCATAAGCTGAATGGCCTGAGGGATGCCCGAGTCCAGATTCGACTTCAGACGCATGAGGCCGTTGATGGCGGTCGCGTTCCCGACGGCCATAGCAACCCGCCATCCGGTCATGTTGTAGCTCTTAGACAGAGAGTGGAACTCGATGCCCACGTCCTTTGCGCCATCGACCTGCATGAAGCTGACAGGCCGGTAGCCGTCATAAGCAACCTCAGTGTAAGGGCCGTCGTGGCAGATAAGGAGGTCATGCTTCTTGGCAAAAGCCACTGCTCTCTCGAAAAAGTCCAGCCCGGCTATCGCGCCCGTCGGGTTGTTCGGGTAGTTCAGCCACAGTAGCTTGGCCCGCCGCAACACACCATCCGGCACCGCATCAAGGTCCGGAAGGAAGCTATTCTCCTCCGTCAGGGGTAAGTAGTAAGACTCGCCCCCTGCGAACATCGTTCCGATCGAGTAAACGGGATAGGCCGGGTCCGGAACCAGGGCGACGTCTCCGGGGTCTATGAAGCAGAAGGCTATGTGTCCGATACCCTCCTTGGAACCGATCAGGGGCAAGACTTCGGTGTCCGGATCAAACGAGAGGCCGAACCGCTTCTGGTACCACTCAGCAATAGCCTTCCGGAACTCCGGAAGCCCGTCAGACTCGGGATAGCGGTGATTGGCCGGGACACGGGCCTCCTGACAGAGCCTCTCAATCACGTGCGATGGGGTTGGCAGGTCCGGGTCCCCAATGCCCAGACTAATCACATCTATCCCCTGGGCACGCATCTTGCTAATCTTCTTACTGACCTCTACGAAGAGGTAAGGGGGTAGCTTATCGATCCGGCTTGCTAGGCGCAAAATAGACCTCCTTTGTTCTTCAACGAGATTATACATCAGAGGGGACAGCTTAGCCAAAATTGGATGTCTGTCAGCTTCTTGTAGATCGGAGGTTTTGACATAGCGCCGCCTTCAGGCTAGAATCGATTTGTCCCGCACCGGACCCCACGGAAGGCCAGAGCGCATGATTCACAGATGGTACCAGAGGGGTTGGGAGGGGTGGTGGAGGAATCGCCTACGCTCACTGTCACCGCGCAGGAGTCTCCGGGCGGCTGCGTTCCTCTGGCAAGTAACAGGCCTGCTGATAGTGATGGCCGTTTTTGTCGCGCTTGCGCTACGGACCGCCCAGGAGAACGCCGACCGGGTGCTCGATGATCGCCTCGTTACGACGGCCGTAGCAGCCAGGAATCTGGGCCTCATCGTTCAATTATCTCTTAACGATTTGGCTTCTGAGGCCTCCCGCATGGTCTTTGATCCGCAACAAGGAGTAACAGAGGCAGACACGGACCGGATGCGAGCGGCCCTGGAGCAGATGGCCGTCTTTGACTATCGCGTCTCATTGGTAGACCGTTTTGGTACTATCCGGTGGACGGAACCTTATGATCCTTCTCTTATCGGAGCCAGCCTGGCCGGACGCCCTTTCCTGCAAGAGGCGCTGGCTGATCCCCGGCCCCGCGTATCCAATATGCTTACCTCACTTTCAGGCAAGCCAATCGTCGCTCTGGTCGTCCCACTGGTAGACAGGTCCGGTCACTTCTCGGGCCTGCTCAGCGGGGATATCGACCTGAGCGGAGGCGCAGCGGCTGACTTCCTTCCGCCCATGGATATCGGGACCACCGGCTACGTGCAGGTTGTCGATACTAACGGGAACATTTTAATGAGTTCCAGCCCTTTGGGTGATAATTACTCGGGCTATGACAGCCTGGGCCATCTACGGTCGCTGGTAGCCCGTGGTCATCCAACAACGGGCAGATGTTTTAGGTGCCACGAACAGGCTGGCAGCCAGGCCAGAGAGCCTGAGACCATGGCCTTCTACCCGGTTCTCGCTGCCCCCTGGGGAATCATCGTCCGCCAATCGGAGAGCGAGGCAATGGCTGGCGTGTGGAGGCTGCAACAGGAATTTCTGTGGGCGGGGCTCGGGGTGCTGATCGCCGCCCTCGGTCTAGTGGGCTTCAGCATCCGCCGCGTGTTCGGCCCGCTCCAGGCACTCACTGCAGCTGCCGGACGAATCGCTCAAGGCGACTTCGACGTGGACATTCCCAGGCTGCGAAGCAACGAGATTGGTGACCTGGCACAGAGCTTCGAACAAATGCGGGTCAAGGTTAGAGCCCTGCTGGAGGAAGAACGCCTGTGGCGTGAAAGCCTGGAGATCCAGGTGCAGGAGGCCACTAAAGACCTCGCCTCATTATGTGAAGTATCACAGGCGGTTAACAAGTTGTCCCTTAACCTCAAAAATCTCCTCAACGACGTATTGGGCAAGGTTATGGATGCGATGGAGACCGCGGATGCCGCAACGCTATTCCTGCACGAAAGAGGTAAGGGGCTGATTCCAGTATCGTGTATTGGATACGAGATGGAGTCAATATCCAGGGTAAAGCTAAAGCCGGGAGAGGGGATGACAGGGAGCGCCTTTCTCCGGAAAGAGCCAATACTCTGTAATTCGATAGAGTTGCTCTCGGAGGCCCGAAAGACGCTTTCCAAGAAGAACCGGCTCCATCTGGACCGCGCAGCTGCTTCGCTTCCCCCGGCGAAGAGCGGCCTGGCGCTCCCGCTCGCATACGCCGGCGAGATAGAGGGGGTGCTCCTGGTAGTCAGCCACCACGAGGAGGATGCATTCTCTCCAACTCACTTAAACCTGGCTGAGTCAGTCGCGGACCAGGTGGCGGTGGGCCTCAGCAACGCCCGGCTCTACGAGGAGTTGCAGCAGAGAGAAGCATCTAGAAGCGACCTGTTACGCAAGCTTATCTCGGCCCAAGAAGAAGAGCGTCGCCGTGTGGCCCGGGAGCTCCATGACGAGGCAGGACAGGCCCTTACTGCAGTAATGATAAGTGCCGCCAGAGCTGAGCAGGGCCTTCCACCAGAGATGCAGGATGCCCGGAACCGGCTTGCTGAGGCTCAGTCCAGGGCCTCCCAGGCCCTGAACGATGTGCGGAGGCTGGTATTCGATCTAAGGCCTCAAGCACTCGATGACCTGGGCCTGGCGCCCGCCCTGCGCTGGTTTATGAAGACGCGGGTGCAGGCGGCCTCTCTGGAGAGCCGGCTCGAAATAAGTGGAATAGACGGTAGATTACCCGGCCAGGTGGAGGTTACAGTATTCCGGGTTGTCCAGGAGGCCGTAACAAATGTCTTGCGCCATAGTGAGGCGACAAAAGTCATTATCAGGATAAGTAGGAGAGGGCCTGTTCTTTCAGGCATTATCGAGGACAACGGCAAAGGGTTTGCATCGAAGCAGGTCCTGGCAGCTCAGGCCCCTCTGGAAGGATGGGGACTCCGAGGCATGGAGGAGCGGGTGCATCTCCTGGGAGGCGCCTTCTCTGTCAAATCGGAGCCCGGCAAAGCCACCCAGATCGAGTTCACTATACCTCTGGGGACCCTGGAAGCGGTAAGCGAATCCAGTGACGAAGAGCCTGGATAACCTCCTGCGGGCGCCGCGGCGCCCCACCCCAAACACCTCACAAGTATAGTTAGACCCTACCGCTTATTCGGGTTTTACCCCACTACATCGGCCTCCGTGAGGTTTAGAATCTTGAGTGGAGATCCATCACACTCGTCTGAGGAGGTACGCCGTGGAGCCATTGCAGGGGAAGGAGCGGTACGTCAACTTCTTAAGGAAGGCAATACTGACTCCGGGCGTCATGGTGGCTCTCCTGGTCGCCGCGGTCCTTTTGCTTGCCTCCTGTATCTCCAGTGCTCCACTGCCCCC
>Ga0082335_1000553_pt1 | contig 92275 bp, 94 predicted proteins | sample Subgrocontami58m_FD_72375 | JGI IMG/M metagenome (GOLD analysis project Ga0082335, IMG submission 72375) | Subsurface groundwater microbial communities from S. Glens Falls, New York, USA - GMW37 contaminated, 5.8 m (SPADES assembly) (version 2) ...
TGGTCGATTACGATCAAGAAAAGTTTATCGCACTAGAGCGAGAAATTACCATTCTTTTTTCCAGAAATAATCTTCAACCCGCGGCCGTTATCCCTATCTCTGCCCGTGATGCTGTTAATTTTCTTGCCATTCCTCAGAAAGAAATGCCCTGGTATCAAGGTAGGACGTTTTATGACTTTCTCGATTGCTGGCAATTAGCTCTTGAAAAAAAAGATCTACTCCGTTTTCCCGTCCAAGATATTTATCGCTGGAATGATAAGAGATATATCGTGGGGAGAGTCGAATCGGGGACTATTTCTCCTGGAGAAAAAATTATTTTCTATCCTTCATTAAAAGAGACGATTGTTGAAACTGTTGAACAATGGAATAATCCTTTAACTTTTGCCAGTGCTGGCGATAGTATTGGCATAACTATGAAAGATCAGATTTTTGTTGAAAGAGGAAACATTGCCGTCAAAGAAAAGCAGCCGTTGGCAATTACTGAAGAACTCAGAGCTAGAATTTTTTGGTTGGGGAAAGAACCATTATCCGCCCACAAGCGCTTTACATTAGTCTGTGCAACTCAGGAAGTTGAAGCGGAAATAATTCATATTCACCAACGAATAGATCCTGAAACACTCAATATCTTGCAAGAAAATGCCCAAGAAATATTAACCAACGAAGTTGCAGATGTAATCATTGTGCCCAAGAAAACAATGGCCGTGGATCGTTTTGAAGAAGTTCCTCAAACTGGGCGTTTTGTTGTTCTCGGAAAGAATGGTATCTCTGGCGGAGGGATAGTTTTAGAAGCGTTAGGTTTGTCCTCAAGGACAGATACATCATAATGGAGGCAGAATATGAGAACAGTACAAATTGGACAAAAGAGGGTTGGAGAAGGAGAACCATGCTTTATTATCTTTGAATGTGGTGCAACATTTGATACTTTAGATACGGCTAAACAATTAGTGGACTCTGTTGTCGAAGCGAGAGCGGACGCCATCAAATTCCAACTATTAGATGTTGATCGGTTGATGGGGCGACGTGATCTCACTATTAACTATACCACCGCACACGGCACGCGTGTCGGTAACCTTTATGACATTTTGAAGAAACGCGAGTTAACGCGAGATCAATGGAGAGAATTGATAAACTATTGCAAAAGTAAAAATGTACTTTTCCTTGCTACCGCCTGTTTCCCCGAGGAAGTTGATTTTCTCGTGGAAGTTGGGGCAGCAGCAATTAAGATTAATGCCGGAGATGTAAACCATTATTATCTTATTGATTACGCCTCTAAAAAGAACGTGCCGATTATACTTGATGGTCGAGCAAAATATGATGAATTAGAACAAGGGGTGCAGATTTGTGAAAAAAATGGAAACAAAAATATTATCATTATGCACTGCCCGTCAGGATATCCAGCCAGAAATGATGGAGTTAATCTTGCAACTCTTGCCGCGTTGAAAAAAATTTATCAATATCCTATCGGTTTTTCTGACCATTCCCGAGAAAAATTAATGAATTTTGCAGCCATTGCCTACGGCGCAGATATGGTTGAAAAAACACTAACCCTTGACAAGACCACAGATTTTATCGAGCATTTAATGTCTCTTGAGCCTCGCGAAGCAAAAGAATTTGTGGGTGAAATTAGGGCTATTGAGGAGGCAAAAGGATTATCCCGAATAATGTTCAGCAAACACGTTAACGAAGCTGGAAGAAGAAGCATCGTTGCAAAACGTGAAATTCGTCGTGGTGAGACCATTACCATTGATGATATTGACTTTAAACGTCCTGGCGATGCCGGGATCAGCACCGCTGACTATCAGAAGGTCTGTACCAGCAAAGCCAAGCAGGACATTGTAAAAGATAGCTTTCTCAAGTGGGAATGGCTGGAGTGAGTAGTTTAATCACCTATACCTCGGCATTCAAACCGATACTTTTAGAGCAAGAATCCCATACGTCTTTGCTAATGTTAATGCTCCCAAAGTAATCATTACTAACGAGACAATGATCAGAAGATTCTTCTTGTTTATCCTACTCGTAATTCTCGGACCAATGAACCCTGCAAATATTGCCCCCGATCCTAGTGCAAAGACTAGGCCCCAATTAGAAAGATTGTTAGTCAAAAGATATGCTAGAAATCCAACTACACAAATTGGTGCTTCTGCCGCAGTAGTGCAGCCAATGGCTTTCTTGTGATCTTGGCCGATGACCATTTGCCCACCAGTAACAACCGGACCAAAGCCCCCCCCAGAGAACCCTTTATTGAACGAAGAAATAACACCAATGAGAAACATTTTTTTAATTGAATACTGAAACTTGATTCCAGAAAAGATCAAGATACCCATTAGCAAAACAAGTATACCGATGTAAGTATTAATTACTGTCTTTGAAACAGTAACTGCAACAAGCGCAGCAATAATCGTCGCTACAATTCCCAATGAAGTAATAAAAATCACTGTTTTTAGATCTTCACTGAATCCACGATGAAAAGACTCTTTAATCCCATGTTCCCTAATTTTCTTCAAAATATAAATTGGATTTTTTGATTTAATATTAAAGTAAGCATTCCCATATTTATGATGAGAAATAGATGCGCTAAAGCCCCCTAAAGCTTGGGTTATTAAAATAGATGGGACAGCAAGTAGTGGAGAAAAACCAATAATCAACAAGAGTGGAGAAAGTAATGTGCCATAGCCCATTCCCAAACTGGAGTCAATACACTCAGCTATAAATGCCAGAATAGCGATGACGATGAATGTTTCCAGTGTTAGTCCTAAGATCATTCTTGGTACCTTTTTTATTTATTGCTTATTACCTACTTATTTTAACCAAATCAGAAAATGTTGTCTTTTCCATTTTTTGGGCGATGTAATCTCGAACTTCTTTGAAAACGGCAAGCAATGGTTTACTCTGTTCAATTGGTGTACTTTCGTAAAAATATTTACTCACTGATTCAACCGGGGCAAGAGCACCATCCATTAGGCGGATAATTTCAGCCAATGATATTTCTGACGGCTTTTTAGCAAGTTGATATCCTCCATTACTTCCTCGCTTGCTCTTGAGATATCCTCCGCGTTTAAGCGTCAATAAAATTTGCTCAAGAAATTTTTGTGGAATATTTTTCCGTTGAGAAATTTCTTCAATTTTAACTAAGACTTGACTAGGATTCTCTGCCAAATCAATTAATGCTAGGCAGGCATACTCACTTTTAGTGGATAATTTCATTGTTTTTTATCACTTGATCACTTATTCTCTACTAACCCTATGGGGAATATATTAAATATAAAAAGGTTGTGGAATATTACTTCTTAGAAATTTTACAATAACCATGCAATCCACATTCTTTCTGGTCTGGATTTTCCCACCACCATCGTCCAGCACGAATATCTTCTCCATCTTTAATCGCTCTAGTACACGGCTGGCATCCAATGCTTGGATAGCCCAGATCGTGGAGATTATTGTAAGGTACTTTATTTTCTTTAATATAATCCCAAACCATCTCCTCGCTCCAATCTAGGATGGGATTAATTTTAATCATTTGATTGAATTCATCAAATTCGACTTTTTGAGCAATCGTTCTCGTAACAGATTGATCTTTACGAATACCTGTTATCCATGCTTCTTTTCCTTCTAACGCTCTACGCAATGGTTCTATTTTTCTAATCTGACAACATTCCTTGCGATTAGCTATACTCTCTCGAAAAGAGAATAACCCTTTTTCGCTAGTCAACTTCTCGACAGCATTAGTCTGTGGGAAATAAATTTGAATGGGCATCTCGTACCTCTTCCTCATCACTTCAATAAGATCGTATGTTTCTGTAGGGAGTCTGCCGGTGTCTAATGTAATCACTTGTATTGGCAGTTTATATCTACAAATTAAATCAATAACGACCGTATCTTCTGCCCCAAAACTGGAAGCAAAAACAATTTTTCCGGCGAATTTTTCAGCTGCCCATCTAAGAATACTTTCTGCACCTTTTTCTTCAAACTGCTGATTGTAGCTCTCTGTTTCTCTCACCCCTACAGATCCTTTTTTTGGATTATTTGTCTCCATTTTATTTGAGTTTTTACAGTTCAGTTGTTCTCAGATGTTCTTGCAATAAACTGTTCTATTCCATCAACCAGTAGAGAAATATTCTCTGGTTCACTTACCTTCCCTGAGTCTCCTGGCGTTGCCCCGCTGCCTTTAAAAGTGGAGGCAAACACCGCTGCAATAAATTTCAGCGTTTTTGTTTTATCAACTGTAGTATCTATTTTAGCTCTTATCATCTCAGGCAGGTCTCGCAGGTCGTGGACACGCGTGACTTCTTCAAAGAGAGAATAATAAATATCTCCAAAAACAATTGCCGGCTTCTGACGGATGATCGCTTCCCAGCCGGTTGTGCTGGTAATGGTGACAACCAAAGAACTGTTCTTAATAATCTCTTGACTGTCGGCGTGTGGCGAGATTAATCGTACATTTGGAAATTTTTTTATTTCTTTGCGGAAATACCACGGCCGGCTAGAATAGTTGTAGGTATGTTCTTTCACGTAGAGCTTATAATCGCAGGGGAGACTGCGAGAAATATTTTCAATAAGTGCCAATTGATTAGAATACCAGCGGCCATAAAATGACGTTGATACCTCTGGTGTGACGTGAAGCGGAAAATATACATATTTTTCTTTTTCAACAGGCATTTCAAATGTTCCGGATGCATCAATTATTTTATCAACTATCGGCCAGACAAACTGCTTCAGATCTGGAAGCTGGCGTCTATATGTTAATGTTTTAACATATCCCATGTATTTCTTGATTTTTTCTGAGCGAGATATTTTGATACTAGCTGTGCCGTCAGGTTTCACTGGTTTTTCTTTGAACTGTTCAATGAACTCCTCTGCTCTTTTTTGCTCTTCCTTGGTCAGCCTGCGTTTCTTTATCTTTTCATATTCTTTAATGAGGAGCGGCCAGCGCGCTTCAGTGTTATCATTAATTGCGAATCTTCCCGCAATGCGTGAATTTGTTATCTCAAATACTTTGATCCTGTTATGGATAAATAATTTGTATTGAATAACTCCCGCAAAACTGGCAATCCCATAGAAGACCACGTAATCTGGCTTAAATAGTTGGATGCACTTCTCTGTTTCTCTGAGGTAGTATTCTACCCAGTAAAGAACTTTCTCTCCGCTGTACTTCATTCTACTTTTTTTCCGCGGCGCAGTAATTTGCCAACTATCCCAACTGTTAAAATTGTATTTTTCTTCTGCTTTCTGAATATAATCCAAATCCGGTTTCGGAAAGTCTTTCTTAAAATCATCAAACTCGGCAATATGGACGCGATCTTTTGCTATTCCTGCCTTCAGAAGGACGGAATCGCTTCCTTTTGCTCCTCCTGAAAAAAAGGAAGTTGTTTTCCAGCGCCGTTCTAACTCTCGTGATAATCTCAGGACGTGCGTGTCCATTCCTCCATGTCCAAAAATAAACAAAATTTTCTTGTCTTTTAAAGTTTCCATTACTTTTCGTTGATAAATTCAATTGCTTCAATTAATAAAGATTGTGTAATAGTAGACTGCATTGATAGGGATCATCTCTTTTCCATGAAACTGTGTTTAGTAATATTTTTATAGGTCATTGAAACCGAAGAAGGTGAACAATGACGGACTATTCTTCTAAAATCTTGAAAGGTGCATCAATCATTTTTTTCTTCAGCATAATCAGTTCACTCTTTGGCTATCTCATCAGGATTATTTTAGCACGAAAGTTATCGCCTGAAGATTTCGGTCTTTTCTTTGCAATCTATAATGTCATTCTTTTAATTGGATGGTTAAAGGGGTTTGGCTTAAACTCTGCCATCGGGAAGTATATTCCTCAATATGGTGTAGAAAAGAATCATGATGGAATCAAGTCAATTCTCGTTTTCGTTACTGCTTTTACGTTGCTCAGCAACGTATTATTTTTAGGAGTAATCTATTTCTTTCCCGTAGATCTCATCAGCAATTATTTCCAGAGCGATGCAGCAAGATCAATTCTCTTAGTGCTCTTTGCTTATATCTTTATTGATGGCATTTCAAGCATCATTAGTGGTTATTTTTTATCGATTTACCAATTTATTCTCTATTCATTAAGAGATCTTATCATTAGGGGAAGTGTTCTGATTATTATCTTCTTCGCCACGGATTTAACTGTGTTTGAAGTTGCCGTGATTTATGCTGGCGCATCCCTATTAAACTTGTTAATCAGCCTAATCTATTTCTTTAAGAGCTTTAGCTTTTTTCAGTATCGCGTTAAAATCTCTAAAGAGAACACTAAAGAACTCTTTAAGTTCAGCATCCCTTTAATGATCAGGGATTTCTTTGGAATGATTATGTCCAGGGTGGATAATCTCATTCTTGTTTACTTCAGGCCGCTAGTAGAAGTCGGGATATATAATGTTATTCTTCCAACCGCAGATATGCTCTTAATCTTCAGCCGGCCCTTTGGGAGGATCATGTTTCCACTAAGCTCAGAACTATCCTCTTTAAATCAATCGGAAAAAATTAACGCTTTACTCCAGAAAATCCAGAAACACCTCTTATTAATATTAATCCCATTTTTAGCATCAATCATTGTTTTCTCTGGATTCATCTTAAAGACGCTCTTTGGCGCAGAATACGAAGTGGGTTCCCTCGGATTAAACCTGCTGGCGTTTGGTTTTCTTTTCAATAGTTTAAGCATTGTTAATTATAGTGTTTTAATAGGGATTGGAAACCAAAACAGTGGAGCAATGGCAACTATCGGTTCCAACATTCTTAATGCCGTGTTGACGTTGTTGCTCGTCCCTTATTTTGGGAGGTTTGAAATGGGATATGTTGGGGCAATTATCGGAACTGTAATCAGTTCAATTGTTCTTTTCTTCTGGATATCCTACATTCTTCGGAAAGCAATCAAATATACGTTTCCTCTCAAACAAACAGTCATCTTAACATTGATTGGGTTATTTATCCTCGGAATGGGCTATCTTTTGAAGATAACATTTATCCAGGCTTATCTCCAAATTATCATTTTTCTTGGCGGATTGATCGTGATCTATCCTCTCTTGCTATTTTTATTTAATATTACCTCTCTAACTGAGATTAAAACAATTATTGCCATCATTTTTAAAAAGAAAGTTGATCAACCCATGACCGAGAGTGAGAAATAGACTTCCAATGATCTTATGAACCCTTTGAATAACCACATGAACAATTTCCAGCAAAAACTGACAACAGAATTAGCACGCATAACCGGCCTACATAATGTGGTACTAACTAGCTCTTGCCGTAATGCACTTTATCTAGTCTTGGCTAGCCTCTCCCTTAAGAGAGACGATGAAGTGATCATTCAATCTTTTATTTGTGGCAGCTTACCGTTAGCAATAGAAAAAGCGGGGGGAAAAGTAGTTTCTGTGGAAGTTAATTTGGATACTCTCAATCTCGATGCTGAAATAGTTAAACAGAAAATAACCCCTCAAACAAAAGCAGTTATCTTTGTTCATACTTACGGTAACCCCACGGGCATCGATGAAATTCAACAGCTTTGTAAACAAAGAGGAATTATTCTTATTGAAGACATCGCTCATGCACTTGGTGCAAGATATAATCACCAATTGGCTGGGACATTTGGAGACTATGCGGTTTATAGTTTCACCAAACAAATGGTTAATATTGGTGGTGGTGCGCTGCTGACCAATAACTCCATAGAAAAAATTGTTCAGATTAAAAAAACTCTCAAGCAATCTCCTCTACTCTTTGACTATGCCAAACGACTGATCGCTTCACTTTATGAGACGAGAGCTTTTTTTCTTTCTAAACTAATCATTGACTTTGTTCATCGACAGAAAAATCTACAATTAACTCAGAGTTTGTCCTCGCACTTCACTTGTTCGGAACTGGAATCATTTTTAGCGTGGAGACAACTCCATTCTTTACCTGGATTAATCCAGAGACGCAAGAAGAATTATCTTTTCTTAAGCAGAGCTGGCGCACAAATGCAAACTATTTCTCCCCTTGCTGAATCCAGTTACAATTATCTTTCATTTATTTTCCCCGCTCCACGAGCACGTGATCGAGCTTTAACAAAAAACTTTCTCTTTCTCCCTCCCTGGGGCGGTTCTCCAATTTCGGAAAAACTGATCTTTGTTCCGAATAATCCTTTCTTTACCAAGAAAAAATTACTTCATTTTCATCAAACAACTACTACCTTTATAAAGAAAAAGAATAGTCCGTCAATAGCAATCAAATAATCAGGAGCCATAATGAAGCCATTACAAAATCAAACGAAAGGAATTCTTCTCGCCCTATTTTGTACACTAATTGTCTCTGCCGCGCAAATTCTCCTGAAGAAGGCCAGCACAACATTTTCGCTCGCTCCCTCTCAACTATGGCAGCAATTCTCTAATTATCCTCTGTTGATTGGAGTAGCACTTTACATCATTGGTGCTTTTTTCTTTGTCAAAGCATTTCGTTTAGGTGATTTATCGGTGATCTATCCGGTAATGGCATCGGGATATGTTGTCGTAACTATCTTGTCAGTCTTCTTTCTGCAGGAAGTGATTGTTCTCCAGAAGTGGGTAGGAATGATCTCTATTACTCTTGGTGTTATTTTAATTGGTCGAAGTGGTGGTAAACAATGAGTAGCCAAATTGCGATAGTTCTGATCTTAATTTCTTCCGTCTTTGGTGCGTTTAGCACTCTCTATTTCAAGAAGGGGGCGGCTGGATCAATTAGCATTAAAAACAAGAAACTAGTGCTGGCCGTACTTCTCGCCGCAGTTTCGTTTGTCTTTTATCTCTACGCTCTCAAGCAAGCCACTCTTACGTTTATCTATCTTACTGCTTCTGTGAGTTATATTTGGACCGTTCTCTTGGCTAAGTTTATCCTTAAAGAAAGATTTAACACCTCTAAAATAATTGGCATTCTATTCATTTTCATTGGCATAATTGTACTTCAGATATGAAATATTTATAAAGAATAGGACTCGTTTTATTTCACCATGAAGTTATCACTACTCATACCCTGCTATAATGAAGAAGAAGGTATTCCTAATCTATCTCAAAAAATAACCCCCGTCCTTCAAGATTTAGCTTCTAAATGGGAAATCGAATTAGTCTTTGTTGATGATGGAAGTAAGGATCAAACTTATTCTCTTCTTCAACGGTATTTTGCTGAAAAACCAAACACCAAGATAATTCATCATGAAACCAATAAAAATTTAGGTGCTGCTCTACGGACTGGCTTTGCTCATGCTACCGGAGATGTTATTGTGACAATCGATAGTGATTGTAGTTATGATCCTCGGGAAATCATACCAATGCTTGATCTTCTTGATGACCATACTGATATTGTCACCGCTTCTCCATACCACCCTCTTGGAAAAGTGGAGAATGTTCCCAAGTATCGCTTGTTCTTAAGTAAAAGTATCTCTTTTCTCTACCGACTTTTAACGAGATCAAAGATTCATACGTTTACAGCGTTGGTGCGGGCCCAGAAGCGGAAAGTTGTTGATAGTGTTGCGTTCTCATCTCCTAACTTTTTAGCAACAGCTGAGATGCTCATCAACGCTTTGGACAAAGGTTATGTTGTCAAAGAATACCCTACTACTCTAAGAGTTCGAGAGTTTGGTGTTTCAAAAATGAGATTGTTGAAAGTAATGGGAAGTCATGCCAAATATATTTTTAGTTTATTACCTCGCGCCGTTGCTCGTCCTTTTCGTTCAGCAAAAAAATGATTTCTGTTTTCGAATAGCAATTCATCATCTTTATAAGGCTCCTTTCTAAAATAAGAGTGATGATTGAAGCAATTATCTTTGATATTGATGGAACACTTCTTGATTCCGAAGAGGCAAACGTGGCATCATATCAGCGTATTTTTGAGAAAGCTGGCTATCCTATTCCCTCTCGTAATACCATCGTTTCATTATTACACCTAACAAAACAAGACACTATTACTACTCTCGCTTCTGGAATGCCTGCTGAAGAAATCACTGCGTTGCAAGAATTTGCACGCGGCGTAGCATACCCCATTGAATTATTACATATCTTCCCCCATTCTCCTGAAGCAGTCGTTTCTCTATCTCAAAAGTATAAACTAGGTTTAGCTTCTAATCGGCTAAAGAAGAGTATTGAAGTTTACTTTACCGTTTCAGGATTACGTGATTATTTTTCCGTTGTTGTTGGCGCCGATGACGTTACTTACCCCAAACCATCACCTGAACCATTATTGAAAGCATTGGATCAACTAAAGATAACCAATGATCACACCGTATATGTTGGCGATACTTATGTTGATCTTCGGGCAGCGCGAGGAGCAGGAATGAAAGCTGTTCTTCATCGTTCTAATCTTCCTGGGGCGGATGGCTACTTCAGTTCGTATCAAGAATTAGAACCGTTGATTGAGGGATTAGAAGAACATAAACTATAAAAAGCCTCTTTATGGTTGTTTTCCTGTGAAAGTTATTACTGTTTTAGGAACAAGACCGGAAATAATCAAGCTCTCTCCTGTCATTGATCTTCTCGAAAAAGATTCTTTCTTCAACCATAAAATAATCCATACCGGGCAACATTATGATTTTAATATGGATAAAATCTTCTTTGAGGAATTAAACTTGCCAGAACCATCATATGCACTGAATATTGGTTCTCTTCCAAGAGAAGAACAGCTTCGGGCAATGCAGGACAAAATTGAGACTATTCTTAAAGAGGAAAGACCAGATCTGGTAATTGTTCAGGGAGATACTAATTCCACTCTGGGTGGTGCAAGGGCTGCAAAAAAATGCGGAATAAAGTTAATGCACATTGAAGCTGGTTGTCGCTCTTTTAACAAAGAAATGCCTGAAGAAATTAATCGGATCGAGGTTGACCAATTATCTGATCATTTGATTGTTCCTGATGCATATGCTCTTACTAATTTAGAAAATGAAGAAAAATTATGTGGTAAACTTTCCGGTAAAATCAAGAATTGTGGTAGTACTGCCTACGATGCTGCCCAAAGAAATATTCTATTTTCCAACCAAGTTATAACCCAAAGATTAAACTTAGAAGAGAATAGTTTTGTTTTGGTTACGATCCACCGTGCCGAGAATACGCAGGAACCAAACATTACTCAGATTGTCGATGCTTTAAATAAAATCTCTGAAACTGAAAAACTAGTTTTTCCCATTCATCCACGTACCAAGAAAGTTCTCGAAGAAAAAAAAATTATGCTTGCTCAGAACATAACATTAATAGAACCGCAATCCTACCTTCATTTTTTGGCATTAATCTCTTCTTGTAAATTTTGTATCACTGATTCTGGTGGTGTTCAAGAAGAGGCGGTTGTTTTTAATAAGCCTTGTTTGATTCCACGAAACGAAACAGAATGGATGCAGCCAGTAGATGATGGGAAGAACATTCTTGCTGGGACAACTACGGAGAAGATTCTGTCAACGTATAGCTCTGTCTTCAATAAAGCTGGTTTAATCTCCATAATCAGAAAAAAACATCAGTTTTATGTTGGGGCAAGTAGAAATATCCTCCAAGAACTAAAAGAAATTCAAGTTCACTCCACTGCCGAAGTTTCTCTTCAAGCCAAACTCGGAAGCAATGTTAAAGTCTGGCATCATGCTCAGATCCGCGAGGGAGCAATTGTCGGAGATAATTCCATCTTCGGTAAAAACGTCTACGTTGATAAAAACGTCATCATCGGCAAAAATTGCAAGATCCAAAATAATTGTTCCATCTATCATGGTGTTACATTGGAAGAGGGGGTGTTTATCGGGCCGCATTGTGTCTTAACCAACGACAAAAATCCACGGGCAATTGATCGTGATGGAAAACTAAAAAGTGATAGCGATTGGGTTGAAGGCAAGATTGTTATTCAGAAAGGAGCTTCTCTCGGCGCGCGCACAGTTGTTCTTCCAAACGTAACCATTGGCCAATTCGCGTTAGTCGGAGCAGGTTCAGTTGTGACCAAAGATGTTCCTGATTTTGGCTTAGTCTATGGTAACCCTGCAAGATTGGGGGGCTATGTTTGTCGTTGTGGGCAGAAGTTGGAAGAAAGAAAAGCTGCCGGTGAGAAGTGCGGAAAATGTCAGTAAACTCAGAAATATCTTTTTTCGAAAAATGTTCTATTCTATTTAATCAAATTAATGGGGTTAGAATTGTTCCGATCGCCAACAATCATAATTACTCATTAAATAAGATTAATCTTTGCTATGGCGGAGATGAAGATAGTTCTTCTTTTGTCATTGAATATAGTACCTGTTGCCTAGAATTATATGGCACAGAGCAAGTCCCCTCCGAATTAGTCGATGCACTCACCAAAGCGCTTCCCGGAGCACAATATCAACAATACAATCTTCGAACTCATTATTGGTCTGGGAAAGCGATTGATGATTATTTTCTGAATGAGAATAGGAACTGAACCTTTTATTCTTTTTTTATTTTTTCTCAGCGTAATCTATTCCTCTCATTATTATTCACTTTATCTTTCTCTAGATCTTGTACTAACTTTTCAAAAGTAGAAATCAACCATTCTGCACTGACCGAGTTATCAAAATGTCTTTGATATTTATTGAAGAAAGTATATCCTCCCTCTTGTGGTCTAGTGAATTTATCTTTCCCATGGGGGCCGTGCTGGATAAACGGAACATTACCAAACCAAGCAAGACACGCCATTCCTGAACTTGGGAAAATGCTTAGATAAGAAGTTTTAATTAACGCCAGATCATATTCTATTTCCGGGAAGTAGTCTTTGGAGAATAAGATGTTATGGTGTTTTCTCAACTCTGCCGGTATTTCTGATTTGTCACATATCACAATGAACTTATAATTTTTATTGTTCTCGTAATGACTAATAAATCTCTCTATTTCTGTCGTCCCGGAATTTCTTTTAGCGTCATGTTCTTTATTGTTTCTAATATTGATAACTATCGGCAAAGAGGGGTATACATACTTTTCGTAGAACTGATAGATCTCTGTTTTTATCTCCGCCGGAACGTCTAATATTGGAATAAATCCATGTTCGGTGTGAAATGTTTCAATTGCGCGGCAGTCTGCGATCAACGTACCGGATACGGTTGGTGGCCAGCGAATATATCTTTTTTTATTCTGGAGATAGAACTGTTCAAATTCCCTATTCGAACAGAAAAAGAGTACAGAATCAATATTCTCATTAATGGCTGAGAGATAATTAATGTTTTTTTTAAAATGATAGCTCTTTCGAAACCTCGCATCTTTCGCATTATAGTGAGTATTATCATCAATAAAGCAGATATCAATATTTCTTTGATAGTCCTGGTTAAGATGAGTCTCATATCGTAATATCTTTAAGTACTCCAAGAAAACGATAAAATCGCCCATTTTTGATAACCTTTGATTAAAATCCCAATAGGCCAGAATCTTCTTTCTTGGATTCTTATTTTTTTTAAAGAAGTGAAGATGAATTTCCGTGGCGATATCTTTTGTTGTGGCTGTGATTTCTTTGTAGATATAATCTAAAATGTAAACTATAAAATTAAATATCTTCTTCTGTTCAAATTTCTTGGGATCATAACTCATTAGTTTGCATCTCTAATTTTAATTTAAATAGTTTATGAACCTCTAGATCAATATCAAATCGCCCCTCTTAAAAATAAACCTTAGTTCCTTAAACTTTATAAACAAATTTTAACCTATTTTCCTTATGTCTTCGCCTGTAATTCCCATTGCCAAACCTCTCCTTGGTGAAGAAGAAAAGAGAGCCGTGATGGAAGTTCTTTCTTCAGGAATGCTTGCCCAAGGTGAAAGGGTAGCCACTTTTGAAAAAAACTTCGCCGAATTCATTGGCGTAAAACACGCTATTGCTACTTCTAATGGTACAACCGCACTACATGCCGCCATCGTTGGTATGGGCATCGGTAAAGAAGACGAAGTGATTACTACTCCCTTCACTTTTATTGCCACTGCCAATGCCATCAAGATGGCCGGGGCAACACCCGTCTTCATTGATATTGATGAAACTACCTTTAATCTCGATTCATCAAAGATAGAAGCAGCAATAACTCCAAAAACAAAAGCGATCATGCCCGTTCATCTCTTTGGTCTCCCTGCGGCAATGGACCAGATCACAACTATCGCCCAAAAACATAATCTCGCAATCATCGAAGATGCCTGTCAAGCGCATGGCGCAGATATTCGCGGACAAAAAGCTGGATCATTCGGTGTTGGCTGTTTCTCATTTTATGGAACAAAAAACATGACGACAGGAGAAGGTGGCATGATCACTACTAACGATGACTCTCTTGCCAGCAAAATTAGAAAAATAATCTCCCATGGCTCAGAACGTCGCTATGTCCATTCCATGTTAGGTTATAACTATCGTATGACTGATCTTGCCGCCGCTATTGGCATTGAACAATTAAAAAAATTAAAAGATTTTACAGAAAAAAGAAAAGAAAATGCAAGGCAGCTTACAAAAAGACTTTCCTCCATCAACGGTTTAGTAACTCCCCCTAATACCAGTGGTCACGTTTTTCATCAGTATACTATTCGCGTTACCTCTGAATTTCCATTAACACGAGAAAAATTGCTTGAACATTTAGCTTCACGCGGCATTGGCAGTTCCGTCTTCTATCCTATTCCCATTCATCAGCAAGAGGCGTATCATGACCACAACCACTATCATTTTCCAGTTGCAGAACGCATCGCTCGCGAAGTCTTCTCTCTTCCAGTTCACCCGGGGTTGACCCATGACGAGATTCAAACAATAATTGGCGCTTTTGAGGAACTCCGATGAAGACAAGAATTGCAGTTATTGGATTAGGTAACATGGGTAAACATCATGCTCGCAACTATGCTTTGCTTGACAACGTAGAATTAGTTGCCGTTTGCGACTTAAACAGAGAACTAGCAGATGCCACTGCAAAGAAATTTAATTGCAAAGCGTATTACGATTATAAAGAAATGCTCCAACATGAACAGCTCCAGGCAGTTAGTATTGCTGTTCCCACAAGCTTTCATAAAGAAGTTGCTCTTGTTTGTATAACCCAAAATCTTGATGTCTTAATCGAAAAGCCGATTGCTAGTACTATCAAAGACGCGGAAGAGATTATTGCCAAAGCAAAAGGGAAAAATGTCTTACTGCAGATTGGCCACATTGAACGCTTTAATCCTGCTGTAAAGAAATTGAAAGAAGTGATTCAAGATGGAAAATTAGGAGAAGTAACTTCCATCATTGCGAGGAGAGTTGGTGCGGTTCCAGTCCAAGTGAGAGATGCTAATGTCATCATTGACCTAGCCGTCCATGATATTGACATCATAAACTATCTCTATGAATCACTGCCCGAAACGGTTTTGGGGAATATTGGTAAAGCGATGATAGAAAAAAGAGAAGATTACGCAGAGATTTTCTTAAAATATGGCAAGCGATCAGGCTTTATTCAAGTTAATTGGATTACTCCCATCAAAATTAGAAATTTAAGCGTAACTGGCAGTAAGGGCTATGCTGAACTCAATTACATCACTCAAGAATTGGTTGTCTATGAAAGTAATTATACTAAAGAGATGGTTGATGAATATGGTGATTATGTCATCAAGTTTGGTATTCCCAATAAGACCCAAGTGGGGGTTGAATCTATTGAACCACTATTCTTAGAATTAGAAGACTTTGTTCGCTGTGTCCGGACGAGGCAGACACCGTTGGTGACGGGAGAGATCGGCCTACAGGCGTTGCAGATTTCATTAGATGTTATGAATCAGAAATCATAAACTTAATAAACTATTGTTTAAGTCTATTCTTGATGGGATATCTTAATTCAGAATACACCGCGTTGAAACAAGGTGCTGTTGCCCCTTATTTTGTATTATGGGGTGTTGATGAAGTCTACCATAATCTTGAGGAGTTAAAAGGAGAGAATGGTACCTTAATCATCTTCATGTGCAATCATTGTCCTGCGGTCAGGCCCAAAATTCCGGAAATCGGAAGAATTGCTCGTGAGTTTAAATCGAAAGGAATAACCGTTATTGGCATCAATGCAAATGAATCATTAAATTATCCCGATGACTCTTTTGAAAAGATGCAGGAATGTTTCCATAAGTGGGGAATCGACTTTCATTATCTTCATGATGATGGTCAGGCAATTGTTAAAACGTACGGAGCGGTTTGTACTCCTGATCCTTTCTTTTTTGATAAAGACCTTAGATTAATCTTCCATTCGCGCATTGATGATACTCATCTTAAAGAAGAAGCAGGAAAACATGAGATGTATGATGCGATTGATGAGTATCTCAAGACCGGGAAGATCTCGCTGAAAGAACAGCCCAGTATGGGTTGTAGTATCAAGTGGAGATATGACGAGAGATAACCTCTCTCAAAGACTTATTCTTCTATCGTTCTTTTGCTAATTCGAAAGTGAATCAAAATTTAATCTGAAAAAATGGTTTAACTTACGGCCTCTGTCTTTACACTATCTTTACGTTACTATCTTTATTCTTTTTCTCATTAACATCTGAGCGTAAATTTGCCGCTTCAACATCTACCCCAAAGTTGCGCCTCGTCCCCTTTCGCCAAACATCTAGCTCTTCAAGTGTGATTCCGCATAGTTCGGCAACTTTCTTTTTCTTTCCTTCTGTCTTGAAATTAATTCGATCCCATTCAAATGCACGCATAATCTCGAGTTCTGAAGGGGTAAATTCTGCGGTTGTGATTAGACCCTTACCAAATCCATAATACTTTGGATTTTCAAAATTGAAATCAGTCGGGAGAAATCCCTCTCTCTTTGCAACTTCGTACATCTCTGTTCTTTCAAATGGTGTCGCTATCGAAAAGAGAACATAATCAACATCAATATCTTCGGCGTAGCGGAACGTTTGACGGATATCATCCCACGTTTCGCCGGGATACCCAATGATAAATCGACAGATGAGATCAATACCCAATTCTTTTATCTTTTTAAAAATTGGATATGTTTTCTCTAAGATCACTGGTTTTTTCATTATCTTCAAAGTGTGAGGTGAGCCTGATTCAATGGAAAGAGTAATTTGATAACACCCGCTCTCTTTCATTTTTGTCAGGATTTCTTCATCCATTAACCAAACGGCCATGTTATTATTTTTCCATTGTAAATCATACTTTCGATCAATAAGACCCTGGAGGAGTTCTAAAAACTTTTTTCTATCAATTAAGATATTGTCATCGACAATATTCAATTCTTTGATCCCGTAATTTTTCACGAGCATATCAATTTCAGCAAGTACATGTTGTGGGGAACGAAAAACAACGTCATTTCCATAAATTCGGGCGCTGCTGCAAAAAGTGCAGTGATAGTAACAACCGCGCGAAGTCATGATCTGGCCGACCGGAAGGCGTTTGAAATAGAAATTCTGTGTATACTTCTGATTAACGTTAAAATACTTGCTCACATCAAAGAGAGAATAATCAGGCAGAGGAAACTGATCGAGATTTTTTATTCTCTTGACCACTTGATTGACTGTAAACGTTGTTTCGCCACTTTTACGATAGGCAAGACCATCAACTTTTTCAAACTCTTTTTTCCCGTGAATTTCCCGGAGTAACTCTGGTAATCTTTCTTCTCCTTCACTTCTAATAATAAAATCTACATATGGGTCAAGCGTGGCAATGTGGATAGAAAGTGTAGGATAAATACCTCCTAAAATGGTGACGGTCTTCTGGTTAACTTTCTTAGTAATTTCAAAAGTCTTGTGGACACTCTCTTTGTATTCTAATGTCATCCCGCTAACGAGAACATAATCCGGATTTGATTCCCTTATCCGTGTTTCAAGCTGCTGCTCATTTAGATCTTCCAGATTGGCGTCAATAAGACCAACATCATAGCCCTCTCTTTTTAGGATTGCCGTTAATAACGCTAGAGTACCGGGGGATCCTTGCCAGTATCTCTTTCCAAACCATGCAGTATTAGCAATAATAAATAAAAATTTCTCTTGTGACATAATGTCCACCTTTTTTGAATTAATGCTTTAGATGTAAATCCACGTTATTTAAATGTTGTGGTCTAGAGATTTTTACTCTTTAACGGAGTTTTGATCAATAATCGCTAGCTCCGGAAAAAAAGTAATAAATTTTCCTCCACTTTTAAGATATTCTTGATTACTGGCGATAATTGGTTTAGAATGGACCCAAGCTAGGATAAAAATATAGTCTGGCTTTTCTTCATAAATCTTCTTTGTTGGTAAAACGGGGAGATGATGTCCTGGGCTGTAGAGATTTTGTTTCTCCGGGCTATCATCAACAATGAATTTTATAATATTTCCTAATCCCAGGTAGTATGTCAATAACGTACCACCTCGCGATGCGCCATACGCCGCAAACGTTTTTCCGGGTAGATATAATTGTTTAATCAGGTCGTCACTCTTCTTTCTTAATTCCTGGAGTCGTTGTGAGAATCGTCGTGTTGCCGTCTGATCATAGATCCCCTGTTGTTCTTCCTCTTTGATTAGTATATTGATGCTTGGAGAAATGTTTCGTTTTCCCTGTTGATGTTGTACTGTGCAGATGATTGAACCACCTTGGATGGAAACTTTCTCAACATCAATTAATTCTAGGCCGCGGCGTTGGAGAAAAGAACGCAGTGGTTTAATGGTATGATAGCACACGTGCTCGTGGAAAATAGTTCCTAAAAGCATTTTTTCCATGACGTCGGGGAAATAAGATACTTCAAAGACAAATATTCCATTTGGATCAAGAAGGGTTTTGATGCTGTTTGCCATTTCCCCTAAATCATCAGCATGGGCAAACACATTATTAGCCGTAATTACAGTTGCAAGTCCATATTTTCCCTTTATTTCTCTAGCAAGATTTGCACTAAACATCATAGGAATGGTATCAATTCCAGTTTCATTGGCGATCTTTGCAATATTTTTGGCTGGATCAACTCCCAGTGTCTTCATGCCTTTCTCTCTAAAAAAACGTAGAAATGCACCGTCATTACTTCCAATATCAACAATGAAAGAATTCCGTTGTAGTTTATTTTTGCTTATAACACCATCAGCGTATTCTTTAAAGTGTTTAACTAGTCCTGGTGAGCGACCACTAAAGTAGGAATAGTGGGAGAAGAGGATATCCGGATCAACAACATCACGAAGCTGAATGTGGCCACAATCATTACATTGATAAAGATCAAGGGGGTATACCTCTTGTGGCTGATGTTTTTGTTCTGCAGTAACGTAGGCGTCAGCGATAGGTGTGGGCGGAATAGGAACAACAAGCTCTAATGCTTTGCTATCACAAAGGCGGCAAGTTTCTCTTTGAAAGTGCGTTTTCTTTTTCTGGCTTTTCATTTTTGAACTTGTTTTTATTTGATTTAAATAAGTTGTGAATGATAAAAATTATAAACCTCCTCCCTTCATTCAAGATTTATGGCCCCATTATCCCAAAAAAGTAGAGCGCTTTGGTGGTATATCCGCCATCCTCGCTATTATCGTGAATTCTTACGGGTGAGTACTATTGAGATTAAAAGATTATGGAGACCTCGTGTTCAGGATGAAGCGGCAAAAGCAAGAGAGTGGTGCAGTGTAAATGTAGTTTCTGTGTCGGAAGCATTTGAAATGATGGGAATCGCTGAACAGTCGCAGCCGTTCGAGGAACAATGGAAAGAACAATTACGCCAAGCACATGAGAGAGAGAAACAATGTCCCGTAAAAATGGGTGGTGGTTCTGATTTGGCATTACTTTTTCATCTTACAGAATCCATTAAAGCGCAAACTGTTATTGAAACAGGCGTTGCTTATGGCTGGTCCTCGCTTGCTTTCTTGTTATCTTTAAAGCAAAGAAACAACAGTCGTTTAATCAGTACTGACAAACCCTATCCCGGAGCAGGTAATGAACAGTTTGTTGGTTGTGTTGTTCCCTCTGACTTGTATGATCACTGGACAATCTTTCGCGAAACAGACCGAACAGGATTACCTAAGGCCATCAGTTTAGCTAGGAATATTGATCTCTGTCACTACGACAGTGATAAGTCTTATGATGGAAGAATGTGGGCGTATCCCCTACTCTGGAATATTTTGCGTTCTGGTGGTCTTTTTATCTCCGATGATATTGGTGATAATCTTGCCTTTCGAGATTTTTGCGAAAAGATTAATGAACCTCCCATTGTTGTGCGATCGGGGGAACGATTCATTGGTCTTATAATTAAGATGGGAAAAAATAATTTTTAATCTCATCCCAGTGATGGGAGACTGTAATCTGGTGAGGAAAGTTCTTCATTTTTGTTTGCGGATTAAATAATATTTTCTCAACGTTTTCTGGAAACAGTTGATGCTTAAAGATCTCGGGGAGATCATCGATAAAATGGGTACAACCCTCGCTTTTGATACGCTTAATTTTCTCTTCTTGTGTCAGTTCTAGAAAGATTGTTTGTTCATGATCTTCATTTGAACGGAGACCATGTTTTTCTAGCCAGTGACCAGCGTGTTCATGCAAATCGTATTTTGGTCCAAGAAACGGATATTTTGTTTTGTGGCTAATGATATACACTTTAATATTTCTCCGTTTACAATCGTTAATAAATTCCAACACTCCGGGAAACGGCAACGCTTTAATAATTCCTGGACCGTAGAGATGACCCTGAAACTCCGTCCAGCGCTGTTCTTTTCCTTGTTGCCTAAGATAATCTCGCACTGCATTCTTTGTATGTGCTAGTTCTTTTGGAATCAAACCTTGTTCTAATGCGAGTTGATAACAGACTTCATCGTAGCTGACAATAGTGTTATCAAAGTCAATACCAATGGTTGGAGAACTTGGCATAACATAAAAATACTTTCCTCTTGTTCTTAAATGTTCTGAAAGAATGTTTTTAGATTATTGTTAGATTAACTTTATAAACTCATTTTTGGGTAAAATCTAGATGGGATCATTAATCGAGGTTTTTACTCCTCTTCACAAACGAACGGGTCGGGATTATCTGGCAAGGATGACTAATGATAAAGTCAATGCTATGGTTGTGGCCAGTAAATATAATCAAGACTATTGGGATGGTGATCGAAAATTTGGCTATGGTGGATATAAATATGACGGGCGATGGCAACCAATTGCGCAGCGACTCATAGATCAATACAACCTATCTCCTACAGCCAAGATTCTTGACGTTGGTTGTGGTAAAGCTTTTTTATTACATGAATTAAAGAGATTACTCCCTCTTGCAACAATTGTTGGCTTTGATATTTCATCGTATGCAATTACCAATGCCAAAGAGGAAATTCGTGCATCTTTGTTTGTTCACGATGCTGCTCAAAAATATCCATTTGAAGATAAAGAGTTTGATTTGGTTCTTTCTCTTACTACACTTCATAATTTAAAAATAAATCATCTTAATACCGCACTAACGGAAATTGAACGTGTTGGAAAGAACAAATTTATTGTTGTTGAGAGCTTTCGTAACCATCAAGAACTATTCAATTTACAGTGCTGGGCGTTAACCTGCCAATCTTTTTTTTCAACCGAAGAATGGCTCTGGCTTTTTACTCAATTTGAATATAGTGGCGATTATGAATTTATTTATTTTGAATAAGAGGAAACTATGAACTCGTCAACTTCACCCCAATTAATGAAAGCAGCAATTCTTACAGCACAACATTATCCTCTCGTTGTCACTAACATTGAATTGCCTTCTGAATTAAAGTATGGTCAGGTTCTTGTTAAAATCTTCTACAGTGGAATTTGTGGTAGTCAGCTTGGTGAGATTGATGGGGCAAAAGGACCCGATAAATATCTTCCTCATCTACTCGGTCATGAAGGAAGTGGCATCGTAGAAAAATGTGGTGAAGGTGTCACTGTTGTAAAACAAGGAGACCATGTCGCTCTTCATTGGCGTGAAGGAAAAGGGATTTCTGCACCAACCCCGAACTACCTATTGAATGGGCAGAAAGTGAATGCCGGTCAGATCACTACTTTTAACGAGTATGCAATTGTCTCTGAGAATCGCGTCACCGCAATTCCTCATGATATTGATCTAAAACTTGTTCCCCTCTATGGTTGTGCTCTAACAACGGCATTTGGAGTTGTCCACAATGATGCTCAATTAAAAGCCGGAGAATCACTCGTCGTCTTTGGCTCTGGTGGTGTAGGGATGGTCGTTGTCCAAGCAGCTGCTCTCGCTTCTGCCTACCCCATCGTCGCCATTGATATTAATGATTTTAAATTAGAACAAGCAAAGAGGTGTGGCGCAACGCATGTTTTTAATTCGCTACGGGAAAATGTAGGGGAGAGAATTCGTTCCATACTCTCTACTGGAGCGGATGCTGTTGTTGATACAACTGGACTAAAAGTCATCCGTGAGTTAGCTTATGATCTTACGAGTAAAGAAGGACGAACGATCTTCGTTGGTGTGCCGAAACAAGGAGAGAAGATGAGTCTTGATACACTTCCTCTTCATTTTGAGAAAAGAATCACGGGATCGCACGGTGGTAGTGCCAAACCTCAGTATGATATCCCTCGACTTATTCGCTTACAGCAACAGGGAATTCTCAAAGTCGATCATCTTATTTCACACGTTTATCCACTCGAAAAAATCAATGAGGCAATTCAACAAGTTCGAACTGGTGATGTTGTTCGTTGCTTGATTAAGATGAATCATGACTGAAATAACATTCCCTATCATCGTCGATAATAATCCCCTTCGAGATAATGCCTCTCGTCTTCTTCATCAGAAGATCAAGGAATGGGAAACAATTGGTGGTGGAAGAAATAGCCAAGTCTATCGTGCCCTGGCGGAAGACGGTTTCACCTATGCTATCAAATTCTACTTTCAAGATACGCGGAAGAGACTGGAAGTTGAATATTTAGGATTGTCTTTTTTATGGAATCAGCAAGTGAGAAATATTCCTCAACCGTTGAAGCGAAATGATGAACATCATTGTGCCATTTACAGTTTTCTTTTAGGGGAGAAAGTTTTGTCACCTTCCTCTGGAGATATTAAGCAAATGCTCTTATTCATCGAGAACCTCTATTTTTTGAGTAAAAACGAAAAAGCAAAAGACTTACCTCCTGCATCTGATGCGTGTTTTTCTCTTTCGTCAGCGCTAGCAATTATCGAACGACGGCTGCAACGCTTACGCTCAACCTCCTCAAACATCGGACTTCATCACTATTTAAATGAGCAGTTTCTTCCCTTATATCGTCGCTTACATCAGAGCTTGAATGAGAATAGTAAATTAGATATTTCTGTCTCTCAGAGAATATTAAGTCCCTCTGATTTTGGTTTCCATAACGCCTTGCGAACAACGGAGGGGAAGATTTTCTTTCTTGACTTTGAATACTTTGGTTGGGACGATCCAGCAAAAATGATTTCAGACGTGCTCTTACACCCGGGAATGAACCTCTCTTTGTCGATTAAAGAAGAATTTCTTGCTGGAGCTTTGACTATTTTTGAGGATCAGCCTGATCTTGTTATACGATTGAAGCAAGCATTGCCTTTCTATGGATTGATCTGGTGTCTTATTCTCCTTAATGAATTTATCTCCGAGGATCAACAGCGTCGATCATTTGCTGCGGGAAAAGCCGTAGACAAAGAAATATTACAACAGCAACTGCAAAAAGCAGAATCCCTTTTACACAAGATAAATAAAGGAGAAATCTTTGCTCCATTTGGGAAAAATAATAATTGGTGAATCCGTTCAATGAAATTAGATCAACGATCAAGACAACTGCGCGAACAAATGATTCGTGTCATGGAGAAAGGCAAGCGCGGCCATCTTCCTTCGGCATTTTCGATGACGGAAGTGCTGCGAATATTATACGATGAGGTGCTGCGTTATAATCCAGCAGATCCAGTATGGAAAGAACGTGATCGTTTTATCTTAAGTAAGGGGCATGGTTGTATCGCACTCTATGTTTTATTGGCTGAGAAAGGTTTTTTCCCCCAAGATGAATTATGGAGATTTTGTAAGTCTGATGGTTTGTTGGGTGGTCACCCTGAACGTCATATTCCTGGTGTAGAATGGGGAACCGGAAGCCTGGGTCATGGTTTACCAGTCGGCGTAGGCTTTGCACTTAATGCCAAGTATGAAAAAGCAACTCATCGTGTGTTTGTTCTTGTCGGTGATGGTGAATCTAATGAAGGTTCTATCTGGGAGGCAGCTCTTTCTGCAAGTAAACATAAATTAGATAATTTGGTCGTCATCGTTGATTATAATAAACAAATGACTTATGGTACAACGTTTGAAGTACAAGATCTTGAGCCATTGACTGATAAATGGAAGAGTTTCGGTTTTGGTGTGCGTGAAGTTGATGGTCACGATCTTCACGGATTACGTTCAGTATTCAGTCAAGTTCCATTTGCGCCAGGAAAACCGAGTGTGATTATTTGTCATACGGTGAAAGGAAAAGGCGTCAAGTTTATTGAACGAAACTTTGCCTGGCACCACAAAAGCAGTGTTGGTGAAGAAGAGATGAAATTACTCTATGAAGGTGTGAACAACAATGCGTAAAGTCGTCATGGATATGGTCTACGAGTTAGCCAAGAAAGATCCACGTATCTTTTTTATTGGTTCTGACTTAGGAACGGAAGTGTTGAAGAATTTTAAACAGGAGATGCCGGGTCGTTTTTTGATGGAAGGAATAAGTGAGCAGCATTTAATTGGTATGGCTGCAGGTTTAGCAGCAGAAGGAAAGGTTGTTTATTTGAACACGATCGCTACGTTTTTAACACGGCGCTGTTTTGAACAGATAGTCTTAGATTTATGTTTGCATAAAACAAATGTACGTTTGATTTCAAGTGGTGGTGGCATTGTCTATGCTCCTCTTGGTCCAACTCATCTTGCAATTGAAGATATCGCCATCTTACGCGTTATACCCAATATGACCATTCTTGCCCCTGCCGATGCTGAAGAAATGCGGCGATTAATGCCCGCAACCGTTGATTATCCGGGACCTATTTATATTCGCTTGGGAAAGGGCGGTGATCCGATTGTTGCCCCCAATGTTCCATTTGAAATCGGTAAGGGATATGTTATCCGAGAAGGTGCAGATGCGTTGATTGTAACGACAGGTGTAACGTTGAAAGTGGCATTAGATGCAGCAGATCAACTTGTAAAAGAAAATGTCAATGTTTCTATTCTTCATCTACCAACGATCAAACCATTAGATACAAAGACGATCTTAGACTCCGTGGCTAAAGTTTCGTCGATTGTGGTGGTGGAAGAGCATACTGTTCTTGGAGGTTTGGGAAGTGCTGTGGCCGAGGTATTGATGGAAGCTAATTTTAGTACACCCAAGAAATTCAAAATGATTGGTATTCCCGATGTATTTCCTGAAGGTTATGGTTCGCAGGCAAGTATGATGGAGAAGTATGGGATTACGGCTAAGAATGTAGTGGAGACAGTGAAAAAATTAAATCAATAAACCCTTTCTGAACCATTTTTAAGATCACTCCTTATGCACATATTCCAACGGTTCATTCTTCAACACAGCAAATTCTTCTTCGACCCAATGAATGACTTCATTAATTCCAGTATCAAGAGATACACTAGGCTTCCAATCAAGTTCTTTCTGCGCCTTTGTTGATTCTAAAGTATAAACTGCGTCTTTACCGACGCGATCACCGCTGATTTCTGTAGCTGTGTTAAAGTCAACACCCATTTTATCGCAAATCTTCTGCACAAGATCACGAATGAGAACAAATTCTGAATTAGAAACGTGATAGATCTCTCCTGGTTTGGCTTTCTCCATAATCTTGAGTACACAATCTGATGCATCACGGGCATGGATAAATGCCCGAACAGATTGTCCGCCGCCGTGCAATGGAATTTTCTTGCCAAGCTTAATATACATCACCGAACGAGGTATGATCTTGTGCAATTGCTGTCCTGAACCGTAAATATTAGCTACGCGTGTAAACACCGCCGGAAAATTAAAATTCTTCACAAGCATACTTATAAACAAATCCGCCGCCGCTTTTGATGCCGCGTATGGTGTGCTGGGATTATAATGTGTGTGTTCTGTAATCGCACCCGACATCGTGCCATACACTTCTGGCGTGGAAGCATGGACATATTTCTCGACATAAGTACGATCTTTTAATTGATTAAGAAATGAGACTAGCGAAAGAACATTAGTTTGATACCAATGCTCGGGATTCTTCCAGCTTGGAGCAACTTCGCTTTGCGCGGCAAAATTAACCAGATATGCTGGTTTATGCTTATCCGCTAGCTCTAGAATCTTTGAAATATCTTTGTTTAAATCCAGCTGCTGAAATTGAACGCGAGATGATTTTCTTTTTTTATAGGGGAGAAACGCCTCTTTTTTTTCTGTAGAACGAGAGATACCAATAATATTATATTTTGTTTTCTCTAATAAATAGTCGATAAACTGCGCTCCCGAAAAAGCATTACTACCGATGACAAAAACTGTTTTTTGAGCCATGATCTATTTTAACTGCACTTCTTTCATTCGTTTAATATTGTAATACAATGGATTATTCAAACCGTCAACAATCAATCCTTCTTTGTGTGCTTTAATTAGGCTTCTAATTGATTCTTCGATGCCATATTTAATTTCAAAACCAAGTACATTACGCATCTTGTCGCTGTTAACGTGGTATGATCGCTTATCGTCACTAGGTGTTACTTCAAATGTGATCGCCGGATCGTTAATTACTTCTTTCACTAATTCTGCGATCTGACGTATGGTCATATTCTTATCCGCGACATTAAACGCTTGTTTGTGGATTTTCTCATTCGGCGCTTCTAACATCAATTCATAGAAGCGAACCATATCTTTCATATTTAATGCCGGTCGCATTTGTTCGCCACCAAAGATCTTAATTTTATTAGTTAGTAATGCATTAATAGTTAAGATATTGACCGATAGATCCAACCGAAGACGTGGCGCATAACCACATAATGTCGCCGGTCTGACAAAGACGTACTCAAGATCTCCTACCTCTGTTTTATTTAATAATCGTTCGCATTCGACTTTGTACCTAGCATAATCGGTGATTGGATCCGGTTCGGTTTCTTCAGTTACCGACACATTTTCTGGTTTGATTCCATATTGGCTCGTCGAGCTAGCAACAATTAATCGTTTCACTTTATTTTTAGTGCAGGCAGCAATAACGTTTGGAAACGCTTCAAAATTAATTGATCTCCCCAATTGCGGATCTAAATCAAAACTGGGATCGTTGGAAATACAGGCAAGATGGATGAACGCATCAGCGCCACTCGCCGCTTTTGTCATTGCTTTGGCATCACGGATATCACCTTTCACTTGCGTGAGATTAGGATGCTTCTTGAGAACATCACCATAGAGAAAGAGATCATAAACTGTAACTTTGTGGCCTTTCTCAAGGAGGGTGGGGACGAGTTCGCTGCCAACGTAGCCTGCTCCACCGGTGATAAAAATGTGGTTAAATTGCATGATTTTACGATTTTAGTACGATTTATAAAAGTAATGGATGAGCGTTCTGGCTATTGAAACTATTTTTGGAACTATTATCTACAATATTTATAAATAGAAATCCGGTGAGAAAAGATATGCTTCCTGTTGACTCACTAGAAACGTATACCTCACCGAAAATTAAGACGACTGAAGAATTAGCACCGCTTGTTGATCAATGGAAAGCGCAAGGAAAGAAAGTGGGTTTATGCCACGGTTGTTTTGATCTTGTTCATCCAGGTCACATGCGTCACTTTGCTGCCGCTAAAAAAGAATGTGACGTCCTTATTGTCTCAACGAATATTGATAAATTTATTACGACGCAAAAAGGTCCTGGGAAACCGATTTATCCTGCCCCTCTTCGAGCCTATGCTATTGCAAACTTAGCTGTCGTAGATTATGTTATCCTATGCTCATTTCAAACAGCAGTTGAAGTTATTCATAGACTAAAACCTTCTCTCTACATTCGCGGTCCTGATTATCTTAACAAGATTACTCCCGGTTTAGCGTTAGAGAAATCGGCAACAGAATCCATCGGTGGGAAGATGATTTTAACGACGGAGCCAAATATGTCAACCAGTAACATTATTAAGTACATCAAAAAAGATATCATTGACGAACATATTTTAATCATTCTTGACCGTGACGGTACGATTATTAGTAATGCTCATTATCTCGGACGAAATAAAGATTGGGTAAAAGAAGTTAAATTCAATAATCCATTGTTAGAGTACCTTCTTTTCTTACAAAATCGCTATCGAACAACAAAGATTGGTGTCACTAATCAGGCAGGTATTGCCCAGAAAATGTTTACTTCTGCTGTTGTTGAAGAGATAAATCAATATGTCAGTTCTCATCTTCTCTCTCTTGGTATTGTCATTGACAACTGGCAGTATTGTCCAGATGTAGATCCCGCGTATGTTCATCGCAAACCAGATATTGTCTTTGATAACAATTATGTGAAAGACAAATCAAAAAGAAAACCAAGTGCCGAGATGGTTCATGATGGTTTGAATGCATTGCAGGTAAAGTTGGGTGATTATTCTAAAGTAATTGTTATTGGTGATGAGGATGTCGATCGTGGTTTAGCGGGGAATTTACGGGCACAGTTTATCGATATTCGTGGAAAGACCATCGAACAACTAATCAAAGAATTTTCGTAATATTACTCTAAAAATGAATCCTTCTAAAACTTACGGCGTTATCTATGATCTTGATGGCACAGTACTAGATAGCAACCAATTAAATGAAGATGCGTGGGTACACACATTAAAGCCCTATGGTATCACGCCAACTCGAGAACAGTTCTTATTTCAACGAGGAAGACCTGGCGAAGTATGTTCTCGCTATATGTTGTCTGATCATCTACAGCAGTATGCCAACGAAGTGTTACGCCAGCAATTACGCTATGTTGAAGAACGTTATGGCTCAGTTACTGTTTTTTCTGGATTTTGGGAAACATATGACAAACTCTGTAAGAATGATCACTGCGTGTCAATTTGCACATCCGCACCACCAGAGAGGATTGCTTTGTTATTAGATACTCATCCAGAGTTTGGGATATTGCAAAATAATATCATTTGTCGAGGGATGTACACTTATGGAAAACCATCACCAGAACCACTTCTTGTAACAGCAGAGAGAATGAATTTACAACCATCGCAATTAATCTATATTGGCGATGCCGAGAGTGATTACCTGTGTGCTGTTAATGCTCACGTTCCATTTGTTTATTTTCACGGAAAAAATGCAACACCGGATGAAAAGATTCCGACGGCAATTCCAAAGATTAGAGATCATCGAGAATTAATTTGGTTGCTGTCTTAATAGTTTAGATAAACTCAGAATTGGAGGCATATTAAAATGAATACAAAACCAATAACTTATAATCACCATCTCGGTGGTGGGATATATCTTGAAGCAATTTCTGTCGACCCAAAGTTGACTGAAAGAGATTTGGCAGAACTGCTTACGTCAAAAGAAGGTACGGCGCAGTTAGAATCAGATGCGATCGCTTGTGTGAGATACGCAGGTAGTGTTGACCGTTTTAGCGACTTGTCAGTTCACATCAATTTAGAAAGAACATATGTTGTTCCACCACAATTACAAGCATACAGAGATGCAGTTCAAAAAAATTCTGACGCGAAAGGTCGATATAACGGACCTGTTGCGATCATTGAAGGAGCTGTCGAAATGCCCCTGCGTTTGATGCAAGGCGGTTATTATGACTTTATTGCAACCAAACTAGGAAACGTTCCTCATGATCTCGCTCCTGAATCCTATCCTTCAGGGAAAACTGTTGCCGAACTCTTTGGTGAATGGGGCATCGACCGGGAAGATCGGGCACGTTATTTAGGTTTTGCTCAAGTGTTAGTCACCGAAAGCGGCGCAAAATTAAACCTTGTGCAACGTGCCAAAGGAATGGCGATTGCCCCTGATTGCATTGCTTTTTCTGGATCTACGCCAAACCCTAAATTTGTTCCTGGTTTTGATTTTCACGGCTACTGCAGACAACATATTAATGATGAAATGGATGAAGAATTCCAATTAAAACCAGAAGAATTTACGCTCGCTGGAGTCCACCTCTTTGATGATCGATTGCAAAGTCCTTTTGCTGCACTAGAGATCAATACCCCACAAAGCACTCGTAGTTTGGCCGAGAGAATACATGGTGACGCCCAGGCAATCAAAGAACATCCCGTTCTCTATTCTGTCCCACTTGAAGGAATTGACGCGGTACTCAACACATTTCCAGTCTTTCCATCAACCGTACAGGTATTGCGAACACTGATGAACCGATAGTCTAAAATAGAATTTTATTTCTTTAATCTATTTCTCTTTAATTTTTTTTGATACCCTCTATTAAACGGTAGACCGAGATTTTATTCCTGATAATACCCGGAATTTCCCATCGCCAACGCTATCTCTGCTTTCTTTAATTCTTTCCCGAGATAGGCGATATGCTGCTTTTCCGTAAACCACTGCAAATTGTGTTCTTTTTCATAGCTAAAAATAGCATTATAAATATCCTGTGATCTTCTCCCCTTGAACACATTGAGAATTTCATGCTTGTAGTTACAGATCGCAACTTGAATTTCATAGAATTCGAAATCGACTTTGATTAAAGTATAACAGCTGTTGTCATTCTTATGATCTTTATAATCATCGTAGGGCTTGCATTGAATTACTTCAAAATCTTTATGTACTGATTTGTCTTTAATCCATTTTGGTTTCTGGAGATCTGTCATAATATCTACTTATCTAACCCTTATTTTTAAATTTACCGCAACAATCATACTTAAGTCACTCTTCCATAATCTTTTTAATCCATTAGTGAAATGTAGCATTATGAATCCACCCTGTAGAGTTTGTAAGAGTATTCCTGTAAAGCTACTTCTTGATTTTGGGCAACAACCGCTGAGCAATCGTTTTTGCCGAACAAAAGATGAATCAGAATTTAAGCATCATTTTATTTTAGGTATTTGTGAGCAGTGTGATCTTGTCCAGCAGCTCGAACCTTTTCCAGTAGAAGAACTTCGCCCGCACCAGGAGTGGGTCAAATATAGCGAACCGGAAGCCCATCTTGATAGCGTGGCGGAAATGCTTGAGAAAAAGTTATCCTCCACTGCAAAAATCTGTGCGTTGTCCTATAAAGATCAATCATTACTTGAGCGGATGAGGCAGAAAGGTTTTAGCGGTGTGCTTCTTTCTTCGCAGGAGTTAGGGCTAGCGGACAATTATGCTGGTGTTGATGTCGTCCAACGAGCGTTAACTGTTGAACAAGCCAAAGAAATAGTCTCGCTTCATGGCAGATTCGATTTAATTATTGCTCGCCACATCCTTGAGCACACGTATAATCCCCATCAGTTTATTGCCGCTCTTCGAGAACTATTGACTCCGACCGGAATCATCCTGTTTGAAGTTCCAGATTATGCTCGTTCCTTTGAAGCGCGTGATTATAGCACTATTTGGGAAGAACATCTTCTCTATTTCACGCCATTGACGTTGAAGCACTCTCTGGAGTTACTGAAACTATCTATTCTTTACTCCAAAGATTATTTTCTGCCATTAGAAACCTGCTTGATTGCACTCGTAAAACCAGATTTACTTGCAGATGCTTCTGTCCTTACCAAAGAGACCCAATCGTTAGAGAAAAAACGAGCAGAAGAGTATGCCCGAGACTTTCCTTTGATTAAACAGCGCGTGCGTGATTTATTTTTGTCTTATCCTAACAATGATCAAAAAAGAGCTGTCTATGGTGCTGGTCATGCCGCAGTAATGCTCCTTAATTTATTTGAACTAAAAGATTGTATTGACGTTGTTATCGATGATAATCCTCTAAAGAGAGATCTTTACACCCCGGGATCACGGCTTCCAATAATGAGTTCAGCAATGCTTAAAGACGTTGGCGTTTGTGCCTTTGCTCTAAATCCTGAATCAGAACCAAAGATCATTCAGCAACAGAAGGAGTTCACCAATCGTGGCGGCTCATTTGTTTCCCTCACCCCTGGAAGTCCGCTCTATCTCTTGCTTCCTAACAATAATAATCGTGATTTCCTTCAGAAAAGTGTTGAAGTAATTCAAGCAACCAGTGAAATCACCAAGGTTGGAAAACAAGATCTTGAGATTATCAAAGACAATGCTATCCAAAGCACTAAACTGCGTAGCCGCATCTGTGCTCATAAATCATCTAGTGATAAACTCCATGAGATGCTCATCACGTTGAACAAAGGTTGTTACATTCGTCCCCATAAACATGCCCACAAAGCGGAATCCTTCCATATCATAGAAGGTTGGGCATACGTTGTTATTTTTGAAGATGATGGGTCTCTCCTAGAGGTTATTCCTCTAGGTGATTATTATTCGCAGCGTAATTTCTATTATCGCATCGAATCCCCATTATTTCACACTGTCGTTGTTCTCTCTGATCAATTAATATTCCATGAGACCACGAGCGGCCCATTCAATAAAGAAGAAACCATCGTTGCACCTTGGTCGCCAGGTGAAGAGGATTTGTCAGAACGGCAACAGTTCATGGAGAAGTTAATGGAAGAGATTATATTGTTTTTGAGCAAGAAAGCACAATCATTTCAAGAAATTTAAGCTGTTTCCTATCAAACAATCCTGCTCATATAAACTTCGCCATTACTCGTGTTCTTTAATTCCTGCGAGATAATCCTTTTAACACAGTGGGCGAGAATGAGATGATGAATATCTTCCGAAACTTCCATATCATTGATCTCAGCGTGGATTGAGAGATGAGCCAGGTCTTTTATTTTTCCGCCTTTAAATCCGCAGATGGCGACACTTCTTGCACCAGTCTTGTTGGCATATTCTAATGCTTTAACAACATTTGTGGAGTTGCCACTTCCCGATATTCCAATGACCAGATCGTCTTTCCGCAGGAAGTTTTTCAATTGTTCAACAAAAATATCATCGTATGACGAGTCATTAGCAATCGCCATTAGTGCGGGAAGATTATCATTTAAGCAAATGGCTCTAAAGCGTTTTTCCATTCCGTAGGAGAGGCCTTTAACCATATCTCCGCAGAAGTGTGACGCTGTGGCACTGCTTCCTCCGTTGCCAAAAATGTAAATATTTCTCTCGTGATGATAAGCGTCAAGAAGCAAACCAACAAACGCATCAATAGTATCAACGTTAACTTTACTTAGGGTCTCGTTAACTGCGCGTAAATATTGTTTGATGTCTGTTTTATAGAGATCAGCGATAAATGTTGTGATTCGCTCTTGAGTAACACTCTCTTTGTTGCCCATGATGTTAGAAGCGATTCCGCCGGCAGCATTGGCAATAAATGGGATCAGTTTCGGGTCTGCTTTTGCAAAGACACACAACGCTGCAATGGAAAAAAGAGCATCGCCTGCACCAACCGTGTCTTTGACTGAAGTGGTTAATGTTGGTGCGGAATATGCTTCTGCATTCTGAAAGTAGACACATCCTTTCTTACCTTGCGTTAAAAGTATATTGTTAAACTTGTGTTTCTCCTGAATTTCTTTGATAATCGTTGAAGACTCTTCAAATCTCTTTGAAAAAGGAAGGCGCATTTCATCATCATTCATCGTTAGAAAGTCTGCCCTGTAATATTGGTTAAACAGATTGTATCCCATATTTGAACTATTTGACTGAACATTGAGTGCTAAGAAGCGCGCTTTGTCTTCAATCTCACGGCGGATTTTGGCGTTAAGAAAGCCGTGTCCAAAGTCGGCAACGAGAACAAGATCATACTTTGTCGCTTCTTCTTTAAGAAAAGTCGTGATCTCTTCTGTTAGCTTGTCCGTAATCGGAGCATCATTCATGTATTCTACTTTGAATAGTTTATTATTGCGGTAGGCATCGATATATCTTTTTTTAACAGTCGTTGGTGCATTTTCTTTAACGAAATAACGAAGAGTAATGTTTTTGTTTAATGAGTTAGAGACATATTCTAATTGTTGCTCTTTGTCTCCGAGAACAGTCAGAACAGTGATAGAATTAACGAAGCTACTGACATGATTGGCAATAGCAAGAATCCCTCCTGCGTATTTTTCATTATGTTTAAATTCTGTAGATAGGATCGGGTCTTTTACTGCTCGACCTTTCGAGGCAACGAACGTGTACTCATCAATGATCGTGTCACCAATGATTAAGACATTGAGTTTTTGCGATCTTGAAAACAGTTCATCTATGTTGGAGAGCGTAAATTCACTCTTAATTTTTTTGATAAAATCTTCCATCCTCAAATACCTGCTTTTTCTATTTCATTCGCTCTTTTTGCCACCATTTTGATAGTTTTGAACAGCTGCCTCTATTTTTAAATCTACTGAAACAGCATTCTGTTCTGGTTGTCGTATCCAAAATGGTAGAATTACGAAATCACAAATTTTATAAGTCCTCTTTATGCCGTTTCTCCACTATGATTCTCATCATTGGTGCGTCCGGGTATATCGGAAGAAATCTTTTTCAGCGCTTTAGAGAAGAAAGCTATGATGTCGTTGGAACATATGCTCAACATCCTCGTGAAGGGTTGATCCACTTTGATTTGGAAACGAGTAGTTTAGCAGACTTACCACAAAAACCAGACTATGTTTTTCTTTGTTCTGTTGCCTATCATTCTCTTGACGATTCTAAGCGCTATTGGGAGCGTGCTTATTCTCTTGATGTTATCCAGATAAAACGAATTTTAGATTACTGTTTTGCCCATAACATCATTCCACTTTATTTCTCCAGTGACAACGTTTTTGATGGTGCAAAGGGTAATTACATTGAAAGTGATGCCCGAAACCCAATTACCGGTTATGGTCGTCTTAAGTTTGAGGTTGAAAATTATCTTTTGTCATCCGGAAAGCCCGGAGTCATTTTGCGCATGGGAAAAGTGTTCGGCGTAACTCCGGGAGATAATACTCTGATCACAACAATGGTCAGTGATCTAGTCATTCAGCGGAAAAAAATCCAATGTGCTACCGATCAATTAATCTCTCCCCTTTTCATCAATGATTTATTTTATTTTACCAAGAAGATAATTGATGAGAAGATAACGGGGGTTTATCATCTTACCTCTTTGATCCCTTTGACACGTTACAACTTAGCAAGATCAATCATCAATTTCTTTAATTTAGATAACAATCTGGCTAGTCCTTGTGAATTTCGTAATCTTAAATTATTGGATCAGAGACCAAACTTGATCGATCTTAATGATGAAAAATCTCGTGAATTAACTAGGCAAATAAAAGTTGGTCTCCCATATTATCTTGGAGAAATTAAGAAGAATCTCTTTCATTAAATATCCCATAAACTACCCCATAAAGTTTTTCAAGCTGTTTCTCTTGATCAAATTGTTCTTGAACCGTTTCCCGTGCTCTTATCCCTAATTCTTTTCTTCTTTTTGGACTCTCTATCAACGATAGAATTGCTTCTACAATCGCGGACGTATCTTTAAGTGGTATGAGAATACCATTATAATTATTATTAATCATCTCCGGAATACCATACACTTTCGTTGCAATAACTGGTTTGCCACAGGCCATTGCTTCCAGTAATACATTGGGAAATGATTCTACAAAAGTAGGTAAGATAAAAACGTCGTGGTCATTTATTATCTCTGGGATTCTCGTCCGAGGTACCCTCCCTACAAAATTTATTTCTGAGTATTTTTTTCGATACTCTTCCAACAGCGGTCCGCTCCCCACTATTGTCAATGAGATTCCATTCGAAAAATGCCTCACCGCATCAATAAGAAATTGTATCCCTTTTTCAACATTGATATTTCCAATATATAACAACCGCAGGCCATCTCTTCCCAATGGTTCTTTGTTCATTGGTCTGAACAAAGCAAGATCTACTCCATTGTAAACTACTGTGTAATTGTGGCGCACATTTTTCTCCACAATCGAATGAGAATTATAGACCACTATCTCGCTCTTACGCAGAACTTTCTTTTTTGTTATCCTCAAAATTATTTTTTTAAACTTATTTATTAGTGTTTCTTTTTCATAGACCCAGGGGCTGCCTACTCTCGTAAACAGCGGCGCTCTTTTCAGGAGCTTGAGAATAGTTCCGAGATAACCACCAATAAAATAATCATTGGCATAAATCAAATCCACGTTTTTTATTCTTAACAAAGCAGGCAGCCAAGTCAAAATATTACCACTCACAAAATGATACTTCTCCTCTTCTTTATCATACCTCTTTCCCCAACAGAAAACAAAAATGGTCTCAAAGTCATTTTCTAACCGTTTCAGAATCGGCCAATGAATTGAATTTCGGATTACTTCTTCATTTGAAAGAGCGATATAAATAAGATTTTTTCGAACCATTATTCCTTCCTCAGCAGCTTTAATTTCTTTGCCGTTTCATATAACTGCGTATATCTTTTAGCCGCATTCTTCCAACTAAATTCTTCGATTTTCTCTTTTCCTCTCTGTTGTAATTGGCTTCGTAATTCTCTATCCAGTATTATCTTCCGTACAGAATGATAGTAATTTCCATTATCAACCAAAAATCCTTCTCTCCCATTCTCAATCAAATCCGGCGTACATCCCTCATCTGTTGCCACCACCGGCAAGCCCGAAGCCATCGCTTCCATCACTACACCTGGTAAACCTTCTCCCTCTGACGGCAGAAGCAGAACGTGTGCCAGCTTCATGAACTCCGGAATCTCTTTTTGTCCACCAGCAAAAATAATCTTCTCTCTATATCTCTCTGGAACATTTTTTCGGAACACATTCTCCCCATGTGCGTCGCCAACGAGAATAGTCTTAATATCATGTCCTTCTTCGAGGAGTTGAGAGCTGATACTAATCACTTTGTCTACTCCCTTACGTTCTGTGAGCATCCCCACGAACAAAATAACTTTTTCCGAATCAATCTTGAACTCATCTTTTAGTTTTTTTACTTTCTCAGGATTAATGTTGTTAAACTTATCCAAATGAATCCCCGTCGGAACGACCCTAATTCTGTTCATCGGAACGCCAGCTTGTTTGGCAAACGGCAGCATGGCATTTCCATATGTAGTCATCGTTCGCGGGATTTTGAACAGCCAGCGTGCAAAGAGTTGTGTATATAATCTAAATCCAGGGACAAGCCACCGTGGCTCTTTCGGTTTGTAAGAATAGCCCACAAATCCATCGGTTGTCAAAATTACTTTCTTGCGTTGTCCAGTGACTAACGCGTAAAGCAAAGGAAAAACAGAAATCGGATAATAATATTCCCAGATATGGATCACATCGTTGTTCTTGAACATTGACTTTGTTTCTTTCCATAATTTCAGCGGATTTTGGAAAGAGTAACGCAGTGGTGCGAAGTACCATGAGGCGACAGGTTTCTTTTGAATTTGTTGTTTCTCAACGGTATCATTTGCCACCCAATTTTTTGTCGGGCATTCTTTGCTCTGCGGATACATAATACTTATTTGATGACCTTCTTGCGCCAGAATTGTTGCCAATTCTGCGATCGGCCGGCGGATATTATTCGTTGGATTAACGTAGCAAATTCTCATTGATAACACACTTTCTCCCTTCTCTAACCATCTTTATGATCTTTTATCGATCATCTTTGTTTTTCGTCACTGTTTTGTAATTCATTTCTCAAATATCACTCTTTTTGTAGTAACTTATTTAAATAGCTTTATGAAAAAGCAATTCATGTTATTCAGTCAACAACGCATTACACCTCGCTGGAGTGATCTTGTTGCCGGACTGTTTCGACAGCCGCGGGCAGTACTCCATCGTCATGTTGCTCATCCCTACGTCTATTGGACAGGTTCTGGAAGAGAAGCGTTGCGTTTAGTTCTGTCTCATTGTCTGATCGAAAAAGGTGTAACAACTGTCGGCGTACCAGCTTTCACTTGTCAAGCCGTTATTGACGCCGTAAAACGCAGTGGCTGCACTCCCGTTTTTTATGATTCCGGAGTCATTGCTGAATTGAATGATATTAAATCTGTAATCTCTAAAGTTGATGTTCTTCTTGTAGCTCATAATTTTGGATTTATGTCCGAGATTGACAAAATTGCGGCACTCTGTCACAAACATAAAGTCCTGTTGATCGAAGACTGCGCACAAGCACTCGGTGCCCGTTGGGAAAATAAATTAGCTGGTAGTTTTGCTGATTATGCGATTTATTCATTTGGTATTAGCAAGAATATTGGTTTTTGTGGCGGTTTAATTGCCAGTAAAGAACCCATGATCCTCCCTCAGCTTCCAGCATTACCCAAACAATACTTGCGAGCAGCAATCCTCAGGACGTTAGCTGCACCTTTGTTTTTTCGATCTTTTATCTATTCATTATCTCGTCCTCTTCTTCGAGAAGAGTTAGATAAACCTCTTGAACCATTGACCTACGGTCCTTCTTGTTATGCTCGGCGCGTTGTTTTACATCAATTAAAACGTTATGACAAAATATTAGCTCTACGGCGTAAAAACATGCTTACTTCTAACCAAAACGTTATTTCTCGCGTCCCAATAGTAAAAGGAAATATTCATGACTCGGGATTATATCTTGTGCTCATGGAAAAAGAGCGGACGCGAGTACAGCAGCGATTGGAACAGAATGGAGTTGAGCTTGGCATCATGAGAACCTTCCGTTGTTTTGAAAAAGGCAATCCTAAATCCTTCCGGGCGGAGCAAGAGCACTTAACATTAGCCCTATATCGTTCCAAGAACGAAGTGAAAAAAGTAGTTTCTCTACTTAATAGCTATTATCATCAACGTGATTAAATATGGGTGAAGTAAACATAGAATTATTGTCTCCTGAAGACCGCCGTCTCTCTTTTTTCCTCGATAACAACGATCATCTTCTATTACACACTCCTGCTTATGCCCTTTTCATCTCCACCGCATTTCACTGTGAATATCGTTTTATTGCCGCTGTAGAAAATGATGTTATTATGGCCATTCTTCCAATTGTAGACGTAAAGAGCAGCCTCTTTGGCAAACGAATTATTTCCGCACCTTATTTAGAATATGGTGGTTTTGCTGGCGATGAACGATTTTTCCCGCCAATTTTAGACTGGCTCTCCCGAAAATACCAAGAAAAATTCGACTATCTTGAAATTCGTGGTGGGATGGAATCATTTGATCCCATTTTATCTTCGATGACGATCAAGAAGAACTTATACAAACGCTTTGTCCTTTCGTTGACAACCAAAGATCAAGTTTGGGATAATATCCAGAAATCAAAACGAAAAGCGATTAAAAAAGCATTATCTTTAGTTGAAGTTCGTGATCTTCCCATCTCTGAATTAAATTCATTGTATTCTTTGTATTGTCGCAATATGCGCCGCTTTGGCAGTCCGCCATATAATCAAGAATATTTTGTCCATTTTTATTCTCATCTTGTTGAGAAAGGACAAGGAAAAATTATTGGTGCATATCATCATGGCAAACTTGTCGCTGCTTTAGTAGGTCTCTGTTATCGTGATCGCGTCCATATCATTATTGCCGTCTCTGATCCTCAATACCAAGAACTTCGTCCCAATGATGCTGTCCATTGGAAGTTCATTGAATGGGCTTCAGAAAATGGATTCAAATGGTTTGACTTTGGTCGAGTGCGGGAAGAATCGGGGCAGTTTGAGTACAAGCAGAAGTGGGGCCCGATACTTTTAGATCTACCCTCTTATTTTGTGATCTGGAACGGGAAAAATATTCCTGAAGTGGATCCTAGGAGGTATCATCTGGCCGTCAAGTTATGGAGATTCTTGCCTCTACGTGTGACAAAGATGGTTGGTCATAGATTGCGGAAAGAGTTAGGAATTTGATGATGGTAATATATTCTAGTCTTGACGATGTACCTCTTCCCCCAGAAATATATAATGGTCCTCTTGATGAAAAGATTGTACCTCTCGTCAAAGCTATTCAGCCGTTTGGTCTAACCACGATTGGCTCTTGTCAAGGACATCTTGACCGTTTTTATCCGTATCCTTGGGTGCAATTAAATCCCTATGAAAACTTTAAACTTCTTGATTATCTAGTCCACAAGTCTAACCAAAGAAAAGATAATTTTACTCCTTGGTATTTGCAAGGTAATGTGCTGCGGACAGAACGGGAGGCAAAAGACATTTTGGAGTTGATTAAACTCCGGGATAGCGTCGTTCCACTCGCAAACTTCTTATTTCAATATCGTCCGGAGATTTTAGATCCTGGTTATCATGGAAATGTTTCACCAATACCTCCGTCTGATGATCCTGTTTATGACAAGATGCATCACGCCATTAGTCGATTACTTGATGAACTCATAACTATTGGAAAAAGAGAGATAGATCATCCGGATGATACTTCATTTGAAAATTCTTTCCGAGAAAAAATAATCAAATTACAACAGCTCTATGCGCAAGAAAAGGCGTATGTTGCTCAACATGGTGATACGTTAATAATTCCTATCACTAATGATCAAGTAGGTGGTTGGTTGAAGCGAGCGAAAGAGCTGTTAGATTGAATGTTTTCTCCACTTCTTTGTAGTTCTAAAATAATTTAAACCCTCTTCTCTTTTCTTATTAATCCCTAAAATAAATATTATTTGACTATGAATCAAAAAACAATTATCGTTGGACTATTCCTCATAAGCATCTTATTCCTCTCGGCCTGCTCTCCTGATAATTTTGCTGGGCAAGCAACACGTACAAAAACAGTAAAAACTCCTTATCAGCAGTGTACTTCAGAGAAAACATGCAGTGATTTGTACTATGCTTGTTTGAAGAGTGACTGTTCCAGTTTCAGTCAACAAACCCAGAAAAAAGAATATGGGGCCTGCCAGCTTTCATGTTTAACTAAAAGCATTGCCACAAATAAAGTCAAAATCGTTGCTCCCATCTGTGGAGATAATAAAAAAGAAGGAACAGAAGTTTGTGACGGCGCTGATCTTGCCAGTCAAACTTGTATCTCTCAAGGTGGTATAGATGGTCAATTAGGATGCGCCGCAAACTGTCAATCTTTTAACACTAACAATTGTGTCTATGCTCTCAAGAATCATTCTGGTTCAACTTGTGGCAATCTTAAAAGAGAATATGGTGAAGTATGTGATGGTTCTGACACAGGGATAGAAAATTGTGAATCGCAAAACGCTGGAAGTGGTATTCTCGGCTGTAAGTCTGATTGCAAACAGTTTGATTTTGTTGGATGTAAGAAGTAATGGTCACCCCTTAGCTTTCTTTCTCCATCCACCCCTTACACCCAACCCACTTCCCTTCACACCGTTCAACATACTTTTCAAAAATATTCCACGCTTTCTCTCCACTATTCTTCGTCAGCAAAATATTTCCCCGTAAATCTTTCTTCTCCAAAAATTCCCACGGATGCAGATAAAACATATAGGGTTTAGGAAACACTGTTGAAACTGGATGCAGTAATTTCAAATACGTCAACCCTGCATTAACAGAAGGATAAACAAAATTTGGCATCGGAAATTCTTTTATTCCTTCCTTGACAAACGGTTTTCCCGGCAGACTAAGATTATTATATCTTGTTGGCAGATAGCGAGCTAGCGACGCATCATACATATATCCTGCTTCTTTTAACAACGTGAAATGTTCTTTAGTCGTGATAAACATCGGTGCGCGAAAGCCGGATGCATTAATCCCATGCTCTTTCAATACTCCTTTTGATTTTTCTATCTCCCAACGGGCATTTACTGGATTCAGACGATGATGGGTATGGGAATGCGATGCAATTTCATGCTTCTTAGAAATTTCCTTAATCTCTGATTCATATTTCTCGAGCAGCGACGTTACTGTGAAAAATGTTGCTTTTATTTTTTGGTCATCAAAGTAATTTAATAATTTTGGTACCACTTCAGTCATGCTCTTACACTCTCGCAAGCCAAGATCGGGTTCGAGATCAACTGTCATAATACGCGTTTTCAATTTGTTTAGCACCATCATTTTCAAAGTAATCGCTTCAGCTCCATTGGTTTCAACTTTTCTTGATCAAGAAATTGTCTCTGCCACAGTTCAAGATTGATCGCTGTAAATAGTTGTTTCCCATACAATAACGGTGATTTTGGATATTTTTCCCAGATATTCTTCAGATGATCGTAGTTATAGATCCCTCTTTTGCGAACGGAAGAAGAAGTAAACAATTGTTCTGCCAATCCTTTTAATTCTTCTTTATACCACTTATCGAGTGGTGTGAAGAAAGCGTGTTTCTTTCCATCGGCAATGGCTTTTGGAAGTAGCGGTTTCATTGCCTCGCGAAGAATGATTTTATTTTGCGAGAGGTTCATTTTTTGACTATGGTGAAGATGATGGGCATGTTCAACAAACGTATAATCGAGGAACGGCGTTCTTCCTTCAATGGCATTGGCCATCGTCATTCTGTCGTTGATGAACAAAACATAATTTGGCAGCCACGTCTTTGTGTCATAATACATCATCCGATGGAGTAATGGTTGTCGTTGGGATTGAAAGTAAGGTAATTCTTTTCGTTTGGAGTCGTCTTTCTCTCTACTTTTGGTCACCAACATTCTTCTCCTATCTTTACTACTCATGATCGAACTTAAATCTCGATATGCTCTCTCCTCATCGTTAATGTCTCCCAGAAAATCCAGTAATTTCTCTTTTCCTTTTTCACCGATGGAAGAAGGATAGTCGAACAGTTTATCAAGAACTTTAATTGGAAGTACTCGCGCCGCAGTCTTACTTAAAATCGCTGGAATCATCTTCATCTTCTGCGCCTGAAGCATTGTTTTATACTGCACATAACCACCAAAGATTTCATCGGCGCCTTCTCCAGACAAAACCACCGTTACTTTCTCCCGCGCTTTTTGTGAGAGGTGAAACTGCGGAATGATCACGGGATCACCATGGGGCTGGTCAAGATGCCATACTAATTTTGGGAGTAGCTCGGCAACACTTCCATTCACGACAATTTCAGTATGGTCCGTATTGCAATGTTTAGCGATGATTCCTGCTTTTCCTAGTTCGTCGACTTCGTTGCTGTGTCCAAAACCAACGGAAAATGTTTTAACCGCTTCTTCATTTTTGATTTTGGCTGCCAATGCTGTAATTGCTGCTGAATCAATCCCTCCAGAAAGATAAACTCCCACAGGTACATCGGCAATCAAGCGTTTTCGCACAGATTCCTGCAATCGCTCGCGGATCTCGACTGCTGTACCAATGAGTTCATTCTGCTGCACGGGAAGATCCCAATATTGTTTTTGTTGCAGATTCTTTCCTTGAAGAGTTAGTGTATGACCTGGCGGCAGGACTGTAATCGCTTCGAAGAGAGTCTCGTTTCCAGAAATATAGCGCAGATTAAGATAGTGCCTAAGTGCATTCTGATTCAGTTTGCGCGGGACACTTGTTTCGGCAAGAATTGCTTTAATCTCCGAGGCAAAAAGAAATCTCTCACCATTCCAATAATAATATAACGGTTTAACGCCCAGACGATCACGAGCAAGAAATAATCTCTTTTTGTTTGTGTCCCAAATTGCAAATGCAAACATTCCATTTAATCGTTGAACTACATTTTCTCCCCATTCTTCATAGCCATGGATGATTGTCTCTGTGTCAGTATTAGATGAAAAACTATGGCCTTTCTTTTCCAACTCATTTCGTAATTCTTGGAAGTTATACACTTCCCCATTGAATGTGATCCAGATCGTTCCATCTTCATTGCTCATCGGCTGTTTTCCGGAGGTGGAAAGATCTATGATCGATAACCGGCGGTGACCAAAGCTCATCATTCCATCACTGTAGAAGCCTTCGCCATCTGGTCCGCGATGTGATAGCAGGGAGGTCATCTTTATCAGAAGCTCTTTATCTTCTCCATTAAAACCACAGATACCACACATAATTTAAGACCCTCACAATATAATAATTCTCAGCTTATTTTTTTTCACTTTGTTTCTCTGTTGTATTATCCAATTCCTTCTTCCGTAGGCGGTAGAGAATATTCTCTTGCAGTTTTCTATTCCTATCGAGCATATCTGCCAGTAATCCCAAGATCATTAATAGGACTCCAATGATAATCAAGAAAACATTGCCGTAGACTACGATCAAATAAGGGTCAATTCTTTCAATGAGCAACCAGCGGAGGAATAAAATAATACTACTAAACATTCCAATCCCAAACAAAATTATCCCACTTAATCCAAAGAATTTAAATGGTTCATAATCACGCATACTGCGCAGGATGATTAATGATACTTTTAGCCCGTAGGAAAAGACATTCTTGACAACACGCGATTTTCCTTTTCGTTCTCCTCGTACAACACAAGGTACTTCTACAATATGAAATCCTTTTTTGACCAGGTCAATGAAAACCTCTTGAGTGTATGTAAATCTTCCAAAGAGAACAAGATTTAATGCTGCTTCTTTGGAATAGGCGCGGAAGCCGCATTGCGTGTCAGCGTAATTCTTACCCAGAAGTAGATTTAATATCGATGCGAAGAATTTATTGCCAAAGATTTTGATTCTGGGCATTTTTGGCGTTAATCTTGGATCTTTAAACCGCGAGCAGGTTACCATGTCCGCTTTTCCGTCGAGAATTGGTTGAAGCAGGCGGGGAATATCTCTCGTATCAAATTGACCATCTGCATCAACGTTAATGATGATATCAGCACCCATCTTCAGTCCTTCATCAATCCCATCGCGGAACGTGACGCCCAACCCTTTGTTTGTATTGTGTGAAATCACTCGATTTGCGCCGGCGGCAAGAGCAACTTCTTTTGTCTTGTCTTTCGATCCATCGTTAACAACGAGAACTTCTACTTTTTTGGCACAGCCGCGGGGAATTGATCTGATCACATCTCCAATCGTCTTTTCTTCATTGTATGCGGGAATAAGCACCACAAGATGAATATTATTTTTACTGTGTTTGTTTAGCTCGTTAGAATCATTCATTTCTCTTTTCATAACAAAAAACCTCTAGTATTTAATATTGCCATCATCACAAAAAATAGTTGTACTCCGTACAACAGATACACCACCCTTCGCTCTGTTGTCTTGATTCTCAATCTATTCAACAATCGTACGGCAAGATGTTCCAAACCATAATTTTTAGGATAGCGTGGTTTTAGTGTTCCATCATCCTGAACTTGGGTAAAACTCTCTTTCTGGAAACGGCCGCGCAGTTTTAAGAAAAACTCTAGGACGTAGGGGATATAGAGGATCATAAATATTTTTTCTACATTTGCCGTAATCGCAACAATCCCAATCAGCGCGCCAACAGTATAGGTCAGAGTATCTCCTGGAAAAACAGAAGACGGAAACGTATTGAAGACCAACATTCCGGCTAGCGCAGCAACCATACATAAAGCAACGACAGCAATCCAAGGTGAACCAGTCATCGCCGCGAAGTATGCCAATGTCGTGAGAATAATAATCCCCATTCCCGTTTCCAAACCATTGTAACCAGCAAGCATATTAAACCCGTTTGTACTCATCAAGATAATTGCCGGTATAATCAATAATGGATAAATCATTCCTAGATTAGTCTCTCCCAGAAATGGCAGCATCATTGTTCGCGTACCAGCGTTAATTGCCATAATTGGCGCAGCGACGAGTAATGTTAAAAGTGGCTTCTGCCATTGGCGTAATCCAATTTTCCAACCCAGAATATCATCGATGATCCCAATAATTCCGGCGATTAAAACTGCTGTAAGAATGGCGAGGATGGAAACAATATCACTATTCGTTTCGAAGATGAAAATGCGCATCGCAACATAGCCCATTATTCCAATGAGAAATCCCAGCAGGACAACAATCCCTCCCATTTCCGCCACTGGCTGGTCGCTATTCTTATGGATGTCCTTCCCCGTAAGCCCTGCTTTTTGCGCTCGTTTGATCCAATGGGGCATAACAATCCAAACAATCACAAAGACTGCTGCGAAAAGTGGGATAAAGAGATTGGAAAGATTAATGTCCATGACTTCATTTGCAGAATGACGGTTTAAATACTTTCTGGATGAAGAGTCGTTTTAGCATATTTATTGAGAAATCTTTAAATACTACTTCTACTACTTTGTAGATTAAGTGGTAATTATGGAAACAAAAACAATTAAAATTAGTTCTTCTAATTATCGAGAAATTTGTGAATTTGCCGGCGAACTTCAAAAGAACATCGGAGAGCCGGTCTCGGTAGATAAAGCCCTGACTTTTCTACTCAACAAAAGCAAACTCAGCGACCTTGCTGGTTCGTGGAAGATGACTGATCGAGAGGCTGATGAGATGATGAAAGGATTGCGTAAGGGGTGGAGTTCTTGGAAGATAAAATCTGCTTAGACACTGATTTCTTAGTTAATTTTCTGCGAAATAAAAAAGAGGATGTGGATTTTATTGTTCAGAAAGAACAAAAAGTTATTTTTGCAACAACATTCATTAATTTGTTTGAACTCTACTATGGCGCCTATAAGTCCGGCTCTCTCGCCAATGTACTTCGTGTTGAAGAATTACAACATCGTTTAAATATTCTTAATTTGTCGAACGAAGCAGTTAAAAAAGCTGGACAAGTATTGGCAACTCTGGAGAAGAAAGGAGAGTTAATTGACTTTCGTGATCTCTTAATCGGCTGCGTAGCCGAAACAGAAAGTTTCTGTTTAAAAACCTATAATCGCAAGCATTTTCAAAGAATCCCTGAACTGGTTCTGCATAAATCTCCCTAATACTTCGTTACTCTAAAATGATTACGAATGTTTTTAAACTTTCCCTCTCTCTCTCTCTCTCTTGATAATCCTCACAAGTTGAGACGTTTACTATGAAAAAGATGAGGGTGGGAACAATGTTTATAACGAAGGAAATATAAAAGAAACAGGTAAAGGATATGCAACTGGAAAAAGTCTTGGCGAAGTTTCAGAAAAGATAAATAAAATAATTGATAATGAAGCAAAAAAGATTGCAGAGGCAACAGGCCAGAAAAATATTAAAAAAGATTACGGTGGACAACAGCATCAAGGCAATCCTCTCGAAGGCTCTGACGGAGCTACCAATAACTGTGCCTCCACAGCATCTGCTTGCGCAAGTACTCCCGGACAATTCTTCGGTGCTAACGCTCAACTAAAACAATTAGCGCAAGATTGTTTGAATGAAGCTGGAAAAAAAGGTGGAATGACTGGCGGAGCAGTTATTGAATCAAAAGGAGGAGGACCTAAAACTCCCGCTCCAAGCGCTTGTGACAAAGTCTCTCCTGGCTGTATGAAAGAACTCTCCAAAGGCCCGGTCATAAACCCTTCTGGCGAATCATCTTCCTGTTTCGCTTTGTCTGGTGAAGCTCTCGGCTTCTCCAAACAGATGATGGTTACAGATCCTGTTGATCTTGTTGGCAAACTTGGGATGATCTCACAAGCTGCGCAAACTTCGCAAGCTGCGCAAAAAGCGACGACTGGCGCTGCCGACAAAGCAGCTACTGGAGCAGCATCAACAGGAACAGCTTCTGCTGGCAAAGATGCTCAGGACGCAGCCGCTACGGGCAGTGGAGAATGCGGCGGTGAAGCCTGCGCTTAATTTTTTTATTTTCTTTTTTTCTTCTTTACATCCCTAAAAGAACTATTTTTCTGTTGTCCACTTCTAACAACTAATTCCACAAATTGTGGACAATATTCAAAGCTTAAATTGTTCTACTGCAAGTTCAAACATCATCTCACAATAACTCTTAAAGTCTTTAAGATTATGCTTGTCTATCGCTTCGTAATACTTTGGTCTGAGTTTTACTGGCACAAATATTTTTGTGTATTTAGCCTGCAATAATATCCAATTCATCAATGTTCTCCCCGTTCTGCCATTTCCATCTTCAAACGGATGGATCTCCACAAATTGAGCATGAATAAGACATGCCAGAACAAATGGATGAATTTTTTTCTTGTTTTCATTGTAAAAATCAATCATCTTCTTTAATAAATGACTAACTTTTTCAGGCTCTGGCGGTACATATTCAGCTCCTTCAATCTTGACAGGAAAGAACCGTATTCTGCCGGAATATACCACTCCCGTATTTTTAGTTAAAATCTCATTGATTTCTTCCAGAAATTTGATTGTTAATTTCCCGTTATATTTCTTAATAAAATCGAAAGCTTCTCTTCCATTGATTGCTTCATTATAATCTTTAGGTGGAGCTCCAGATGGAATCTGTTTTTCTTTAATAATCAAATACGTATCTCTCAACGTAAGTCGATTTCCTTCAATAGCGTTAGAATTATATGTAAAACGGATAACAAAGTCTGATTCTTCTTTTTCAGCAATTGTTTTTGGAATATTTTTAAGATGGTTATCGTAAACTTCTTTAAAATCGTCAATGATCTCTAACTTATCTGCGTCTAGGTAATCGTTATTATACACTTTGTATTCTTCAAGACGAAGTTCTTTGAGTTTCTTGCCAATTTCTTCTTTTGTTGGTTCTTTTTCTCCAAGCTTAATTCTAATTTTTTTCCACGAATTTTCTCCAATCCTAATAGTCTTACCCAAATAATAAAATGTTTTCTTCCCGGACTTGATTCTATCAACATAGGCCATAAACAGCTATTGTCCACAGAATATATAAATCTTTCTAATTTGTGGACAATATCCTCCTCTGTGGCAGTTCTCTTAATTCTCCACTTCCGTAATCTTTAATAATCCCAAGCATTCTCCACAAACCCATGGTTGTCTGTGAAATGTGCGGGAGGTCTGGAAATCTCATCTCTGCAGCGATTGAAGGCGTTCCATTAACCGTTTGCGATGCCTGCGCAAAGTATGGAACAGTTAACCGCTCTTTTTCTTCAGGATTATCTCCACGTGGAAATCCCTCCCAAATTCAAAGAAAATTTTCTACCCCTTCCAGCACTAGACCAGAATATCGTGTTGTAGACTCTTATGCCGCTCTCGTTAGAACTGCTCGAGAAAAAAGAGGTATGACTCAAAAAGATTTTGCCCTTCTTCTTCAAGAGAAAGAGAGTTTCATCAGCAAATGGGAATCTGGATCATCAAAACCAGATCTAGAAACAGCTAAGAAATTACAACGACTCCTAAAGATCACTTTTGTGACCATTGATGAAGATGTCGTTGAAGCGGAAAAAGTAGAGAAAAACAAGAATTCAGAGTTCACTTTGGGCGACTTCATTAAAAAAGCACGAAACAATCGTACTTAATGTCCATGCTTTTTTGATGTATAAAAGAAAGAAATTTTTACGAAGATTTAATTCTTTTAGTACATCAAAGTAAAGACTGCAAAGAAGATTTAAAAGTTAATTAAACAGAACTATTCTTGTGAATCGACGGGAATTCTTTCAATACAGTGGTTTAGCAGCACTCTCTACTTTGCTTTCAGATTGTGAATATAATCGTTTTGTTGCTAATCCTCCAAAGAGTATAAATTACCCTACCTACCATTCTCAAAATCTGAAAAAAGTATTGTTAATCGGCATAGATGGTGTCCGTCCAGATGCTCTACAAGCAGCGCGAACCCCTCATTTAGATCAATTAATTGCCCAAAGCGCCTACAGTTATTGTGCGCAAACAGATGAGAACACATTAAGCGGGCCGGGCTGGTCAAATATCCTCACGGGCGTTTGGTCAAAAAAACATGGTGTAGTTAATAATTTTTTTATCGGCGAAAATTATGACCAATATCCTTCTCTCTTTACTCGTTTACAACAATTGCGTCCTGAATTATATACTGTATCGGCCGTCTCTTGGAGGCCGATTAATAATCATATCATCCCTATTGCCGATAAAAAATATACTTATTATGACTCAGAAGGTGATTTGAAAGTAATGAAAGATGCCGTTAGAGTTCTGTCTAAAGAAAATCCTGATGTCATGTTTATTCATTTTCTCGATGTCGATTTAGCCGGCCATAGTTACGGTTTTCATCCCACTGTTCCTCAGTATCTTAAAGAAATTGAAGACGTTGACCGGCAAATCGGTTCTGTTTTACGGGCCTTGCATGGAAGAAAGAATTATCCTCATGAAGATTGGTTGATCATCTGTACAACAGACCATGGTGGTAGAATAGATGGACATGGATATAACGTTCCAGAAGATCGTACGATCTTTTACATCCAACACGGAAAATCAATTATTCCTGGTAAATTAGATCCTCCCCCTTGTCAAGTTGATGTTGTGCCAACAATCTTGCAGCATTTGAGAGTTCCTATCGATCCTGCCTGGGGATTAGATGGGAAAGTAAGGGGATTGTAGATCGTTTGAAATTCTAATCTATTTTTTCTGAATCATCTCTTAATCATCTTTTCCACGGATCACAAAATGGCCCAACATACACTTTTGGTCCGTCAAATTGGTCGGCAGTAATATCTACTACCAACCTCTTATCCAGAAGAAGAAAAGTATGACTCTCTAATCCATATTTCCCTTTGATAACTTCAGCCGTTGGCAAGAACTGTTGCAAATAAACAGAAGCAAGACCACAATTTCCCCGCGGAAAAGATTCCGCTGCTCTTCGAATAAAAGTCTTAATATCTTTTACTGGATTATACTGAGAATACAATCTTTCTAATTTTTCTTGCGGTATTTCTTTCTTCTCAAAAGACTTTCTAATGTTCTGAGCTAGTAATATCATTGACCGAATGTCCATCATTTTCACACCAACAGTGCCAGAAAGAACGTCATCACACCTAATATTATCCCTCCTGCGACATCTTCCCAATCATGTTTCCGAAGATAGACTCGTGAATAGATCACCAGAGCAGAGAAACCAATCAAGAAAATAGTCACAGCATTATGTTGCATATAGTCTAACAAAATCAACACCATCGCCACTGTCCGTGCCGTATGCAAGCTTGGAAAAGAAGAAGCATCAATTCTTTCAAAAATGTTCTTGAAATCTTGTTTTTGTGGGCGGTCTTTAAAATAAAATATTCTCACTATCACCGTTACAATCAGCGTAAAGAACAGCGAGAAGAGCAGTTGTCCAAAGAGATCATTTTTTCCCAATGCCACGATAAACAACAGAAGAAAGAGGTGGAACACAAAACTTCCTAGCGCTGTAATATCTCGAAAGAAGATGTTCAGGTATTTATCGTATTTGTGAAAGTCCATAGTTAGTAGTAGATAATCACACTTGCCATTATCAGCCACAGCGCAATCCCCCAGAGAATGGGCTGATCGTTAATAATCTTTTCCGGGCTACGCGCTACAATCGATCCACTCATAATTAAATAATGATATCGAAAGATTGTATACAATGCAAATGGCAAGGTCATAATCAGGAATGCATGTTCACTCAAAAAAGAGTATAACGCATATGATATAATTAATAACGTTGTCGAAACAATCATCAAGACATTTGTTATCTCTTTCGTGTATTCTTTCAATACTTTCTTAGTATCACCTGCTTTTTCCCCTAACAACTGAAGTTCACTATGGCGTTTTCCTGCTGAGAGATAAAGAGAAAGGAAGAACGGCACAAGAATCAGCCAGGGAGAAATAATCACAGAGATCGCCACTGCGCCGGCAATCGCGCGCACCACAAAAAGAGTGGCAATTGTCAGAACATCGGCGAAGATAATTTTCTTGAAAACAAAAGTATAAACTAGGGACAATACTAAAAATAATCCTGCCATCACCTGAAAATCTTTGCCCAGCGAGAACGCTAACAGTCCTCCCCCCACGAGCAGAACCAATATAATCAACCTAGCCATCACTTTTCCAATCTGTCCTGAGGCCAGGGGGCGATGTTTTCGTTCGGGATGATTTCTATCTTCAGTTAAATCTTTTAAGTCGTTAATGACATATCCCACTGACGAAATCAGCGATAAAGAGAAAAAGGCGATCGCCGCTTCTTCCATGAGTTGCACATTAAACAGATTTCCCGAAAAGAACAGAGCTAAAAAGACCACTAAATTCTTATACCATTGATGGATACGGATTAATTTGAAGTATGCGTTCATTATTCCTCCTGCGATGATTGATTGATCTGAAACTGCTCGTAAACCGCGGTGGTGCATCCTTTAACTGTTTTATGGAAAATCTGTTTATTTTCCTGACTTATCTTTTCTAATAAATTTTCTTTCTGCTCGCTACAACGTTCATCCTCCAAAGAACAGATAAAACTACAATTGTTAACCACAATTAGGCCGCTATCATTTTTATACCATTCATATGCCGCTGTGGCTGTATCCATTCCCCCAAACAAAACGATGCTATTATCGGTGAAAGAAGCCGGTGATGGTTCATTTGTTAAGATTAATGTGCTCGTTGGATGATTAACCAACACTTTTCTGAGATCGTCAGACACATCTGTGGATGAATCGAGAGAAAATGCCTGCGGCACAAAAATCAGCGTCATCATCACACAGAGTACAATGAGTGCAGAAGGATACAGCGTTGGCTTCTCCATTCTTCTTAAAGAGTGATACCATTTTTCCACGACTGCGATAGATAATATTGCTAAAGCCGGTACAATTGTCACCAAATAGCGTGGTTCTTTTCGTGGCACGGTTAGGAAATACGTGATCATCAAGAGTGTGAATAATACCAACAACGACGATCTTCCATCTCCATATTTTTTTTCTCTCACAAAATTCCACAGGTATGCAAAGAACAAAAAGAAGACCGGGCTTAGCAGAAAGAAATGAGAAATATAATATGTTATCCCACTTCCATAAAGCCACGTTGCTGTCGTTACAATCCACGATCCAGATTTTAACGGTGCGAGAGGATCATTAAAGTAAATATAATTCATCCAAAGATAAGGGATGATCAACAGGAGAAAACCGCTCATCACCAAACTGCATTGTTTTACTTTTAACATTATTGTCTTTTCACTTTCTCGATCAATAAACAAACTCAATATTATTGCTGGAAGAAGAATTCCCTGTGGGAATTTAGCGAGAAAAGAAAGAGCAGTAATGATTCCTACTAAGAGAAATCGTCCATATTGTTTGTCTTCTTTCTTCGCTGTCACCAAAAGATAAATCGCCGTAAGCATTAAAACCATCGCCAACGGCTCCGTTAGAATCAATCCCGTGTGCATTAGGAAAATAGGATTAAAGCTGACCAGAAGTCCAGCATAGAAACCAATCGTCTCATTAAATATTCTTTTTCCAATAGCCCACGTTAAAAGTACAACCATCAACGAAAAAATGACATCTAAGATTGGTCCGGCAACCAGCGGATCAAAACCAATTCTCCACAACCATCCTAACATCAGTGGAAGTAATGGTGGTCTAAATAATTCAAATAATCCAGATTCTCCCTGAGAAGTTAAATACTTCCCCATCCCCACATAGACGTAGGAATCCCACCATAGTGGAAAACGAAATGAAAGATAGAATAACTGAATTGCCAGCGAAATCAGAACTAGGATGAGAATTGGATGTCGATCAATCTTCGTTCTAATCTTTTCAATTATTCGATCTACTTTTGACATAAGGGAATTTCCTTCAACGAGGAGCAAATAATCTCCTCCATTTTTTGTTTATCTACTATCCCCTCATATTTTATATTGTCCACGACCAGCGTGGGAAACTCCGTAACATTAAATTGTGACTGCATAATCTTAACCATTGGCTCTTGATCAACGAGATTCATATTAATCGGGAAAACTAATAATTTATCTTCTAACAAATCTTTAAAGTAAGAGAGGATTGTTCCCTGCTGCGGACACGTTTCGCAATCTTTCTTGTAAAAATACAGCACTGGCAAGACATTCATATTACATTTCTTCTTACTTTCTTTTGCCAGCAGCCAATAACGAAGATTATCTTGCAGATAGCGTCTTTGCACGGCAATTTTCTGTTTTTCTGTACCTTTATTTTCTTCTTCATAGGTGATAACGTCGCTGAGCGAGTCCGAAAGATCCGTGACCGTTTCTTGCAATGTCGCGGCTAATATCGGACAGCTGTTTTCATTATTATACGTTCCAAGGAAAAGATATTGCAACTGCAGGCTCTGATATTTTATCTCCTGTTCTTGGTTAATTTGTTGAACTAAGCCGTAGCGTGCATCTTCAAAAATCAAGCCCAGGGTGAGTCCGAGAAAGAAAATTAATCCTGTAATAATTCCTGCGATAATATATTTGTCTGTGCTGATTGTTCTCCAAGACTTTTCTTTTGTTTTCTCCGTCATTCTTTCTTCTCCTTTTCTCTCTACTTTTTCTTGTTCTACCATCGTATTTTCTTCCCCCTTGAAAATTGTGCCACTGAAATTAGTAAGATTGTTCCTTTTAACAGATAATATACCATAAAGTAAGGAATAATTGGGAACCAGCCGAATTTCATAATCTTTTCTTCTGCATTTTTATGCGCCGCATAAAAGAAAAAGAACCCCATCATCAACAGTAAGATTAGGATAAAGACTAATTTGAAATCCGTCAACAGGAACGTAAACACCGTAATTGACCAATCAAAATTGGCAACATACGTAATGATATCATAATTAATCGCATTCATTCTCTGAAAAAATTGGTACGTTGGAATCACTAGATAATACCACGAGATGGCAATTCCCGCCACCGCCAGGAAATAACCAACCAAGTTCTTGACCATTTGCATTAAACCAAAGTCACCATACTTTTTATTTGCAATCATCGACTTATATTGGTGCAGGCAGGCAACACTGCCAACGTACCAGCGGCGCCGCTGGCGATAGAATGGCTTTAACTTCCCTGGTGCGGTTGTGTAAACGTAACCATCAAAGCATTGTTTAATCTTGTATTGATTGAGCTGGACGCGATAGGCAATCTCTTGGTCTTCAGTAATATTCTTTTCATCAAACCCCCCCAGCTTTCGGATGATCTCCGTTCTATAAACCGAGAATGGTCCAGGAGCAACATAAATTGAATGAAGATGACTGGTGATTCTTCCAAATAAAATCATTACAATATATTCCAGCCACTGGATTCGCTGCAAGACTGTTTTTGGGTTGGCAACCTTCATTGCCGGGGTGATAATCGCAACGTGCGGGTCGTTCTCTTTTTCGTACATCGCCATCATTTTTCGAAGTGTGAGTGGGTGAACAAAAGAATCCGCATCAAGACAGGCAAAATATTCTCCCTGTGAAAGAGCAAGGGCGCGATTAAGTGACGCAGCTTTTCCTCGGTTGGCATGAGTCAGATAGCGGAATTGTGGCTTATCTTTAATGAACTCAGTTATTACTTCCGCTGTTTTATCCTTAGATCCATCGTTAATCACAATAACCTCTAATTTTTCTGAGGGGTAATCTAGATCTTCCAATGACTTCAGTGTCTTCCCGATCGTCTTTTCTTCGTTAAATGCCGGTACAAAAATGGACACAAAAGGATATGTTGAGAGTTGAATCGTTGATTGTTCCCGTTTGAAGATTTTTTTATTATCCACATAAACCAAAAGAAGAAAGATTGAAAAGTAGAGTGCGACAACATAACTAATCCACAGGATAACCGTAACCACAACATTCATTTTTATTCAAACTCCCAAATCTCTGCTTCTCCCGCTGAATAAGCTAATTTAAACCTTTCGTTTTTGAGTAGGAAGAGAAGGCCTTGTTCTGAAGACATCTTCTTCTTTGCGTTTTCTGAGATGTAAATATACGCGATACCGTTATTTTCTAAAATGGGGAATAACTGGTGAACATAAACCGCATTAAATATTGCCGCACTATCTATCTCTCTCAGTTTATTTTGGTCGTGAAACGTGAAGAAAACAGGTTTCTTGGTAAAATAAGAAACATAATCTGCATCTTCTGGGAAAGAGGCAATAATCTTTTCTGATGGAAGATTTTCATTTGCCCACCTTAGAACCTCTCGATCTTGCGCCGTCGGTCCAACATCGCTAAGGCGTGAAATAAATGCTAATGAAGAAAAAAAGATTCCTAGGAGGAGAAGGAAGAATGTGAATTGTCGAAGAGTTGGCAGCTGCCACTTATAGTTTAGAAAGAAGATTAACGCTTCCGTTGCAAAGAAAATGAGAATCATCCCTAAAGAGAAAATTGCTTCTGTGTTATATATATAAGATGGGATTAGCAGAGGTAGAGATAAATACGCCGGCGCCAGTACTATTCTCTTTTCTCGCCATAACAAGATAAATCCCAGCGCACCAAGAATGAGAACAAAGAAACTGATCCCACTATCTCCTCCAAGATCGGAAATTAAATCTCGAGCCAGTTGTTGTTCGTGAAATGGTCCTTGCATAAATGGTGTGTTCAACCAAATCATCGAACCCACCATAACCGCCAAGAGAATGCCTAGACCAAACCACAACGGGCGGCGTTCACTTTTTTCTAGAGAGAAGCAGTATAACAGTAAAGCAAAAAGCACGATTAGTCCGCTAAATTGGTCGATTAAAGGAATAACTGCCGTGCAAAAGATAACTCCGTAGCGCAGATACCGTTTGGATTGCATCAGCAAAGTAAACATCAACGTAAACAGAAAGAAAAAGATTGTAGCACTGGAGATTGTTGTTGCCTGTTTAATAAAAAAAGGGCTTAAAACAAGGAGTAACAGAAAGAAAAAGATAAATTCTAAAGAGAATCCTCTTTTTTGCAAAATGTATCTTAGCAACAGTAAGCTAATCATTGTCAAGACTAGTGGTATTAAGTTGAAGTAAACAGATGGCATTATTTTTGTAATGAGATAAAGAGGATAGATTTCTACATTATCAAATCCCATTTTCTCTGCTGTTGCTAGGTGGGCATAACTTTCTCCTCCGTGAAAGAATGGTTTTTCTTCTTTCATATTCCCTACGAAGATTATCCCTATTACCATTAGAAATATCAACGAGAGATACCATTTTTGATACTTTAGGCAGTGCTCTAAGAACAGCGGTCTCTCCAATATTGATGATTCCTTCTTTATTGTTCTATTCTTTTTAGCCATTTAAAAACCTACTTTAGTTCACGAATCGTACAGTGATTTTGGTAAATCTGTGCTCCTCCCCCATCGTAATTTTCTTCAAAATTATTATACACTAAATCAAAACATTTTTTAGTTAAGTACCTAAACTTTTCTAGATTTTCAGTTTCTTGAGCATGTGAAGTAAGCACAATGTATTGGACATCATATTTATCCAACAGACCGATAGCCTGCGTTTGGAATGTTGTGTGATAAAGGACATTCACATCTTCAAAACGACTGTTAACATCTTTAATTAAGCGAAATTGATCGTCAATCATGTTGCGGCGGGAAGAATAGTATGTAATCAAATGTCCTTCTTCGAGTAATGCCAGAACTCCTGCATCTTCTGGAGTGTGAGTTGCCAGCCACTGAAATGCCAAGACTTCTTTGTTGGTGGGAGTAGTCTCACTACGTACTGCGCTCAACGCCGCCGGGAGAAACATCGTTGGAATCAACAAGAGAATCATGCTAAACGCTAGCCAATTTTTCTTAACGAATTTTGTCTTAGCCAAGTATTGACGCATTTCTTCATAGAACGTCGCGAAGAGGATCGCTAAAACTACTCCGAAAAACATCAGAGAAATTTGAAATGGAATTAATCTAAACCAAGCCAAAAGGGAGGTTGATATCACAAAGCTAATGAGTAAGAATGCACGGGTATTGTGGAGTTGGAATAACGCTCGATAGACTACATAAATCCCTGCTAAGAACGGAACAATACTCACTAAAACTACTGCCTGTGGAAGTGATATTGTTGGGAAATATTGGGCCATAATTGCTTTTGGAACATTCTGCCAGATAAAACTAAGACCTTCTTGTGCAAAAAATCGTTTAAAAAAGAGAAATTGTATCCACACAAAAAAAAGAAATGAAAACAGAATAACTTCTATCTCCGCTTTATTGATTTTTTTACTTTCAAGAATCGAGAGAAGAATGTAAATGATAAATCCCATTATCAATAGAAACGTCACTGGGCTTGTTAATGAACTGATCAAGAAAGTAATGATATACGTATAAAGATATTTTTTCTCCGAAATATGAAGAAATGAGTAGATCGTTAAAAAAAGTAAAGGCATCAACAGTGTCTCTGTAGAGAAAGAATTCGCTGTAGCAAAGAGGATTGGTAGAAATCCCGTTAACAATGCTGCAAACAACGCTCCTTCTTCGCTCTTAGAAATATCTCTGCTGATCAGAAAGACGATCACGGGGAGCAATGACAAGAAAACATTTGGGAGAATCGTTGCCACTATCTTTAATGGGATAATCAATGCAAACAGCGCCATTAAATAATGAAACAGTGGCAGAAACGTTAGATCACGACCACCGTATGATAATGGATCGCTAAACAAAGGCAGACCTGTCTCTTCAATATGTTCTACTTGGCGTAGATGAAAGTAAGAATCGTAGCTGAAGTTCGGAACGAGGAGAGCAAACGTTAAACGCGAAATAAATGTAATCAGGACAATTGCTATCAGCCAATATGCTGTTTTTCGTTCCATTTAAGTAGAAAAGGGGCTTGTCTTTTATAAGCTTGTCTTCTCATGCACGTATTAAGTTTAGGGCTTGCTGGGTCTAGAAAGTCTGCCGAGCGTTGGTGGAAAACTGAAAGTTAGGTTCTCGCTAATTATTTCCTATCACTTTTTCCACAATCCTAAAAAAATCTGAGCGAGACGAGGCAGACTGACCAGCAAAGCCCGAAGAAAATTAATACGTACTTCTCATCTCTCCTTCACCTAAATCTTTTTATCCCCATCTCTCTCTCAAACATCAATGACCAGACTTACCACGGGTGCTGCATCTCTTGATTTCTTCCTTAATGGAGGATACGACTCTAATATCATTACTACCATCTATGGCCCTTCTGGTTCCGGCAAAACCAACCTCTGTTTATTAGCTGCCGTAAGAGTAGCCGAAAGCGGCAAGAATGTTCTATTTATTGATACGGAAGGTGGAATTGCCGTTGAGCGAATTAAACAAATCAGTAACGATTATGAGCAGGTGTTGGCGCGAATTCTCTTTCTAAATCCCGTTACTTTTGAAGAGCAAAAAGTTGCTTTCAGCAAGTTGAAAGCGTTAGCTGGCGAAGACGTGGGTTTGATTATTGTCGATTCCATCTCCATGCTTTATCGTTTGGAACTCAGCCAGGCAGAAGAAGTTTATGATGTTAATTCTGCGCTTGGCAAACAAATCGCTTCATTAGTCGAAATTGCTCGAACAAAAAATATTCCCGTTTTAATTACTAATCAAGTCTATGCTGATTTCGAACAGAAAGACAAAGTTAAGATGGTCGGTGGCGATCTGTTAAAATACGGTTCAAAATGTTTAATTGAACTGCAGAAGTTTGCCAACTGTCGCGGTTTAATTTTACGTAAGCATCGTTCTCTCCCTGAAGGAAAAGAATTGAAGTTCAAGATTGTGCAGACTGGGATTGAAGAAGTAAAGTAATGTTATCAATAGATGGTAATGTTTTTAATCTTCACTGTTTTCTAAGAATATTAAATGAAAAATATCGAACAGCGAATCGAAGCCATCGAACTTAGAAACAAGAAAGTAGAAACAGACAAAGCCTGGGAGACAAGTTTAACTAGAAAAACAATCATCGCGATACTTACTTACTTCACTATCGTCCTTTTCTTCATCGCTGCCGATCTTTCTAAGCCGTTCATCAATTCAATAATTCCTACTCTCGGCTTTGTTCTCTCAACTCTTTCCTTACCTTTCTTCAAGAAATTTTGGACTAAATATAATCCCTAATCAACTTATGCACTTCTTCATGAACCAACCACAACACTAAAATAATCGCATCGACATCAGCAGCATATGTTTGAATTCCCCACTGCGGGCAGAACGTACTAGCCCATTGCAGTGGCCAGAAGAACGTTTTATAACCACCATAGAGGCAATCTAATATTAAATGCATAAACCATCCCGCACTGATGACGTAGAAGATCTTCGCCCACTTCATATTTTTGCGGAAATACAATATGACACCAAACCCCAAAAATAACAGCACAAAGAAAATACTATGTGTGAAAACACCATGCAGTGATTCCATAGAGTTAGTAAAAAAGCGGTAGATCCACGTCAATGGAATATCAAGATCTGGTGCCAGACCGGCGATTCCTCCAATCACTAATAAATAGCGTGGAAAGTTCTTCTTGCCAAAAACATAATGTCGAAAAAGATCGAGAATAACGATGGCCACAATAACATGTGTCACCGAATTTGCCATAAAGAAATTAAACTTCCAATCTTAATAAATGTTTTGACTACTCTTTAACTTTCATTTTCTTCTCTTTTGTATCAAAATAAGATCCTCTCAAGTCCTCCATTTCAGAGATCCTGGGAAATTCTTGTTCTTTGATATAATCTCCTACAATCTGTACTAGCGTTTTTCCTTTTCGATATTTTTCCTCGCCTTTCTGGTAGATTTCATGTATTGTCTCATAAGGTATGGAAGGATGTTCTTCCTGAAGACGATGATGATCTCCCAGAATTTCCGGACTGGAAATACCAAACTGTTGTTCGTAGGCCATCTTTGCGCAAAGAAAACCAAATGCCACATCTGCCACTGCATGTTGTTTTGTATAGAGAACGGATGAAGCCATATTCTCCAGCGTTTTTTTTGCTTCAGCCTGTTGACTAAATGGCATAAACTGCTCTCTAAAATTATACATCAAAGAAGAGAACGCTACATGCATACTTGGGCAGCAATTAAGTGGTAAATCGATCCACTGCACAAGATGCAGCCCCCATTGCTGATGTACTGTAAAACGTGGCATGATTGTTTGATAGGATCGATACACTTCCTGTGACATATCATTTGCCGTTAGAAAACAATTGATCACTTGCTGTAGTTCTCTTCGAGGATGGTGCTCAATTCCTTCCTTCATTATTACCATCAAAAGTGGCAGAAGCTCATTATAATTTACGCTTTCTTGTGGTCGAAAAGGAATTTTCTCATCAACTTCACTATAAATCAGATAAGGTGTCATCCCCTCACTTTTTTTCTGAGTGGAAAAGTAGGATTGTTGGCATTGCCAGATAACGTTAGCAACATCTACTGATTTCAACGGATGACGGACACCAAGGCTCAATGCTTCTTTCAAAACAACAGTAAGATCTTTACCAAAATCGATGGCTTCTTTAAAGAATGAAGTTGGTGGCGGTATCATGTCCTGCGGTAAGAAGTAGAAGTGAAAAGAAGTTAAAAAGATTGTTTACAGAAGATAACGCTTCGAAAACAATAATTTTTAAAAAAATAGGATATCCATTAATTTTAAATAGATGATTCGGTTTCTTTGATAAAAACAAAGGTGATTGACATGGTAAAAGCTAGTCTTGTAGGTTCTTTTGGTGAAGCGACATTATCTGGGAAGAGTCATAAAAATGCTATTCTTACTTTAATGGATGAGAAAACTAAACAGACATTTCATCTTTCAATAATTAATCCTGATTTCCTAGATTATATTGCTGGGAAGATTGGCAGTGCTTCTGTTACTCGTTGTAGGGTAGAACTCAAAGTCTTAGGAAAATAAAACCACTCCAAAGATTTATAAAGAACCATCAGTTTTAAACCATCATAGCCAACATTCATCTTTCCGAAGATGGATACAGCTGCGTGAGGCAAAAGAAATCGCAGACAAGAGTAGTTCTATATTCTTGTTTGGTATAACTCGGGGTTGAATAATATGACAGAACAACAAGAAAATTTATTGATTGATTCCAATGAATATCTCAAAAGTGGAATTCACATTGGAACAAAGTTTAAAACTAAATACATGGCCAATTTTATTTACAAAACAAGGCCAGACGGTTTAAGTGTCTTAAACTTAAAGAAAATTGATGAACGCATCGCTCTTGCTGCTAGTTTTCTCTCGCAATACGAAGCAAAAGATATTTTGATCGTTTCTCGTCGGGAAAATGGCTGGAAAGCGCTGCGTCAAGTGCAAAAGTTAACGGGCATGAATGTCATCAGTGGGCGTTATCCTCCGGGAATTTTGACAAACACTAACTTAGAAACGTTCATGGAGCCAAAAGTCATTGTTGTCTGTGATCCTTGGCCTGACCGCAATGCTGTTGCTGATGCTGCAAAAGTAGGAATCCCAATCATTGCTCTCTGTGACACTAACAACCAATCTAACGATCTCGATTTAGTTGTTCCTTGTAATAACAAAGGGAAAAAATCAGTAGGATTAGTCTTCTTCCTTGTTGTTCGCGAGTATATGCGCAAGAAAGGCTTACTTCGCACTGACGAAGAACTTCCTGTTAAATTGGATGATTTTGTTGAAGAATAGAGTTTTTCTTTTTTTAATATTTTTTATCAATTATGGATTTATTTTGAGGTTTGTTTGTAGAATTAACTATGGACACTAAACAAATTAACGAAATCTTACGTACTTTTGAGTTGTCGGAGAGAGTAGAAGAAAGAGTACGAGCGATGGTCTTACGAAGAGTAAAAGATACGGGTATTGATTCTTTTACTGATATCTATCAGTGGATCGCTGAAGATGTCTTTAATCGTCAAACTCCTTGGCGAGAAAAAAACGCCGTGCGTCTTGATCGTCCGCAGTATCCCAATTCTTCTGATCCCTCTCGACGTTTTGTTCACGAATCTATTGGTGATGAAGACCCCCATTTGGTTTCACTCATCGACACGTTGACTGCCGATGACGTGCTGTATCATGTTCTCGGGGAAAAAGAGAGAGAAATAATTAACAAATTAAAGAGATCTCTTCCCGAGGAAGTTTTAGGTTTTTGTTTAGATGGAACACTCGAAGAAGTACTTGAAGATAAAAAACAAATCATTGAAAGAACTGGTGCGATAATTGATCTTTTTTCTCGTGACGGCGAATTGGAAATTCCTCGAAGACCAATTCGTAGTGTTTCATTTGAGCCAGAACTTCAAGTTAACTATGGTCGGCGCCACTTTGATGGTGATCCTCTTTCTTTCTTCAGAGAAAATATTGATTTTTATGGACCGGATGTGACTCGAACGGAATTAATGAAACGTGATCAAGGTTTGTATCAGGCGTTGAGGGCCAGTGCTCAACTAGATCAAGCTATCCCTCATCGATATGGAAGATTAGATTTACCTCCGCGTCTTAAGAAAAAAAGCTATCGTGGATTTGATAGTCCTTTAGCCTATCTTCGAGCTAATATTCCTAATTATGTTGGTCTAACGCGTACTACTTTGTATCATCAAGATGGCGGTCTGTATCAAGCGTTACGCAATTCTAAACAATTAGATGAAGTTTTCAAAGAACATATTATTTCAGATTCTCAACCCGTGGGAAGGGAGGAATTTGGACTATCTACCTCTAAACCTCTCGAGAGTTCGCCTTTTGCCGAAGAAAAAGCAGCAGAATATCTTGGTCAGATGAGAAACCCCTTCTTCTCACGATCTCAACTCTGTTCTTTTTTTGATAGGTATCATTCATTAAAGCAGGACGGTCTTACATTAAGCATCAGCGACCTTGCTCGTTCTCTCAATGCCTCAGAAATCACAACCCGAAAAGTTTTGAGAGCTGTTAACTTATCTTGGGATGGTCGTGGTCAGAATCGAAATAAAAATGAATCCTATCTTGATCAATCTTCTGAGATTTCTGACTTTGCTTCCTCTTGCCCTGTTGAAACCACGGCTATTGAAGAAAGACAATTTACTTCTCCGCAAGATAAATTTGCGCATGAGAATGCCAGTCGCTATCTTGCAACAGTTGGACGATCTTCTTTTTCATATTCTAACTTGTATCCGCTCTTAGCAAGATACTACTTCGATCGAACAATGCGAGCTGTGACTCCTCTTACTGATCTTGCTGAGAGCTTGGGAGCTTCTGTCTCCACAACACGAAAGATTCTCAAGACACTTGACCTACCTTGTTTAACTTCCTCCTACTTTGTTGGAAGATTTATTGTTGGACTGTGATCCTCTTCTCTTCCTCTCTTCTCTTCCCCTTTCTTCCACAACGTTTAAATAACATTTTCCAACTTCTCCGCTTCAATGAAGAAAATCGTGGTTATTGGTGGTGGCACAGGCAACTTTGTTGTTCTCAGCGGTTTAAAGAATTATAATGTGGACTTAAGTGCGATCGTCTCCATGGCTGATGATGGTGGCAGCACAGGCGTACTAAGAGATGAGTTGGGTGTTCTTCCTCCCGGTGACGTGCGTCAATGTCTAGTTGCTCTTTCTGATTCTAGTCGCTTAATGCGTAGTCTCATGAATTATCGTTTTGAAAATGGTGGATTGGGTGGTCACAGCTTTGGTAATCTTCTTCTCTCGGCGTTAGAAAAAGTTACGGGGAGCTTTGAGAAAGCTGTTGACGAAGCGGGAAGAATTCTTTCCATCAAAGGCAAAGTCATTCCCGTTACAACCCACCAAGTGCGTCTAAAAATGGTCTTGCACAATCAAAAAATATTAGAAGGAGAAAAAGAGATTCATCTTTCGGAAGAGATTCACCACGGATATAAAAGTATTTTTCTCGAGCCTTTTCCTGAAGTTAATAAGCGGGCGATCGATGAAATAATGAATGCTGATGTTGTTATTCTTGGTCCGGGTGGATTGTATACTTCTTTAATTCCCAACTTGCTTGTGGAGGGTGTAAGTAAAGCCTTACGAGACACGCAGGCTAAGAAGATTTATGTTGCCAATTTGATCAATAAGCGGGGTCAGACTCCGTCTTTTAAAGTTAGTGATTATCTGCGAGAAATTCAACGTTACATCGGTAAAGATGTCTTTGATTTTTTAATTGTGAATAACGGCAAGCCCCCTAAAGAATTAATTAAAGCTTATGAAAAAGAAGGAGAATTAGTGCAGAATGATTTTCAAGACGCGCGCATTGTTTCAGTTGATCTGTTGGGTGGTAGTTTAAAAGAAATACAAGCCGGAGATACTTTACAACGTAATCTTATCCGTCATGACCCGCAAAAACTAGCTCAGGAGCTGATGAAAATTGTTACTGCTCTTTGATTTAGATGATACATTGTACAGTAGATCTGAACAGCTCTCTGATAATTACACTGAAAAAGATCTTTCTAGAATTACGTTATTTCCCGGCGTTACTCATCTATTAACTCAGAAGAAATTAAATCAAAAGTGTATGACCAAAGTTCTCGTGACCAAAGGAGATAATCATCTTCAACAGCAGAAAATAAATCATCTTGGTATCGACCATTACTTTCAAAAGGTCTTAATCTGTCCTCGAGATGAAGATAAAAAGAGTTGCTTTGAAAAAGCTATCAAAGATTTTTCTGATGAAGACGTTTGGGTTATTGGTAATCGTCTTGATTCGGAGATTCGTTATGGGAAAGAACTCGGTCTAAAGACCATCTATCTTCGCCACGGTAAATATGCTTCTCTTCAACCTAAAGATGCATACGAAGTACCTGATTATGAAGTCGAAAAATTTGAAGATATTATTAACATTCTCCAAGAGGAGCAACCATGAAAGTTGTAATCTTAGCAGCGGGAAAAGGAACACGCATGTTGCCGTTAACTCAGAATGTTCCTAAAGTCCTAGTTGAAATTAATGGCAAGCCCTTTCTTTGGTACGTCATTGAACGCTTAAAATCTGCCGGTTTTAGAGATTTTGTTATTGTTGGCGGCTATAAACTTGAAATGATCAAAGAATTTGTTATTAACCATGATATAAACGCTATTGTTGTAGAACAGAAAGAGCAGAAGGGAACTGCCCATGCTCTCGTCCAAGCAAAGTACTTTTGCGGCAGAGAACAATTTCTCGTTGTCAATGGCGACAGTTTATTCTCCGTCGATGATCTTAAAGAATTGGGAAAAATGCACTTTGCTAGTTGCATTGTTGGAAAAGAAGTAGAACATCCTGAGAAATATGGTGTTCTCCTGACACAGGGTACTAAATTATCAAAGATTATTGAAAAACCAAAAGAATTTGTGGGTAATCTTGCTAATGTTGGATTATACAAGTTCACCCCCGAAATCTGGACGGCGTTAGACAAGATTGGTCTCTCACCGCGGGGAGAATATGAGTTAACTGATGCGATCACTCGTTTAGCTGCGCATGGCAACGTCCAAGTCTTAAAATTAAAAGATTACTGGATTGACTTTGGTGGTTTAGAAGACGTTAAAAAAGTAAGTGAATTTCTGAAAACTCAAAACATTTAAATAGATTCTTTTCTTCCTTTACTTCATGAAAAAGAGGTCGAAGCAAGTTTCGAAAACGGAACTAAAGAGAAATTCAAAGATCGAACCAAAAGTGGAGCGTGGAAAAACTCTTCTTTTAATGCTTGCTCTTGTTGTTATTCTTCTTTTTGTTGTTGTGCTCTTTTTGGATAGTCCTACTGGACAAGCTTTTCTGACGAAGTATTTTGTGGCCAAGCCTTGATCTTTACTCTTCTCTCTTTTTCCAACCACAACCTTTATCTAAAAAACATCTTTTAATAGAAAAATGACAATCAGCGACATCTACGAACCCGCAGAAGACTCTTATCTCTTACAGAAATATGTCCGCCAGAATGCCTCTGGGAGGGTTCTTGATATGGGCACTGGTTCGGGAATTCAGGCCCTAACTGCCGTAGTCAATCCGGCGGTAAGAGAAATCGTTGCCGTTGACATTAATCCCGATGCCGTTGCTGCTTTACAAGAACAGATCCGAGAACAGCGCTTGCGCAAGATAAAAGTTCTCCAAGGCGATTTGTTTGAACCCATTGAAGGCCAATTTGATCTTATCATCTTCAATCCTCCTTATTTACCTCAAGATGAAGGGATTGAGGATCACGCCCTTTATGGTGGCAAGAAAGGCTGGGAGATCTCTGAGCGTTTCTTTCACCGCGCTTCACGTTTTCTTCTCCCTACGGGAAAGATTCTCTTTCTCTTCTCTTCGTTAACTAATAAAGAGAAAATTGAACAGATTATGAGCCATCATTTGTTCACATTTGTAGAAATTGCTTCAGAGAAAGTAGCATTTGAAATACTCTATGTTTACGAAATAAAAAAGTCTTCGTTGCTGCGAGAAATTGAAGGAAAAGCAGTAGAGGAAATTGAATATTATACTGAGGGGAAACGTGGAATCATTTACCGTGGAAAAGTTGATATTAACCAATTTGTGAAGAAATTCATCCCGCTTAAAAAAAAATATGTTGAAGTAGCAATTAAAGTAAAGAAAGAAGGAAGTACTGCCGAGGGGACTATTGAGAAAGAAGCCCAATGGCTTGAACGACTAAATCGGTTAAGAATCGGCCCGCGTCTTATCTTCGCCACACCAAATTGTGTCATCACTGAATTTATCGCTGGAGAAAATTTACCTGAATGGCTTGGACATCATTCCTCCAAAGAATGTAGGTCTATCTTAGTTCAAGTTTTAACTCAATGTTTTATATTGGATCAACAGAAAGTTACCAAAGAAGAGATGCACCATCCCTATAAACATATTATTGTAACTCCTTTCGAAGGACCGGTGATGATTGACTTCGAACGCTGTCACGAAACGGAAAAACCACAAAACGTCACTCAGTTCGTGGAATACGTTTGTCGATTGAAGCCCGTGTTGGAAAAGAATGGATTAACCATTGATGTTGATAAATTACGTGCAGCGGCAAAAGACTATAAAGAAAAATATACTAAAGAAATGTTTGATAAGATTGTTAAATTAATCTAAAACCACCTCTCATGCCCACCATTTCCCTTTGTATGATCGTTAAAAATGAACAGACGTTTCTCGAACAGTGCTTGCAATCCGTTCGGAGCCTTGTCAATGAAATTGTTATCGTAGACACGGGCAGCACCGATAAAACAAAAGAAATTGCCGCAAGATTTACTCGAAAGATCTATGATTTTGTCTGGTGTGATGATTTCGCTGCTGCCAGAAATGTCAGTTTAGCTCATGCCACCGGCGATTGGATTCTCGTCCTCGATGCGGATGAGACTTTGGCTGAACGAGATCACTCCGTAATCAAAAATTTAATCTCTACCGCCAATTCAGATATCAGTGGTTTTGTTCTTACACAACGAAATTACTTCCAGAAAATGGACGATATGTCTTACGGTTCTTTTAAAGATATAACTGTCAGCGCAGCTGGTGGGGAATTGGGGTTTATTTCATCAAAAGATGATCCCTATCAAGAGAGTAATTCCTCTGTGGGCTGGTTGCCTACTCCCATTGTTAGATTATTTCGAAGAGAACAGAAGTCTGCCTTCTCGGGTAGGGTCCATGAAGATGTTTCCCCTTCTATTAGTGGAAAAATAATATCTACATCAATCCCCTTTCATCATTATGGCAAGTTAAACCCTGAAACTTGGAAAAAGAAGTGGGAATTATACGAACGGTTGGGGGAGAAGAAAGCCGAAGAACAACAAGATTATTACGCTTATTTTGAGTTGGGGAGGCAATATCTTGCTGGGAAAAATGGAGAGCCTCAGCTTGAAAAAGCCAAAGAACTATTTGAGCGCTCAATCCTTCAGAATAGCTCTTTTTGGTTGAGTTGGTTCAACTTAGGTAGTATCTATTTAATTCAAGATAATCTGGAATCTGCGCGAGTTTGTCTTGAGAAAGCATTGGAATGGAATCACCAAGCGCCCCAAATCTACCTTAATTTGGGTGTAGTCTATGTTAAGCAGAAGCAATATCCTCTTGCTATTGCTCTTTTTGTCCAAGGAATTAAACAAAATCCTTCTCGCGCGGACTTATATAAAAATCTCGGTTTGTGTTATCTTGAAATGGGGAATCAAAAAGAAGCCGTGCCTGTCTTAAAGAGGGCAGTAGAACTTAATCCAGAATATGCGAAGCAGTTTACGTTTAGTTAGGTTTGTCTTTTTTTTAAGATCATATACTAAAAGAATGAAATTTTCGTAACAATTTCCTTCTTTTATACAAGAAAACAAACAAGGTTTTGTTTTCTGTACAGAAATGAGGTTATTTCCTCATTTCTTGTATATATAAAAGCACGACAATTAATTACGGTTACTTCGTGCTTTTAGTATAAAATTCATTCTTTCCTTCACAATATATCCCCTGCTTTAACTCTACTGGTCGCCAGGTGTCAATAACCAGCTCGGCGCCAAGCCAGTCCGCGAGTTCCTGTGGGTTTCCGATCGTTGCCGACAAACCAATCAACTGCGGTTTGATTCTAGTTTTGAGTAAAGTCAGAATAATTTCCAGGGTTGGTCCTCTTGAAGCATCGTTTAACTAATGAATCTCATCAATAACTACTACTTTGACTTCACTCAACCAGGGCAACCTGTGACGGAGCAAAGAATCCAGTTTTTCCGTGGTTAAGATCAAAATATCACTTTTTGCCAATTGCGGGGATTCTGAATCTAAATCTCCTGTAGAAAGAACAACTTTAAATTCCGTATTCTCCAGAAGCCGTTTATATTCTTTAAGCTTATCGTTGCCCAGTGCTTTAAGGGGAACAAGGTAAATCGCTTTTCCTTTACCTAGCGTATTGCACATGGCCATTGTCGCTACCAACGTCTTTCCGGAAGCAGTGGGCGCGCAGGCTAGAAGAGATTTACTTTGTAAAAGTCCTGCTTTAAGACATTTCTCTTGGATCGGTGTGAATGAACTAAGATGGGCATATCTCTGTTTGAAGAAATTGGGAAGATTGATATTCTGGGGTGTGTTTTTATTCATAATCTTCTGAAAAAGAGAGATATTTATTAGATTTTGGGCAAATTGTTATCAATTACCTCTTATTCGACGTCATATCTCTTGTTGGAGAAGAGAAAAACAGAACTCAGTTTCACAAATCCATATTTTGTTACATGAAAATGATGAAGCGTTAAAAATGTAAAATTTGTGATAATGGTTGCCTAAACTTGAATCTTGGTGTTAATCTATCGGGGGGGTTAGCGAAAAGCTTATAAATCGTTTTTTGGTAACATAGCCTAGCTCTCTGAGATTAACGTCTATTTTCCTCGGAAAATCAGTCGGTCTTCGTCTGTGAAATCGAAAAGGCATACTTTTCAGGTATGTCATTCGGAATTTTCATGGACGATTTCAATCGGAGCGTTCGTATAATCCGTAAATTCGGAGGTGTGTTAAAATGAAAGTAAAAAAAATGGTGAAACGCCTGTTCGCAGTTGGAACTGGTGTGGCTATGCTCGGTGCAACCGCAATGGGTGCGTTCGCAGCTACAGATTTGAAAGACTACCCTGGTATGTTTGTATCTGAAGGGAAATTCAACGGCTTATTAGTTGTTGGTGAGAAAGCAAGTCCTATTGATAACCTTGCTATGACTGACATCGCTGCTAATATGAAATATAAAAAAGTAGCAGATGCTAGTACTACAACAACAACTGTTTCTGGAGATGCTTGGATGGCAGGTACTTCTTCTAAGAAATTAGAAATGGCCAACACCAACTCCACTCAAACAGGAGAAAACCTTTATATGATGGAACAGTTCATCGGTAAAGACGAGTTAAAAGCATTGTCTGAAGGAACCTATTCTACGACGGGAACTAACTCTGCGTACACCCAATACCTTTATTTTGACATAAAAAACAATGCTCAAAACGAAATTGTTATCTTCGGTGAAGACGATAATGATGTCACTGCAGACTTCTTTTACGTAAAAAGTGGTTTACATCTAGCCGAATATGTCTTAGAGTTTGGCTCTAGTCCTGAGAGTACCGTCCAAGACACCGCTGGTGCTGCAAGCGCTACAGGTACGGTCCTTGACGACTATGAAAATACCAAAATCAATTTTCTTGGTAAAGAGTATACTGTTGTTCTTGCGCGAAGACCGCAGTCTAAGGGGGAAGATAGTATCAAGTTGACGTTAATGGGCGGTGCTGCAAGTGGTTCATTATTAGAAAGTGAATCTACTTCTGTTACTGTCGGCGACAAATCGTACGATGTTGCTTTGTCTTACGTTGATACCACCTATGCAAAGTTCACCGTAAATGGGGAACAAACCGACAAGTTGCAAGTAGGGGATACGTTTAAGTTAGCTGACGGAAATGAAGTTGGTGTTTCTGAAATTCTCTACCAAAACTACGCTGGTGGGGTACACAGTTCTGACTTCTTTGTAGGGGCAAGTAAACTTGAACTACGGGACAATGATGTCACTACTCTTACATCTGGAAGTAATGTTCTTAAATCCGGTACAGAGACAATCAGTGGATCAGATGTTAATATTGAAGGTACGGATGACAACAGTACTTTTACTCTTACTAAAATTAGAGTAAATATGACTGCTCAAGATGATTACTACGTTCCTGTTAATGGAAAATTAAGTGATGTAATCAAAGCTTCCGGTGATGACAAAGAGCTGATCTTTAGTAACAACTGGGATATTGAGTATAAAGGGCTTACTGACGAAGAGACACACGATATTAAGTTAGATACGAGTACTGATCGACGCTACAACCTTGTGTTCTACGACGGTGACAATAAGATGGCGAAAATGCCGTTCTTGTACGCTAACAGTAGTACCAATCTCTCTGCAGCAGAAGAAGCAACAGAGAAAGACGTGATCTTGGCAGAACCTTTAAATGTTACTAAGAACGACTACTTTGTTATAACTGGTTCATCTGGAACCGGTACGGAGAAGAGTTACGCCTTGCAATACAAAGGCGCGGATAAAGTCACTGCCACAAGTCCTAAAATTCAGTTTAAGAGTTTAGGAAGTGGAGAAACACTAGAGTACGCTGTGGACACGTCTGCTAGTAATCCAAGTTCGGCGGTAGCAACCATTAAGCTTGGTGGTTATTCATTTGTTGTAACTGCAGCTAACAACAAGAATAACTCTGACTTTGACCTACGAGTAGACTTAGATGGTGATGGTGCACTTGAGAATTATGGTACCGCAAACGGCGCCATTGACGTCTATGACTACTACGGAATGCAGATGCAATTTGGAATGGGTCTTTACCAGTCCGCTAACGGGACTGGTGACAATGGTGAGCGAACTAGTGTTCTGAACAATACTAGTCCACACCAGACGTTAACCACGCGTAACTTGCAGATAAACTGGACAACTCCGGATTCTAACGACTACGATAATCAACTACCTGCAATGATTAGTATAGTTCCTGCAGCAACAACGACCAACGAAGTTACTATTTCATCACTAACTATTGGTGGGACAAGTAACCCTTCCAAGACTCCAGAAGGAGAGGAGAATGTTGGTTATGGTTATACCACCATGGGCGGGAAATGGAAGTATGAGACACCAAGCGGATCTCCTGGTATGTTCACTTACAGTTATCCGAAAGTGCAACGTCTACCGCAAGTGTACGTCACCTCTGGTGCAGTAACCTCTAGTACTGGCGCAGCTGGCGACTTAACGTCTGTTGAAGTTGGTGTTGCAACCAAGTTAGACAGCGAAGTAGCTGATGCATGGGCTCAGAACTTAATCGTTGTTGGTGGACCTTGTGTTAACACAGTAGCTTCCGAATTAATGGGAAGCCCAGCAAGCTGTGCAGAAGGATTCACACCTGGTAAAGCAGTTGTTAAACTATTCGAGAAGAATGGTAAAGTAGCAATGCTTGTCGCAGGATACAGCGGTGCAGACACGAGATTAGCTGGTAAAGTTGTTGCGCAACAACCTAGTAAGTTGATGGGATCAGAAGTAGAAATTGAAGGAACCTCCCTCACTGATGTCAAAGTCGGTGCTCCAACGGTTGTAGCTAAAACAGAAGAACCAGCCGCAGCTCCTGCAGCAACCCAATAAGCCTAACGGCTTTATTTTTTCTTTTTTTTTATTAATTTTTCTGAATTCCTATTCCTCGTTTATTATTCCTTTTTTGCAGTCATTATTACTTAAAATATCCATTCGCGCGTTTAGTAGGTTAATATTGTTCTTCAAAATTAATTTCTGAGAAATAGATTTTATACACGAAAAAAGAAATCTATCCCATCTCTGGACAGAAAAGAAATACTTTTTCTCTTTTCTTGTTCTTTGTTTTGTGCTTTTTGTGATTTGGTTTTACTCTTTTAAAGTTCTCTTAAACGTATTTACTCTAATCTTCCTAAACTTTCTCTCTCATCATCCCGCTCTGTCCTGCCGCATATGTTCTCATCTTTTCAACATATTCCTGGATGTTAACTTCCCGAGGAATGTGTTTAATTTTGAATTGATCATTCAACTGAAGGAAATAAGTCTTAAATATCTTGTCTGAAAACTTCTCTTTACGTTGAATATTCGTAATTGACTGATACTGGACTGTCTTCTGATTCCATTGGATACGATCTTGATAAAATAAATAATCAAATTTTGCTTTTCGAATAGCACTAATTATTCCAACCCCGATGAGGACAATAATCAGAATCAGTGCAATTAGATTTACCGCTGTTTCTGTGCTTGCTGTTAATTCCAGAAGCGAGACATTAAGCAACACTCCTAGATAAAAAATAATTCCAAGAACAAGAAGAATAATCATTTTAGGAACAATTGCCCTTCCCTTCTGTTGAGGAAGGACATACAACGGCGGATTTGATGTAAAAACCATACTCTGATGTGGATGTTGCTTTACTATTAAAATATATGGGCCCGCCCAGACTTTCGTGTCTCACGATCTTATAAGCGGGAACGCGAGTGACCGCGAATCCCCCTACTAGATCTGGGAGATCTATTCGAACTGGGGACCTATTCGACTTTGAAACAATCCTGTTTCGTCAACGAATCGTCATCTGCAGCGTAATTACAACCGGAGAGGTCGCTTTTTACGAAGCCGCTAGACCACGAGCCCATTTAATGGTGATAGAAGAGCCTCCTTTTATAAATGTTTTTTGAATTTTGCTAGATTTTATATGTCCCCATTAAATTCAACATCGTTGATGGACAAAGAAACCCAATTCCTTAGCGGTTTATTAGAGCTACAATACGATACTGCCGATATCCCTTCTCTCACAAAACTGTCCTCTTCTATCTGCTGGGCAAAAGGCTGGCCCGTCAATAATCACGCTTTTTGGAACGCTGAAGCGTTTATGTGGTCAAAGAAAATTGACAAAACTATCCGAAAAATAATAGAAGATGAACTCGCCTTTCTCTCGACGGGAAGAAATCTTGACCTTGGTTGTGGTGCGTATAGTTATCTTCATTCAGTGGGATTTGATCTTTCTGAGAAAATGCTCCAGTTTAATGAACGTTGTACTCAGAAAGTAATCGGCGATCTTGAAGAAAAATTACCCTTTGCCGATGCTTCTTTCGATTCTGCAACTGCCATATTCCTCTTTAATTATGTTAATAACTATCACCAACTATTTTTAGAAATTAAAAGAATTCTTCGTCAAAACGGCAATTTTGTAATGATTCTTTCTGCAACCCCTATTAACGAGTGGCAGAAGCAGAAAGAAGTAAATTCATGTAGTGCACGGGATTGGTATCTATTATTAGAAAAAGCAGGATTTAAGATTAATTTAAAAGAAAAAAATAATTTGTTATTCTTCAAATGTACCATCTCCCAATAATTCAGAGCAAAAGTTTATTAATCTTCAAAAACTTCAATAGCTAAATGGTGATGGCATGAATCGAACTCAACTTCTCGAAAAATTTAAGTTTAAAGAAGAGGTAACTGAGACCATCAAAGGCCATTTCGGTCCTACTGGTTTCCCTGAACCAAAACGAGCCTATCGTCTGCTATGGGAAGTCTACGATTTAAGTTTAGAAGAGCCCTATTTTTGGATTCTTGATTTCATCAAGGATGCCATGCCTATCGTTGAAAAATTAGAAGATTCTTTCGCCGCAGCAGAGAATTCTGCGTTCTTTGGTGTAACGCAGCAGCGCTTAGGTGCACAGCAAGATCGTGTCTCGCAATTTATGGCCACCGTCGGTAAAATGGTAAAAGAGCTGTTTCAGATGGTGCGTGAATTACGAATCATTGACGAACGCTTGGAGTATTATGGTCAAGTTGAAAAAGAAGTAGAGAAACCTATCGATCAGCGAGCGAAAGGCGCTGATATCACTCTCAAAGGGATGTTTGTCGACCTTGTGCAAGGCGGCGGAAAGAGCGCCGCATCTGTCTATGGTATGGCCCGGGAGTTGGAATTTATCACCTTGCCTGACTTATTTTTTGATGCCCCGCCGTTTAAAGATGATCCTGAATTAGAACGACACGTCAACTCTTTAGCAAAAGACTTTAACGAGAATGTGATCAGAGTTTTGAAACGTCATCTTACCCAATATCTTGGCTGGCGCAAACAGACTTCTGCTGAGCACCGCAATCGTAGGGTATTCATGCTTCAATATCTATTACAGCACTACGAAATAATTCGTATGTATATTGTCTGGGTAAAACCCTATCTTAAGAATGTCTCAAAACTTTCCATGAAAGAAGGCAGAATGAGTTCTGCTGAATTGGTTTCCGCTTTTGAAGGAAGTATGTTAGACCTTGAATTTCTCGCGCGGAAAAGAGATTCTGTTAGGGATTCCAAAGGGAAATATGGTGGCAATGGTTGTATCCTCGCTTCATTTGTCTATCGCACCAGACCGGAATTAAAAGTCGTTCAAGAAGGTTATCAACGCGGTCCGGTACATATTGGACGAGTTGAATTTACCCTTCGTGTTTATGCCTGGACAGACGAGCAAGTTGCGCAATACAAAAAATTGAAAGACGAGGAATTACTTCTTCTTCTTGGTGATGTTTCTTCTTCCGTTCAGAGCGCCATGGAAGCGTTAGGCGATGCTTTAAAAAAATATGTGGACGAAGCGCGTCACAATGCTGAAACTAAAAAAGAAGGAAAAGATGGTGGACAAAAAACATCTGCAAAGACACCACAAAAATCATTTGCCCAAAAATTCTTTGGCGACTTTTACACTCCTAAACAGAATAAGTCTTCAGATGATAGTGGGTTCACTCCCAAACAAATAGCTGCCTTCGAAAAAGCAGCTGAAGACATCGCCGGTGGGCATGCTGGTTTTGCCAGAGTAATTGCTTTTAATGCGTTTAAGAATTTTAAGAAATCGCACCGTATGGTTCAGTGGTAATGTATTTTTCTTTTGTTGTATCTTTTTGGTAGTAAATTATATAAAGAATCCTCGTTATTTCCTATACTATGAATCAAAAAGAGAAGATTGTTATTCTGAAAAAGGAAAAAGTTGCGGCTAAACAGATCTCTCCAGAGACACAAAAAGAAAATAGAACAGAATCAAAAATTGAAGTAAAATCACCAGAACCAGGCGTGCAGAAAAAAGAATCCCCCCTAATCACACAAACTAATATTGCGCAGAGCAGATCTCCTCTTTCTCTGGCAGAGATAGCAAGAGAGGACTTAGCGGGCCTAAGTGAAGACGGTCAGGAAATTCTTAAGATGACTAAGACGATCAAAAAAGAACAAAAAGACGATTCCTCTGAAAAAGATCAGAAAAAAGATCTCCCACGAAGAGAAAATAATTCTGCTCTAGAAGAGCAACTATTCCGTGAGAAGATCGATTCGAGAACTCTAGCTAATTCACCCCACTCAGACTATGCCCAGCATCTCGCTCAACAGCCAATGGCCAAGATCTATCACGAGATGACATCATTATACGAATTAGCTGGAGAGAAAGGCTATCTTAATGGTGAGGAACAACGGCGCGTACAGTATCTTGCTTCTGCCGTTGAACAGAAAGTACAAGACGCTCAGGAACATCGTTACACGATGACAGAAGAAGCGGCTGCAGTTCTGGGAATTACTCAGCAGATTGGTTCAAAATTACGTAGTTTGTATAAAGGAAATAGCGCTGATTATCGACCGACGTATAATTAGACCTTAATCTTTCTTAATAGCTTAGCTAGCTTTTTTAATTCCTTCTCATCGGCTTTTGGGCCATCATTCGATGATATATATCCCTTGTATTGTTCAAAGAATGTATCATTTTTACTATGTTGTTGTTTCCATTTGCCTGTCTTCAAGTATTCCGTTCCATGCATCGGAAAAAGCTTGATGTGGGCGTGATTGACACCCGTTCCCTCCATAATCAGTCCAACTCTCCCCACGTTAGGAAATCCTTTTATCAAAATTGTTGAAACTTTTTTTGCGGCTAGAACTATTTTACTGAGTTTATTATCGGGCATAGCCAAAACATCGCTACCATGATGATCTTTTGGAACTACGACCGTAAATCCTTCTGTGTTCGGCCAAGTAGAGAGGAATGCCATAAAATCGCCATCTTCCCAAAATATACCTGGAGTCTTTATGTTTCCTTTTATTATCTCACAAAAAATGCACTTATTGTCGCTGGTTGTTGACTTGTAGTTCGCCATGTTAAAAATTAAAGCAAACGTTATTTAAAAATGTTAGGGTTCAAAAATTTTAATCCCTTCTTTTCACCATTCTTTCTTTTTCAGTGGTTACAATGCTTTAAATATTCTTATTCTCTATCTGCGTTTATGATTCGCAAAGTGACCATGGTCCTCATGTTTCTTTCTCTCTTATTTTTAGTTGGAAACCTTTCTTTAGGAAATTATTCGTTGGTAGGAAATGCCGTAGCTATCCAATGTGATGACAGTGATCTTAAAGAAGAGAATGATTTCATCGCTGATACCCTTTTCTCACGCGATGTCTATTCCACTGTTAATTATAACGTTCGCGGAACTACTGTGGGATTGCATGGTAAGTTTAAGACGCTGGTGACAATGAAAGACAGCTGTGTATCAGAGACGAAAATCAGAGAATTTTATTGCGATGTTAAGAAGAATGTAATAGTTTCCACTGAAGCCGAATGTCCTCAGAATTCTCGTTGTTATCAAGGTGCCTGTGTTCCTCTCGTCTGTAATGATCCTGATGGCTTTAACGTTAAGCAGAACTCCACTCTCTCTTATTCCTCTTCAGAAGGGATTATTGATCTTGTTGCTGCAGATTACTGTGAATCTTCAAGCAAAATTGTGGAGTTCGTCTGCGCCGGAGACGATATCACTTGGCCAGCTGGTGTGCAAAACGTCTACTCAACTCCTCACACGTTAGTGCAGGCAGTTCATCTTTCTTGTCCTACGGGTTTAGTTTGTGAGAAAGGAGCGTGTGTGAAGAAGTGAAATGCTTAATATCTCTCTTTTCTATTTCTTCATTCTTTTTCAATAACCTCCAAGAACATTTAAATATATACCATCTTTTCTACAATTCAACATGATTGGCGAACAATGTCGGGAAAGGGATTATATTCCTCATTGGACAAGATTGTTCTAGTTATCACTTTAAAGATTTAAAATATGCTTCTTCTAATGAAGATCTTCAAGGGATATATAGCTCTATCCAAGGTATTACTGGAACCGGATTATTTGTCATTGGTGGTTTTGACCAAGTAGCTTCGTTATTGTCTCATTCCGATTTAACTCTTGCTCATCTAGTTGATGTCAATCTCACTGCTGTTGAATATGCCCGATTACGCTTGGCGTTGACACAGATTTCCGATACTAGATTCGAATATGTTAGGAGACTTATTTCTCGGAGAGTAACTGGAGACTTTGAAGACATTTTGTCGTTAAAAAGATATATCGATTCTAAAGATAAACGTTTTGATCATGAACTTGCAGAAGAAACAGCTACTTTACTCCGAAGTAATTTTGGGATCAGCGAAAAGTTATTAGAGGAAACAATATTAACTCAAAGATTTGAATGGGGGTTAAGTCGAGGGAACGAGGGTGATTTTATCGCGGATAGGAGATTATGGTCCTTTCTTGAAATCAATGAAGATAATTGGCTTTCATCTGATGTCTATTTTGAAAAAGTTAAGACTATGTACCAAAACGGAAAAATTAAATTTTCTCATTTTGATTTGGCTAACTCTACCGTCTCTCTAAACTTATTCGGTAATTTGTCTCTCATCTATCTTTCTAATATCCATGACTGGTTGAAAGTAGAGTTAAATCATCTCATCAGTCATTTATGTTTAAATGGATTAGAAACGGATGAAAACACAATTATTATTTCTACTTCCACAAAAGAAGAGGGTAGAGGGAAAATAACAACTCGCAATCTTTAAATACCTCAAAACTATCCTTCTCTCATGGTTGAATTTGGTTCTGGATATTATATGCCGATGGATCGCAGCTATGAAGAACACGGTCATAGTCATCATCATGGACCTGTTTCTGCAGCCCAAAAAGCAACAGGTGATGTTGGTCTCAGCATGGGTGATTTTGGTTTTAGTTTTGGTCTCGGTCCTGTTCCTAACGTTCAAGCTATTGCCGCCAAAGTACGTCCCGGTTCTAAAACTGTAGAGCTTGTCTTTACCGGTGCTGGAAAAGGTTCTGGACAATCTCAGACCCCCGAATATTATGGTCTTAAACAGCGTCAAGCATTGCGTGAAATTACTCAAGCTAACCGAGTTGATTTCACCACCCACAGTACGGTTGGCATTGCGGGGCTGGCGGGAATGGATCAGGGTGGCAATTTTTCTAAAGCATCTAAAAATTTCTCTTTACAAGAAGTAAAAAGAGCGATTGAATTCGCTGCCGACGTTGGTCGTGGTGGTCCGATTGTTGTTCATACTGGTGAATTCACCAGGCCAATTGTTGATGCTGATTGGAATCAACATGAAAAAGATGAATACAAAGAAAAGTTTCGTATGTTTGAGGGAGAAGAACAGCGTTCTGCCTTCCGAGTTGTTGATAATCGTACTGGTAGTTTGCTTGTTGAAGCGCGTAAGAACCTAAATGTGGCAAGGCCAATCTGGTTACGCTATGATGACAAGACTGATGAGTGGAAAAAACGGCATGGGCAGACGGAATATAAAGACGTCAACGGCAACGTTGTTAAGAAAGGCGATTACATTGATTACGAAGGAAGAAAAGTTGATATGGCTGATCGTGTTCCTCAGTTTGATTCCGAAAAAGGCGAATTTAAGACGGAGTTATATGACTGGGCTAAGATGAAGAACGAAGCGAAAGAAATGACCCAGAGGGCGCAGAAAGAATTTGATGAGTGGGATAAAATGTCAGAAGCACAAAAAGAAAAATCAATGTGGCGTGAGAGAATAATTGCGGCAAAAGAGCTAGGTGGAAAAAGCGCTCTTGATGTCAAGCCAGAGGAAGCATACGTTATTGCTACATTGGAAACAAACGCGGCTCACTCCAAAGGTTGGGCCTTACAATATGCCGAGGGTTTTCAAGAAGAAGTTAAGACTCTTAACAAACTGAATGATGCTTTGAAGTTGTACAAACAAATTGAGGATTTTGCGCCAGACGAAGAGAAAGAAAAACTGTTACAAAAAGTAAGAGATCGTCATGGTTTGGGTGGTTTAATCCCCGAAGAAGAAATGTATCCCTCTCAGATTATTGAAAAACAAATCAAAGCACTTCGTTTGCAGGTCGAAAAATCGCAACAGGCATCAACATCTCAATTAGCGCAGGCAGAAGAAGCGATTGAACGTATCCGCCACGTGCAGAGCGCCGAGACCTATGCCCTGCAAGAAGCAAGTGATGCTTATGCTGACCTAGGAATCGCTGCCATGCGCCAATCCGATCGCTTAGCTAAAGAAGGAAAATTACATAAACCTCTCGCTATCGCCATGGAAAATCTCTTTCCTGAACAATATGGTTCGCATCCTGACGAATTAAGAACGCTTGTTCTCCAGGGTAGAGATGCAATGATTAAGAAGTTAACTGAGAACTATCGCATGTCCAAAGAAGAAGCTACTGAAAAAGCGCGGCAGCATATCACTTCTACTCTAGACACCGGTCATTTAAATATCTGGCGGAAATATTGGAGAGGGGATCAGAATAAATCTATTGAAGATAACGATAAAGATTTCAACAAATGGATGTTAAGTAAAATTAAAGACTTAGCCAAAGATAAAATCATTGGTCACGTTCACATCGACGACAATTATGGCTATCACGACGATCATCTCGCGCCGGGGGAAGGTAACACTCCCATTCGAGAGATGATTCAAGTTTTAAGAGACAGTGGCTACAAAGGAGAAATGATTGTTGAGCCTGGCGCAGATTTTGCCAACGATGTGTCGGGATTCCATTCTGTAATGAAAACCTGGCGTCATTTCGATCTTCCAGTTTATGGTGGTGGAAGTGGCTTGTCTGCGAAAAAGCGCAGCTGGGGCGATGTTGGCTATGGTTTCTTTGGTCAGAATCAGCCGCCGTACTTTGTCTTTGGCGCCTATTCACCTTCCGAGGATTGGACGCTGTGGAGTGGTGTTCCGCTGGAATAGATTTTCTGCTAGTGTTCCTAATAAGATTTATAAATAAAATCCTCCTTTTTCTTAATTATGGCACTAAACAATCTTATTGAAGGCTTCACGATGGGTCGATATTTCCTTTCTTCTGAAACTGAAAATGAACGAGCGATTGTCAACGGAAAGTTATCTTCTATCGAAAATCTTGAAGAGTATTGGTTAAAGATAGATGTTCAACCCATTTCAGAGAAAGTTGGTTTTGTCGCGGGAATGGTAACTAAAGCACCCGTAGCTTTTGCCGTGGGATTGTACGAGATGGTGCGCCATAATTATCTTTGAAACATTCGGGAGAATCTTCTTCTGCACAAAATCTTTAAATAATTCTCCCCCTTTAACTGAAGTATAGTCCAACACAAAAACAAGCATGACCAGTACGTGGATGCATTGTGTGATCGTTTATACTCTCAATATGATGTAGTTTTACAACATGTGCCGCTCTATTCTTCTCGCAGGCGTTGTATTGCCGAAATTGATGTCTTAGCTGTTACAGGAAATTATTGTGACATCTATGAAGTCAAATGCAGTCATCGCTTGACCAAAGCGCGTCGTCAACTAGTTAAAATCAAGAAAATCCTTTCACGCGATTCTATTGTGAGGGATAGCTTCTTTTATTGCGGTGGTTCGAGACTGTTGGTGAAATTGTAACTTCTAATTTGACTATTACTACTTGCGGGCAATTTTCCACAACAACTTAAAATAACCAGAATAAGATTTTGCAACGGCTTTGCTCTTAATCAAAGTTGCAACAGGAGTTTCTCCCCAAACAATTATTGCCGTTTTATCATTATAAACCAGAGTAGTTGTTAGGGCAGAAAATTCGTCTGGGATAAATCTAAAGTTTGCATATGCTAATTTAATCGTTTCCGTTTTTCTTGAAGATTCTGAAAGTATTATTTTTGAATTTATCTTCAACTCTTTTTTTCTTTTCTGGAACATTCTAAAGTCATGCTGCATTACTTCTAAAAACTTACCCGAAGAGCCGAAAGCGACATATTCTTTAGATTTGAGAATATCATCAAATATTGATTTTATACCTTTTCTTCCTTTGTAGATATTTGTTTCCTCTTTTTCTTTTGATTGAGCAAACAAGCCCTCTAGTTCTGGCAGGATTTCTCTAATTGTGTTCTCTCTTTCTAGAACTCTGTCTAGGAGTTTCTGGGGATTAACGGCATTAAAAACTTTTTTGTTTGCAGAGATAACAAAAACAACAAGCCCATCTTGAATCAGTCTCTCCAAACTATCATAAACTGTTGTTCTATTAATTTGAGTTTTCTTGCTGATATCTCCCGCCTGTGCTTGTCCTAATTCTAGTAGAGCTACATAAATCTTAGCTTCATTTAGGTTTAAACCGATTCTCTCTAATTCTTTGATATCCATTCTTAAAAGAGAGTACCACCATTGATAAATCTTTCTAAAGTGTTGTATTGGTGCTTACAACATAAATTAATAATCAGTGTTTTTATTCCACCATTAAAATTAACTACATTGAAAGAGATAAAATGAGAAAACTGTGGGGCTATACTTGGAAAAGAGAAAGTATCTGTGACTATTTAATGTTTAACACTTGTACGCAAGATAAAAATAGGCAAGGTTATAGGTGTCTACTGAAAGATCAAGAAAAATGTGTTGGCCATGTAACTTTTCCTTTTCTTTATTTTGATATTGGGACACCATATGATTTTATGGGGTTATTTGCTTATTTAAATGAGAGTGATGTCCGAAAGTGTCCTCTTAGACAACCAGTCCAAAGTTTAGAGAATAAAATCTAATTTTGCGAATAAACAACCACTATTCTCCCTCATCACAATCCTTTTATACTCATTAATCCCTACTTTTTGTATGAGTGAAATCATCAATCACAAATGTGGCATTGTCTTAGCATATACTCTTCACGACGCCTACAATATGATGGCCGAATTGCAGCATCGCGGTCGAGAAGCCGCAGGTATCGCTGCCATCGGTCCAGATCGCATCGATGTTTTGAAATGGATTGGTCGCGTTCGAGATTTTGATCGCGGTGATCTTCACCGTATCTTTCCTGGTAAGAATTATCATGCGTTCATGGGTCATGTTCGTTATGCCACAAAAGGGAGGAAAACACCAGAAGAAATTCTCATTGATGCTCATCCTCACGTTATTGGTGGTACAGTAATCAATAATGGTAATCATCAATTAATCTTGAATTGTGATGCCGCAATGGTTCATAACGGGCAAGTTGACATTTCTTCATTAGAACAAATTGTCCAAGAGAAGTTACGCACGGGATGTGACACCGAGGCACTTCTTCAGTATTATTCCGAAGTTGGGGAGAGAGAATTATTGCGTACTGTTCCTGGTTCATATACTCTTATTATTGCAGATCAGAAGAAGCGCGACGTCATGGTCATTCGTGACCCCTCTGGCAATCGTCCTGGTTTTCTGGGAAGAAAAGGAGAAAAACATTGTGCCGCTTCCGAAAGTATTGCTATCTTCAAGAATGGCGGAACTTCTCTCTCTGATCTCACTCCCGGGGCTGTGTATTATTTTGATCCTCATGGTTTTGTAGAAGAAAAAACCATTTTTTCACGTCCTATCCTTCGTGAAAGACAAGCGCATTGTATGTTTGAATTTCTCTATCTTGCTCATCCAGATTCTGTTATCGACGGTGTGAGTGTGCATTCTTTTCGCACTCTTTTAGGTGAGGAGCTAGCTACAGAATGCGCTAATCTTAACGCAGATGTTGTAACCTATGTTCCGCGTTCGCCAGAATTAGCCGCCGCAAGTTTTGCCCGCACTTCTGGAATTCCCGCCGTTGATGTCTTCTACAAAACCGATGGACAGCGTTCGTTCATGGGTTCAACCCAAGATGAACGACAGAAAGCCATTGATTCAAATCTCTATTTAATTCCCTCTGCAATTGAACGAATTCGAGGCAAGAACGTTGTCGTCCTTGAAGATAGCATTGTTCGTGGAACAGTTGCGCGTCGTGTCCGTGATCTTTTAATCAAAGAAGGAGGGGTTGCTGAAGCAACGTTGTGTAGTTACACTCCTCCCATTGGAATTATTGGAAGTGATGATATTGCTCGAGGCTGTGAATATGGTGTTGATATGCCATCGACGGATAGATTCATTGCTCGAATCGAAGAAGAGGGAAAAGCTTCACGCAATGCCACCTTCGACGAAATCAGTAAAAAAGCCGGCATGCCCGTGCGTTATCTCTCCACAAAAGGATTAGCCCATGTCTTTGAAAAACTAGGTTTACCATTCAACGGGATGTGTTCTTATTGCATCGGTGGAAAGAAACCTTTTTGAGAAGTTGATAATTATTACGATCTAATTTTTCGTTCTTTTGAGCATATTTTCTCCCGTACTCTCTAAAACCATCTTTATTTCATCTCGATGCTCTCCCAATTGTCGCACCCTATTAACGCAGTAGCGTAACCCATTATCTCTTTTGTAATGTTTCAATCCTGGCACTATTAATGTTTTTTGAAGATCGAGATTTCCCTCGTGATCAACATAACCTCGTCGCTCTAATCCATTCCAGAATTGTTCTATCCGATTATGTCGGCCATATTCATTCTCTAATTGGTCATCAAACGTAGTTTGAGGTAAGCGTTGTAGCCGTTCTACTCTCTGCGACAGAATATCTTCTAATTCTTCTTTTGAAATTTTTCGTCTTCCCGCTTCTGCACTGCGTAGAACATATTCCCCGGCCAATTGCGCAACCGTAAATGTATTCAAATCAATAAGGCGTTCACGCACGCGATGCGTATGATTTTGGATATCTGCTTTCACATACGATTCATCGTTCTCACCTTCTCTTCGCACCAGCGGCTCGTAATAAAACGGTTCACCAATATTAACAAAAGCGTGTTTACGTTGTATTCTCTGAAAGAAAAAGTCTTGATCTCCCGAAATATGGTCATATGTTAACCCTATTGGAATAGTCGTGATAACATCAATACTCTTATCCTCCCGTTCAATCTTGGCAATATTATAACAGCCTGCTTTGATCGGAAAAACTGTGCCATCAGTTTGCGTCGTACCCTCTGGAAATATCAATGCATGGATACCTTTCCCATAATTTTCACGCACTTGTTGAAAATGTTGTTCATTTTCTGCACGCAGTCGTTCAATCTCTTCTGGGGAACTTCCTTCGCCTCGTGAAGTGCGACTGACGTGGTATGTAAAGTGCTGGAGAACAGCACTATCTAACGCCCGAAAAACATATTCATTTTTTTTGAAATTGCGCATCGCTCCACGGAGATCAAAGCGTTGAGAGAGATCAAGATCCATCCAGTAAGGAACAACATTAATCACGTCCATTGATACTTCATGTTTGGAAAGCCAGAGATATGGTCCTGGATGTGGTTCTCCCTTTTCTTGGAGAAGATGTTGCTGTCCATGTAATTGAATTTCTTCTGTAAGTGGGCCTCGCAATAGATCCATGGCCATCATAATCCCCGCCATGATTGGTCTTTTAACAAGTTGAAACGCGAGACTATCACCTTTGGCTTTGAATACATTAACCTTTGTCTTGTCCATCCATTCTTTTTTCTGTTTTCATTTATAAAATTTAGCAACAAAATCCCACTATCCTCTCGTTATTTACTCCTTGTTAATAATAATTCTTAACAAATGTTTATAAATAAACCATTAATTATTATAACCATGAGACAAGGAATGAGTTTATCTATGCGACAGGACATGCCAATGCGAGTAGGTGGTCCTATCCTCGGTCTCTCGGCATTAGAGTTAGAACTGTTGCTAGATCAAAGCGTAGCTCAAGTACAAGATTTTCACGATACAAATCCTGCTTGGAAAAATGAACATCCCGTGGAAGAGAGGGGAAATTATTTTTTTAATGAGAATTTCAGGACTAATTGTAAGGCGGTAAAAGATAAAGTCCCTCGTCATAAATATTTAGAGACTCCTCAAGTTTTCGTTGAAAGAGGCGAAGAAAGATATTCTGCAAGCTACAATACTGAAATTGATCGACGAATTGCTGAGAAATTGGCACGATTTAAAAGACCGGGAGAAGAAGCACCCCCCCCCTCAAAAATCTTCTCTAAACAGTTTGCAAAAGAGAGAGCGTGGATTGTAAAACAACAGTTGGCAATCGTGGAATATCTTTGTCAAAGGCAAGAAGTATATCTGCAAAGCGGAAGTCCTTTAGATTTAGAACCATTAATCCAAGATGATATAGCTTGGCATATTGGATATTCTACCACTAGTGTCTCTCGCTTGGTTAGAAATTTAACCATTCAACTTCCTGACGAGAAAGTTATCTTTGCCGAAGAATTAATTCCAGGTGTAATGCTATCGGACAAAAAAGGAACATATGCCCTAAAACTACTTCAGCAAGATTCTACTTTATATGATCAAGGTAATTGGAAAGTATCTGATGAGAAATTAGTGCCTATTCTGAGAGATAGATTTAATCTTTATATTGCTCGAAGAACCGTTACTAAATATAGAAACGAGTTAGAGACTGCCACTAGATCAAATTAAATTTTAAAATAAAATTAAAGAACTAAATCAAAACACCATTCAATGCGCTTTCTTGTCCTGGTCTGGACGTAACTCGAACGCGACCTTTTTCCGTTTCTACTACTGCTCCTTTTGTAATAATATTTCGACGAACAAGGTTTGGGTTAGCAGGATTTTCTACTACATTCAAGATTTTTGCTTTAACTGATTTGCCTTTAGCATCAGCAACATTAATATGCGAAACTTCCAGTAATGCTTTCTTCTGATTTCCACCGACGGTGCGTGTAGAACGAACTTTTCGCGCTTCAGTCACTTTAGTATTTGCTGCATAACGTGCCAATTCAAACTTTCTTTTCGTTCTAACAAAGTGGTAGCGTCCGCCGCTTGCTTTTCGTTGTGATTTTTCTTGTGATCGTGCCATATTTTGATTAGATTAGGGGTCTCTTTTTAAAGATTTTGGTTTTAAAAATGCTATCCCGAAGATTTTCTTTGCCCGTCCAGTCTAAAGCATGGGTTAAGACTTCCTCAATCGTCGTTACTGGAATGATTGTCACTTTTGCCAGTTTTTCTTTATCTACCACAATATCCTGTAGGTTTGACTTTGGAACGATGATCGTCTTGATTCCCGTATCAATTGCCGCCTCTACTTTTGAGGATAAACCGCCAATCGGAAGCACTTCTCCTCGTACAGAAAGAGAACCCGTCATTGCTACGCTTTGCCAAACCGGAACGTCTTTCAGCGCTGAGATAATAGCCGTCGCAACAGCGATGGAAGCAGAATCACCTTCGACCCCTTCATAGGTCTGTAGAAATTGCACGAAAACATCATATTTCTCTTTAATATCTTCACCAAAATATTTAAGGATAATTGCCGAAACATTTTTGACCGCTTCTTTAGCGATTTCTCCCAATTTTCCCGTTGCGATAAATTCTGCTTTCTTACCACCAATCGTCACTTCTGCTTCAATTGGAAGAAGAATTCCGGAATGATAAGAGCCTTCTCCAATAACGGCAAGACCATTAACTCGTCCGACTTGTTTTCCCGTTGTCATAATCACTTCATATTCTTTTTTCCGTTCAATATATTTATCGGCAATTTGCTGTTCTAATGGTCGAGCCAGTTTCAATGCTTCTTTAACGTGTTCTTTTAACACGAAAGGGGCGTTAAGCTCTTTTGCAATATCTCCAGCAGCGCGTACTAATCCTCCTAATCCTCGCAAGTGAAGTGTCAAATGTTCTTTTCTATTGGCACGTCGCTTAGCTTCTTCTATAATCGCATTAACACCAGTGATATCAAAATGAGGAATCTTACCTTTTTCTTTCTTGACCTCCTGTGCAATAAAGCGGGCAATTCTGAGGCGATTTTCTTTTGTATCAAGCATTGTTTCATTCATATACACCTCATAACCGTAGCCACGAATCCGCGACCGCAAAGCTGGATGCATATTTTTGACAGTCTCAAGATTTCCCGCTGCTACTAGGATAAAATCACATGGTACTGCTTCTGTACGTACCATTGCTCCTGCAGAACGTTCAGATTGTCCCGTTATCGGGAACTTTCGTTCTTGCAACGCCGATAATAATTCCTGTTGTGTTCGAGGATGAAGTGTTGCAATTTCATCAATAAATAATACTCCTAAATGTGCTTTATGAATCATTCCTGCAACAACCCGTTGGTTAGCTGGTGTTCCCAATCCTCCACTTTGGAATGGATCATGTAACACGTCGCCGAGCAAAGCTCCTGCGTGTGCACCTGTTGCATCAAAGAATGGTGCATTCTTCTTGCCAAAATTATCGACGATAACTTTTGAACTAATAATCTGGGCCATCTTGAATGTTCTTGGTCCCATGCTCATCATGATCGCAAACGCTGCCAAGAATAACATTCCTCCTAAGAACAGGGCGGTAAACATCAAATCAGATTTATAGTAATGGCGCGCCCACCAGGGGGCAATAAGTGTGAAAATGGCAACGATAAAGAGCAAGAAGTGTCCATTTCGCGCTACGTGTTTATTATCTAACATACTGCTCTGCGCTTCTTCTCTCCCTTTTCCTGCAGGGACAACTTTAATCAACGGATTATTCTCATCATTAGGATTGGGCAGCGCCATCGTGTCTTTAAGATCTGACTTGGGCAGCAATTCCGCTAACGCTAGGCCTAACATTGATTTTCCCGTCCCGGGATCCCCAATAAGCAGAACGTGTCTTCGCTGCAGGGCAGCTTTTTTGATAATCCGAACAGCTTCCTCTTGGCCGATAACCTGTTCAACCATCAGCTCGGGGACGGATATATTTTTAGTTGATTTCATCGTGGTCATTGTATTAACGTTAGGGCTCTTCAAAAACTATTCTCTTGAGAACTCTTTTATCTAACTCTTTTAAAAATCTTTCTCTAACTTTCAGTCTTTTTTGCTCTAGCTATACTTACATTTATTTCTGCAAACGGTTTTTCCTGCTCCATTTCAACTTTCTGCTGATTTTCTAGATGAAGCAGCGGCAGAAACGTATACACTTTCTCATGACGCCCAGCACGGGGAGGGAGTAGTTTTGTAAACGTAATCTTTTCCGTCTGTTCTTTTTGAGTATAATACACTACTTTATGATATATGTCATGAATTACCTCCATAATATCCACTTTCTTTTCAGGGAGATTGAAATGCACCGGCCTAATCTTTTCAAGCATGCGCTTCTTCGTCGCTAACGCCTGCTGCAGAGCATTAACTAAATCATGAACTGATACTTTTCTATTTCTCGGTTGGGGATTGCGCGGGATGAGTGTAAACTGCTGTTTCTCTTTTTTCTCGCGTGACATTTCCAGTTGATCTTCATCTACGAGAAGCGGTTCTTCGGGGTTAAGAAGGGCATCTAATCTCGAAATATCTTTATCAATTAAATGAGTTGATTTCATCTTCAGCAGAATTGCCGCCGCCAAGAGGACTTTTCCTGAAATTTTAAGATCGTGTTCTTTTAATTTCTTGATTACTTCGAGATATTTCTGTGTCAGAAGAGAAATATCAATATCCCAAGGATCCATCTGTTCAGACTTAACTAAATCAAAAATGATCGTCTTCCAGCCGACTTCTTCCTCTTTTAAAACGAGGTCTAGGATTTCTTGTTGCATTATCGTAGAAGATTCTTCTGTGATTTAAAAAAGTAGTGTTTTAGGGTACGTATTAAGTTCTAGTGCCTCCGCCAAACGGTTTCACGAACTGAACCTTAGCTAAGACGAAAACTAGCTCCCGTTCCATTAATAGTAACATCTCTTCTTTCAGCAACTAACACTTCGAGAACGGGTTAGTGAAACGGCGAGGCGCTGACGTGAACTTAATACGTACGTTTTAGGAAAGAAAGGAGTACACTTATCCGAGAACAATTTGTTCTATTAATGAAATGGGAATAACTTGAGTCCCTGAGTTGGCGGGAAAAACTTTACAATGATCATAGGTGGCCGTCTCAAATCCTTCACCATCTCGAACTTGATATGTTCCATCTGTGACAACAAGATCGGGATAAACTCCTAACTTAGTCCATTCTTTTATCTGATCTTCTCTACGATAGAGTCTTACTTCCAATGCTCCGGAACTGATAATGTCTTTAAACTTTGTCTTAAGATATTCTCGCGCTGGATTTCCAACATCAAAATAATCACTACTGACTACCCAGATCTGAAGAGGTGATGGTTGCATCATAATCTTTATTTTTTGGATTGACTTTATAAACATTTCTTAAGAATTTTGAGAATTTAATCAGATAGAGAAATATGAATGGGCCCACCCGGAATTCTAAATTCGAACCGGGTCGAGTCGCTCCGCTTGTGACCCGTTTCTCGTCCGGGGAAATTTGCAGTGAAAGAGAAATATGAATGGGCCCACCCGGACTCGAACCGGGGATCAACTCGGTTTTTAGTGCCGTTCGAAAACAGCGCATGTAAACGAGTTGTCATCTGCAGCACGAGTCGCATATGCCGGCTCCTCGTGTAGCCGCTAGACCATGGGCCCACTTATGCTCAGAGAAGAGCACTTCTTTAAAAAAGCTTCGCTTGAATTGGCCATCCATTATCGGAAACTATATATACGTAAAATCGTTTTATAGGATCTAAAAAGAGGTTTGTACATGAAATTCCGTGTTAAAGATATGGATATAGCTACCGGTGGTATCCTTGTCGCAATTCTCAACAAAAAAGATGCGGAAAAACTTGATCTTCATTCTGGTGATCGTATCCTTCTGAGAAATGATGGAAAAGAACTAACCTGTGTCCTTGATATTTCTGAAAGTGAAAAAGCCGTTCCCGAAGGAAAGATTGGTTTATTTGAAGAAGTTCTAGATCGCTTTAAGATTAAGAATAACGCCATTGTCTCACTGCGTTTCACCGGAAAACCAGAATCCATTGGTCACATTCGTGATAAATTATATGGCAAGCACCTTACTTATGAAGAATTATTTCATATCATTGATGATATCACTCACGATCGTTTAACAGACATTGAAAAAACCTATTTTGTCTCCGCTGGTTTTGTCAATGGCTGGAGTCTTGAAGAGATTGTTGACATGACCAAAGCAATGGTCGAGACCGGTTCTAAAATCAAATTTAGAGGAGTAACTCTTGATAAACATAGTGTTGGTGGTGTACCGGGAAATAGAACAACAATGATTGTCATCCCCATTGTTGCAGCCGCTGGATTTACCATCCCCAAAACCAGTTCTCGTGCGATAACATCTCCAGCCGGAACTGCTGATACGATGGAATGTCTGGCAAAAGTAGAATTAACAGAGAAAAAAATTCGCAGTGTTGTGCGCAAGACTGGCGCTTGTATCGTCCATGGAGGATCAATGAATTTAGCTCCTGCAGACGACAAAATAATCGATGTAGAAAACCCTTTATCCATCGATGCCGAAGGCCAGCTCTTAGCCTCTGTCATGGCCAAGAAGCATTCCGTCTCGGCTAACCACGTCCTCATTGACATTCCTCTCGGAAAAAATACGAAAACGAACACCTGGAAGAAAGCAAAGCACTTGCGGAAAATGTTTCAGCTTGTGGGAAAAAAACTAGGGATGAACGTTCGTGTCATTATTACCGATGGGTCTCATCCCATTGGCAACGGCATCGGTCCTTTATTGGAAGCTGAAGACGTTATGGCTGTCTTACGAAACGATCCTCTTGCCCCAGATGACTTACGAAAAAAAGCATTAATGATGTCCGGATTATTGTTAGAAATGACTGGAAAATTCAAGAAAGGGCAAGGGATCATCACGGCGCGCGAACTCTTAGAAAGTGGCAAAGCGTTGAAAACCATGAACGATATCATTCGGGAGCAAGGAAAACAGAAGAAGCCAAAATTAGGTGAGTTTTGCCACCACGTCTGTACTGGAAAAATAGGGCGAATTCAAGAGATAGATATCAACGTAATCGCTAAAATCGCTCGTATTGCCGGAGCACCAAAAGATAAAGGGGCAGGATTATACCTTCGTAAGAAAGTACATGAATTTGTAAAGCGTGGAGAAATTCTCTATACTGTCTATGCTGAAAATAAATTCAAACTAGATCTGGCGATGGAGTTTATTCGCAAAAATACTGGATATATGGTGCGATAATGATTAGAAAAGTGTTTAAAGATTTAGGAAAAGAATCAGAAATACGTGAGAGTGATTTGCGATCCGTATTACGAAAGAAAGCGTTAAATGGCCCGCTTGATATTTTGGCCGTTCTTAAGAAAGAAATTTCTCGCGTCGAGCTTAATTTGCAAAAAATAGATCAATATTATAGGCAGAATCTGCGCTTCAGTCAACGTCTTTCTGATCGAATCGCAGAGGTTGGTGGGAGCTGGACGTTTATCATCTCATTCTTTGTTTTTCTCGTCATCTGGATGATTATTAACGGTATCATTCTAGTAAATCGACCTTTTGATCCTTATCCATTCATCCTTCTCAACCTAATCTTATCGACGTTGGCAGCAGTGCAAGCACCGATTATCTTGATGAGTCAGAATCGCGCCGCAAAACGTGATCAGGCGCGCATGGAAATTGATCTAGAGAAAGACTTGCGTGATCTCCATGTTGATCAGGGCTCTCATGAGATTCTCTTGGAGCTACGAAAAGATATGGATTTAGTTAAGAAGAAAATTGGATTAAAGTAAGAAAGACTTTAATGGAATTATTTTAAT
>Ga0082335_1000554_pt1 | contig 92220 bp, 97 predicted proteins | sample Subgrocontami58m_FD_72375 | JGI IMG/M metagenome (GOLD analysis project Ga0082335, IMG submission 72375) | Subsurface groundwater microbial communities from S. Glens Falls, New York, USA - GMW37 contaminated, 5.8 m (SPADES assembly) (version 2) ...
ATCGATTCTTCATGATTTCCAGCCCCACCGCCAGTAAAATCGGTAAATGCTAGTTCTAAGCTAATAATATCATTAATAATTGAATAAATTTTATTGTCCGCATTTAAATAAACACTGCACGCAGGATAAGAATCTAATCCTTCTAATGCTCCATGGCATTCAAAGAGCTCACCCGAATAGTGGTTGCCCTCGCCTCTACCATTTTTAATCCAATTCTCCACTAAAGCATTATCATCTGAGAACTTTTTAAGAACCAACTCACTGACATATTTATTTAAAGGCTCAATTTCCGGCCCTCCAATAAATTTAGGATATTTAATATTAACATCGGCGTGGCTATTGTTTTCTTGAATTGTTACTGTTTGCCACTTAAGGACAGAATAATTATTTGATTTTGAATATAGCGTGGCCGGTGCTTTAGCTTCGAGAGTTGTAGAAGCTTGATTTACCTCAACAATCTGCGTCGAGTTATTGGTTTTCAGTGTATTATTATTTTTAATTAAAGAGCAACCTGTTAATATTGGGATTAAAAATAATAATACTAATATCCTTTTCATAATTTATAAATAATTTTAGGAAATGCCATAATTTATGGCAAGTAATCAAATTATAAAAATTTTACTTATAAAATTCATTTGACCAAAGTTTGAAAGCATTTGGGTATAATGACCTACAAACTAAGTTAGGTGCAATAGACGGATCTGGATCCTTAATACAATTTTGCCAAGCGATGTTTTCTGAAAGCTGATAAAACTTAAAACCAATTAACAAGCATCCTGTTAGAAAAAAACCTACGATAATAACAATAAACCATTTACACATAAAATTATAAAGTTAATTTATTTTTTTGTAATTTATTCAATATTTTTATTCTATGTTCAAAATGTGGCATATCTAAATCAATGTATTTTTTACCATTATTAAGCAAAACTCTAAAATATAAAGATACTGAAAAAATCTGCAGTTTTGAAAAAGAAGTTCTAAATGGAAAGTTAGTAATAAAGGATAAAGGATTTAATCCTTTTATATCTGAAGAAATTGGCATCCAGTAAATTAGCAACGGTTCAATCCTAAAGTTTTTATAACCGACTGGTGGGCGCATAGGAAGTAAAACCTTGCTAACATTATTTGGTTGAGTTGCTTTTTTAGAGAAAAAGTTTTTTTGTTCACGGTTCCAATGATAACTAGTAACCGTTTTTACCTTCTCATTATTTGCATCAGATTCTAATTTTTTACCACCAATCGCAGTGGCTGCACAATTTTTAATTTCACATTGGTATAATCTTTTATGGTTTTCGTCAACAAGCCATCTATCTAATCTTTTATGGATCTGTTTTCCTGGATAAATTGAACTAAGAAGAACTGGAAGAACTGAATCGTTAAGAATTTTTAGATTACTGCCTTGAAAATGCGCATAAGAAGCAGCATTTAAATCCTCTCCTAAAATAGACATCACAGCATTTGCGTCTCCTTTTTGGGAATCTTTTATGCCATCAAAGAAGTCTAATATTTCTTTTATATTTAGTTTCATATAATTAGGTTTTTAAATAGATTTAGGATAAATTAAATAAAATCGTTTTTGACCCTGCTTTGTCAGGGGCAAAAACACCTATATTCCCCTAAAAATAAAAAAGAAAAAGCAAAATTTTATCCGTTATTTTTAAAGTATTATCGTTCAATTTACCCCTAAAAGAAAAATTTATTTTGGCTAACGTGCCACCATATGCGAAGTTTTACTTGAGCGTAAGTGGTATAATTGCGAGCTGGCGAGCTACCACTGGAGCGAAAGTAAAATTTGGGTGAAGTGGAGCGGTATTAACTTTGCTTTACCTTATTGTATTTTTAGTGTCAAATCTTTAACACTACTTCAAAACATTCAAGTAAGCGGAACGGAACCGCATATGGTGTGTTATATGGAGTTCAGAAGCCCGAGTAAGGTTAATTATTCCTTAGTTGTGAAATCAGGTCTTCCAAGCATCTATTTTGGCCATTCAGGTTACAGATACAATAGGGGCCAATTTTTCCTGTTTTAAATTCGCCGTTTACTTTATCGCATTCTGTTTTAATTTGTTGTATTTCTTCAGGATTAAATCCAGAAGAGACACATGAATTGAAGTTTTCAACACAGTAGGCAGGAATACTGGTAGTACAGGGTCCCGAGTCATATTTTCCTAAACAATTATCATTATTTGTACATTCATCCTCTGAAAGGTTTTTACATATTTTTTCTTGCCATTTTTGGTCAGTATTTTTTGATATTTTGAAAAGCGGGGGTTCAGAAACTGGAGTTGTGGTGCCAGGAATTGGAATTTCTTTTAAAGGGGGCTGATCTGTTTTGGAATCAGAATTGGTATTTATTGGAGTTGGTTGGCCTACTAAAGACGGAGTATATGAGACTTTAGTATAAAAGTAATAAACGCCAATAATAACAATAAGAACTAAGGTAGTTATTATAAATATTGTTCTTTTCTGCATAATTTTATCGTTAATTATTAATGTTGATGAATTTAAATTGTTTGGCGAGGGCTTCTGAATTTCATATAACGTGCCACCATATGCGAAGTTGCGAAGTGAGTGAGGGGGTATAATGTCGGCGGAGCCGGCCCCCGAACGAACGAGCAATTTGGGTGAACTACCCGAGCGTCAGCGAGGGGGAGAGAACCGCATATGGGGTGTTATGTGATGTAAGGCGCGACGACTACTTTAATATTATATCTTCGCCTTTTAGTTTAGTCCCCTTATTCCACAAGTCCTTTCGCATGGCCGTTGCCGTTTTGATATAGTTGTCCATTGTAGGAGTTTCAATAAATTGCTTTAAAGCAAGGATGACTTCATCCGGAGAATAAAGAACACTGTGATAGTAATATTCTCTAATTTGATTGAGATAATCCTGCGAGGTTTTGTTTGGCGTTTGCTCATTCAAGGTGAAATACCTGCGTTTTTGAATATCTAGTGCACATGCCATAAATACGAGCAGGCTTCGATATTTATCTTCCATCAATTTATTGAAACTCAATTCAATTTCTTTTTTCTTGTCTAAATAATGTTGTATCACAGCAACGGCAATGCCTCCGACAAGACCACCTGATAAGCCGATTATTATTTGTGTGTAGTCCATAATTAATAAATGTTAGTTGCGCCTTATTTCACATAACGTGCCACCATATGCGAAGTTTTAATACTTTTGTTGCGGTATAATCGCGCGGAGCGCCACCGCAAGAAAAGTATTAAAATTTGGGTGAAGTGGAGCGGACTTAATTTTTATTCTTACCTGTCTGTCTTTTTTGTATTAAACCCTCGGTTTAGCTTCAAAACATTCAAGTAAGCGGAACGGAACCGCATATGGGGTGTTAGGTGCTGTAATCCCATATACCATTATGGTTTTTTAGAATCACGAAAGTCTAAATAAACAATATACCAATCTCTTCCATCAGCGGAATACTGTTCAGCTATCTTTAGTCCAATTTTATCAAGATGCGCGTGTAGCGATCGTGGATTATTTGTACCAATTTCTGATATGCCTATGTCGTATTCTTCAGCGAGTCTAGTTTTTAAGTCATTATAAAGCTTTTCAAGTACTCCCGTTCCGCGATGTTCTTTGGCAATGCATACTTGGCCGAGCACGCAATGCCTTAAATTTGTTAATGGAATAGAATCGATTTTAAGTGATTTAAACTTTTCAATAAAAGGTTCAAGAAGGGGTATTCCGCCGGCATGTTCAACTGTCATTGGCATAAGATACCCGATAACTTTTTCATTTACTTTTGCTACTGTGATGCCTTCATTTTGAGCGATATCCTCAAGTTGTTCTTTAGTGGTTGAAACACTTACAAATCCCTGTTGGTTTTTTTCTTGCTCACCAACATTTTCGGCCAAATTTTCTTGTTGTAGTTTTAGAATAGTATCAATATCCTCTGGGCGTGCGAGGCCTGTTTGTACTTCAGGTTTTTCAAAATATTTTTCGTTCATATATGAAATGGTATATGGGATTATGGCACCTAACGTGCGTGGATTGCCGAAGTTGCGAAGTGACCCCGAGCGAGCGAAGGTGCTAAAATTGGCCGGAGGCCTAGCACCGTAGCGAGGAGGGGGAACGAGCAATTTGGATGAGCGAACTTAAATAAAATTACTTTAAAAAATATCAAAACCTTTGAATGATAACCGTATCATCATGATCGCAATAATACCCAATATAGTCAAAGGGATAAGCATGCCATAGAAAATGTAATATCTATTAATACTCAACTTTTTTAAAGCAATGTATTCAATAAAAATGGTAACGGCGGTAAATATCAACGTATCAATAATGAGAAAGGTATTCTTTTTTATACCCAATAAATCATGGAGGTCTACAGAAAAAACCTCCTTATCCGCAAGGTTAACCGTAACTAAAACTAAAGCGATATACAAAGGTATTGAAAAAATATTACCAAAGAAACCAATAATAAAATCCAATACTTTTCTTTTTGACGAAATGTAATAGTCAGGGCTATTTATTGGCTGGTTCATATTAATATTTTGTTCCATGTGTTTTTTGTTAATTTTTTATAAATTTAATTTTATTTAAGTTCGCGAATCGGCAATCCTGTGTTAGGTGAAATTGTGCTGATTTTACTTTTTAATACATTCAAAGGTTTGATAAGGACAGCCGATAGGTCCTGCTGGTACCGGACAGCTACCTATCTCGATATCAGTGGTTAGTTTATAACCTTCTGGACATGTGCAGTTAGGTATTCCTCCTCTGTATATATTTTTAATTTCACAAATTGTATTTGTAGTAGTTATGTTGTTGTTTTGATTTTTTACTGTATTTAGGTCATTTTGGACAGTTTTTATTTGTTGGTCTAATTGTTTAATTTGATTTTGTAATAAGGTGATTTGTTGTAAGAAGTAGTTTTCTATTGATTTTAGCTTATTGTTATAGTAAGCATAAGCAACCCCGCCAATTATCAAGGCAGTAATCACTATAGAAACTAAAATAAAAACTGGCCAAATATTTTTTTGAACCCTAGAAGGTTCAATGGATGGTAAAGTACTTTGTTCATTCATACGTTTAATTAGTTAATAATGTTAATAAATTAAGTAAAAATCAGCACAATTTCACCTAACACCGTATAGGCGAATCGCTTGACTTTTGGGCTTAAATCAGCCAAGATGGGGGCATTAAACATTAATCAGTCAATCGTATGAAAAGCGATTCTAGTCGGCCTTTGGCCGATATCGAGCCAGTGGCTGGTTTGACGCCGCCTGTGGCGTCCAGTCAAGAAAACGGCCTTACTTCTCATTATAGGCCAATTTTAGCAAAAGTCCACGATTTGGCAACCCTGGGCCGTGAGCTGGTCATTAGAGGGTTTTCCCAGCGGACTATTAGGGAATATCTGGGCATTAATCAAAGATTTTTAACTTGGTTGAATAAGTCGGCTAAGTCAGCGACCGGTCAGGACATTAAAAATTATTTACTGTTTCTTAAGGCGCGCGGGCTGACCAACACTTCTGTAAACCTGACCATTTCCGCCCTTAAATTCTATTTTGAACAGATTCTTAAACGGAAGCTGTTTTTTAGTATTAAAAGACCTAAGAGAGAAAAATATCTGCCCACGGTTTTAGCCAAGGAGGAAATTGTTAAATTAATTGAAGCTACCAATAATTTAAAGCACAAATTACTTATGTCCTTAATGTACGGTTCTGGGTTAAGAGTTTCGGAAGCGGTCAGTTTAAAAATTCAGCATGTGGATCTAGTTGGTTCCAGAATCATGATAAAAGCGGGCAAAGGCGTTAAAGACCGACAGTCGCTGTTAAGCGGGCATTCCAGGGAGTTGTTTAAGCAATATTTGGCAACTTTGCCGAAGGAGCAGGATTTTCTTTTTGCCGGAGCTGGTAATCTTGGCCATTTAACTTCAAGATCGGCGCAAAAGATTTTTGTGGCCGGTTTGGCTAAGGCCGGGATTAAAAAAACGGCCGGGATCCATTGTTTAAGGCATTCCTTCGCTACCCATCTTCTGCAAAACAAGACGGATATCACGATTATTCAAAAGTTGCTTGGCCATCAGAGTATTAAAACCACCCAGGGTTATGCGCGAGTAGCGGACGGATTTTTAGGCCGTGTTTCCAGTCCGCTCGATTGATGTCATATTAGTGACTACCTTGACAAACAATTTTGTCGATGATAGTATTGTAATACAATGTATTACAATTAACTTAAACAATTATGCGTCAAGTAATAAATATTTCCTTGCCTCCAGAAATGGCCAAGGAATTAAAAGCCAATTTTAAAAAGGAGGGCTTTGCTACGGTTAGTGAGTTTTTTAGGCACTTACTGCGTCTTTGGAATACTTATAAATTAGCTGAGCAAATAAAAAAAGATCGTAAAGAATTTGAGGCGGGGAAAGGTAAGGTTTTAAGATCACTTAAAGATTTAAGATGAATTAATTTAATTTTATGAAAAGCGATTTTTCCCTAACAATTTTATATTTGCCAAGATTTTTACGTTTGTATAAAAAACTACCAGAAGTTATTCAAGAATTAGCCAAAAACAAAGAAATAATTTTCCGGCAAAATCCGTATGATCCAAGATTGAAAACTCACAAGTTACACGGTTTACTAGCAGGACTTTGGTCATTTTACGTTAATTATGAGTATAGAGTGGTATTTGAATTTGTTAATCAACATACTGTCAGATTCTATTCAATTGGCAATCATGACATTTATGGATAACGAAAAAAGGCCTTCGACCAGATTGAGGTTTATAATTGGCAGCGAGAGAGAAAAGAAAGTTTACTTTCTTTTCTCCCGAAAGAACCAATTATACAAAGTATCAACCTCGGCCAAAAGCCCTTTTCTATGGTTATCATGGCATAACCGCCGGCTTTGTCAAAACCCCTTGATTTTCTGGGGATATTATGCTATTATCTTTTTAACTCTCACACAACTTAAACATCCTAATCCTCAAACAACACTATGCCTAATAAAGCAGCGGCGGAAAAATATTTGCGCAAGAGCAAAAAATTGGCCGCCAAAAACAATTTGCAGAAAAAGACCATTAAGGATCTGGCCAAAAAAATCGTTAAATTGTTATCTGCCGGAGAGTCCGGCCAAATCGATGATTTAATGAAAAAGTTTCAAAAAACCGCGGATAAAGCCGTTAAAAACGGCTGGCTGAAAAAAAACAACGCCGGCCGGAAAAAATCCAGATTAGCGGCGTTGGTCAGGAAGACATTAAAGAAATAATCAAAACAAAAGGCCTTGCCGAACCATTAACGTTAATAAACCGTAGGGGCACAAAATTTTGTGCCCCTACATTGTTTATAACCAATTGGTTCATCAAACATGTAGAGGCGGGGGAACCCCGCCTCTACGATTGGGCAAGGCCTTTTTGGTTTTTCATGGCAACTTAACGTTGATAATTAATCCGTGTAAATCCCCGCCACAGGCGGGCAGGCGTTTCCAGTCCGTGTAATCCGTGTTTTTCAAATTTTCATGATAAATAAATCCAGCAGGGCGTTGGGCGGCAACGAGGTGGATTTGAATTTTTTATCCAGATCAACTAGCCCTTGGTAAATATTCTTGATTTTTTCCAGGCCGATTTTTTTGGCCACCGGCAAGGATTTTTTTACCACAAAAGGATGCAGTTTGGTTTCTTTGATGATTTCCGATTCTGAATATTTTTTCGCCGCGAGGGTGTTGAGCTGGGTTAAAATCCTGAATTGCCTGGCCAGCATGGTCAAGAGATATATTTCATTAAGACCGGCTGACAACTGTTCTTCCAAGAGTTTTAAGCCCTTGGCCAAATTGCCCGCGGCCACGGCGTCGGTCAGGTTAAAAATGTTTTCGTTGATTTTGGCAATGACGAAAGTTTTAACGTCGGCTTCGGCAATTTCCTGCCCGCCTGGAGTCGGCCGGCCTTGATTTGCGGCAGGCGAGGCAGGCCCGCCTTGACTCGACTGACCCTGATTTAAGGCAGGCGAGGCAGGGACGTTTTTGTAAGCAATCAGCTTGTCCAGTTCGTTTTTTAATTGCCAGAGATTATTGCCGACAAATGAAGTCAGCAAGAGCAAGGCGCGGGCGGTGATTTGCCCGCTATTTTTTTTCAAATAATCCTTGGCCCAGGCGTTAAGCGCTTCATTGTCCAGATTGTCAAAATTCTGAGTCAGTTTTTTATCGGCCGAGAGCAATTTAAACAGCGAGGTTCTTTTATCCGGCGAGCCGCCTTCCCAAAAAACAAAAACGTTGTCGTTTCTTTTTAACCGTTCCAGCAGTTCGGCCAGGGGTTCGGTAACGTTTTTACCGGCCTTGCCCATTAACAGATTTTTGACGATTACCAGGCGTTTGGTTACCAAAAAGCCGGTTTGCGCGGCGGCCGAGCTGAATTTATCCAGATCAAAATCGTTTTCGGCAAAAGTAATGATGTTGATGCCCGAGGGATCAACATCATGTTTGAATTTTTCCTTGATCTGCTTGAGTTTTTCCGAGGAACGATACGTATCCTCGCCGTATAAAAAGATAAACATAGGCAATAAGGGAGCAACAAAGTTTTTGAAAAATTTTTGATATATAGTTCAGGTTGATGGGGTTTCCAAAGGGGCTTGCCCCTTTGGTCAAGACCCGACTTGCCAAAGGCAATGTCGGGGCGCGAAGTCTGCTGGGGTCCCCGACTACGCAGGCGAGGCGGAGCCGAGCGGGTCGTGGGGTAGTTTATTTACACTCACCCCAATTTTTGCCGATACCAATATCAACCTTAATCGGCACCTTTAAGCGGTAAATGTTTTCCATTTGTTCTTTAATAAACGCGGCCACTGTTTCGGCTTCTTTTTCCCCAACTTCAAAGACCAGTTCGTCGTGCACGGTTAACAGCATCTTAGCGGTTTTGGAGATTTCCGGCAACTCTTGGTGGATTTTAATCATGGCCATTTTTAACAAATCAGCGGCCGTGCCTTGAATGGGCGCGTTAATGGCCATGCGCTCGGCTCCGGCCCTGATCATGGGCACGCCCGAATGAATGTCGGGCAGATACCTTCTGCGGCCGAGTAATGTTTCTACAAAGCCGTTTTTTTCGGCTAGAATTTTAGTGTTAGTTAGCCATTCTTTGATTTGCGGATGCAGTTCAAAATATCTGGCAATAAAATCCTTGGCTTCATCGCGGCTGATGCCGGTCCGTTGAGCCAAACCCACAAACCCCAAACCGTAAATTACGCCAAAGTTAACTTCTTTGGCGGCCCGGCGCTGTTTGGGCGTTACTTCCTTAAGATCAATCTTGTTGATGTTGGCGGCCGTACGCGCATGAATGTCTTCATTATGGTTAAAATATTCAATCATGCGCCTGTCATCGGCCAAAGACGCAATCACTCTAAGTTCTATCTGTGAATAATCCGCTGAAATCAGTGAAAATCCGTGTTCTGCCACAAAGGCCTGGCGAATCTCTTTGCCCAGATCGGTTCGGATGGGAATATTTTGCAAATTGGGATCGGAAGAAGACAAACGGCCGGTGGCGGCAATGGTCTGGTTAAAACTGCTGTGAATCCGGTCAAAATCGTCGGTCTGTTTGGGCAGGGTTTGGGTGTAGGTGTTTTGCAGTTTGGAATATTCGCGGAATTTGGAAATTAAAGGAATGATCGGATGCCGGTCTTTCATTTTTTCCAATTCCCCGGCCGCCGTGGACAGGCCGGTTTTGATTTTTTTCAGCCCCTTGACTTCAATTTTTAATTTCTCAAACAAAATTTCTTTTAACTGCAAAGGAGAGGCGATATTGAATTTCTGGCCGGCCAGTTGGTAAACCCTGGTTTCAATGTCTTTGATTTTGGCGGTCAGGTTCAGGTCCAGTTTTTTTAAAAACGCCTTATCAATTTTAATGCCCGTTTGTTCCATCTCGGCCAAGACCGGCACCAAAGGCAGTTCAATTTTTTTCAGCAAGCCGGCATTGCCCGCTTCTTCAAGCTGGGGCATAAGTTTGTGCTTAAGCTGAAGGGTAAAATCGGCGTCTTCACAGGCGTACCAGCTAACTTTGGCCAAAGGAACATCGGCCATGTTTAATTGATTTTTTCCTTTGGGTCCGATTAAATCCTCAATCGGTTGCATTTGATGGCCAACTTCGGCAAAAACCAAACTGTCCAAATCCAGATTGCGGTTGCCCGAGGTCAGCAGATAGGCGGCGAGCATGGTGTCGCACTCCAAACCGGCCAGCTTGATGCCGTTCATCATTAACATTTCGTAATCGTATTTTATATTATGGCCGACTTTTTTAATTTCGGGATTGGCCAAAATCGGCTGTAATTTTTTCAGCCAGCCCGGTTTGTTTTTAAGGTCCAAATAATAGGCCTCATTTTCTTGCCCGCCTTGACTCGCCGACTTAGGCGAGGCAGGCCAGGAAAAACTTAAGCCCAACAGCTCGGCCTGCCAAACGTTTAAGGAAGTGGTTTCCGAATCAAGGGCAAATTCTTTTTGTTCCGCTAATTTTTTGAGAAATTGGTTGAAGCCCTTCTCGTCTTTAACCAGCTGATAATTAAATTGATCGTTGTTCGGCGCGGGCCTAAGGTTGATAAACGATATAGCGGTTTGACCGGATGGTTTTTTGTCATCAGGTAGAGACGCGCGATTGCGCGTCTCTACAACGGCGTCAATTTCCGCCAGGCCCGCGCCGCCGTTTATTTCCACGGGGATCTTGTTCATCAAGCTTTTAAATTCCAGCTGTCTGAACAAATCAGCCACCTGATCATGGTCAAAGCCCCGCATTTTGGCTTGCTCCAATTCAAAATTGGTTTTTAAATTCGTTTGAATAGTCACCAGCTCTTTACTCAACTCCGCTTCTTTTTTTTGATTTTGCAACAACTCTTTGGTTCTCGGCTTGATTTCGGCCTGATCCAGTTTTTTATACAAATTTTCCAAAGAGCCGAATTTTTGAATCAGGTCGGCGGCGGTTTTTTCGCCGATGCCGGTAACGCCCGGAATATTGTCGGATGGATCGCCGCGCAGGGCCTTAAAATCAATCAACTGTTTCGGCAACAAACCGTATCTTTCTTTAACCGCCCGCTCATCATAGGAAAAAGTTTCACTAAGGCCTTTTTTTAAAGTGTAAACTTCGGTTTGCTCGTCAACCAACTGCAAAGTATCCAAATCGCCGGTTACAATGATTTTTTTGATGGTTGGCTCGTCCTTTTTTAATTTGGCGATAATGGTGCCGATGACGTCATCGGCTTCATAGCCCGTTTCCTCCGCGTCCACCACCAAAATGTTAAACGCGCCCAAGATTTTTTCAATCAAAGGAATCTGCTGATACAGTTCATCCGGCTTTTTAACGCGCTGGGCTTTGTAAGCGGCAAAGGCCGCGGCGCGTTTGGAAGGGCCTTTACGGTCAAAAGCCGCGCATAAGTAATCGGGCTTTAAATCCTTGATGATTTTTAACAAAATGGAAGTAAAGCCGTAAACCGCGTTAACTAGCGTGCCGTCTTTTAAAGTCATTGGCGGCAGGGCGTGATAGGCGCGATGCAGAAGCGCGTTGCCGTCAATAATTATAAATCTCTCTTTACCTTTGTTCATAGTAATCATTTAGTTAAAATGCTGATTCTTTGTTGTCATCCTGACCCCGACTTTACGTCGGGGCGACGAAGCAATCTCGTCCAATAAAATTGCCTCATATCGACGTTGCTTTCAGCAAGCCAGATTTGATTAGATAACCTCGCCGATATTTCTCTTAATAATCTCCAAAGCCCAACCATGCATTTCCGGTCCGGCCGAGGCACTACCACAGCCGTTTGCTATAACTTTGACTTTATAGCCGCGGTCAAACAATTCGCGGGCGTTGGTTAAAACGCAATTTTCCGTATCAATGCCGACTAACGTAACTTTTTCAGTTTTGTTGTTTTTTAAAAATTCCGCCAAGCCGGGTTTTAAAAAAGCCGAATAGGTATTTTTAATAAAAACATTATCTTTTTTAACCCAGGGTTCCAGGTTTTTAACAATATCGGTATAGGGCGGTTTGGTACAGCCGGTATAATTGAATTGTCTGACAAAATTGCTGTCGGCCGTGTTGACGAATTTGGTAAAAACAATTTTGGAAAACTCTTCGTTTTCAATCAAGCGGACGATGTTTTTAGGCACGTCTTGCGTCCATTTGTTGATAAAGAAATTCTGGACGTCAATGATTAATAAGCAGGTTTTCATAGGGTTATTCTACCCCTTACCACTTTGCTTGTAAAGAAAAGCGGTAAGGGGTTAGCATCTTTTGAGCAAATAAAAAACCGCCTATTAAGGCGGACTTGTTAAGATAAAACTGGAGTATATTTACGACTGCGCTCGAAACCAATGGAAGCCCTGCCTACCGGCGGGGCTTCTAGAATAATCATCACCGTTGCCACCCCAAAGATGGTGTTGAGGATTACAAACTCACTGAACCCGGCTCGGTAGCTTCCGCGCTTACGGTGACGATCATCATCACGGGGGAAGCGCCAAGGCGATCGAGCGCGGGTTGATCTTTCACCGCATCAAAGACGCCGTCGCCGTTATCGAGGTGGAGCATAACGTAGAGTGTCTCTCCGTCTCGTGTCAGGCGTGAGAGCGGAATCGACGCTAGGTTGTTTGTTTCTCCCGCTGGCAGTGCGCCGCTTGCGCCCAAAATCCCGCCGGGGGCGCCGGCGGCATCCTCATGGACCACCGCGAAACCAGGCTTCTCCAGGTGCACGACCGCAACCGCTATGGTACGCGACGGAGCTTGCTCCGCGACGTAGATCGCGTTCGCGCTGATAACGAGACTGGCGGAGTCGCGAGGTGAGCCGGATTCCTCACGGCCACCACGGAAGAAGAGCGCGGTACCCACAATAACCGCGGCGATGACCACCAACATGACGAGCGCTTTCCTATTCATAGGTCCATTTGGTTAAGCAGACGCGAGCTTCATACAACATACAACCCCCGGCGCGCGGGGGTTGTGGTTTCGCTATTTAAACCAGAGCTCCTTACTCAGTCCAGAAAATAAAGGTGAAAAGTTTATCGCCCTTGCCCAGGTCGCGCTCGTAGAGCGCGGGGCGACCCTCGTTGTCCTTACGGAGTACCTTGCCTGCGTCATCATCATCCGCCTCGGCCGCTTCATCCGCCTCGGCCGCATTACCGTTGCCGTGCGGTTGAGAAACCGCCTGGCCAACCGTCGTCACGCTGTCGAGGTGAGAGTAAATCAGCTCAAGCTGATCATAATCGTGCGCGTTCGGGCGCTCGTTCGACGGCGATCCGCTCGGGTTGTTCGTGTAGTCCATGCACGTGCCAAGATTCGTATTGCTGAAGTTCACATCTTGATGGTCTAGTCCAAATGTATGCCCAACCTCTTGACACATGACGAATTGCTTCCAGGCCGGAGTATTATAAGTTGCGGTATTAAAGTAGGTGTCATTCAACTTTACCGTTCCTTGGGTTATGTGGCTGCCACTGACCCAGATTGAAGCCACGCCCAGCCAGCCATTACTGCCGTACTTTTTATTGCAAACCTCTACCCGCCCATTTACGGGTCCGCAGTTCCTTTTAGATGCGCCGGCAATGACCGTGGTGTCTAACACCGAAGACACGCTCCAGTCGCCCGATGCGGTATTAAGGTGGCTGTCCCAGGCTGCTGAAACGTTGTCACCCAGCTTCAGATTAAATGGGCTTAAGGTACGCGCCCAATGGTAACTGCCCCACGAATGACTGGCATAAGCGATTGTCGCGAATGCGACGACCGACAGCAAAACCGCCACCGCCGTAAATTTACCTAAACGATGAAATGAGATAATCATAAAAGTTATTGTGAGCTTATTTCAAAACCCGCTTCTTGAGATAAGCTCTATTATTAATATTAAAAAACTAGTAGGCTATTTTAGCTTAGCAAACTCCCCCTGGCCATGTCAACTCCCCATGGCTGTTGATAACTTTTATGTTCAATAGCGCCCTGAAGTTTTACGGAGCAAATACTTCAGGGTGGAGGCCAGAACGGGATTCGAACCCGTGAATAAGGGTTTTGCAGACCCTCGCCTTACCACTTGGCTATCTGGCCGCTGGAACTTACCTTAAAGTAACAGAAAACTTTATTTTTTTCAAGTTAATCAAAAGCAGATTACACTGATAAAGATCTGTGTAATCTGCTTACAATCCGTGTAATCAGTATTTAGAAAATCTCAATCTCGGTCCATTGCTTGCCAAACTGCTTGGCCATGGCGTATTCGGCCATCCAGACGTCAACGGTTCTACTGTAGCGGGCGTTCATCCGGTCATGAACGATAAACACTTTGTCGCCGAATAATTCCGGCATTCTGATCTTGGTGCCAAACGGCAAATACATTAAATTAGTGGCCACAATATCTTCCGCGCCTTCAAGAGATCGCTGGCAAACGTCCAGGCCCGAAGCGGTAAGGCAGGGGGTAGAGTCGGTTTGGGAGGGATGGCTGTTATAAGCCGTGACCCAAACCTTTAATTTATATCTGGGCTCCCTGATTTGACCGGTCACATCCAAAGGAAAGCCGCTGGGATCTTGTCCTAATGACCTTAAAACCTCGATTTTGCCGGTTTCCAAAGGCAACTGGACATTCAGCGAAGTGGCTTCAGCGGCCTGGACATGGGGCAGGTTAACGTTTAAGATCACGATCAGCAAGTACACAGGCACTAAACGATCCAGTAAAATAAGGGCTTTTTTGATGATTTTTCTGCTAATTTTAGCCATATTTTTATTCACCCCGAGTTTATCAAGGGGAATTTAAAAGATTCTCTATAGTTAGAGAATCTTATTTAGTAACTTGCTATATTAGCAGATTTTGATAATTTTGTCAAGGTTTTGGTTAAGTTTTCATTTTGGTTTCCATAAATACTTTTTTAGGTCAACAAAGTAATTTCCTTCAGTAAATTCAACATTTACTCCTTCTTTTTTCAATAAAAAGGCCTGCTGTTCTTTGGGATGATCCAGGCAGGCGGTGGAAATCATGCCTTTAGAATTAATCACTCTTTGCCAGGGGATTTTTTGTTCAGGTTTGGCGTCAACCAAATGCAAAGCCCAGCCCACCATTCTGGCGGCCCGGGGCGTACTAATCAGCCCGGCAATCTGGCCATAAGTGGCCACCCGGCCTTTGGGAATATGTTTGGTGATTTTATAAACCTGGGCGAAAAAGTTCATTATTTTAATTATAACAAAAAAACATCCTTTTAGGATAGTTCATTTGGATCTTGATTTTTATCTTTTAAAATGGTAGTATTTTTCAAGTAAATTAAACGGGGTATAGCGCAGTTGGCTAGCGCGTCTGGTTTGGGACCAGAAGGTCGTCGGTTCGAATCCGACTACCCCGACCAGCGGGTGTAGTATAACGGCTATTATGGCTCCCTTCCAAGGAGCAGACGGGAGTTCGACTCTCCCTACCCGCTCCAGTCATGAAAAAACAGCCCTGATCAGGACTGTTTTTTCTTTAGCTAGATTTTTTTAGGAAAAATCAGGGAAAGCGTAATGGCTGAGACCATGGCGAAGATGATGATGCTGAAAGAGATCAGCGAGGAAATATGCAGCCCGATAATGCCAGCAAGCATTTTTAAGCCGATAAAGAATAAGATAAAAGCCAGGCCTTTTTGCAAATGGTGAAAACGGTGCAAAATATTTTCAATCAGGAAGAAAAGCGCCCTTAAGCCCATGACGGCAAAAATATTGGAGGTGAAAACGATGAATAGATTTTGCGTGATGGCAAAGACCGCCGGTATGGAGTCCACGGCAAAAATAATGTCGGTTGCTTCCACCAGCAAGACGATTAAAAACAGGGAAGTAAAATAAAATTTGCCGTTTTCTTTAACAAAAAATTTGCCGCTATGATGATTGGCGGTAAAGGGCAAAAATTTGCGCGCCGCTTTGACTATTTTATTATTGTTAAAATCAATATGCTCTTCTTTTTTATCCTTTAGCAGTTTGATGCCGGTGTAAATCAGCAAGGCGCCAAAAACATATAAGACCCAGTAAAATTGGCTGATGATGTAGGCGCCGGCAGTAATAAAAATGCCTCTAAAAACAATCGCACCCATAATGCCCCAAAACAAAGCGCGGTGGTGATATTTTTCTTCCAGTTTAAAATAATTGAAGATCAGTAGAATGACAAATAGGTTGTCGACCGACAGCATTTTTTCGGTCACGTAGGCGCTCATAAATTCGGCCGCCAGTTCTTTGCTCATGAATAGCAAGATTAAAAAAGCGAATCCTAGGGCAATGGCGATCCAAAACAAAGATTGCCTTAAGGCCTCGCCTATTTCAATCTTATGGCTTTTGCGGTTAAAGTAGCCAAGATCTAGGGCCAAAAAACCGACAATGATAACGCTGAACAGGATAAAGAGTTTTGTTTGAATGTCCATGAAGTAATTATTATAAAATAAAAGCCGGCCGTTAAGCCGGTTGTAATTGATATTGGTTCATGGCCGTTAAGCGCTCATTAAGAGACCTGCCGCTTAACAACTCCCCAATATCCAAGGCAAATATATTTTATCAAGATTTAATCCTTATGTAAATATGGTGGGCGATAATGGATTCGAACCATTGACCTCGTCATTATCAGTGACGCGCTCTAACCAGCTGAGCTAATCGCCCGTGGTGCCGAGGGGCAGAATCGGACTGCCGACGCCATGCTCTTCAGGCATGCGCTCTACCACTGAGCTACCTCGGCTCGTCGTAGTCGCCTTTCAGCTTTCGCGTCCAAGCTAAGCTTGGCCGCTCCAGCTTCAATGCGCCTACTCCTCTTCACCTCGTTCGCTTACGCTCACTCGGTGATAAATTCGCCTTCGGCGAATTTTGACGCTCGGCCATTGGGCCTCGCGAATTCTTTCAAACTTTATTCTAACAAAAACGGCCGAGGTTGGCTATAACCCCAGCCGCCTTAACAGCTAGAAAGTGATAGGAGGGCAATTAATTCCCACCGTCCCAGCTTGCGCCAGACGGTTCGACCTTCTTTAAAATTAAAACCGAAGTTTTAATCAGAAGATGTATACTCCCTAGAAAGGAGGTGATCCATCCACAGCTTCCGCTACGGATGCCTTGTTACGACTTCGTCCCTATCATCAGTCTTACCTTATTCCGGAGAAACTCCAGCTTTCGGGTACTACCGACTCTCTTGACGTGACGGGCGGTGTGTACAAAGTCCGAGAACGTATTCACCGTGGCGTGGCTGATCCACGGTTACTAGCGATTCCAGCTTCATGAGGTCGAATTTCAGACCTCAATCCGAACTAGGACGAGTTTTGATGGGATTAGCTTCATCTTGCGATTTTGCGACCCTCTGTACTCGCCATTGTAGCACGTGTGTGGCCCAGGGCGTAAGAGCCATGCTGATTTGACGTCATCCCCGCCTTCCTCCCCGTTGTCCGAGGCAGTTCTCTGTGAATATTTAACACAGAGTAGGGGTTGCGCTCGTTAAAGGACTTAACCCAACATCTCACGACACGAGCTGACGACAACCATGCAGCACCTGTGTTTAGGCTCCCGTTGCCGGGCACTTCCAACTTTCGCCGGAATTCCTAACATGTCAAGCCCTGGTAAGGTTCCTCGCTTATTGTCGAATTAAACCACATGCTCCACCGCTTGTGCGGACTCCCGTCAATTCCTTTGAGTTTTAGTCTTGCGACCGTACTCCCCAGGTGGGGTACTTAAGGCGTTAGCTTAGATTGACAATACTGGAAGGGTCGATACTTCCAATACTCAGTACCCATCGTTTACAGCGTGGATTACTGGGGTATCTAATCCCATTCACTCCCCACGCTTTCGTCTTATGAGCGTCAGAACCGTTCTAGTCAGTTGCCTTCGCTATTGGTGTTCTAGCCGATATTAACGCATTTTACTACTACACCGGCTATTCCACTGACCTCTCCCGGTCTCTAGTTTGCCAGTTTTTTCGGCGGGCTAAAGGTTAGGCCTTTAGATTTAACCGAAAACTTAACAAACCGCCTGAAGACGCTTTACACCCAATAAATCCGGATAACGTTTGCCACCCTCGTATTACCGCTGCTGCTGGCACGAGGTTAGCAGTGGCTTATTCTTCTGGTACCGTCAAAATTTCGTCCCAGAAAAAAGCAGTTTACACCCCGAAGGGCGTCTTCCTGCACGCGGCGTCGCTCCGTCAGCCTTGCGGCCATTGCGGAATATTCTTGACTGCAGCCTCCCGTAGGAGTCTGGGCAGTGTCTCAGTCCCAGTGAGGCGGGTCATGCTCTCACACCCGCTACCCGTCGTTGCCTTGGTAGGCCATTACCCTACCAACTAGCTGATGGGCCATAGGCTTTTCCTTAACCGATAAATCTTTACATGGGAATGTCTTATGACCCCCCATGACCATCGGGAATTATCTTGCCTTTCGGCGAGTTATGCCCGAGTTAAGGGTAAATTACCAATGTGTTACGCACCCGTTTGCCGTGGGTCTAAACCCACTCGACTTGCATGCCTTAGACACGCCGCCAACGTTCATCCTGAGCCAGGATCAAACTCTCAATTAAGATACGGCAGTTTTGTATCCCGAGATGGCGAAGCCCCGTAATACGGGGCGAAGCCATTTTTCGGGATTTTATCTTTCAAGAGATCGAAAGATGTAAGATGGACGACCGTAATTAGTCCACCTTGATCGGCAATAGAGCAAGCTCCATTGCAGAACACCCGGCTTTAAACCCGGGTTTTGGAATTTTCGGGAATTAATTGTTCCCCCCTACGTTGCGACAAAGTCGCAACTCCGGGGGATAAATCCTATCACTTTTTCAGCTGTCAAAGTGCTTTTTTAATTTCAGTTCGTCAGGCAAATTAACGGGCCTGTCCGCCGAAGTCCCGAGCGAATCCCGAGCTTGTCGAGGGGGAGCCGAGGGGCGTAGGCGGAACAAAAAACAGCGGGTTTCAATGGCTGTTTGCCGGGGGATTATCTTTATCCGCCTATGGCGGGAAGTTATTCACAAGATTTCCGAGACCCGGCCTTTAGCAATTAAACTCCTCTGCTTTTTGAAAAAGCTTGAATTTTTAGGTTTTTTTGAAGCTTTTTTATTGGTTAAATTTATAATTTAGCCACTTTCGAAGAACGTGAAGCTATTGTAGGTCATTGGACCTAATTTGTCAAGGCCGGTGGCTTGTGGCGGCCGGTCGTTACTCAACCTGTCATTTGCCCTGGTAAATTTTGTAGGCCTCATCAACCGAAGCGTCATTGAAAGTGACGGCGGCAATGGCTTGGCAGAAGTTGATAGCTGCGGCCAGAGGTTTTTGATGGATGTTTCGGCCGGTAGCGCTGCCAATGGCGCCGCTGACGTTGATTTGCTGATGCAATCTTTCCAGGAATTTTTTAGGATCGGTGGAACTGCCGCCGGCGGTAATCACGCCGGTGCGGCCGGCCGCCTTTACTGCTTCTTTAAAAATTTCTTCCGATTTAGCGCCTTCTTTTTGCGGATAGTTCACTTTAACAAAATCCGAACCCAAGGCGCAGGCCAGGCCACAGGCGCCGGCAATTAAGTGGGCGTCTTTTTCGTCTTTAACCGCCTTGCCTCTGGGGTAAATCCAGATGACGGTTAGCAGACCGGCCTGATGCGCTTCAAAGACAATTTTTGCGGCTTCGGTAATCATCTGGTTTTCAAACTCACTGCCCAGATAAATAGTGTAGCCCACGGCCAAAACATTAGCGCCGTTGTTTTTAAGTTTTAACACCTGCTCTACGGTCAGCCACTGCGTGCTTAAGGGGTCGCTTTGATCGGCTTTGACCAAATGGGATTTGGAATTCAGTTTGATTAACAATGGGACTTTGGGGTAGCTAGGAGCGTATTTGGAAGCATAACCGCCCTGCACGGCCAAACAACTGACCGGGGACTGTTCGGCGATTTTCCAGAGGTGTTCAGGATTAGCGTCCTCCAAAGTGATTTCTTTGCCGCCGTCAAAAAAATCGTCGTTTAAATGCTCCACTTTTTGATCGCCGGCCAACAGCATTACCCGTCCGGTGTTATGAGTAAAGGTTAAATAGTTTTTAATGTATTCGGTTTTTTTGGTTTTAGGAACGTCAAGCGGTACAATAATGTCAGCGGCTGTTAATTTTTTTGGCATAGGTTTATTAAGGTTAATATTTTATTTATTCAAAATCTTTCTCAAACATTTTAGCGGCCATGGAAGATGTATGATTGACAGTGTATTCTTTTGTTTTTTCATCATAATCCAGCCAACCCTCTCTGACAAAAGCATCAAGAGACCTTTTAATATTTTCTTCCCCTAGTGTTGTTTTTTTGCTTCCCAGCTTTGTTTCTTGAAGGTTATATGCGTCAAAGACGTCTCGCAGGGTGAAAGGGTGGTGAGAAAAATCGTGCATGATTTCTCTGAATAAATTTAAATCAAGATCAGTTATGGTTTCCCTGCTGTAATCGGGGGTTTTTTTCGGATCAAAAATTTCCATAAAGTTATTCGGTTAAAATAAATAAATATTTACGTTATATTTTATGATGCGTTTCCAAAAATCTGATAGTGCCGGTGTTAACGCGCATGACCACGGAATGGGTGATAATATGGTTAGCCGTGACGCGCACGCCTTTAAGCAATGGTCCGTCAATCACGCCGGTGGCGGTAAAAGTCAAGTCGTCGCCTTTGGCCAGATCATCGGCCGTATATACTTTATTTAAATTTTTAAAGCCCATTTGCTTGAGCCGCTCCTGTTGCGCTTCATCCTTGGGCCAGAATTTTGCCATAAAATCTCCGCCCAGGCATTTAATGGCCGTGCTGGCTAAAACCGCTTCAGCGCTGGCGCCAATGCCCATTAATAGATCAATACCTGATTCCTTAAGCGATGGGGCAATGGCTCCGGCCACGTCGCCGTCCGAAATCAACCTGACCCTGGCGCCGCAGGCCCGGATTTCCTTAATCAACTCTTCGTGCCGCGGACGATCCAAAACCATTACTACTAATTCAGAAACTTCTTTATCTAATTTTTTAGCGACTTTGGTTAGATTGGTTTTAACTGAAGCGTCCAGATCAATGGCGCCTTTGGCTTTAGGGCCACAAGATATTTTATTCATGTACATGTCCGGCGCGTGGAATAAAGAACCGTGGCTGCCCGTGGCAATAACCGAAATGGCGTTGGGTACGCCGTTGGCCACGCTGTCCGTGCATTCCAAGGGATCAACCGCGATATCGAACTTCTCGCCTTTTTTGGTTCCCAGTTCTTCGCCGATGTACAGTTCCGGGGCATCGTCCTTTTCGCCTTCGCCGATCACGATGGTGCCATGGAAATCAATACTGTTAAAGCGTTCACGCATGGCGTCAACCGCGGCCTGATCGGCCGCTTTTTTGTCGCCCCGGCCCATCCATTTAGCCGCGGCCATGGCCGCGGCCTCGGTTACGCGCACAAATTCCAGAGCTAAGTTTCTATCCATAAGATCAAGTTGATTAAGATGATGTTATTATAGGTTTTCTTAGGGTTTATTTCAAGTGAGTAGGATTGTCATTTCGCAATGACAGAGTAGTGTTATTTCTTTTTTGCTTTGCGCCATTTATCTATCTCGGCGTGATTGCCTGATAACAAAACTTTGGGCACTTTCCAGCCCTTAAAGTCGGCGGGTTTGGTGTATTGAGGATGTTCCACCACGTCGGATTTGGCGCCGGAAAAAGTTTCATATTGCAAGGACTCCATTTTGCCTAATACTCCGGGGAGCAGGCGAGAGACGGCTTCAACAATAATGGCGGCCGGCAATTCGCCGCCCGATAAAACATAGGGGCCGATGCAAATTTTACCGTCAATCAGTTTGTCAATTCTGGCATCAACGCCTTCATAGCGGCCGCAGATTAAAATGATTTGATCAAGTTTGGAAAGGGCCGCAGCCATTTTTTGGTCAAACTGCTGGCCGGCCGGATCCATTAAAATGACGCGAGATTTCTTTTTTCGTTTAATGGCTTTAAGGGCTTTATAGAGCGGTTCAATCATAAAGACCATGCCTGGCCCGCCGCCATAAGGCGTATCATCAACTTTTAAATGTTTGCCGCTGGCATAATCACGCAGATTATGGGTTTTGATGGTTATTTTTTTAGCCGCCTGAGCACGCTTAAGAATCGATTCATTGAAATAGGAATCGAGTATAGCCGGGAAGATGGTTATAATGTCGTATCGCATAAGTTTATTATTGTCATTTAACCATAAAACAAAAACCCCCGCAACTTTTGGAACGGGGATTTTTATTTCAAAGTTTGAAATTACAACTTCAAATCGTCAACAACGGAGGTGTCAACATCTTCGGTGCGAGAATCGCGAGGAGAGTCATCTCTCCTCATCATTCTGGGGCCCCTGGTAGAACCTTCCGGTTCAAAGATTTTTAAATTAACGCGGGCGTTGTTTTTGGCGCCAACCACTCTTAACAAAGTGCGGATGGCTCTGGCGGTTTGACCCTGCCGGCCAATGATTTGACCCATATCGCTTGGGTCTACCTTGAGAGTCAACAGGACTCCCATTTCGTCGACCGTTCTGTCAACGCTGACTTTTCCTGGGTTGTCAACTAAATTTTTGACAACATACTCCAGAAATTCTTGGTCTTTCTCGGACATGTTTTTCAACTGTTAATGATTAATTCTTTAAGACCGGCTTTCTTCCAGTGACCTAATATTAAGAAAGAAAGGTCGGCTGATTTAAAGAACTTGTTGCAGTATATCCTGCTTTATTTAAAAGGTCAAGGGTCGTTTTACACCTCGATTTTAGGCGCTTCTTCTTTGGCCTCAGCCAAGGGCTGATCGGCCTCTGGCCGAGGTTCAGCCGGAGTTTCGGCCGGTTGTTCTGCTGAAGCTTCAACTGGAGCTTCAGCCCTAGCTTTGTCTTCCGCTTCCTTGGCTTTAGCCGTTTCTACTTTAGCATCAGCTTCGCCCTTGGCCTTTTTCATTCTTTCCTGTCTGGTTTTGGAAACCTTAACCGGATTTTTCTTTTTGCCTTCAATCAGCCCCTGTTTGATTAAAAGGTTATGGATGCTGACCGTGGCTTGAGCGCCAACCGAGAGCCAGTACTTAATCCGGTCTTCTTTTAAGTTGGCAACCTTGGTTCGGGGATTATAGTTGCCCAACAGTTCAATGTATTTGCCCCAGGGATCTTTTTGTCTTTCGGTCAAAATAACCCTAAAGTAGGGCTGTTTCTTTTTGCCGGTTCTGGAAAATCTAATTGATAACATAAGGTTAAGGATTGAGGATTAAGGATTAAGGTCCCAAGGACTCGTGAAGAGTCTTCGGACTCCTCGGAGATTAAGGATTAGAGTATTAAGCGGTGTTAGAAAGTATTATAATGGAAAATATAGAAATGTCAATAGCTTGACATAAACTCTATTATTTAGTAATTTACCTTATTGATCGCACCACAATTTAATTCTCTAGGAGGGAAAGCCATGTTCGTCAGAATCATTTCCTCAATCTTGACGTTGGTTTTAGGCATTGCCCTGACCAATGGTCTGCAGGCCCAGTCCAAGGACTCTTTGGAGTCAAAGTCAGAACTAGTTACTTGGCAAAAAAGCCCATTGGGCTTAGAGGATATGTCATCTCAAGAATGGAACCAAATCACGTACTCGGTACGGGACCCACACTACTTATTCTTGATTACCGTTGGGGTAATGATAGATTACTCCAGTAAGAGCCGGGTCGTGGTCAGGTACACTAATTTGTCTCTGATCAGAGAAGAGGACTTCTTGGACCAGGCGCCTTTCTTCTATATTGACTTTGAGAGAGTCGGTGATAAAGAAGGTAGAGATAAGTTCAACTGGTCACCTACTCATATGCCAGAGGAGGATTGGCAGCCGGAGACCTGGGCCGTTTTTCAAAATCAGCGGTGGTTCAATGGCTGTCCAGAGGAAATTAAAAGGCCCTTATTTAGGGCGATGCGAGCCATCTCCCAACTAATGGCAGAGAAAAAGCAGGAGGAGGACCATTAGTTCATTGAGATACCAGTTGTTAGATTGGCAGGCCGTTGCTAACAAGCGCGGCCTTTTTTTATTTATCCAGCTTAGCTGGGCTCGGCCACTTTTTCGGCTTCGGCTAAGTTGACAGACAGGAGTTTGGAAATGCCGCCGCTGCCCATGGTGACGCCGTATAAAATGGCGGCCTGCTGCATGGTGGCGCGGTTATGAGTGACGCAGATAAATTGGGTGTGGCTGGAAAGCTCCTCCACTATTTTGGCAAAACGGAGGGAGTTGGCTTCATCCAAAGCCGCGTCCACCTCGTCCAAAATCACGAACGGCGAAGGATTGTTGGCAATAATGGCGGAAATCAAAGCAATGGAAGTTAAGGCCTTTTCACCGCCTGACAGGGTGTTAATGGATTTTAAGCGTTTGCCCGGCGGCGTGGCTTGAATTTCAATGCCAAATTCTAGCTTGGGTTTTTCCCCCTCCGCTCCTCGAGCCTCGGAGGATAAATGATTATGGTTTATGGGTTGTCGGTCATTAATCTCGTTTACCTGATTTTCCTGATTGTTTTCCGGCTCTTGTTCTTCTTCGGCAATCACCTTTTTTTCCAACAGCAATTTGGCCTGCCCGCCGTTAAAGAGGATTTTAAAGTAATGCTCAAATTGGTCGTTGATTTTTTTAAAAGCCGCTTCAAACTGCTCGGTAATTTTATCGTCCAAATCATCAATGATTTTTAAGCACGATTCAATCGCTTTACCCAAGTCGGTTGACTGCTCTTCCAAAAAAGTATAACGGGTGGCCACTTCCTGATATTCCTGGTCCACGCCTTCGTCAATGCCGCCGATAATGGCCAGCTGGTTTTTTAAGCGGGAAATTTCCAAAGCCGTTTCGTTTAAATTGAGCGATTGAGGTTTGGTCTTGGCTGTAAAATTACCCGTCAGCTCCGCCGCGATTTCTTTTTCCAGATCTTCTTTTTTGGTTTCCAAACGCGCCAGTTCCACTTTTAGTTCGCCCAAGGCCAGATTTTGAGAATTTAATTTTATTTGCAAATCACGCGCCTCCTGCTGGAGTTTGATGAATTTTTGGCGTTCCAAGTTTTGCGCGGTCGAAAAGGACTGCAGTTTTTCTTTGAGCGCTTCGATTTGGCTGTTGGTTTGAGCCAATGATTTTTCCAATTCCGCCTCTTGATCGGACAAAGCCGACATGGTGGCCGTTTTATTTTGCCCTTGGTAGGCGGAAAGTTCAATGGCGATTTTTTTGCTTTCCGCTTGATTGCGGTTTTTGTTTTGCTCCAAGTTGCTTAATTTTTCTTTAACCAGCTCGGTTTTAATTTTTAATTCCTGAATAGCGTTGACCAGGGAATCTTTAAGAATAATAAAATCAGCCAGTTTTTTTTGCAATTCCGGCCAGTTTTCATCATGAACATTCTGGTCAGCTTGGGCCAAATCATCAGCCAGTTCTTTAAGTTTGGCTAAAAGTTCCTGGGCCCGGTTTTTGATTTTGCCAAGTTCGGAGAGGTCGCTGGTTTGTTCAATAAAAGCGATAAAATCAACTTGGCTTTGGTATAAGCGATTAAGCCGCTGTTTGATTTGGTCGTAAGGCAGTTGGCTGTTTTTAGCGTTTTTGTTTTGCCCGGCTAACAATTTGTTTTGCAAAGCGGAAAATTCTTTAAGCACTTCTTCTTGACCCTTCAATTTTTCGGCCAGCAATTTTTCCAACCGGCTTTTTTCCAGACGCGCCCGTTCGCTTTCCTGCTCTAGGCCAAGTTGTTCGCTTTTAAGTTCTTGGCTTTTGGCAGTCAGCCAGACCAAATCCACCTTGCCGGCTTTAACCAGATCCAAATCGATTTTGGCTTTAACTCCCAAAAGTTCCTGGGCAATCAGGTCGCGTTGGGAAGCCAGTTGATGGTACTGATCTTGCAGGACGCCAAACTCGCCGGCCTGGGTTTCTTTAAGCTGTTGTTGGTCCAGCTGTTTTTGCCCTTCACGCAAACGCTGTTCCAGGTCGGTTTTGTTTTTGTCGGCCTGATTAAAGCGTTCGTTAACTTGAGCCAGCTGTTGGTCAAGGTTAAACAATTGGTGGCTGTAGTATTCGGTTTGCAGTTCCATTAACCGTCCGCTGATTTCTTCTTTGCGTTCCAGTTTTTTAACCTGCCTGGTTAAGCTTCTCAAACGCGGTTCAATTTCTTCAAGCAATTGTTGGGCCTGAGCCAAATTTTGCCGGCTGTGCTCCAGTTTTAAGGCGGCTTGGTCTTTTTTTAGCTGATATTCCCTGACGCCCGTGGCTTCGTCAAAAAATTCTTTGCGTTCAGTGGGCGAAGCAGTCAAAATTGAATCAATCATGCCCTGGCCGATAATGGAATAGTTGCGTTGGCTAAAGCTGGACTTGGCTAACAGTAGCTGGATATCCAAGAGCCGGACTTTGTTTTTATTAAGCAGATATTCGGTTTCGCCGTCGCGGTAAATTCTTCTGGTAATCACGACTTCGCGGTAATCAATGGGCGCGCGGCCGTCTTCATTATTCAAATATAAGCTGACTTCGGCAAAACCCAAACGGGCTTTGCCTAAAGAGCCGGCAAAAATAACATCCTGCGATTTTTTACCGCGCAAGAGTTTTAAACTTTGTTCGCCCAACACCCAGCGCACCGCGTCGGCAATGTTGGATTTGCCCGAGCCGTTGGGGCCGACTATGGCAGTTAGTTCGCGGTTAAATTCCAAAACCGTCTTTTCGGCAAAGGACTTAAAACCCTGAATTTCTAATTTCTGTAGATACATGAAGCGGTTGTAATAATGGAAATATTATATCATTTTAATGCGGGACTGACAAAGGTTTTGCATTAATCAAAAAACGGCTGGGTTAGAGCCGTTTAAGATAAGCATTCCAAGCCGTTTGCCGATATTTTTGGGCTTCGGAGGCGGGATTAGGCGCGGCATAAATACCGCGGCCGACAATGATGATATCGGAACCGCCGGTAATGACTTTTTCCGGCGTGGCATATTGCTGTTTTAAATTATCACCGCCTTCGGCAAATTGCACGCCCGGAGTCATAGTGATAAATTTTTCATCGTCAATCAGTTTTTTCATGCCAATAAAGCCGATCACAAAATCATCATATTTTTTTGCCCAGTCAACGGCTGTTTTAGTGTAGTCGCCTGTGGCCAAATTGCCTTGAGAGCTCATTTCCGCGAGCAGTAACAGACCGCGGCCTTGAGGCAGGCCGATTTCACGCAGGCCTTCAATAATACCCGGGCCAGGCACAATATGACAGTTAATAATATCGGCCCAGTCAACGATTTTGTAAATGCCTGCCTCATATTGCATTTTAACGGTATTACCAATATCTGCAAACTTGCGGTCTTCAAAAATCAGAAAATTATATTTCTCTTTCAACTTGTTCAACTGTTTTGCAAAGTCAGTTGGCAAGTCGGAAATGATATCAATATGGCTTTTGAGCAAACAAATTTCCGAACCCGCGGAGTTAATCAAATTTATTAGTTGATTCCAATCGGTCAGGTCGGCGGCCAAGCACAAATTGGTTTGCTTGCTTTCCATTAATTCAAACAAGGCGTGGGCGGCTGGATTAGCGGTTAGTTTTGAGCGTTGAGAATAGATCATGGATTTTAACAGGTCTTGCTTTCTAGCAAGACCTTTAGTTTAAAAGTTTTCCAATTTGTTTTTTTAACTCCGGCAAATCGTCTATAATCGCTTGCCAGACAACCTTTTCGTCTACCCCAAAATACTCATGAATCATTTTATTTCTCATCCCATTAATTTGATGCCAAGGTATTTCAGGGTGATCAGTTCTTGTTTCTGGAGGCAGATTTTTGATCGCCTCGCCAATAACAATAAAATTTTTCATGACAGCGTCAATGGTTTTTATATCTCCTGAAAACGAACCAAGATCCATGCCCTTAACAAAAGTTTCTATTTTGCCAATTGCTTCAATAATGTCATTTAAGTAAAGTTTAGCTTCCCTTTTAGACATAAATAACTTCTTTTAGAATATCTTCTTTAATTACTGCTTTTAAGCCGTGTTTAGTTACTAAATCAACTTTTTTCCCCAAGAGCTTGCTTAGTTTATCCTCTAAATCAACAAACTTAAAAAGACCGATAGGACCGTTAAAATCCACTAAAATATCCACGTCGCTTGATTGGGTATCATCGCCTCTGGCCACTGAACCAAAAACGCCCAATTCCTTGATGGGATATTGGTTTCTTAAAGAGGGTAGCTCTTGGCTAAGCTTTTTAATTATTTCTTCTTTGTTCATATTAGCACTATAACAAAATAAGGTTAAAAAATCAATTTTTATTAAAAATATAGAGAAGCATTTTTTAATAAATAAAATTGAATCTCATTTTCTAAAATCAGTTTCCTCCAAACCACTCATAAAAATTATAGACCTAAATGTGCCGTAAGGAATTTCCTTTTTACTCATTTTAACAATTACCGTCTTATTTGGCCAGCCGATTTTTTTGTATTTGGCTCAGTTACGCCCTTTTGCGAAATAAAAAAGAAGCCCTGTTCTTTAAGGACCCTTAAAATAGTTTTCAACTTAATCGGCCTAGGCATATTCAAAAGACAGCGAGGCAAAATCAATTTTTTCCACTATGTTTATTTTGGAAATAGGTTTATCTTCAAAATAAAGCTCCAAAGCTTCCTTTAAGGCGCTTAAAGCTTCTTTTTTGGTCGCGCCAAAACTGGCCACGCCGGTATTAATGTTCCAAGACACATACTCCTTGCCTTCTTTCCAAATGATATTTTTTAATTCAATTTTTGCCATATTTATAAATTAAGTTTAGTTTTTAAGGGTTGAAAAGTCAATCTTGACAAAATTCAGTAGACATGGCATATTCGTTTATTATTACGTTAATAAATAGTTTAATTTTAAGCGCTTAAAAGTTGAGGCCTTGACTTAATATTCCATCTCTGCTATTCTTTAAATAAGAACATTGTAAAATAAGCTTAAACCTGCGAAAGAGAATAGTAAAAAGCAACCTGCTAAAAGCGAGTCGGGGGCAGTGGAAGCCCGATAAGCAAGCGCTTTTGAACGCGCTCTGGAGGTTTATGGACCGAAGAAAATTTATTTAAATAAGTAGGAACCAACGGTTGGCTACCGGAGCAAAAATAGCTTAATGAGGGCCTTAAATTAAATATTTAAGGAATCAGGGTGGTACCACGGGGCAAATAAGAATCCTCGTCCCTGCATAGGATAATAACATATTCTATTCAGGGATGGGGATTTTTTAATTAATAAAATGAAACAAATAATACTAACAATCAACCGGCGTAGAAATTCAACCATTGGTTTAAGGTTGTTTAGTGTTATTTATAAAGAGTAAAATAACTAAATTATTTTTCAAACAACCTTAAACCAAGGTCGTTTTTTAATAAGCTCAAATTATTGGACAATTTTAATCCGCCTGCCTCGCTTTGCGAAGCATAGCGGGCGAGAGCATAGCGGGCAGGTAAATTTTCTAGTAATTTGGTCTGATTACATGTCAGCTGAACTTGCAATCCGAACAAGCAAAATCGGATAATGCACATTTCATATGAAAGGATAATGACGATGTCAACGACATTGATCACTCCTGGCTACGACAAGCCCAAGAGTATTGCCGAGCAGATCGCCATTTTGCGTCGGGACTTTTCTATACTCTGTTCCGCCGATGAGCAGATCGCTACTGGAACACTTCCGCTTAACGCCGAAGGGTGGTTTGCCATCCCAAGGTGGGAGGCGCTCGCGCGGACATACGGCGAGGCGTTGGAAAAGGTGCTTGTGAAGAACGGTTCCAAGGAGACCGGGTGGTTCAGATTAGATAACTACCTTGACGGTGGGCTTGGTCCGCAGTACCTGCGCCAGCACGCTCGGACGGTGGTAATGTTCCAAGAGCTTGGCAACGAGCAGAAGGATCACGATATTCTCATTATTTCGGCTCAATTTGGTAGCCATCATCGTGGCCGCTCTGTCCTCGAGGCCCGCGAGGTTATGGGCGCCAGCGAGTTCGGTCTTGGGGCGTTCGCGGTCGGGATCATGCTTCTGACACATCCGCGACGGTTCCCGCAGCGGTTCCCGCTACAGCTCGGTAACAACGAAAAGCTCTGTATTAATTGCCCTGGAGATGAATACAGAGGCAAAGCCGATGGCCAGTTCGTTGGCGTGCCTTGCTTCGGCATCACAAGTCGCGTCAACGATGATCTGACTTGGCTTCGCTGGCGCGAGATTGACCGCGTCGATGGCTACTTTGGTTCTGCCTCGGGCTTCCTCTCGCAGTAAACTCGGGCTTCGTCATTTGAATTTTGGGTTCTTTTGACCTCTTGTCATTTGAATTTCAGATTCAAAAAATTAAAGGGTCGTTCATGCAACATGAACGACCCTTCTTCTTTTTCCAATTTTTTTTAAATTAAATTCCGAATTCCTTTAAATACTTTTCCATCTCCTGGGCCTTGGCTTTAGTTAAATACACCTGGCCGTTAATTTCTTTGTCGGTCAAATAATCAATAATTTCCCTCACGCTAACAATCGCTTTAACGGGGAAGTTAAGTTTGGCTTCAATATTTTTAAACGCATCCACGCCCTCGGCGGTTTTTTCCATCCGGTTAACGGCCACGACCAAGCCGGTATATTTAACCTTGGCAACATTATTTATTATCTCCACGGTTTCAAATTTGGTGGCGCCGTCTGTGACCACATCGTCAATTAAAATTATTCTTTCGCCATCCTTAAGCTGATGGCCCAAAATCAGTTTTTTGTCGCCATGGTCTTTAACTTCTTTGCGATTGAAAGCGTAATATTTGTCCAGCTTAAAATCATTAGCCAAAGCAATGGCCGTAGTCACGCACAAAGGAATGCCTTTGTAAGCCGGCCCAAAAATCACCTCAAAATTGTTGCCGAATTCCTGTTTAATCAGCGAGGCGTAAAAGTAACCCAGTTGTTTAATGGAATCGCCTGATTCAAAAACACCGGTATTAATAAAGTAAGGACTTTTCCGGCCGCTCTTTAAGGTAAAGTCGCCAAACTGCAGGGCTTGGTTAGCAATGAGGAATTCAACGAATTCTTGTTGGAATTTTTGCATATTTATACATGTCATGCTGGAGCGTAGCGATAGCATCTCCGAATTTTAGATTCTATCGCCGCGTCCCGCTTTGGCGGGACTTGCTCCAGAATGACAGTGTTATTTTAATTGCTTGTCAATTTTGTAACCCTTTAAATTAAGATTGCCGGGGCCGCCTAAGGAAATAACTTCCTTAATCGCTTTAACCGGATCGGGCACAATCAGCTTATCCAGATTTTCCTTGACTTGCTGATAAGCATCTCTGAACGGCACGCCTTGCATCACCAGTTTGTTGGCTTCATTATTGGCAAACAGTTCCGGAGTCAAGGACTTCATCAAGACCAGTTTATTGGGCGTAATACCGGTCATTACCAAGGCCGCGATTTCCAAACTTCTTCTGGTAATGCCCAAACCCTTGATCAACGGTTCTTTGGTCAATTGCGTATCGCGGTTGTAGCCCGAGATCAGGTTTTTGGTAATGTCTTTGACCTGGGTCTGCAAAGCCACAATCACGTTGACGTTAGAGCGGATAATTTCAAACACGTCGGGATTCCGTTTCTGCGGCATAATGGAACTGCCGGTGGTAAAGCTCCAAGGCAGATTAAAATAATTGAATTCCGGCGTGGTAAACCAGATCATTTCATTGGCTAAGCGCCCCAGGGTCATCATAATCTGGGTGCAGACGGCTAAAATGTAGGATTCGGTTTTACCGCGGGAATTAACGGCGTAAATGGAATTAATTTGCGTGCGTTTGAATTTTAACAGTTTGGTGGTCAAGCGCCGATCCAGATTCAAATTAACGCCAAACCCGGCGGCCGCGCCTAAGGGGTTTTGATCGTTTAAATCGTAAGCCGATTGCAGGAGCTGAAAATCGTTGGTCAGTTCTTCAAAATAGGAAGCGGCCCAATGGCCGACCGATGAAGGCATAGCCCGGCGGGTATGGGTATAGCCGGGCATGGGAATAAACTGGTATTTTTTGGCAAAGTTTAAAAAGACCTTTTCCAGTTTGATCATTTCTTGGGCCACCTGTTTGAGTTTTTTGCGGGCGTATAGGCGGGTAGCGACCAAAACCTGGTCATTTCGGCTCCGGCCGGTATGAATTTTTTTCCCGAGCGAACCCAGTTTTTTTATCAAATAATTTTCAATGGCCGTATGGCAATCTTCATCTTCCAGTTTGATAATGAATTTGCCTGCGGCATGGAGTTTTAATATTTCTTTCAGTCCGGCCCTTAATTTAACCAGCTCTGCCTTGGTCAGAATTTTAAGCTTAAACAGCGCCTGGGCATGTGCCAATGAGGCCTCAATATCAAAGGGCAACAGGCGCATATCTAAAATATAGTCGTTGCCCACGGTATATTGTTCCACCAGGGGATGAAGGGTTGAATCAGATTTTGAATGCCAGATTTTGGGCATAGATGAGGGATTAATGATATTTTGTCATTCCGACCGAGCGTAGCGAGCGGAGGAATCCCTTATTGGTATTTTACCGGATAAGGGATTCCTCGACTCCTAGCCTGCCCCGAGCGACCCGCCCCGTAGAAACGAAGTTTCGTTTACGGGGCGGGGAGCCGAGGGGCTCGGAATGACAAGTGTATTAATTTTCTAAAATTTTTCTGCCATTAACAGTGGCTATCTCCACCAATTTATCAAAATCATAAAACCGGCAGGCCTCCTGCAATATTCTTAATTCCGTCCACATGTCCGCGTCCACAAATGGCTGGTAGAAATCATAAATATTATCCACGCCCAAGCCGACTGTTACGCCCGCCTCCAGCATTTCCGGCACCTTGGCCATGGAATTATGAACGGGGGAGTTGAATTGGTCAAGCTGGCGCATGCTTAAAGCGGCTGACGGGCAAACCACCACCGACATGCCTATGGCCGCCATGGCTTGGTAAATTCTTTCTCGATATGATTTTTCCTGCGCCGCCACCGAAACGGCGTGAATGGCCGTAACTTTCCCTTCGTAGCCGTGTTTTTTGGTAAACTCAATCAGCATTTCCGTATCACGCTCATTAGGATTATTTTCCTGATCAATGTGAACATGGATTTTTTTCTTAAGATTTTTAGCTATGGCAAACAAGTTGTCCAGATTGGTTTTGTCATTGGGCCTATCCTTGGAGGGCAAGCCGCCGGCCAGGTCGGCCTTGGCCGTTATTTCTTCATAAAGTTTTCTGGCTTTAGGATCAACCAAACCGCCCAAGGGCTGGGTAATGGTCAGTAAAGTTATTTTATCCCGGTATTCTTCTTTGACTTTATTGGCCGCGTCAATGGCTTTGTGGCCAACCGCCGCGTAAGCGTCAATAAAACTGCAAGTGAGCTTGCAGTTTTGGGCAATTAATAAATCTAGGGCTGTCCGGATTCTTTGTTCAATTTGTTCTTGGGTTGAACTCCTTTTAAGGTCATCCGACATCAGCCATTTTTTTTCCATCTCCACCAGGCTTTGGTCCAAACCGTCTTTGGTAATATAAAAGGCCTTGTCAAAGTGAGCGTGGCAGTTAACCCAGCCGCCATGCGACTGAATGGAGGCAAGCATTTGCTCTTTTAGATTCCAAACTTGGTTCATAAAAATTTACTTTATTTATCAAACATTGAGAATAGTATAACCCTTTTTAAAACAGGGGTCAATAAGTTATTTGACATTTTTCACGATTATGTTATAGTGTCAATAAGCTCATTTAATTGACAATAAATACCTTAAGAAATAGTAGGTATTATTTCAGCTTACAGAGAACCGGGGACGGTGGAAGCCCGGCAGTTGAATAATATTGAACGCGTCTTAAATTATACAGGTAGCAGCCGAAAAAATCTCTTAAAACAGAAAGTAGGCGTCGCCGGTTGGCGTCCGTAATCTTGCGCCGCGGTTTGTTTGTCCTGAAAGGCAAAGAACCGACAAAGGTTATTGTCGCGAGACAATAGCGAACAAGGATGGTACCACGGGAGAACTCCCGTTCCTTCATTAGTAATTTATTTATTAGTGAAAGAACGGGAGTTTTTTTGTTAAGAGTATGAAAAACACAATCTGGCAATTAAGGCGTAGCAGACGGAAATATCAGAAGTTCCGGTGATTTATAATACTTTAAGTAAACCCAGGGCTTCTGATTTTAAAACAGAGCCCTTTTAATTTAACTTAATAAAAATATCTATGGAAACTATCAGCAGTTATAAAAAAGTCGCTTCTCACGAAGCTATTAAGGGCAGTTTTGACAAGTGCCTGCTTTTGTATTCAGGCGGTTTGGATACCTCAGCCCTGCTTAAGTGGATCCAGGAGCAATATCAGTGCGAGGTCGTGGCTTTGGTGGTGGATATCGGCCAGACGGTGGATGATTTTGAGAAGATTAAATATAAAGCTTTAACCCTTGGCGCCAAAGAGGTGATTGTGTATGACGCCAAAGACGAGTTCGCCGATAATATTATCGCTCCAGCCATCAAAGCCAATGCCGATTATCAGGGCGGTTACCATCTAGGTTGCCCCTTGGGCAGGGTAATGATTTCCCAGGTGGCGGTAAAAATAGCCAGAAAATATAATTGTTCGGTTATTGCCCACGGCTGCACCGGCAAAGGTAATGATCAGGTAAGATTTGAAGGGTACCTTACCACTTTAAATCCGCAATTAAAAACCATTGCTCCGGTCAGGGAATGGTCAATGGGTCGGGATGAAGAAATCGCTTACGCGCTTAAGCATGGGATTCCAGTCAGCCAAAATCATAAGCTGCCTTATTCTTATGATGAAAACATGTGGTCCAATACGGCCGAGGGCGGAGAAATTGAAAATCCCGAATTGATCCCGCCCTTGGAAAAAATTCTTAAGTGGTGCCAGTTGCCCCAGCAGGCGCCAAACGAGGAAGAGATTGTTGAGCTTGAGTTTAAGGAGGGCTTGCCGGTGGCTTTAAACGGGCAAGGAAAAAAATTAAGTCAACTCATTAAGGAGTTGAATATTATCGGCGGCCGGCACGGCGTGGGCTTTGTTCATTTGATTGAAGACCGAATCGTGGGTTTAAAAGTGCGAGGGGTTTATGAAAATCCGGCCGCCGCCGTTATTATTGCCGCTCATAAAAAACTGGAACAGCTGGTTTCTACCAGGGAAGAAAACGAATTCAAAGAGTTGGTTGACCACAAGTTTGCTTATCTGGCGTATGGCGCCAAATGGTTTGAGCCGGTCATGTTTCATCTTAGGGCCTATATCAACGATCAAAATAAAAAAGTGACCGGTAAAGTCAAAGTTAAATTATACAAGGGCAACATTACGGTAGTGGCTTTGGCTTCGCCTTATTCCTTGTTTAACCATAACCTGGCCACCTTTAATAAAAACGGATCTTTTAACCAGAACGCGTCGGCCGGTTTTATTGAGATCTATAACTTAGCTCAAAAAACCGCCTATAATTTGGCGCCGGCCGCCGGACTGTTTGAGAAATTAAAGAATTTTTTCTATTCCGATGATATGAAAATTCTTTAATTCAGACAGATTTAAAAAATGTAGGGACGGGGTAATCCGCCTCTACATTTTTTAGTTTATTTTTTTATTACCAACCCTTGGCTTCAATGGCGTTTTGGGCGGCCTTGACCTGGGCCTCCTGTTTACTTGTGCCTTGGCCGGTCGCCACCATTTCATGATTTAAATAAACGCCGACTTTAAAAAATTTATTATGATCAGGCCCGGATTCTTCCAAGACCTTGTAGACCGGCGTAACGTTGAACACTTCCTGGGATTTTTCCTGGAATTTGCTTTTGGGATCCAGATACAATTGTTGTTCCAGAATGTTGGTCAAGCGGCTCAAAATGTTTTTATTGATAAAGTCGCGGGCCTTGGCCAGCCCCTGATCCAGATAAATCGCGCCGATAATGGCTTCAATGGCGTTAGCTAAAATATAATTGCGGGCCTTGGGATTGGCGTCCTGCGTTTCGCCCTTGGACATGTATAAAAAATCCTCAATTTTTAAACTATGGGCGATTTCAGCGAGCATCCGCGCGTTAACCAAAGAAGCGCGCCAGTTGGTCAGCTCGCCTTCGGGATTGGGATAATTTTTGTAGAGATAATCGGTGGTGACCAGTTCCAAAACCGCGTCGCCCAAGAATTCCAAACGTTCGTTATGATCAAGTTCAAAGTTCTTGTGCTCATTCAAATAGGAGCGGTGGACCGTGGCCATTTTTAAGAGATCCTTGTTTTTAAAAACCACGGCCAGGTTTTTTTCCAGTTTTTTAAGATCCTTCATGATGATGTGGAAATCGGAACGTTGGAATAGGGGAACATGCTTATGCTCGCGTATTCCAATGCTCTAATATTCTTATTAATTAATTTTCCGGATTAAGGCCTAATTTTTTTAAGGCCGCTTTAAAAATTTCTTTGGCGTTTTCGTAGCTAATGGTGTTTAAGGCCTCGGTTAAATCAAACCAGCGGGCGTTTTTAACTTCCGGTTCTTTAGTGACCGTGAATTCCCGGTCGGTTGTTTCAATCAAATAGTAATGAACGGTTTTGGGCACTGGCCGCTTATTGGGTTCATTGACTTTAATATCAATACTGCCCAAATAGCCGTGGCTGGTGGCGTGGCCGAGCCCGATTTCTTCCTGAATTTCGCGGATGGCGGCCTTTTCCTGGTCTTCCTCGGTTTCAATTTTGCCTTTGGCAAATGTCCATTTGCCGTAAGCGTCCAAGACCAGCGCGAATTTGTAATTAGCGCCTTCTTTTCTAAAGACCACGCCGCCGGCGGAAAACTGGCGGGGCGGTTCAGTTTCAAAGTCGCTTTTTTCGCCCTGCTCCTGCATGTCCTTGAACACGCTGCCCAAAACCCCGTTGACGAATTTGCCGGAAGATTCGCCGCCGTATTTTTTAGCCAGTTCAATGGCTTCGTTAATGGCCACTTTGGGCGGAATATCACGCGCGAATTTAAGCTCGTAAATGCCGATCCGTAAAACATTGCGGTCCACAATGGTAATTTGCTCCAACGGCCATTCGGGAGCGTATTTGCGGATCAAGCCGTCAAGCTCTTTAACTTTGGCCACAATGCTGGTTAATAATTCATCGGAAAAATTTTGATCGTCAAAATCCGGAGCAAATTCCTGTTTATTGTGCTCCAGCAGAACTTTGATGTTTTCCTCCTGTCCGTTAAAGTCCCATTGAAACAGGGCCTGCAGGACCAAGGTTCTGGCCAGATGGCGGTTGGACATATTATTTCTTTTTGGCGGTTTTCAGCTTTGGCTTGACGATTTCCCGGCCCTTGTAATATCCGCAATGACTGCAGGCATGATGGGTCATAATGGGATGCTGGCACTTGGGGCAAAGATTGGCCTTGGTCGTTTTTAAGGCAAAATGCGAAGCGCGTCTTTTTTTGGACGACTTAGTGCGTTTTTGTGAGGGTAGACCCATAGTTTTATTTGATTATTTGAATAATATCAGCCAAAGGCTGATCTCCTGCCAGAGGACAAGCGCCTTTGGCGGAGATTAATTGCTTGTCCCGAACCATAGCGAAGCTATTGGTTCGGGGAATAATTGGTAACAGTATATTAAAATCCCGGTCTTTTGTCAACTGGCTAGAGGTATTCTAATTTAGTTAAAATTTGGCTAATGTTAGCTCTGAAAGAGCTGAAGTGGCGCTCCGGGCGCCTACTTCATCTTGACAAGATTTTTATTTGTGCTATACTTTGCTGTTACCTTAGTGACTATTTTGAGAAGTTGAAGGGTGACGAGCCGGTCAAAGGCCGGTAAACGCTGTTTTAAATTCTGCGTCCACGACAAGCATGGGGATTATTGCCGGCTTTATCTCCGGCTTTGAGTTCGCTCGAACGCTAGACGCGAGCTGGCAATAATTTTCTTGGGCGCAGTATTTAGGACAGCGTTTTTGTTTTATATTAAGTTCGCTCGCGCAAGTAAAATTTTTTTTGTCCTCGGCTCCCTCCCTCGTCTCGCCAGGGTCTCGCCTGAAGCTCGCCCAGGCTCGCTCGGGGGGACTTAGCCATCGGACCGAAAAAAATTTTTCTTGCCCTTGCTCACTTTAAAATTTATTGCACCACCGGAGGAGTGGAAGTTGGCGAGGTTATTTCCGGCGTCGGCAGTTTACCCACCAGACACTTGGCTTGCCAGGGAATATAGTGGCTGGAAAAACGTTCTTCTTTAACGTCACCATTGGGATAGGTGACTTTGTAATCAAAATAGGCATCGGCGCCCGCGTGGGCGGATTCGGTGCATTTTTTTTCTCCCGGCTTTAAATCGGCGGTTTCAATAATGATGGTCGGGCCGGCTGGTTTGATATTGTATATCACGGAGTCGCTTTGTTCGGCCACTCGGCCGTCTTTGGCGCCCCAAAAATCAAAATAAATATCATCGCCGGCAAGGCGGCTTTGGATTAGGATATGATTGCCGGTGTCATTAAGAAATTTAAAATCGGGCCGGGGGCTGTAAATGGTGGCGTCTTTGCCGGCCGGCTCGTAATAAACCACGCGATAGGAATGATTGCGCCTTTCCATAATGGGCAGACCCGCGGCTAAAGCCGCCCTAAAAACCGTAGTGCCGATTTGGCATAAGCCGCCGCCGAATTCCGGAATGGTTTTATCGCCTTTAATGACCAGTTCCGGCAAATAGCCGTGCTCGCTGTCAATTTCGCCCAAGGCCGTAATCAAGGAAAAGGTTTCGCCGGGCTTGATTAACAGGCCGTTTAAGGCGGCCGCGCCCGTGGCAATGTTATGGCGCCGGTTTTTAGGGCTACCCTTAAAATTAGAATGGCCCGTGCCGATAATTTGGGCGATGCCCAAGTCATTCTGGCTGTCGGTGGAAACAGTTGATTTGGTTTCTTTAACCGTCAGTTCAATCTTAGAGGAATTTTCTTGTAAAAAATCATGTTCAATTTTCTCAAAGCTTTGCCTTAATTCCAATTCCCGACCGTCCTGACTGCCCTGAAATTCCGCCACCCGGCCGTTGGTTATGGCAAACTTGGCTTCTTGGACCGGTTGATAAATTTCAGGGGCGATTTTTTTACTTAAAAAAGCCAGGGTGCTGGACGCGTCCAAAGCCAGGTTTAGTCCGTCTTCAACCTTAGTAAAAGTCAGCCAGTTTTTGTATTCAGTTTTTGGTACGAGCCAGCTTTCGTCTCGGTAAAACAAAGTTAAGGAACTGCTGGCCAGCTTGTCCTTAAGTTGGTTTAAGTTGTCTTCAGTAATGTTAGTTTTCTTAAGATCGGGCTCCTCAACTTTAAGTTCCAAGCTGATCAACTGGCTGGAAAGTTTGCCGATGTTGGTTAGCGATTGTCCCAGAATATTTTGATAATCAAAATTAGTGCCGCCGGCTTCGGGCAAAATGGTGATCTTTAAAGCGTCATCAATCAGCGGCCGAGCATTGGCTTTGGGACTGGTAAAAGCAAAAAAATTGTTTTTTAAAACCGTTAAAAAATTATCCTGATCCAGCTGGTAAACCGGAGCAAGATTTTTGCCAAAGATTAAGGCCCGCAGTTGGTTGGCGAGGTTGCTTAAGTAATTAGGACCATGCCCAATCAAATAGGCGTTGGCAATGGTTTGTTCGGCGTCAAAGCCGATTAACTGATAAGAAGCGTCGGGATTAATGGCCGAGAGCGTGGGGTAAATAACTATCTCCTGGTCGTTAAATTTGTATTTCAAGCCCTGCCGGTTAAAGTCATCAATCTGGTTTTGCATCATAACCACGGCTTCGGTTTGGCTTAGATTTTTTAAACTCTCGCCGTTAACGGTTACGCCCGGAAAAAACTTTTGACCGTAGGCCTGGGCATAAGCCCAGCTGCCCAGCAAAACTAAAGTTAAGCCAATCAAAAAAATGGTTACGGTCATCAGTAACCATTTCATAGTTTTGGGCAAAGGGAATTTAAAGTTGGCGAGCGCTTCGTTCGGGTTCAACATTTAAAATATCGTTTAACATTTTTTTGGCCTGCAGTTCTTTTTCCGAGAACTGTCCGTTTGACTCGGTTGATAAAGTCAGATTAACTTTGGAGCCAACGGCCAGTTCGGCGGGCAGGTTTTTAACCGGCCAGAACAGTTCCTCGCCACTATCCGTTTTAATGACCACCATTCTTTCGGCAAAGCGTTCCACAATTCCGCTGATCGTTTCTGACATAATTTATACGTAATACGTTTACAAAATATAAAATTGCGGCTAATCGCCTTGTTCTTTGACTTTAATGCTAAAGGCCTGGGATTTTTTGGCTTTAGGCAAGGTTACGGTCAAAACGCCGTTTTTTAAGGAAGCGTCCACTTTGTCGGGCATAATTTCCACGGGCAGAATAATGGACCGGCTAAAACCGCCCCAATAGCATTCCTGATAAAAATAATCGTCTTCGGAAATGGTTTCGTCAATTTCCCGTTTGCCGCGGATGGTGACCATGTCGTTATTGATGGAAATATCAATGTCTTCGGGCTTAACCCCGGCAATGGTGGATTTAATGACAATGGCGTCTTTGGTTTGAAACACGTCCACCGAAAGCTGGCCTTCTTCATAATCTTCGTCCAGCCATTTTTCTTCCTGAACTGCCTGTTTTTTGGAGGTTTCTTTGGTTTTAACCGGCTGTTCTTGGGATGAATCATTGCTTAAAAAGAAGTCATCGGTCGCTTCTTCGTTTTGATTTTTCTCTTTCTTGCCGAAAATTTTAAACATAGGTAGAGCGTTTTTAGTTTTTTCGGCCAGAGGCCGACCAGCCTTTGGCTGGGAGTTTTTAGTCCTTATATTATACAATTTTTTTATGCACATAGCAAATGAAACGATTACACGGATTTAAAACGCCTGCCTGCCGGCAGGCAGGGATTTCACGGATAGCGCTCAACCTTAATGGTAAAAAAAGACCGCCCGGACGACACTGGTCACAGATGCGTGTGCATTGTGATAGTGTCGCCCAAGGCGGGAGTGTGTTGCTTCAGACGCTGATGGTCTGTTTGGCTGGCACAGTGATTAAAACCGCGCCGTTTGTACTATTAGAGTAAATGGATAACTGTTGTTGTTCCACTTCTCTAATCATATCGCCAATCTGGCGCGCCAGACGGGAAAATTCCCTAACCTGTCTTTGCATGGTTTTCAAAGTTTCCAGGTCAGCCAGGCCTTCAACGCTGAATTGATGGCCGGTATGCCCTTCCACGAAAGCGCAGACAAGGTCTGTCCTGATGTTGCCGGTTCTTTGAGCCGGCAGAAGATGGAGCAAGGCGCTCATCATCTTCAGATCAAGAAGTTGGCCCAGCAGGCGCTTCTTTTTAAGGATGAAGAGCATCTGCTCCTGCAACAGTTCTAACGGGTAGACCTGTTGCAGACGCTGGCAGAGATCCATAACGATCCGGAAGTATTCCTCGATTTTTATCGGATCGTCACCCAGCCGGTTGCCGATGATGGCGTCAATCCGAAGCCGATCGTGGGGTTCAATTTGCCGATTGGCGAGAAAGGCGGGGTAAGAATCCGCCAGACAATCCAGCGGATACATTTCCATCATTTCCCGGAATTCTTCCCCCAGTGTCATAGAGGCGTATTCCAGCAAGTGCCTGGAATATTGTTCCCCGGAAACCGTGTCGTTACGGTTAGGGATCAACTGCCAGCAAGCCAGAATCAGCTCTTTAGCCATTGGGCGAAGTTCAATGGGAAAGCATTGCCAGTTGATTTTGGCAATATCGGCCAGCCAGGACGTGATCGGCCTGCGGGCGTTGACCAGTTCGGCGTGTACCGGACTGTCATTGAACAACGACAGCGCCGGCGTCAGAAGCAGGCACATGGACTTGGCTCTGATTGCCAGATGGATATCTGGCTGTTTCTTCTCATCGACCAGTTCGACGAGTTGGAGACGAAGGCCTTCGGCGGTCTCGGCTTGTCTGACGATGCCTCGCAGAGTGCGGCGCCAGTGCCCGACCTTTTGAAACAGCAGATCCGCATGACGGTCCAGGAAATCCTGAAAGGTCACGGGGATATCTGAGTTCAGAGTTGTCGTCATCGTAATGCCTCCCAGATTTTTAAAGCCTCGGCAGTGGGGTTGAATTTCTCCCGCAGGAGATCTGCCTTGGCTGAATCAAGATGATCGGCCAGTTCCAGCGCCAGACGCCGCAGATTTTCACCAGCAGCGGAATAGAAAGGGCGATCAACCTGACAAAACAGGCAGTAGGCGGCTTCCAGCATTGAAGTGGTCAGGCCACGCCATTCAATCTGTGCCAGATCCGCGACTGTTTTGTCTTCGCAGAGCGCCAGCAAATCGCCGGCCCAATCCAGATCCCGTAGATTGAGGGTCAGGAGCAGGACGAGAGCGATTTTCCTGTCCGATTCAAAGGCAGTGACGCCTGTTGAACCGGATACCAGTCCATTAAGGAGGAAAGCCATTTCTTGGCGGCCGCCTCCCATATTGGACATCGTGTTGACGAAGTTGGCGATCCCATTCTCATCCGTCTTATCCAGGACGGAATTGACCATGATCTGCCAACGTGATGCACGGAAATTACCCATGCTTTCTCCTTACTTTTGCTGTTGCTTTTTAGCCCTAACCTTGCGGTTGGGGATTATACGAACGGTAGCCCCGGCCGTCTAGCAGGCGGATTTTGCCTAACAAGACAATATCGCCCGCTTTAAGCGGCAAAGCGCTATTCCATTTGTCGCGAGAAAAAGTGACTGAACATTCCTTTCCGTCCATGCCCGTCGCTTTGGTAACGACGAAATCCTCATAAACGGCAGTAACTTTTGCTACGACTGTCAGCCCTCTGAAAATGTTCACAGGGCCGTCTCGTTCTTTCAAATTAACCTCCTTTCAGGGGGTTTGTTGGTGAATTGTAAGGAACCATAAGAGGTTTATTATACCTATTTTTTAAAATTTGTCAAGGCGAAGTAGGCGCTTTGCATCACTTCACCTTTTTAAGGGCTAATATTAGCCATAAATAGATATTTTTTAATTTAAGGAAAATTTAGCATTGACTTTTTGAACTTTTTAAGTATAATAAGCGATAGTTTTCAGTTAATGCCGGGTTCGTCTAGTGGTTAGGACGCCAGGTTTTTCCGCCAAAGGCGGATCCGCCTCCGGCGGACATCCTGTTATCAATTATGTTTTATTTGTATGTTTTACAGAGTTTAAAAGACCTTGGTTACTATATTGGCATAACAGATAATTTAGAAAATAGGATTAGAGAACATAATCTTGGTAAGACAAAATCAATTAAACATAGAATTCCGTTTATTTTGAAGTATAAGGAAGTATTTAAAAATAGAACGGAAGCAAGAAAAAGAGAAATTGAACTTAAGAGAAATTATCAAATAAGAAAAGAATTGTTTCTTAAAATCGGTTTAAAGATAAAGTAAACATGCCGGGTTCGTCTAGTGGTTAGGACGCCAGGTTTTCATCCTGGTAACACGGGTTCGATTCCCGTACTCGGTACCACGGCCAGCTAAGCTGGCCACGTCGTAGTTCGGTCGCAGCTTCCGTTTCCCGACTCCGTCGGTAAACTCCAGCTTTCACCGAACTACTCCTTTCAAAAATCCCTTTCGCATACGCTTAAGGGATTTTTGTATTTTTTGGGAATGTGCTAGTATTTTGATATATGAAAATTTTAGGCATTGAAACATCTTGCGATGAAACAGCCGCCGCTTTATTGGAAATTAATAACGGTCATTTTAAGGTTTTAAATAATGTGGTTTGGTCGCAAACGGAGATTCATAAAAAATACGGGGGCGTGGTGCCGGAAGTGGCGGCCAGGCAGCATGTTGAGTCAATTAACTTGGTCATACAAGAAGCTTTGGGTAAATCTTCCAAGCCGGATTTAATCGCGGTCACTAAAGGCCCGGGCTTGATCACTTCATTAGCCGTCGGCGTGCAAACGGCTAAAACCTTATCGTACATTTGGCAGGTTCCCTTGATTGGCGTTAATCATTTGGAAGGGCACTTGTGGAGCTTTTTGTTGAACAAGGATTCCAAGTTTGCGATTAAGGATATAAAGTTTCCGGTTGTGGCGTTGATTGTTTCCGGCGGCCATACGGAATTAATTTTGGTTAAAGGAATCGGCAAATACACATTGATCGGGCAGACGCTGGATGACGCGGTGGGCGAGGCCTTTGACAAAGTGGCTAAGATGTTAAATTTGGGTTATCCGGGCGGGCCCATTGTGGCTCATTTTGCCAAGCGCGGCAACCAAGAAAAAATAAAATTTCCCCGGCCCATGCTTAAGAGCGATGATTTTGATTTTTCTTTTTCCGGACTAAAAACGGCTGTTAAATATCATTTGCGAGATTTGACGCCGACCGGCAATTTAAGCCAAGCGTATGTTAATGACATCTGCGCTTCGTTTCAGCAAGCCGTCATTGAAGTGTTGGTTGCCAAAACCATTAGAGCGGCGGAAAAATTTAAAACCAAGTCAATTATTTTAGGCGGCGGGGTTTCCGCCAATGAACAATTAATTTCCAGCTTCCAGCATCTAGCCACTAAATCAGGATTAGAATTTTATTATCCCGAAAAATGGCTGACTGGCGATAACGCGGCTATGATTGCCTTGGCCGGTTATTTTAATTCAAAAAAGTCCTCTAAGAATACTTGGAAGACATTAACCGCCGACGCTAATTTACGTTTGGTTTAAAAAGGCCTTGCCGACCTCCCCTATTTCCCCTCCTTGAAAAGGAGGGGACTAAGGGGTGGTAGTCGGCAAGGCCTTTTTATAACTTAGACTTTAGATATTCCAGCAATTCGGGGAATGTTTCGTCCATGAAATGCCCACGGTTGGTAAAAGCAAAGGTCTTCGGCATCAGGCCAGCTGAGCTGGCCGAAAGCCGGTTTTTTATTTCTTCAAATTCAGAAACGGGAATATACGGATCGTCGGTGGAATAAAACAGGCCGATGAATTTTTGATTGGCTTTGATTTTTTCCCATTGCCAGGGGCCGTCAAAATAACCGCTCTGCTTTTCAATCTCTGCGCCTAAATCAGTATATGACGGCCCGATTAAAACCGAACCCAGAATTTTATTTTTTTCCGCGTATCTCATGGCGGCGGTAGCGCCGGAAGAATGGCCCACTAAAATAGTTTGCTCGTCCGTTTTCAAGTTTTCTTTTAAAAACGGTAGCCAATATTGGGCGCGGGCAATAATGGAATCCGGAAAGGTTTCAAAAATATTGGCCACGCCCAATTTATCCAGCTCGGCTTTAAGCCAGGGCGTCCAGGCGTAATCCCAGCGCAGACAATTATTTCCGTGAATAAAAATTATTTTCATATTTCATGGAGTTGATAATTTATTTACCATTGACATCTTACCGTTTTAGCTCCAAAATGTAAATAATATAAAAAGCCATGATTAAACAGGCAAAAAATTTAGAGGAGACCAAAAAAATCGCTTATGAACTAGCCGGTAACCTCAAAGGCGGAGAGGTGATTGGCTTGATTGGGCCCTTGGGCGCGGGCAAAACCGTTTTTGTTCAGCAAATAGCCCAAGCGCTGGGCATTAAGGAAAAGGTGAATAGCCCTACCTTTGTGTTAATGAAAATTTATCAAGTTCTTAATCATCAGTCAGTTGTTAAATTAGTCCATGTTGACGCTTATCGTTTAAGCAAGGCCGAAGAATTGAAGAATATCGGCCTGTTGGAATATCTGGGCCGGCCGGATACGGTCACACTGATTGAATGGGCCGATCAAGTCAAGGAAGTTTTGCCTCAAGGTTCAATGACAGTTGAAATCAGGATGGGGGAGCGGGACGAGGAGAGGGTCATTGACTTTTCTTAAAAAGTGTGCTAATATTATATTATAAGCATAGGAAGACCTATGTTTTTTACTTTTCCAGCCACAGCCAAAGGCTGATAAGCCCATGGCTTAAGGGCTGGTCCGCTTTCGGCGGAAATAACAAAAATAAAACTTGAAAAATATGCATAATTTCAAACTTGCCGATAATTTGCACAGCTTTAGCATGCGACCCTCTTGTTCCTGTTGCTCGGGCCAATGCAACAGCAAAAAAAGCCAGCGGTCCAAGGGGCAGAAGTCAATTGATTATTTTGATTATCTGTTCAAGGGCACATACATTATGTGCAGCTGCCTAATTGTCTATTCTCTGCTGGTCATTAATTTTTTGTCCATCGGCGACTCTAAAAACAATCTTTTTTCCGTGGCTCTGCGGCCGCTAGCGCAAGTCGGCACGGAACTTTATGATAATGCCATTTATGTCGGCGACCAGATGGGCGATCCGTTAGGCGACACCATTGAAATCTACCAGGGGTCGTTGGTTTCGCTATTTCAAAACACCGGCGAAATTTTAGCCAAAGTTCCCGAGATGCTCTCTTGGGCGCCGCCGGTCAAAGCCAGGACAATCAGTAATTACTACTGGTAAGTTAATTTGATATTACTTTAATAACCGTCTTGTAATAATAGGGCGGTTTTTTTGATTGACTAATCGTGGATTTTATCATATATTAATAAGAGTTTTTAACTTCAAAATCAATCATATGAATCCTCAAAACATGCCCGAACGGGTTGATTTGCACAACCATCTGGGCGCGGCCGTTGATCCGGCCATGATGTGGTCAATTGCCCACACCCAGGGCATTAAACTGCCAGGAAAAAATTACTGGGATTTTGAAAAAATGATCACCATCGGTTCGGCCGATGATTATCAGAGCGTGGCTGAAGTTGATAAGCAGTTATTCTATTGGACGGAATTGATTCAATCCTCGCCATTGGCCGTGGAAACCTCGGTGCAATCGGTAATTGGCGGCGGCTACCGCAAATGCAACATCACTTTGCATGAATTGCGCTTTAACCCCATGAAAAGAAACCGCGGCGGCGAGCAGGATTTGGATCATATTATTATGGCGGCGGTAAGAGGCATGGATCGGGCGATTTTGGAATATCCGCAAGTTAAGGCCGGCTTGATTTTAATACTGGATAGGACTTTTTCCCACCAACTGAACGAAATTATTTTTAAAAAAGCCCTTAAATACCAGAATCGGGGCATTGTGGGAATTGACGTAGCCGGGCCGCAAGACAAAAAGTTTAAAATTGAAAAATACGCGCCCTTGTTTAAGGAAGCCAAAAAACAGGGCTTAGGCGTGACCATTCATACCGGTGAAGAAGGTAATCTGGCGGAAATGAGGCAGGTGGTCAAATTGATCAAGCCCGATCGCATCGGCCATGGATTTTTATGCTGGCAGGATAAAAAACTAATGAAGGACTTGGTCAAAAATAACATTGCTCTGGAATTATGCCCGACTTCCAACTTAAAATGCGGGGTGATAAAATCGTTGGATCAGGAAAGAAAAATCTACCAGACCCTGCATCAGCACAAAGTTAAATTGACCATTAACACCGACGGTCCGGAAATGTACCGCACCAACTTGTTTAAGGAGCTGGAATTTTTACGGCTTAACAACATTTTCAGCCAGGCGGAAATCAACCGGTTTATGAATAACGCGCGGGTGGCCAGTTTCATCAAAAAATAATCGCCATGCCAGAATTGCCTAAAATCTATCAGCCCGAAAATTACGAGGATAAAATTTACCGCTCTTGGGAAAAGTCGGGTTATTTTAATCCCGATAAACTGCCGGGCAAAAGGACCAAAAAATATTCGGTTGCCATGCCCCCGCCCAACGTGACGGGCGTTTTGCATTTAGGGCATGCTTTGGAAAACGCTCTCATGGATATCGCCGTCAGGTACCATCGGCTTAAAGGAGAAAAAACTGTTTTAATTCCTGGCACCGATCACGCGGCCGTGGCCACTCAAGCCCGGGTGGAAAAGGAGCTGATTAAAAATCGGGGCCTTAAAGACCCCAGAGCCGAGTTGGGCAGGGAAAAGCTACTGCAGATCATCAGGGAATACGCGGAAAATTCCAAACAAACCATTTTAAAACAAATCAGAAAGCTGGGTACCAGCTGCGACTGGTCACGTTTGGCTTACACTTTTGATGAAGCCAGAAGCATGGCCGTTAACCAGGCCTTTGTCAAAATGTACCGGGACGGTTTAATTTACCGCGGCTTTAGGGCGATTAACTGGTCGGTTAAAGGCCAGTCCACTTGTTCTGACGATGAATTGGTTCATGAAGCTAGAACAGCCAAGCTTTATACTTTTAAATACGCCGCAAATTTTCCCATTGCCATTGCCACCACCCGGCCCGAAACCAAGCTGGGCGATACGGCCGTGGCCGTTCACCCGGACGATCAAAGATATCGGTCATATATCGGCAAAACTTACTCGGCGAATATCGGAGCGGATCAGCCATTAAAAATAAAAGTCATTGCCGACCAAAGCATTGATCCGGGCTTTGGCACGGGCGCCATGGGCGTAACGCCGGCCCACAGTTTGGCGGATTACGATTTGTATCTTAAGCACAAGTTGGAACTGGTTCAGGTCATCGGTTCTGACGGCAGAATGACCAAACAGGCGGGATCAGCTTATGCCGGTTTAACTGCCGAACAAGCCAGAGCCAAGTTCGTTAGCTGGTTAAAAGATAATCATCTGTTGATTAAAGAAGAAGAGGTGGAGCAGAACGTAGGCACGTCAGATCGTTTTGGCGATGTGGTTGAGGTTTTGCCAATGACCCAGTGGTTTGTGGCGGTTGATAAAAAAATTCCCGGGCGGAATAAAACTTTAAAACAATTGATGCGCCAAGCAATCGGTTCAGGTTTTGGCAAAATCAAGATTACTCCCGATCGGTTTCAAAAAACCTATTTTCAGTGGATAGATAATTTAAGGGATTGGTGTATTTCCAGGCAAATCTGGTGGGGGCATCAAATTCCGGTTTGGTATCAGGGCGATAAAATACACGTCGGCCTTAAGACGCCGCAAGGCCAGGGCTGGGTTCAGGATGATGATACTTTAGACACCTGGTTTTCTTCTTCATTATGGACCTTTTCAACTTTAGGTTGGCCTGCCAAAACCAAAGATTTTAAAGAATTCCATCCCACCAGCTGGATGCAAATGGGCTATGAAATTTTGTTTTTCTGGATGGCTAGAATGATTTTAATGAGTTCTTATCTGCTTAAAGCCCTTCCTTTTAAGGAAGTTTATATTCATGGTATTTTAAGAAACAAAGACGGCCAAAAATTTTCCAAATCGCTTGGTACGGGCATTGATCCGCTAGAAGTAATTAAGACCTACGGTTCCGACGCTTTAAGGTTAAGTATGATTATGGGCATTACTCCAGGCAATGACGCCAGATTTTATTATGAAAAAGTCGAGGGCGCCCGTAATTTTGTCAACAAACTTTGGAATATTAGTCGCTACATTATATCCAAATCACAAAATCCAAATTTCAAGACACAAAAAAATCATTTATCCTCCGAAGCCCGGGAGAGCAAGGGTGACAAATCACAAATCACAAAATCTAAAACCTTGGCGGATAACTGGATTTTGGCGGAATTTGACGGCTTGGTTAATAATATTAGTAAGGCCTTGGATAACTACAGTTTTTCCCGGGCGTCCGAGTTGCTGTATGAATTTACCTGGAGCAAACTAGCCGACTGGTATTTGGAAATCGCCAAGATTGAAGGCAACAAAGAAGAAATTCTGTTGGCCATTTTGGAAAAATTGTTGATTCTGTGGCATCCGTTTTGCCCGTTTGTGACCGAAGCCATTTGGCAAGAGCTAGGCAAGAAATCGTTATTAATGGTAGAGAAGTGGCCAAAGAGTTCTTCTGCCAAGATCGCGTCCGCGACTCGCGACTTTGCCTTAATTCAGCAGGCAGTTACGGTCATCAGAAATATCAAAAGCGAGCGGCAAATAAGTCCCAAGGAAATATTGAATTGTTCGGTTAAAACCTCCGCCCAAGCGATTAAGGAAAATCTGCCTTTGTTGGCCGGTTTAGCCGGAGTTAAAGTTGTTGCTCAAACTTCGGGCGTTAAACTGAATGCTCCCAAGGTGGAAATAACTTTGGCCGTTAAGGAAAATTCTGATTTGGCAAAAAAACGCGCGGCGGAGATTGTGAATTTACAAAAATATATTGAAGTCCAAAAAAAGAAATTAGCCAATCAGGATTTTGTGGGCAAAGCCCCGGAACAGGTGATTAACAAAGAGAAAGAAAAGCTACGTGAGGCCGAGGAAAAATTACAAAAATTGACGTAATCAAAAAGGCCTTGCCCCTATTGTCATTGCGAGGAGCCCAGCGACGAAGCAATCCCGATGTTTATACCAAGTACAGCGGGATTGCCGCGCCCCTTCGGGGCTCGCAATGACGGTAATAAGGCAAGGCCTTTTTTAATCCGCCACCTTAAAGACCTCTTCCACGGTGGTTATGCCGTCTTTGGCTTTTAATAGGCCGTCTTGGACCATAGTGACCATGCCGTTGGTAACGGCAATATCCTGAATGTCGTTTTCCGAAACATTGCCGGATAAAATGATTTTTTCAATCTCGGGCCCGAGCGTCATAATTTCAAAAATGCCGATCCGGCCTTTAAAACCCAAGCCGTGGCAAGCCGGGCAACCCTGGCCCTTATAGAATTTTAGGTTATGAAGGACAGAATCGTCAAGCCGTTCCGCCGAGCTGACCGGTATGGTGGATAAGATATTTAAAATTTTAGTCATAATGTCGTTGTCAATCTTATCTTCAATTTTACACTCTTGGCAGATTTTTCTGACCAAGCGCTGGCCAATGACCGCGTTTAAGGCGGGCGAGAGTAAAAACGGCTTAACGCCCATGGCCAAAAAGCGGGGGATGGCGCCGGCCGCGTTGTTGGTGTGAATGGTGGAAATAACCAAATGGCCGGTCAGGGCCGCGTTAATGGCCACTTCAGCGGTTTCCAAGTCCCTAATTTCACCGACCATGACAATATCGGGGTCTTGCCTTAAAATGGAACGCAGTCCTTTGGCAAAAGTGTAGTCCTTGGCATGGTCAATTTGGCTTTGGTTAATGCCCTCCAGTTTGTATTCAATGGGATCTTCCAAAGTGATGATTTTTGTTTCTGAATCGTTTAAGGTATTTAAAATAGCATAGAGAGTGGTGGTTTTACCGCTGGCGGTCGGGCCGGTGGAAACAATCATGCCGTTGGGTCGGGCAACTTCATGTTTTAGATCCACGAATGATTTGCCTCTTAAGCCCAAATCCTCAAATTTTAAGCCGACCGAAGAGGAGCGCAAGAGCCGGGCCACTACGCTTTCGCCGTAACTAGTTGGGATGGTGGAAACCCTGACCTCCACCTTGTCGCCCGTTAAAAAAATGGTAAAGCGGCCGTCTTGAGGCGTGGCGGTAATGTTCAATTTAAGTCCGGCAATCAGCTTTAAGCGGGAAATGATTTTATCCCATTCTTCCTGTTTGATTTTGGCCACGGTGTGCAAAACGCCGTCCAAACGAAAGCGGATTTTAATGTCTTTTTCCTCGGCTTCAATGTGAATGTCGGAAGCGCCTGCCTTTAAGGCCGAAGCAACCAGCAAGGTGATCAGTTCGCTGATATTGACCCGGTCCACCTCCTGCTGCAGGGCTTCAAAAGAAGTCAGCACGTCTTCATATTTTTGCAAATCCGCTTCGGTAATTTCCACGCCTTTGACGTTTTTTCTGATCTTGGGAATTTTGTCGTAAATTTTTAGAGCCAAGTCCAAACTGTTTTGGGAAATAAGATACATTTCCAGATTGGCATGGTGCATGTTGGCCAGTTCTTGGGCCACGGCCTTAATTTGCGGATTGAGCGGGTTAAGCGAACCGATTCTGATTTCCGAACCGGAATAAAAAAAACAGACCGACCTTAGGGCAACGGCCTGGTCTTCGGGCAACAAGGCAATGGCTTCGGGCGAAACCGGGAAGCCCTTGAGGTTGATATAGGACAAGCCCATTTGACCGGCCTTGGCCTGGGCCAGGTTCTCCAGATTTTTCAATTCAATCTCTTGCATTTTTTCTTCCAGCTCCTCTTCGGTTTTGGCGGAAGCCACGCTGAGCGGGGCAGGAGCCGCTGGTTGTTGGTCAGCGTCGTCTGCTGATCCCGTATTCAGTAAATCATTAAGATTAATGTTGTCCATATTCTGTATTTTACATTATTTAAGGAAAACAAAAAAGGCCTTGCCTGATTGTAGAGGCGGGGTTCAAACCCGCCCCTACGGGGTTACATCAACCAATCGGTTATAAACAAGGTAGGGGCACAAAATTTTGTGCCCCTACGGTTATATTAACATGAATGGTTTGCAAGGCCTTTTTTGTTTAAACAGTTTTCCTTTTGAATTTTTCCGGCAAAATTGCTATCCAGCGGATTAGCTTGCTGTAGGCCTTGCCGCCAGTAGTCAGGCGCGTGTACAACAGCGTCCAGGAGCCGATTTGAAAAACCGAGAGCAAAGCGCCGACAGCCAGCGACAATAGCAATAGCAAAGTCAAACTGACATACATCAGCGTGGTTAAGAGGTCCGGATTTTCCAAAGTGTAGGCAATGCCAAAAAAGAAGAATGGCGAAAAGATTAACAAAGAGGCCAAAATAAAAGCCAGACCAACCAGCAGATTAATGCCAAAGAGGATTAAAGCCATTTCCAAACTGACCAGCCAATTGGCTCTAAACAAGCGCCAGCCGTTGGTAAAAGCGCTCCAAAATTTTTCCCCATTAAGCACGGCAAAAGCGCTGCCGTACTTGGTGGCCAAAGAAACAATAATGGTTAAGGGCACAAAAATCAAAAAAGACAAGACGATAATCAGCAGGTTTAAAAAAGTATAGCCCTGGGCAAAGGTGGCCATCATCAGCGGAGTTAAAATCAAGAGCAAGGCGCCGTACACAATGGCTTTGGCAATCAAGTTTAAGCCCAAGAGCGTCCAGAACTTTTGCGCGCCCGTTTTTAAGAGGCCGGATAAGGTTGATCTTTCATCGCTACCCGCTAAAGACACGCCTTTGATCAGTCCGCCCAAAGCCGAAACAACCAGCCAAATAAAAAAGCAGATGATCGCCAGAACCGCCAGCAGGTACAGCGACAATATCACCAGGTTATTAAATGACGTGTCCAGTTTGGGCAAAATGGCGTTAAGGTTAGCTGACCAGGCAGCCACGGTTTCGGCCTGGTTGCGCACGGCGCTGACTTGATTGAACAGCACTTGGTATTCGCCGCCGTTGCCTAAAAAAGCCACGCCAATGCCTAATGGCCACAGATAGCCGAACTTTTTGGTAATTTGCCAGGCCTTGGTTAAAATTTGTCGATACAAAGAGTCCATAGTCCCTCCAGGTTAATTTTTTAATTATCACAAACGACGCTGACGTTAATCACTGACAGGTCACGAACCGTTGATTAAATTAATTTTAGTTCGTGGTCAGTGATTTGTTGGCGATTTACGTTCGTGTCGTCAATGATATTATACTATTTTTCAAACAAAGCGGCAAACTCGTCTTTTTCCAGAGTTTCTTTTTCCAACAGGGCAGCGGCGATTTTATCCAACTGCTTCCGATTGGTCATAATAAGTTCTTTGGCTCGCGTTTGAGCGGTGGCCATTAGTTTGTTAAGTTCTTTATCAATGGCTTCGGCCACTTTTTCGCTGTAGTCGCGCTGTTCATGGATTTCTTTGCCCAAAAAAACCATATCGTTTTTTTTGCCGAAAGTCCTGGGGCCCAAGGCCTCGCTCATGCCGTAAACCGTAATCAGTTCGCGGGCGATATCGGTGGCGCGCTTAAGGTCGTTGGAAGCGCCGGTGGTCAGTTCGTTAAAAATTTCCTGTTCGGCGGTATGTCCGGCCAACAAGACGGCCAGCTCGTCCAAAAATTCGCTTTTGGTTTTAAACTGCCGGTCTTCCAGCGGCAATTTCATGGTGTAGCCGGCGGCTCGGCCGCGGGAAATAATGGAAATTTTATGGACCGGATCGGCATGCGGCAACAAATGGGCCACTAAAGCGTGTCCGGCTTCATGATAAGCGGTGATTTTTTTTTCTTCATCCGAAACAATCTTGCTTTTTCTTTCCGGTCCGAGCATGACTTTTTCAACGCTCATCAGGGTTTCATTTAAGCCAATGGTTTTTTTATTCAGGCGGGCGGCCAAAATGGCGGCTTCGTTTAAAGTATTAGCTAAATCCGCTCCGGAAAAGCCGGGCGTTCTTTGGGCGATGGTTTTTAAGGAAACCTCGGGCTCCATAGGTTTATTTTTAGCGTGCACAGCCAAAATGGCTTCGCGGTCTTTCATGTCGGGCATGTCAATAACCACCTGCCTGTCAAAACGCCCTGGACGGAGCAAAGCCGGATCAAGCACATCGGGCCGGTTGGTGGCGGCCATGACAATAATATTGGTCTCGGTTTCAAAACCGTCCATTTCCACCAAAATTTGGTTTAAGGTTTGTTCGCGTTCATCGTGCGAACCGCCCAGGCCGGCGCCGCGCTGGCGGCCGACCGCGTCGATTTCATCAATAAACACGATGCAAGGCGCGCTTTTTTTGGCTTTATGGAATAGGTCGCGCACACGCGAAGCGCCCACGCCCACAAACATTTCCACGAATTCCGAGCCGGAAATATGGAAAAACGGCACTTTGGCTTCGCCGGCCACGGCGCGGGCGAGCAGGGTTTTGCCGGTGCCGGGCGCGCCTAACAGCAACACGCCTTTAGGAATGCGAGCCCCCAGTTCCAGGAATTTTTTGGGGGTTTTTAAAAATTCCACCACTTCGGTCAGTTCCTGTTTGGCTTCTTCGGCGCCGGCCACGTCGGCAAAAGTGGTTTTGCTTTTAACCTGTTGGGCCATTAATTTGGCGCCCGATTGGCCAAAGGACATGGCTCGGTTGTTGGCGCCTTGCAAGGAACGCATCATGAACCAGATAAAGACGCCAATTAACAAAAAGGGGATTAAAAAGGGCAAAACGGCGTTGAGCCATAAAGAAGAGGACGAGTCCTCGGCAATGGTGATTTGCGCCTTTTGGATTTTAACCGGCTCCACGCCGTAATTATTCAGCAGTTCGCTTAAGGATTCATCGGGCTCTTTGCGGCTGACTTTTTGACTGTCGTCGGCCAGGGTGATTTTTAATTCGCTGTCGTTGACTTCAATGGCTTTGACCTGTTCGTTGTTAATGGCGTTGACCAGTTCGCCTAAGCCCATTTTTTCGGGCTTTTTGTTTTGGGCGTTGTATAAGCTGAACAAACTGCCAATGACCACGAAAATCAGGAGAAAAATGATAAAGTTTTTAAATAAGTTATTTTTCATAAATAATAATGAGGGTTTTTCGTTTTTCAATTATAATGTAAAATCGTTTTTTTGGCAAGATTTTAAGAGGCGGGGTCTAAACCCGCCTCTAACGATATTCAATGATTGATGTTTTTAAGCAGCCGTGGAATCATTTTTGATTTCTTCCATTGCTTCCGCTGGTTTAGAGTCCGGGGCAGTTTCAACCGCATTAGGCGCCGCCTCTTTTTTATCAGGAACTTCTTTCTTTTTTAAGGGTTTAAAGGACAGGCCCAAGCGGTGCTCGCGGGGCTCCAAGGAAATAATATAGAAGTCGTAGGATTGGTTTTCCGCCAGCTCGCTGACTTTTTTTTCTTCGTTAAATTCGGAAATATGGATTAAGCCGTGGATTTCGGGATCCAGTTCCACGAAGGCACCAAAAGGATTGATTTTTAAGACCTTGCCTTTGACCTTTTGGCCGACGCTGAATTTTTTCTCCGCGTTTTTCCAGGGGTCGGCTTGCAGTTTTTTCATGGACAAGGAAATTTTGGAATTTTCAATGGAAATAATTTCCGCTTTCACCCTGTCGCCTACCTTAACAATGGTTTTGGGATCGTCAATTCTTTGCCAAGCCAGTTCCGAAATATGGATCAGGCCTTCCAGGGTTTCGGCGCCGTCGGTAAATTCAATAAAGGCGCCAAAATCAACCACGCCGGTGATTTTGCCTTCCACCACGTCGCCCACTTTAAAATTGGACAAAGTTTTTTGCTGTTTTTCTTCCCAGGCGGCTTTTTCCGAAACAATCAATTTTTCTTCGTTTTCATTAACGTCTATTACCTTGACCTTAAAGAAAGTATTGACGAATTTTTTAAGGGCATAGAGGATTCTGGTTTTGTCGCCGCCTTCCACGCGGGGGTAATGTTCAATGTTTAGCTGGGAAACCGGCAAAAAGCCGATCACATTGCCAACCTTGACCATTAAACCGCCCTTGTTGGCGTCAATAATCTTGGCTTCAATCACTTCGGCCGATCTCATTAATTTTTCCAACGATTCCCAGGCCTTTTGATGGCCGGCATAGCGGAAAGAAAGTTCCATTTGGCCGTTTTCGTTTTCCAGTTCTAAAACGGTGGCCGAGACCCGAGCGCCGGGCTGAACATTGGAATACTGATCAGATTCGTCGTAAATTTCTTTTCCTCTGACCACGCCGGCGGTAATGCCGTCAATGTCCAGCAGAACTTCGTTTTTGGAAGCGGAAATAACCGTGCCTTCCACTAGGTCGCCGACCTTAGGTATGGGCCGGGCGCCGCTGGAGGCCAATAGTTCATCCATGACGTTTTTGGCAACGGTTTTAGTTGGAGTTAAGAATGTCATATTTATTTTTGGCGCAAAAAAATACCTTTTAACCTTCACATATTGATATATGTTGAAAGCCCGTCTGCCTCTCTTAAAGGTCAATCTTATGTGTTAAGAAGCCCGCAAACGGATTAGTAATGAGAGTGGTGGTAGTATAGATTGTTTAACCCAACTCGTCAAGGCCGCTGGGCCAACCTTAGCATTACGTTCTTGACAGTAGGTCGCTTAAGAATTAAGATAGTCCTATTAACAAACAGGGTCAAAACCCGCTTGCTATATGCAAGTTGGCGTTAACGACCCTGTTTTATTTTATGAATAATATGAATAATAACTACGTTTTTATTGACAGTCAGAATCTTAATTTATCCATCAGATCTTTGGGCTGGAAATTGGATTTTAAGCGTTTTCGTAAATATTTATGGGATAAATATGGAATAGCCAAAGCATTCTTGTTTATAGGATACGTGTCTAAATACCAGAATCTTTACGACAATTTAAGGAAAAGCGGCTACATTTTAGTATTTAAACCGGTTTTACAAGATCAGGCCGGTTATATCAAAGGCAATATTGACGCTGAATTGGTTTTGCAAACCATGATCGAGTATCATAATTTTTACCAAGCGATTATTATTACCGGCGATGGAGATTTTTATTGCCTAGTCCGTTATTTAAACAGCAAAAATAAATTGTTAAAACTGCTGGTGCCCGATGCGGGCAAATATTCAGGGCTACTTAAAAGATTAGCTCCCAATAAAATTGATTTTATGAATACTTTAAGGAATAAAATAGAATATAAACAAAACCGCCGTTAAAGGCGGTTTTGCTGGGGCAGGCAATTGCGTAAGGACTAACCCTTATAAACCTCCTGCCGTGGTGATTATGTTTGAATATTAACAAATCCAATTTTATTTGTAAATATTGACAAAAATCATTAGATATGGCATATTGATTTATTCTTATTTTAATTTTTTATGGCTTATTAATAATTTTCCCTAAAATCCTCTTCGGCTAAGCCGCTCATTTGAATAATTGATTGAAAAGTTCCATAGGGAATTTCTTTTTTGCTCATTTTAACAATCACTGTCAGCGTTGGGTTGCCTGTTTTTCTATACTTGGCATGCGAGCCCTTTTGCGAATAAAAAAAGAAGCCCTTGTTTTTAAGGACCCTGATTACAATTTTTAAAGCAATCGGCTTAGGCATAATTAAAAATCATTGGCGCCAAACTCAGCTTTTTCACTTTGTTGATTTTGGAAATCGGCGTATCTTCAAAATAAAGTTCCAAGGCCTCTTTTAAAGAAGCCAAGGCCTCTTTTTTGGAAGAGCCAAAACTGGCCACGCCGGTATCAAGATTCCAAGAAACATAGTCCTTGCCTTCTTTCCAAACTACATTATTTAAGTTGACTTTTCTCATGCTTTTAATATAGTTTATATGGTCAAAAAGTCAATCTTGACAAATATTAATAGATATGTTATGTAAAAATTATCTCTTTCTAGGTTGAAAAAAATGGCTGTGGACGTGAAAAACAGCTTTACAATCAAGGAATATTTTGCTATTATTTGATTATGAAAAACCTCAAATACAACGTCATGTTCAGACCCGAACCGGAAGGCGGCTTTACCGCCATCGTGCCTTCTTTGCCGGGCTGTGTTTCTTACGGCGAAACTTTAGAGGCGGCCAGAGATTGCGCCATAGAGGCCATTGAAGTTTATTTGGAAAGTTTGCAAAAACACGGCGAGCCGATCCCTTCGGATGATGCTTCTTTTATTTCATCGGTCAGTTTAAACTCGCTTTCTATGAATAAAAAGGTTTCTTATGTCTAATTGGCCGAGCGTAACGCCTAAGGCCTTGATTAAGATATTAATCGGGCGCGGATTTATACTTGATAGGACTAAAGGCAGCCATCAAGTTTTTTATTAGCGCTGACAGAGCGAGGAAATATGAAAGCTTGCTTGCATATTTCCGAGCCGAGGAGCTAATATACTTAATATAACCAAGAAACTGTCAAGCGGGTGGTCGTTCCCGTCCACGTAAAAAACTTGCCCAAAGGCACCCTGCTGACAATTTTAAAAGAAGCCGGTTTAACTAAAAACGATCTAATATTATGAATATTTCCTATTTCGGTTTAACCTGCTTTAGGATTCAAAATAACGGCGCTTCGGTGTTGATTGATCCTTATGAAGACAGCGTGGGCTTAAAACTGCCCAGGATGCAGAATGATTTAACCTTGTATACTGCCGTTCCCAATAAGCCCAAGAGCGATCAAAGTTTTGTTATTACCGTGCCCGGCGAATATGAAGTCAAAGATATTTTTGTTTACGCCATGCCGGTGGCCTCAAGCGGCAATTCCGCCGAAGGCCTGGTTTATTTAATCGAAACCGAAGGCATTCATCTGGTGCATTTGGGCGCGCTAAAAAAAACCAAATTCAATGAACAGCAATTGGAGCGTTTGGAAAATCTGGATGTGTTAATGCTGCCGGTCGGCGGGGGCGACTGTTTAAGCGCCGAACAAGCCAGCGAACTGATTGCCCAGTTGGAGCCCCGGTTGGTGATTCCCATGAATTACCAATTGCCCGGTTTAAAGCAAAAACTGGAACCGGTGGAAAAGTTTAAAAAAATCATGGGCGCCAGTTTTGCCACCGTGGACAAGCTTAAAATCAGCCGCAAGGATCTGCCCGAAGAAGACACCAATTTTGTAATTATTGAACCGTCAGCCAGCTAACTATGAACAAGCCCGCACCCAAACAAACCAGAGAAATGTGGGTGTATATCGTGATTCTGACTTTAGCCATTATTATTTTATGGGGCTACTTTTTTAAAAGCTATTGGCTTGCAGCCACGGTCAAAGAACCGGACGCTAAAGAGCAAGGATGGGGAGAGATGCTGAACGAGATTAAACAATCGGTTAATCAGGGCAGTCAGGTTTTTAAACAAGTCAAAGAGGATTTGAAAAATTTATCGTTGCCGGCTGAAGCGATTCAAAACGGGTTAGCGGCGACCAGTAGCGCTTCCACCGCCGCTACTCAAGCGGAGTTGATCGAGAAACTTAAAAATAAATTAGAACAAACTAATAATCCCTGAAGTATAACTCGCTAACGCTCGTTAACTTCAAGGCAAGCAATTAATCTAGTATGAAACATTTATCACCCATCATTATTACCGCCCTGGCCATTGGCGCTTTTTCGGTTTTGGTCGCGGTGGTTACCTTGGTTTACGCGAGGTAGGATAAGGCCAAAGACCAAAGTTTGAAGTTTTAATACTCCAGAGATGTTTTTTAATTTTTTGCCTCCGTCTTTAATTTCGACTCTTCAATCATTAGTCTTCAATTTTTTAACTTATGACAAAACCAGCGGATAAGAAAGATTTTATCCCCCGAAGCTCGCAGAGCGGAGGGGGGAAGAATATTTTCAGACAATTGTCTGGTGACGAACTGATCAATAATCAGGGCCGTTTGGAAATTCAGCCGATTACCGAGGAAATGAAAACCTCGTATCTGGATTACGCCATGTCGGTCATTGTGGCCCGCGCTTTGCCGGATGTGCGGGACGGCTTAAAGCCGGTGCACCGCCGGATTTTATACGCCATGTGGACGATCGGCTTAAGGGCCGGCGCCAAGTTCCGCAAATCGGCCACGGTGGTCGGTGAGGTCTTGGGTAAATATCACCCGCACGGCGATGTGGCGGTTTATGATACCTTGGTCAGAATGGCCCAGGATTTTGCCATGCGCTACCCCTTGGTCAACGGCCAGGGCAACTTTGGCTCTATGGACGGCGACTCTGCCGCCGCCATGCGTTATACCGAAGCCAAGCTGACTCATTTATCCGAAGAACTGCTGTTTGATCTGGATAAGGAAACCGTTAAATTCATTCCTAACTACGACGGTTCGCAAATTGAACCGACGGTTTTGCCGGCCAAACTGCCTAATTTGCTGTTAAACGGTTCAGTCGGCATTGCCGTGGGCATGGCCACCAATATCCCGCCCCATAATCTGGGCGAATTGGTGGACGGCCTTACCCATTTAATTGATCATCCCAGCGCGACCGTTGAGGACTTGATGGAATTCGTCAAAGGACCGGATTTTCCCACCGGCGCCACCATTTACAATATCAATGAAATCAAGGCGGCTTACTCCACCGGCAAAGGCGGCATTGTCATGCGCGCTAACGCCGAGATCGTGGAGGCCAAGGGCGGCACTTTTAATATCGTGGTTTCGGAAATTCCCTATCAGGTCAATAAGGCCAGTTTGGTGGAAAAAATCGCCGAATTGGTCAAAAATAAAAAAGTGGAAGGCATTAAGGATTTGCGCGACGAATCGGACCGCGAAGGCGTGCGGGTGGTGGTAGAATTAAAAAAAGAGGCCTATCCCAAAAAGGTCTTGAACGCTTTGTACAAGCATACCCAGTTGCAGGAAACCTTCCATGTTAATTTGCTGGCTTTGGTGGACGGCCTTCAGCCCAAGGTGCTGACCTTAAAAATGATTTTGGAAGAATATATCAAGCACCGTACCTCGGTAGTTACTTTGAGAACCCAATTTGATTTGAAGCGCGCCAAGGATCGCGCCCATATTTTGGAGGGCTTGGTCATGGCCTTAAAAGATATTGATCAGATCATTGCCACCATCAAAAAATCCAAGGATAAAGAAGACGCTAAGGCCAATTTGATGAAAAAATTCAAATTGTCGCTACTGCAGGCCATTGCTATTTTGGAAATGAAACTCCAGCAATTGGCCAACTTGGAACGTTTAAGAGTGGAAGAAGAACTTAAAGAAAAGAACAAACTGATTCAGGAATTACTAGCCATTCTTAAAGATTCTAAGCGCGTTTTGGGAATTATCAAAGACGAGTTGAAGGAATTAAAAGCCAAGTACGGCGACGAACGCCGAACCAAGATCGTTAAAGGCGCGGTCGGCCAATTTTCAGCCGAGGATTTGATCCCCAACGAGTCCACGGTGGTCATGGTGACCAATGACGGCTACATCAAGCGCCTGCCACCCGATACTTTTAAAGTCCAGGAAAGAGGCGGCAAAGGCGTGATTGGCCAGCAAACCAAAGAAGAGGACGTGGTCGAGCATTTATTTGCCACCACCACTCACGCCGATCTGATGTTTTTTACCACCCGCGGCCGTTTGTTTATGACCAAGGCCTATGAGATTCCTCAAGCCACCCGGACGGCCAAAGGCCAGGCCATTGTTAACTTTTTACAGTTGGCGCCGGAGGAAAAAGTTTCGGCAGTGTTATCAACCGAGGATTTATCGGCTTTCAAATATTTTGTCATGGTCACCAAGCAGGGCTCCATTAAAAAAGTGGGCATTGATAAATTTGAAAATGTCCGCCGTAGCGGTTTGATCGCCATCAAGCTTAAGGGAGACGACCAGTTAAAGTGGGTCAAGCCCTCCAGCGGCCATGATAACATCATCTTGGTCACGGCCCAGGGCCAGGCCATCCGCTTTAAAGAAGAAGTGGTGCGCGAAATGGGTCGGGGCGCGGCTGGCGTGCGGGGCATTAAGATCAAAAAATCCGGCGACGAGGTCGTGGGCATGGATATTTTGGATAACGGCCGGGCCGGGACAGATGAGCAATTGCTGGTGGTTTTAGCTAATGGTTTTGGCAAGCGCACCAATCTTAAAGAATACAAGATTCAGGGCCGGGGCGGCTCGGGCATTAAAACCGCTTCGGTGACTCCAAAAACCGGCAAGCTGGAAACCGCCTTTATTGTTAACGCCAAACGGGCGAGCGAGGATTTGATTATTATTTCCCAACATGGCCAGGTTATCCGCATGCCCTTAAAGTCGGTCAACGTTATTGGCCGGGCCACTCAAGGCGTGCGGCTGATGAGATTTAAGGAAGAAGGCGACAAGGTGGCGAGCGTGACGTTCGTTTAGAAGAGATTGCACGGATAAAAAACGGATTACACGGATAGTATATCAGTGTTTATCCCCCCTAAAGGGGACAAGCGATTCAAATCCGTGAAATCCGTGATTAAAAAAAGAGCGGCTTTGGTAAAAACCTTGGCCGCTTTTAGGTTGGCGAGGCATCTGGAATCAAAGGGGTTAAGCCGCCTTGACTTCCGGAATATATGTGACCTCACTGATGGGGCCAAAGATATACCGGTTGTTGATGACGATATAACAGTCTTTTTTCAGGAGCGATGAGTCACGGTTGAATCTGATGCTGACGCCGTCTACGGGACCGTCTTCCGGTTCGTGACTGGTATGCAGACGTCCGATCCGTAAGTCACCATGGACCAATGGGATGGTGAACTTACCTCGGAAGACCTGCCCGATTTTTTGCCCTGGATGGCTTTTGTCTCCATCACGAACGATTAGGGAGCATAGATGCCCACCATGCTTAAATGTGAATCTCACGGGATCCTCCTGGTTTAATGTGCGATTTTGGGGTGTTTGCATCTAAAATTATCATATTATTTTATCAGCGTCAAACTCCCCACCGGACTTGCCATTTTTTCAAGAATTTGTTAAATTGCTTAAGCTCCCGCCAAAGCCAGCCGGCGTGGCTGGGGTCGGTCTCTTAAGCTATAGGCTTATCCGCCTTTGGCGCGAGGCTGATATTATCAATAACTAGTCATTAAGTTTATGTTAACAGTCAAACAAATTTACAACCTGGCTATTGAGCTGGGAATTAAAAGCGATCTTAGAGGTTCTGCCGTGGTTAAGCGTAAGTTGGATCGGGTCAAAAAAAATTATCAAGAATTATCTCAAGACCATAAAGATGAATTTGACCAGGAGCGCCTGTCCAATCCTTTTTCCGATACCCGCTTTTGGGGCGATCCTAGCCGTCCGGTTAAAAGGATCTTAGCCGGTATTGATATTGAGGTCTCTGATGTGTTGCTCGCCAATGAACTTTCCAAATCCGGCAAAAAGATTGATTTGGTGTTAGCTCATCATCCTATTGGCTCGGCCTTAGCCGGCTTGCATGAAGTGATGGATTTACAGGTGGAACTGATGGCCAAGTACGGCATGCCCATCAACGTGGCCGAAAGTTTGACTCATATAAGAATGAGTGAAGTTTCTAGAGGTATTTCAGCAGTCAACCACAACCGCGTGATTGATGCCGCCAAACTGTTGGATTTTAGCATCATGTGCACCCATACGCCAACCGATAATTTAGTGGCTAATTATTTGGATAAGGATATTAAAAAGAATCTGAAGAATATTGAGACCGTGGGCGAATTGTTAAAGGTCATTAAAAAACAGCCCGAATATCAAGAGGCGATTAAATTAAAAGCCGGCCCCAGATTATTCTGCGGCAAAGAATCAAATTACACCGGTAAAATCGCTTTGACCGAAATTACCGGCGGCACCGAAGGCAGTAAGGAAATCTATAATCACTTATCCATGGCCGGTATTGGAACTGTCGTTGGTATGCATATGAAAGAAGACAATCGTTTGGAAGCGGAAAAAGCCCACTTAAACATCGTCATTGCCGGGCATATGTCATCGGACTCTTTGGGCATGAATCTGTTTTTGGATGAACTGGTCAAACGGGGAGTAGAGGTTATTCCCTGTTCGGGGTTGATCAGATGTTCCAGGTTGAAAAAGGGTAAAGGTAAATAAAAGGAAAAAGGCCTTGCCTAACGAATGACGTTAATTTCCCGTAGGGGCGCAACATGTTGCGCCCCTACATTGTTTATAACCAATAGGTTAACCCAGGGTGTAGTAGGGGCAATTCATGAATTGCCCCTACCCGATGGGCAAGGCCTTTTCTTTTTGTCCTAAAAATGTTAAATTTTGAACATGCCAGAAGAACGAATTATTACCGCTTCGGAAAAAACCGAAGACCAGGCCTTTGACGCCACTCTGCGGCCGGCTAGTTTGGCCGAGTATTTTGGCCAGCAAAAAATCAAGGATAATCTTGATATTTTTATGACCGCGGCCAAACAAAGAGGCGAGCCCATTGAACACGTGCTGTTGTACGGCCCGCCCGGTTTGGGCAAAACCACTTTGGCGCATATTATTGCCCGCGAAATGGGGGTTAACATAAGGGTCACCAGCGGGCCGGCCATTGAACGGGCCGGTGATTTGGCCGCCATTTTAACCAACCTCTCGGATGGCGATGTTTTGTTTATTGATGAAATCCACCGTCTTAATAAAGTGATTGAAGAAGTGTTATATCCGGCCATGGAAGACGGGGCTTTGGATATTGTGATCGGCAAAGGGCCTTCGGCCAGAACGTTGCGTTTGGATCTGCCCAAGTTTACCATTATCGGCGCCACCACCCGCTATAATCTGTTATCTTCGCCCTTGCGCGATAGGTTCGGCGTTACCCATCGCCTGGATTATTATCAGCATCCCGAAATTGAACAGATTTTGAATCGCAGCGCTAAGATTTTAAAAATTGATTTGGCGCCGGAAGCAACCGGTTTGCTGGCCAAACGCTCAAGGTTGACTCCTCGAATTGCCAACCGCTTGTTAAAGCGGGTTAGGGATTTTGCCCAGGTTAAAGGCAATGGCCAGATCAGCATTGATTTGGCCAACGAGGCCTTAAAGTTAATGGATGTTGATGAGCAGGGCTTGGATTATTTGGACCGGAGGATTTTAGAAACCATTATTAGCAAATTTAAAGGCGGACCGGTCGGCCTAAATTCGGTGGCGGCCGCGGTGCAGGAAGAAGAAGGCACCATTGAAGAAATCTATGAACCCTATTTAATGCAGCTCGGCTTTTTAATGCGCACCCCCCGCGGCCGCCTGGTCACGGAATTAGGTTATCAACATTTAGGGTTGGATGTGCCGTCTGAATTGCAGAGCAAGTTATTGTAAGTAGCAAGATATATGGATTTAGGAACACATTTATTCGTTGGCGTAGTGGCGGCTTCCAGCTGGCAGAGTTTGACCGTGGAAGAAAAAATCATCACGGTGATTTTTGCCATTTTGCCCGACAGTTTTGAATGGCTGCATCAATTCGCCCGTAAAACAAAAAATGGCAATGATAAGCTGACTATTGATGATTATAATTATTTGGAAAAGCGGATTAATCAGTGGTATCTGCTGCCCTATAATTTGTTTCACAATATTTTTGCCCCCTCCATTCTATTTATTTTATCGTTGATTTACAACTGGCCGTTGGTTTACAGTTTAATGTGGTTAATCCATTTATTGTTGGATTTGCCTTCGCATAAATTAAAACTGGGACTTAAATTATGGTGGCCGTTTTCGCAACAGCGTTTGCGCGGCTTTTTTGACTGGTGGCTGTTGCCCTTTTTTAGGGGCTGGGAACTGTGGGGTTATTGGACTATTTTAACTTTGATCTCCGTCATTCTAATCAGACGTTATTGGTAGGTTAATGTCATTGCGAGCGAATGTAATGAGCGAAGCAATCTCAATCTATGAGATTGCTTCGTCGCCCCGATGTTTGCTGCGCAAAATCGGGACTCTTCGCAATGACAGATAAAAACAAAAATTCGGTAATTAGCCGAAATTTTGTTTTTGTTTTTATTCAGCAAACCTTATGTTTTATACTAAATCACGATCTATTTTGGCCCCGCTCAGCGGGGTGGATAGTTGATCGAAAGTTTTAGTCCCTTTTTATTTTTATAAGGTTCACTCTGAATTTTAAAAGAACTTAATATAACTAAATTTATTTTGCCAGAGCCAGATAACCATCGTTCAGTAATTCCGTCAGCTGGTTTTGATTGACCTCGCCCATGAGGGGAGGCAATTCCTGGGCTAGCGCGATATCGCTGTTGCCCCATTTTTCTCCCGCCATCACCAGGCCTTGGGAAACGCCCACGATAATCAGCAGGCAGATGAGCAGCAACAGGGCGGGGTGTAGATTTTTGGCCGGATTTTTCATATTAAAAAATGCTTTGAATCAAAATCAAAGCACAAAAAACTGAATTAGAGATTGTTTTATCAAAGTCCGAGGTTTTTTCGAGCTTTGACTTTTTGTGTTTGATTTTCCCTCCTTCGCTCTTCGAGCTCGGAGGACAAGTGTTTTTTATTGGGGTTTTCACCTCAATATATGCATTATAGCATAGTTTTCAAGAAAAATCAACCCTGAACCAGCTGCGACGCAGGTTCAGGGTTGTCAGTCAGTCATGACTTAGTCGGAACAAGGAAAGGATCAGCTCCTAGGTTAATTGATGGTATTGGTCGTGACTGACTCTACCTGGGAAGTGATGGATCATTGGACCTCCATGGATTTGATTGGGTTGTTGGTTGGCCAAGCGGCCAAATGAGGAGCATTAACAGTTTAAGTATAGAAATTATCCTTTAATCTGCCCAGTGGATAAGTTATTTATTAAAAAGAAAATAAGCGGTGTCGCCGTCTTTCATGGCGTAATTTTTGCCTTCGGTTTTAACCAAACCAAGTTCCTTGGCGCCTGTCTCGCCGCCGGCTGCGATTAAATCGCGCCAGTTGACAATTTCCGCCCGCACAAAGCCCTGTTCAAAATCGGTATGAATCACGCCGGCGGCTTGCGGCGCCAGCGTGCCTTTAGTAATGGTCCAGGCATGGGATTCTTTTGGCCCAGCCGTAAAAAAAGTAATCAGGTTGAGCAGTTTGTATGATTCAATAATCAAACGGTCCAAGCCGGTTTGCTTAATGCCGCTGGCTTCCAGATATTCTTTTATTTCAGTTTCTGAAAGTGAAGCTAGTTCCGCCTCTAACTTGGCGCAAATTCGCAATCGGTTATCGGTTATCGGCAATGAACTATTGGTTATTTCGTTTTCATCAACATTGTAAACATACATAATCGGTTTGGCAGTCAGCAGGTTTAATTCCTTCACAAAATGTTCATCTTCCTTATCAACCTTAATCTCATTGGCGAATTTTTCCTGCTCCAACAGATTTTTCAACTCTCTTAAAATTTCAATATTTTTTGCCAAATCCTTCACTGCCGCGCCTTTGCTTTGTTTTTCCAGATTGCTCAAGCGCTTACTGACAGTGTCCAAATCGGCCAAAATCAGTTCCAGATTAATGATTTTTATGTCATCAGCCGGATCAATTTTTCCGGCCACGTGAATGATGTCGTCGTTGGTAAAATCCCGCACCACTTCAATAATGGCGTCCACCTCGCGGATGCGCGCTAAAAATTTATTGCCCAAACCTTCGCCCAAAGAAGCGCCTTTAACCAGGCCGGCAATGTCCACAAATTCAATGGTGGTGGCCACGGTTTTGGCGGAAGCGTAAAGTTTGGTCAGTTGTTGCAGGCGATCGTCGGGCACGGCTACCACGCCCACGTTGGGTTCAATGGTGCAAAAAGGATAATTTTGGCAATCCACCTGCTTTTTGGTAATGGCGGTGAACAGGGTTGATTTGCCCACGTTGGGCAGGCCGACGATGCCGATGGAAAAACTCATTGATTAATAGGTTAATTGCTTAACAGATTAATTGATTATTTGGGTTTTGTCCAGCTTTGACTAAAGCGCAATCAGGGTATATAGTAAAAATACTTAACCGTAAATAGTATGGAAAAAATAGGCCGAGTAACCCATTTTTACAATAAAATCGGGGTGGCCGTGGTGGTCGTGGAAAAAGGCGCGTTATCAGTCGGCGATATCGTGCATTTTAAACACAATAGCCATGAGTTTGAACAGGCGGTGCAGTCCTTGGAAGTTGATCAGCAGGCGGTGCAGTCCATTAAGGCCGGCCAGGAAGCCGGACTTAAGGTGATTGAACCGGTCAAAGAGGGCTGGGCTGTCTATAAGGAATAAACTCCGGTCTAAAAGTAAAATTAATTTTACCATTATTTTTTAGTTTTTTATTTTATGATTAAATCAAGTTTTTTGGCGCAAATTAAAAAAGATCTGGAGACGTATCAAAATGAACGCCATCAGATCATTAACGCTTCGCGCGATATTTTACAGGCCTCCAAGTCGGCGATTTTTGCTTTGCATCGAGGCGATAAAAAAACAGCTAATAAATCCTTAACCCAGGCCGAAGCGGTCATTGGCCGGTTAAACAAATCCTATAACAAAAACAATCGTTTGCGTTTTGAGGGCAGTTACAAAGCCGGTTTGGAAGAATACGTTGAGGCCAAAACCTTTTTTCAGTTCATGTCGGGCAAAACGTTAGATAAACTGCCCATTGAATCAATCGGACCGGAAGAATACATTAACGGTATTACTGATTTAACGGGCGAGTTGGTGCGTCAGGCCGTTTTGCAGGCCACTAAAGGCAATTATCAGGTTTTAGAAAGCTACCGTTCGTTTACCGAAGAAATCGTCGGTTTTATGCTGACTTTGTATTTAACCGGTTCATCCAGGCAAAAGTTTGACGACGCTAAACGTAATTTAAAACGTTTGGAACAAATCATTTATGAGGTTAAATTAAGGGGTTAAGCGATAAAGATCGGCAGTTAACAAGGCCTTGGTTATACAAGGCCTTTTATGATAACCCCTTACCACTTTATGCATAGTTTTAGTAATATTATTATTGCATTAAAAAGTGGTAAGGGGTAAAATACACCAACAATGACAAAGACATTTGTTTTACAAAATACCTCTTCGGCCAAGGATTTTAGGGTTGATTACCAAAAAGAACTTAATGAAGAGCAGTATCGGGCCGTGACCGAGGGCGAGGGCCCTTGTTTGGTTTTGGCTGGCGCCGGTAGCGGCAAAACCCGGACGATTGTTTATCGAGTCGCTTATCTTATTGAACGAGGAGTTAATCCTGAAAATATTCTGTTAGTCACTTTTACCAATAAGGCCGCCAATCAAATGCTTACACGCGTTGAACAGCTCTTAGGTTATTTTCCGAGCGGACTGTGGGGCGGCACCTTTCATCATATCGGCAACAGAATTTTAAGGAAGTACGCTAAGCTATTGGGTTTTGAATCCAACTTTACCATTTTGGATGAAGAAGACGCTAAGTCATTATTAAAAGTTTGTTTAAAGGAAGAAGATATTGACACCAAATCAAGAAGGTTTCCTTCGCCGGCAGTACTAAAGGAATTAATCAGCTTTGGTAAAAATTCGGAAATTCCTTTGGAAGAAGTGATTGATACCCGCCATCCCAAGTGGTTAAAAATCAGCGATACTATTGTCAAAATCAGCCGCCGTTATGAAGAAAAAAAGAGCTTAAACAACAGTATGGATTTTGATGATTTACTGCTTAACTGGCTTAAGCTGTTAAAACAGTTTCCCGAATGTCGGAATCGTTTAAGCGCCCAGTTCCACTATATTTTAGTTGACGAATATCAGGATACCAATTACTTGCAGGCCGAAATTATTAAGGAGCTCTCGCAAGTCCATCACAACGTTTTAGTGGTGGGCGATGACAGCCAAAGCATTTATTCTTTCAGGGCGGCTGATATCGGCAACATTTTAAACTTCCCTAAAGTTTTTGAGGGAGCCAAGATTTTTAAACTGGAAATCAATTATCGCAGTACCCCGGAAATTTTAGACGTGGCTAACAGCGTGATAGCCAACAACCGCAACCAATTTACCAAAATTTTAAAGCCTATGCTGCCCGCCTCGGTTAAGCCCAATTTGATTCCGGCTAACTCCGCCGCTCAAGAAGCCCAGTTTATCGTGACGCAGATTTTACAGTTAAAAAACAGCGGTTTGCCCTTAAACAAAATCGCCGTGTTATTCAGGGCGGCCTACCATTCCCAGGAATTGGAATTTGAACTGACCAAACGGGATATTTTATACGAATACCGGGGCGGCGTGAGATTTTTTGAGCGCGCCCAGGTTAAGGACGCTTTGGCTTTTTTAAAAGTGATTAATAATCCGGCGGATGAAGTGGCCTGGTTAAGGATTTTAAATTTGCAGGCGGGCGTGGGCGAGGCCACGGCCGGTAAAATTTATCAGGCCGTTAAAAGCCACCCGGATATTAAAGAAATTATGGCTTTGAATTTAGGGCAGACGCTGGGTTCTAAGGCCGGAGCTGGTTGGCAGGGATTAATTGGCATCTTAAAAAAAGCAGTCAGCCCCCTCGACTCCGCCCCTTTGGCCTCGAGCTCAGGGCCGAGAGGTCGGGACAAGCAAAAAAGCGTCCAGCCCAGTATTGCCGAAATGGTCAGGGAGTTGGCAAAATCCGATTATCGCAATTTTCTGGAGGCCGAGTATCCCAACTGGCAGGATCGTTTGGATGATTTGGAACAGCTGGCGGTATTTTCGCAACGCTATGATGACTTGACTGTTTTTCTTTCGGAAATGAGTTTGCAGGAAAGTTTCGCGTTAGGGCAAGACAGGCCAGCCGGAATCAATGATGAGAGGATAGTTTTATCAACCATCCATCAGGCCAAGGGTTTGGAATGGGCAGCGGTGTTTGTGATTAATTTGGTGGATCTGGCTTTTCCCAATCAGCGCGCGATGGGCGAAGAGGGCGGTTTGGAAGAAGAGCGCCGCTTGTTTTACGTGGCCATTACCCGCGCGCAAAAACATCTGTATTTATCCTATCCGTTAATGGGCGGTTACAACTCTTTTAATTTAAACACGCCGTCCAAGTTTTTGACGGAAATAGACGAGGCCTTGTTGGAAGAAGTTAAATTGGTGGAAAAATCGCGTTTAAGTTCGCAAAACATTTGGAACCGTAAAGATCTAAATGATGGCGGTGTTAGTTATCTTCCTGACCTAGATTCCTTATGAAGCTGATAGGACGCGGCTGGCCCGCTGATGGCACACGGATATCAGCGAGTCATCCGCGCGTGATCAGCGAACTATCCGCGTTATTTATCTTTATCCGAATTTATAGTAAAATAAAGACCGTTATTATGAAAATCATCGGCACAGTCATGCAAGGCAAAGGCGAGGGCCGCCAGCTGGGTTTTCCTACAGCTAATTTAAAGATTCAAAAGTCATTTTTATTAGCTGATGGTATTTATGTGGCTGAAACTCGATATCAAGGCAAGACTTATCACTCTTTGGCGGTTAAAGGTTTGGTGGATGATTTGGAGGTCTGGCTGGATAAATTTGACGGCGATTTATATGGCCAGGAACTGACCGTGGCCATAGGGCAAAAAATCAGCGACTTAATTAAAACCGGCAATCAAGGCGAGTTGATTGCCAAGATTCAATCAGACATAACCAAAGCGAGGGAACTATGGATGACAAATTAGTTTTGGATCTGGAAACCAAAAAAAGTTTTGAAGACGTGGGCGGTTATCAAAACACCCATCTTTTGGAAGTTTCGGTTTGCGGCGTGTATTCATACAAACGCGACGAATTCAGGGCCTTTAAAGAAGAGGAATTCAAAGAAATGGGCGAGTGGCTTAAGGCCGCCTCCTTAATCATCGGCTTTAATTCCAAAAGTTTTGATTTTACCGCCCTGCAACCGTATTACAAATTCAATTTAAGCAAACTGCCGCATTTGGATATTTTGGAAGAAGTGCATCACGCGCTCGGCCATCGTTTAAAACTGGAATCAATTGCCCAAAGCACCTTGGGCGAAGGCAAATCCGGTTCGGGCCTGGACGCCATTTGGTATTTTAGAAACAACGACTGGGAAAAACTGATTAAGTATTGTTTGGACGATGTGCGCCTTACCCGCGATGTTTACGAATATGGCCGTAAGCACGGCAATTTGTGGTACGATACTATGGGTAAAAAGGAAAAAATTCCTATTCGCTGGGGCGACGGTCAAAATATTGCCGCTAGAGTCATTAATGCCTTTAAAAACGGCGAACAGGTGGAGATTGAGTATTTAAAAACCGAATTGGATGAACGCGGCAAGCGCAAAATCGACATCAAGTCCATTAAAGGCAACCAGTTGCAGGCCTTTTGCCACGTTAAGCAGGCGATCAGGTTTTTTAATCTGGATAAGATAATTGAAGTGCAGGTGGTAGGTAGGCAAAATCACTGGCAAACAAAGTTATTTTAATTTGTCATTGCGAGTAAATGAAATGAGCGAAGCAATCTCATTTGAGATTGCTTCGTCGTCGAGCTTAGCTCGACTCCTCGCAATGACTTGGATGTATGATTTTAATTTATACAGTTTGCAAAAATAAAAGCGAAGCTAAAAAAATAGCCAAGATTTTGTTAAAGTTGAAACTGATCGCTTGCGCTAACTGGTGGCCAACAGAGTCGGTTTATAGGTGGAAAAATAAAACAGTCAACGGCCGGGAGGCGGTAATGTATTTAAAAACCAGAAAAGAATATTATAAAAAAGTTGAACAAGTTATAAAAAAATTGCATTCCTATCAAACACCCTGCGTTTTGGAAATTGACGTGGATAAGATTGATCGGCAGTATCAAGCGTGGGTCAGACAAGAAACCAGAATGGTGTAAAAAAAATCTCGAACCGGAGTTCGAGAAAATTTATGAATGGATGGCTAGAATCATTCCGCCGCTTATCGTTCCCAGCCGATTTCATTGATAAGCGCTCCGCCAATAACGAAGATCATTGCTTTAGCAATGATGGGCGGAAAGCCCGTCGGAGTTAAGTGTCTAATGCGATAGTCCCGGCCGACGGTCAGCAGGCGAAAGGAGTTATCCATGCCTTGGATGGAGAAGATTAATTGATTTTTCTCATTAATTCCTTGCCAGAACACTTTTTTGGCCAGTGGGCAGGTGATTTCGAATCCTGCGTCCGGCGGCGGACTTTCCCCCAAGTCAGTTGTTAGTGTTAGCAGATCGTCAAGGTTATTGAAAAGATAATCTATTAATTGATGAAAACTAATCTCTAGCGTATCTTCAGCGCTCTTGTCATTATTACGCACGGCTTCCTCCAGAGAAATGTGCAGAAGTATTTCCTCTATCTTAGCAAAATTAAAATTTTTTTGCAAATTTAAACAGGCCTTGCCTAATGTTTATCGTCAAACAACGTAGGGGCACAAAATTTTGTGCCCCTACAATAAATTATGATAACGTAATTGGCAAGGCCTGTTTAAATTTAATTAACTATATTTTAAATCAGGGTATAATGGATATTGGCCGGTCATTTCCAGAACCGCCTTTTTTAATTCTTCCTTAACGCTTTCGTTTTTGCTGTTTTTGAGGGTTTTAGCGATCAGCTGGCCGATCATAGTCATTTCATCTTCTTTAAAGCCCCTGGTTGTTAGAGCCGGGGTTCCCAGCCGCACGCCCGAAGGATCATAGGGCTTGCGCTTGTCAAAAGGAATGGTGTTTTTATTGGCTGTAATGCCGATTTCTTCCAAAGCGTTTTCCGCTTCTTTACCGCCAATGCCCATATTGGTCAAATCAATAATCATCAAATGATTATCGGTGCCGCGCGTTGCCAAAATCAAGCCCTCATTCATTAAAGAAGCGGCCAGGGCTTTGGCATTGTCTAAAATCTGTTGGGCGTAAATTTTGAATTCCGGTTTTAAGGCCTCGCCCAAGCATACGGCAATGGCGGCAGTAGTATGGTTGTGCGGTCCGCCTTGCAAACCAGGGAAAATGGCGCGGTCAATCAAGGTCGGTAAATTCTCTCTCATCGGTTCCTCCTCAGTTAGCGGCTTTAAAGGATGAGATGGCTTGCCGTTGCACATAATTATAGCGCCCCGGGGGCCTCTTAAAGATTTATGGGTGGTGGTGGTAATAATATCGGCGTGGCCTACCGGAGTCGGGATAACTTTAGCCGCCATTAAGCCGCATTCATGAGCAATGTCGGCAATGAAGTAGCCGTCAACCGAGTGCACAATTTCCGCGATCCTCTTGTAGTCAAATAGCCGAGGATAAGCGGTGGCGCCGCAGAATAAAACCTTAGGCCTTTCCTGTTTAACTAATTTTTCCAATTCATCATAATCCAAAATGCCATCAGGTCCGGTTTGATATTGCACGGCGTTGTAATACACGCCGGAAAAATTTACTTTCCAGCCGTGAGTCAAATGGCCGCCAAAGAGCAAGCTCATACCCATGATTTTTTCGCCCGGTTTAGTGACGGAAAAAATGGCGGCCTGGTTAGCCGGCGAGCCGGAGTAGGGCTGAACGTTGGCGTGATCCACGCCAAAGAGCTGTTTGGCCCGGTCGCGCGCCAGATTTTCAATCTGATCTATATACTGGTTGCCCCCGTAATATCTTTGGCCGGGGTAACCCTCGGAATATTTATTGGTGCCCACGCCGCCCAGGGCTTCCAAAACCGCCTCGGAAACAAAGTTTTCCGAAGGGATCATTTCCAGCGTCGCGCGCTGGCGTTCCAGCTCGGACTGGTAAAACTTAGCCAGTTCCGGGTCTTGTTTAAATATTTGCATATTTGGTTATTTGCCTATTTGATTATTTGTAAGGGTATTTTAGCATATTGCAGAATTAAATAAAGTCCATCCGCCAGTTTGCCAATAATTTAAAAATTAGCTAGTATATTAAGTAATATGGAATTGAATCAAGCCATTTTTAAGGCCTATGATATTAGGGGGATTTACCCGACTGAAATCAATGAAGAAACAGCCAAGCAGATTGCCCAGGCGTATCTTAGTGTTTTGGCGGAAAAAACCGGCAAGGCCATAAAAAATCTTAAACTGGTGGTGGCTCAAGATAATCGTTTGGGCTCTACTAACATCATTAAAGCCGCCCTAGCGACCTTTTTGGAATACGGCGTTAAGGTCGCTGACATTGGCTTGGTTTCCATCAATGATTACTATTTCGCCGTGGGCAATTATGATTTTGACGCGGGGTTGATGGCCACGGCTTCGCATAACCCTAGTGAGTACAGCGGTTTTAAAATGGCCATTAAGGCCAACGGCGGCGTGGAGTTTTTAAGCGGCCAGGCGCTTTATCAGCAAATGGCTAATATGTCCTTTCCAATTGCGGCTGAAAAAATCAATGGTCGGCTTTTAACCAAAGACGTCAGCGAAGATCATTTGAACCACATTTTTTCTTTTGTTGAATTAGCTAAAATCAAACCTTTCAAAATCGTGGTTGATTCCGGCAATGGTATGAATGGTTTGCTGATTCCCAAAATTTTTGCTAAATTGCCTTGTCAGTTAATTCATCTGTTTCCGGAATTGGATGGCAATTTTCCTAATCGTCTTCCTAATCCTTTAGAGCCGGGCGCGGCCGAAAAAATTAAAGCTAAAATTTTGGCAACTAAGGCCGATCTGGGTCTGATGTTTGACGTGGACGGCGACAGAGTTTTTTTGGTGGATGAACAGGGTAATCTTATTAAAGGCGATATGACTTTATTATTGTTGGCCAAACCCATGCTTAAAAAATTTCCGGGCTCGGGCATTGTTTATAATTTAATTTGCTCCCATGCTGTTAAAAACCTAGTTAAACAGTGGGGAGGGCAGCCAATTAGAAGCGAAGTCGGTTATATGAATTTGGCTAGGCATATTAGGGAAGAAGGCGGAGTCATGAGCGGCGAGGTCTCGGGCCATTACGCTTTTAGGGATAATTTTAACGCTGATAACGCCTTTATTGCGTTGCTGTTGGCCTTGCAGACAATTTCGGAAGACGGGCGCCCATTGTCAACCATCATCAAAGATTACCGGCTGTATGCCAGAGGCGATGAATTGAATTTAAGAGTTGAAGATATTCCTAGCAAGCTTGAGAAAATCAGACAGCATTATCAAAAAAATATTTTGGATGAAATGGACGGGATTACGGTGGAGTTTGAAGATTGGTGGTTTAACGTGCGGGGTTCCAACACCGAGCCGTTGTTAAGAATAACCGTGGAAGCGAAGAATGAGGAAGAATTAAAGAAAAGACAGGCCGAGGTAATGAAGGTTATAAATAATTAATACTCTTGTCGTTCCGAGCGAGCCCAACAGGGCGAGTCGAGGAATCCCTTATCTGTTGATTAACCTATAAGGGATTCCTCCGCTCGAGCCTGCCCCGAGCGAGGCGTAAGCCGAGCCGAGGGGGTCGGAATGACAATTAAAGAATATGATCGGAATATTTGATTCAGGATTCGGGGGTTTAACGGTTTTTAAAGAAATCAAAAAGGCCCTGCCGCAATACAGTTATCTTTATCTGGGCGACAGTTTGCGCGCGCCTTACGGCGGGCGCAGCCAAGACATGATTTACCGCTTTACCCAGCAGGCCGTTGATTTTTTATTTAAGCAGGGTTGTGAATTGGTTATTTTGGCTTGCAACACGGCTTCCAGCGAGGCCTTGCGGAAACTGCAACAAGAATGGCTGCCGGCTAATTACCCTGACCGGCGCATTTTGGGAGTAATCAGGCCGTTGGCTGAAGAAGCAGTCAAGGCCTCCAGATTCGGAAAAATCGGCGTGGTCGGCACTAAAGCCACCATTGAATCAAAGGCCTACGAAAAGGAATTAAAACATTTGAATGCCAAAACCAAGGTTTGGCAAAACGCTTGCCCACTGTTGGTGCCGTTGATTGAAGAGGGTTGGTTAAGCAAGCCGGAAACCAGAATGATTTTAAAAAAATATCTGCGGCCTTTAAAAGACGCCCAAATTGATACTTTGATTTTGGGCTGCACTCATTATCCTCTGTTAATGAAAGAATTTAAAAGAATTGCCGGTAAAAGAGTAAAGGTGCTGGACGCGCCCAAGATTGTGGCGGAAAAGCTGGTTGACTATTTAAAACGGCATCCGGAAATAGAGCAGAAATTAAAAAAAGGCGGTCAAGTAAGATATTTGACCACCAACAACACTAAGCATTTTGACGAGTTAGGTAGTAAGTTTTTAGGATCTCAAGTTAAAAGCGCCAAGGTGGAATTATAATAAAGGCCTTGCCAATTACGTCGTCATAATTTATTGTAGGGGCACAAAATTTTGTGCCCCTACGTTGTTTGACGGTTAACATTAGGCAAGGCCTTTGTTTTTTTAAATTTGACAAATTATTTAATTTCAATTACAGTGTTTTTACTCGTCCGTGAAATCTGTTAATCTCAAAGAGGATACAAAACAATGATCAGTCCAGATCCCATCTACCTTCATTTCGGGAGCGACTGCTCAACCATTGAGCAGATGAAGGCGCTGATTAAAGCCGATTTTGCTGGCTATCGGCTTGCGACACGGCAGGAAGTCGAATCCGGCGGTTTTCCTGAGGGAGCCGTGCTGTTCCTTGACGATCTGATCGATACCCCAAGCGGCCAGGCGATCGGTTGTCTAAGCCGTTGGGGTAACGGACAGTCAGGGCCAGTAAAAGGATATGTTCTGATAGGGCAGTTCAATTCTTTCTACGGTGTCGTGCTCGTCGGTGTCGGACTCGTTCCGATTTCCTGACCTGCCCTCATCACGTTCAACCACTACGGACAGACGCTTTAACCAGCGCTCTGTCCGATTTTTTTTAATCAAAAAACCGAGGTTTTGATCCTCGGTTTTGCTTCATGTAAGACCCATTCGTTTCTTTATTTCCAGAATATTTTTGCTGGCAATTTTGCCGATTTTTAGTATTTTTTTGGAGTTGGAGGTTAAAGGCGAGAGTGTGAAACTATAATTTTGACAGATTGTTTGACTTGAGCTACGCTGTAAATACAATCTTATAAGGGTCAAACAAAACCGAGTAAAAACGGCTTAGTTTGGCATTTTTTGTAACATTTTGTACTTTTTTACGTCTTATTATATAGGCAGTCGTAATTTTAAGATATTTATATGTCAAAAATATTGTTCCCTAATGAGGTAATTTTGGAAAACGATTATTTTAAAGTCGCCCAAGATTGGGAGATTCCCATACCCGCTTTTTTTATCATTAGCGCAAAAAGCAGAATTGTTTCCATTACTGAATTTACCACCGAAGAATTGAATGAGTTCATTCAAACAGCGGCAAAAGTAAGGCGGGCGATGAAAGAAGTTTTAAAAATAAAGGATGTTTATTTTTTTCAAAATGAGGATTCTGAACATGGCTTTCATTTATGGCTTTTCCCCCGCCTTGATTGGATGGAAAAATTCGGCAGAAAAATAGAATCGGTCAGGCCAATCATGGAATACGCCCGAGATAATATGAACAATGAAAATGATCTCCGGCAAGTTTTACAGGCCGTTCAGCAGTTGAAATCATTTTTCAATCAAGCCAGCTGATAGTTTTAATAAATCACGTACCTTACAAACCGGAGATAGATAATGGAAAGTAGAGAATTATTTCGCAGTGAACCTTGGGGTAAAATTATTTACTCCTTTGACGAGGATCAATTCAGGGCAGAAGTTCTGCCGCGTCAGATTCCATCGCCTGTTTCACCGATAGGAGTCGGTTGGGTCATTATAGGGGGGTGTAATTTGAAGTGTATTCATTGTTACGGTAACGCCGAGGCATTGCCTAAGGATTCTCTGTCTATTAAAGATTGTTTGAGGGTTGTAGACAGAATCGTTGAGGCCAGGGTCATGAGAGTGGTTATTTCAGGCGGAGAGCCTTTGCTAAAAAAGGGCATCTTCAAAGTTATTGAAAATCTTCACGCTCGCGGCGTCAGCGTGATTCTTGGAACTAACGGCACATTTGTCACAGAATCTAACGTGGAGCTTCTAAAAATGTGCACGATAGTCGAGGTTAGTTTAGATGCTTCCAATGAAGAGCTTAATAATCGAATTAGACCAAGTAGACAGAGTCAAGGTAACGCTTGGCACGAAACTTTAAGAGCCATCGGTCTCTTTAAAAAAGCCGGCGTCAGGTTCAGGGTTTTGACGGCAGTCAATACCTGGAATCAGCATCAAATTACCGAAATGGCCTCTTTACTTGAAGGTCTTGAAGTAAGAGAATGGGCGATTTCTTGGACCATATCGGCAGGCAGGGCCTTGCCGATCTATAATCAACTTAAGCCGGACAGAGAAATCCTGGAGCATCAGGTTTTTGAAGCGACATGGAGACATCAGGGGATTAATATCCGCTACTCTGATCGAGTCACGACTCCGTTTAATCGCTTCTATTGCCTAATTTTACCGGACGGTCAAATCGTGACCGAAGACATCAAGCTGGGTAGAAAAGTCTCTTTTGGCTCTCTTCTTAGTCAGCCATTTTCCGATGCCTGGAATGACGTAAACTATAACCGTTTGCAGCATTTCCAAAAATGGATTGGCTCCAGAGCGGTTCCTTTTGAAGCTGAATATCCAGACTCTTCTGAAGAAATTCATTTTGGTCGAAAATGAAAGAAGTTGCCTGAGACGAATCTTCTATCAACGTAAACCAAAGAGAGCGACTAAAGTTAATCGCTCTCTATTTTTTTCTTTACAGTAGACCCATCAGCTTCTTTATTTCCAGGATATTCTTGCCGGCGATTTGGCCGGCTTTTTTAGCTCCGTCAGCCAGTATCTTGACAACTTGTTTTTTGTTGTTCTGCAATTTCTTTTTTCTTTCCTGAATGGGTTTAAGCTGAGCGATGATTGATTCGGCTAATTCGGTTTTTAATTCAGAATATTTCAAGGTTTTATTATTGTAAGCGTTAGTCAATCTTTGCAGAGCCGTGGCTGAACCGCCTGTGGTGAGCGAAGTCGAACCAAACAGTTTTAATAAGTTAAAAAGATTTTGCACGCCTTTACTCATTTCGCCGCTTTGTGGTCCGGTATCGGTAACGGCCGACATGATTTTTTTTCTGATCACTGCCGGTTCATCCGCTAGGGCAATTAAATTATTAGGCCCCAAAGATTTACTCATCTTTTTTTCTGGATTGGTCAAAGACATAATCTTGGCGCCTTCGCTAATAACCGGCTTGATTTCTTCAAAATATTTCCCGAATTTATTATTGAATTTGCGCACGATGGCATTGGTCAGTTCCAAATGCTGTAACTGGTCTTGCCCGACCGGCACAACTTCTGATTTATAAAGCAAAATATCAGCCGCTTGCAAAATCGGATAATCAAATAAGCCGGCATTGATGTTTTCCTTGTGTTCTCGGGACTTGTCTTTAAACTGCGTCATTCTTTCCAGTTCGGCAACGGGAACCAAAGTGTTAAACAGCCAACACAGTTCAGTGTGTTGCGGTACATGTGATTGCACGAACAAGATGGATTTTTTGGGATTTATGCCAATGGCCAGCAAATTCATGGCCGTATTCAAAATCCGCTCCTGATAGTCAGCCGGATTGTAATCAATAGTAATGGCATGCAAGTCCACAATGGAGTAAAGGCAATTATATTGGCTTTGCAGATCCACCCAGTTTTTTAACGCCCCCAGATAGTTGCCGATATGAATTTCACCCGTTGGCTGAATGCCGGAAAATAGTATTTTTTTCATCATGTTTCTATTTTAGCACAGTAGAGGCAGATTTCAAATCTGCCTTTTAGCCAAACAAAATAATCACAATCGCGCCGGCCAGCATCAACAACACGCCGGGCAATCTTTTTAATAAATTTTTTTCCTTAAAAATCAGCGGACCGAGCAAGATAGGAATTAAAAAGGCCGCCCGCTTGATGGAAATAACATAGTTGACCAGAATGGTGGAGTAACCGATAAACATCAGCCAGCCGCTGATAATTATAATCAAGCCCAGAGCCAAAAACAGTGGCCAGTAATTTTTAAAGCATTTAACAACCTCATTTTTAACCAGTTCATTTTTGGCCAGCAACCATCCCCACGCCAACAGCCACAGGCCGGTAAAAATGTAGAGCCAGGTCAAATAGCCCACTGTTGACGATTGCTGAAGACCCAACTTATCCAGGGGTCCGGCCACGCTGTACAGCAAAGCCACCAGCATCATCAACCGGCTGCCCAAAGAGAACTTCCAAATTCCCGTTCGGCCTTGATTAGCGGCCCAGCTTAAAGCCGCGGCGCCGCCAATAATCGCCATAATGCCGGCTAAGGCCAGGGCCGTCGGCGCGTTTTTAAAAAACAGGTATTCAATCGGAATGATAAAAATCGGAGTCAGGTATAAAAAAGGCAGAGTCAAGGAAAAATCTTCAATGGCGTAGGCCTTAAAAGTTAGGTAGACGCCCAGGGCCTGCACCGAAGCGCTGATTGCCGCCAACAGGATTGAGCTTAAGTTGAACGTAAACTGCCCCAGCGCCAGCGCTAAAGTTACGGCGCCGATGCCCAGGATAAAATATAAATTGAATAAAACCGCCAATTGCGGCTGGGTTTTGGTTTTAACCAGGTATTTTTGCCCGATTTCGGCAAAAGAGGCGATAAACGCGCCCAAGACCGCGGCGCCAAAACCGGTAAATAGCAGTTGAATAAAATTCATAACGCCTTAATTGTACGGACAAATCTGTTTTTTGACAAGCAAAAAGGCCTTGCCCCTATTGTCATTGCGAGGAGCTCAAGCGACGAAGCAATCCCGATGTTTATACTAAGTACAGCGGGATTGCCGCGCCCCGACGTTCGCCAAAGGCGAAGTCGGGGCGCGCAATGACCATAAAGGGCAAGGCCCGTTACACTTCAATAATCACCGGCAGAACCATTGGCCGGCGTTCGGTCTGCTGGAACAGGAATTTGCCGATTTCGTTGCGTATCTTATCTTTAATGTAAGCGTCATTGGCCGAAGTGCGCGGGTCGTAATCTTTAAGAATGGATTTGACTTTTTTGCGCGTGTCTTCCACCAGCTTTTTATTTTCTTTCATGTAAATGAATCCGCGGGAAATTAGATCGGGATTTTGCACCAGTTCGCCGGTTTTGGCCCTAATGGTGGCAATGACCACGATCATGCCGTCTTCGGCCATCATTTGCCGATCGCGCAAAACAATGTTGGAAACGTCGCCCACGCCCAAACCGTCCACAAAGACGTAATCGGACGGCACTTTTTTATCGGTCAGCACACCGCCTTTTTTGGTGAATTCAATCACCTGGCCGTTATCGGCCACAAAAATGTTGTTGGGATCTACTCCGGCCGCAATGGCGTTTCGCGCGTTTAAGCGCAAAAAGGAATGATGGCCTTCAACGGGGATAAAATAGCGGGGCTTAACCAAACTGATAAAGAATTTTAGGTCCTCGGCCTTGGCATGGCCGCCGGCGTGCACGTCCATCATCTGGTAATGAATGACTTCCGCGCCTTGGCGGTAGAGCGAATCTTTTAGGCGCTGGACGGCCCGTTCATTGCCTGGAATGACCGAGGAAGAAAAGACCACGGTGTCGCCCTGTTCAAGGCGCAGATTTTTATGTTCGCGGTTGGCGATTCTCATTAAGACGGCGCGGTCTTCGCCCTGGGCGCCGGTGCAAACGATTAGGATTTTATTTTTGGGATAATTGTCCAGGTGTTTGACGTCGATGATGGTGTCTTTTTTGATTTTCAGATAACCCAGCGCTTTGGCGATTTCCACGTTGGTTTTCATGGAATAGCCCTCAATAATCACTTTTTTGCCAAACAGTTCCGCGGCCGTGATAATTTGCTGGATACGGCCCAAGAGGGAAGCAAAAGTGCCCATAATTACCCGGCCGGGCGCGTCTTTGATAATATCGTCCAGATTGTTTTGAATTTCGGCTTCACTAAGCTGATGGCCGGATTGGGAAGCATTGGTGGAATCGGCCAGCAAAGCCAGGATGTTTTCTTTGCCCAAGCGGGTAATTTTTTCAATCTCGGTGCCAGTGGCGCCGGTTTCGTTTAAGTCCAGTTTAAAGTCGCCGGTGTGAACCACTTTGCCTAAAGGCGTATCAATGACCAGGCCCATGCTGGTGGGAATATTGTGGCTGACGCCAAAAAAGCTGACTTTAAAGACGCCGGCCTTAATCACGTCATTGGTGCCAACGGCTTGCATATTTAGCGGGGCCGCGCTTTGGTAATCGGTCTGGCGCTTGCCGATGATGGCTAAGCTCAAATCGGAACTGTAGAGCGTGGGATTGCCCAGATCGTCCATCAGGTGAGGAATCCCGCCGATGTGGTCGTAGTGGGCGTGGGTGATAAAGACGCCTCTGATGTTTTTGATTTTATCGCGCAAGTATTCAATATTGGGAATAATGTAATCAATGCCCGGCATGTCTTCTTCCGGAAACTGCAAGCCCAAATCAATAATGATAATATCGTGGCCGTATTCCAAAATAGTCATGTTGCGGCCGACTTCTTCATTGCCGCCCATGACGATGATTTTCAGCTTGGCTTCTTCCCGGGCTTCGCCATGAGGCGAGCGAGGCGAGTTGATTGCTTCTTTTCTGTTAAACCTAAAACCTCTCCGTTTGGCGGACTGGTTTTTGTTAATCTGGTCTCCGCTGATTCGCGGAGCTCCTGCTTCGTTGCGAGGCGAGCCGGGCTCGTTTTTTCCCCCTTCCCCGCCGATTCGGCGGGTTCGGAGGATAAATGTTTGCGGATTAGCCGCATCAGGGCCGGACAATTTTTTAAAATTGCCGCGGCGATAGTTTCTTCGGTTGTTGGTTCTGATCATATAGATCGTTTAGTGCTTTCTGTATCGTGCAACGTGCAGTAAGATCTTCACGCGACATTCAACAATAGTAAGATTAGTTTATAATTGAAGTTTATTTAGTAGTTTTAATTTGGTGGCGCGTAAAGTTGCTCGCTAAATGCTCGCAACCACGCGCCAAACCCGTGATGCGCCGAAGGCGCATTTTACGGGTTGGTGCCGGAGAGAGGACTTGAACCTCCACGGCCTTGCGGCCACTAGAACCTGAATCTAGCGTGTATACCATTTCACCACTCCGGCGTGTTTGAGATAGCATCTAATCACTTTTTTTCCAAGAGAATTCACGTTTGGTATTAATGTACCAATCGGTGATTTTATTGAAGCGGTCGGCCGGCGTGGAAATTCGGCGGGTGGTCAGGCCTTTGATTTTTTCTTCCACCGGATAAGTTTGAATGGGGTTATAGAGGAAGATCGCGGGCACGTTTTCCGCCAGAATGTTTTGGAAGTCCAGGTATTTTTTTTTGACCGCGGCCAGATCGTCCAAAACCCGGGCTTCTTCCAAAATTTTATCAATGTCGCGGTTGGCCCAGACGGCCAAATTGGCCCCGGGGCTTTGGGCTTCGGCCGAATGCCAAAAAGCAAAAGGATCGGTTTTAATGATTTGGCTAAAGAGCAGGGCCTGATAAGCGCGGGGTTCAATAATATCAGGCCTGATTCTTTCTTTGGACACCACGTCCACCGCGGTCGTGACGCCGATGGCTTCCCAATTTTTTTTAATGATCTCGGCGGCTTTGATGTATTCCGCTTTATCCACGGTGGTCAAAGTGATTTGCAAGGTCTCGTTGCCCTTTTTAAGCATGCCATTGTCGCCCGGTTTCCAGCCGGCTTTGTCCAGCAATTTTTTAGCTTCATCAATATTTTGCGTGTATTTTTTAACGTCCGGATGATAGCCGATAAAGCCGGGTAAAATCGGGCTGTTGGTAATGGCGCCTTTTTGGTCGATGGATTCCTGCAAAATCTGCTGGCGGTCAATGGCGTAAGCCAAGGCCTGGCGGACTTCTTTGCTTTTTAACGCTTCGGTCTGTTTGGTGTTAAAAAAGACGGCAGTGTATTGAGGCAAAGACAAGGAATAGTATTTTAAGCTTTTGTTTTTGGCAACTTTGGCCTGATATTCTTTGGGCAGCAGGCCTAGGCCCTCAATCTGATTTTCAGCCAGAGCGGTGCTGGCGCTGTCAAAATCGCCGTAGAATTTAAAATTTAATTCATTAATGTAAGCCGGCTGGGCGTGGTAGCTGTCGTTTCTGGCCAAAGTCATTGTCCTAATGTTGCCGTTTTTATCCTTGGTGAACGATTTGAATTTAAACGGCCCGCTGCCGATCGGTTTTTTGTTCAGCTCGGCCAGCACGGCGTTCGAAGAAGGGATGCTTTGCCATAGGTGCGCCGGCAAAATGCCGAAAGTCAAACTGTTGATAAAGCCGGCCACCGGCTCTTTTAAAATAAAGCGGACGCTAAAGTCGCTGATTTTTTCCACCTGCACGTTGCCCAGCGCGCTTTTTAACTGGCTTTGCCATTCCGGATCCTGGATGCTGGTGACGGTAAAAATAACATCGTCGGCCGTTAAGGGCGCGTTATCGTGCCAAACCACGTTTTGTTTTAAAATAAAAGTGTAGGTTTTTTTATCGGGGCTGATTTGATACGATTTGGCCAAATCGGGCACTAGCACGCCCTCGTCGTTGGTTTTAAGCAAACCGCTAAAGATCAAGCTGGCCAAATCGCGATCCACGTCGTTATAGGAAGCCAAAATGGGATTAATGTATTGCGGGGTGCCGACCAGGCCCTCGGTATAGCTGCCGCCCTCTTTGGCGATGACCGTGGTATGGTTGAAATAAAAATTTACCGCCAAAGTAATCAGGCAGATGGCGATTAAGCCGCCGGCCAAGCGGATCAGTTTTTTTTCTTTGGAACTTAAAAATTGCGGCAGGGCCTTAAGCTGCGCCAAACTGGGCCACTTTTTTTTGGTTAACCCATGCAACAATTTTTGGTCAGCCAGAGCCGACAAGCGAGCCGGGTTGATTGTTTTAAAACCCCGGAGTGGTTGCCAAATTTTAACAACCAAAAACTCTTTAACGTATTTTAAGAAAAGTGAAATCCTTTTCACAATTTTTTGGTATTTGAGAAAGTAAACAGGCGGCCCCGAACCGCGCCGGGTTTAGGGCAGGGTTATTTAATGAAGATATTTAAAATGGAGGTGGCGATAAAAATAACAGCCAAGATGATGGTAGAAATGAAGATGACTTTTTCGGCGCCGCGCTTGGTCCGGTAAACTCCGCCTTCGCCGCCAAAAATGCCGCCCAGGCCCGCGCCGCGCTGTTGGAGTAAAATAAAAACAGTCATGAGCACGGCGGAAATAATTTGTACGATAGCCAATAGTTTAACCATATGCAATCTTATTATCTTATTCTAACAGTGATTGTTAATTTTTACAATAATAACAGACGGTTGGTTATTTGTCAAGGTAAGGTAGATGCTACGCATCACTTTACCTCAAGACCCGCGATATGGTTAACTTTTTAAGAAATTTTTTGAATGCCGCTGGCGATAATAAGTAATGGCAAAGCGGTGGGCTTCATCGCGGATTCTTTGCAACAGTTGCAAGGCCGGCGAAAATTTTGGCAGTTTAATGGAAATGGCCTCTGCTGGCAGGTAGATTTCCTCTTCCCTTTTGGCCAAAGAAATAATCGGGATTTGGCGTCCGTCTTTTTCAAGCTCGTACAGGGCCGCGTTTAGCTGGGTCGGTCCGCCGTCAATAACCAGCAAATCCGGTTGTGGCCAATCGTTTTTGAGTCGTCTTTTAATCACTTCGCCGATCATCGCCGGATCATTGGCGCCTAAAACTGTTTTAATTTTAAATTTTCGGTATTGGCTTTTATCAACCTGGCCATCGGTTAACACCACCATGGAGCCCACGGCCAGTTGTCCGCCGATATTGGAAATATCGTAGCACTCTATCCGCAGGGGCAGTTTTTTAAGATGCAGGATTTTTTTTAAAACAGTAAGTCCTTTAAAGTTTTTTTTGACCCGGTTAAGATATTGCTCGTCAACTTCGTCATTTTTAATGACCGCTTGTTTTTGGCTGATCATGGCCAGATATTTTAAATCATCTCTGGTTTTAGCGGCCTGTTCAAAGTTTTTTTGCTGGGCTTGCTTAAGCATGGCTTGGTGCAAAGCGCTTTTGAATTCCTCATTTTTGCCTTGTAAGAATTTTTTAATCAAACGCAGGTTTTTTTGCCATTCTGTTTTGTCCGTGATGGGCTCGTTTAAGTAACGCCCCAAGTGCAGGCGGCTACGCCAGTTTTTGCTCAAATCAATCATCGGGCCGTTAGGTGAATAATAGGGGAAGATCTTTTTCAGCATTCTCATGGTTTGCCTGATGGCCAGAGCCGAAGTGTAGGGGCCAAAAAATACGCCTTTGTTGCTTTGTTTCTTCTGTTTTCTGATTAACACGACTTTGGGAAATTCGTCAGCGGTAATCATCACGTACAGCCAGCTTTTGTCATCCTTTAAATCAATGTTATAGGGCGGCAGATATTTGTTGATCAAACTCCTTTCCAACAGCAGGGCTTCGGTTTCATTGGTTACAATTGTAAATTGGATTTTTTTAATCAAAGCCACCATTTGCTGTTTAGCGGGCGTTAATTCCGCTGTTTTGGCTTGTCCGCCGGTACGGTGGGCAAAGTAGGATTTGACGCGGTTGTTTAAATTTTTGGCTTTGCCGATATATAAAAGACGGCCGTTTTGGTCAAGAAAACGGTAGATACCGGGCTGACTGGGGATTTGTTTTAGATTAATCATAGGAGTGAATCTGTGACAATTATCATAACAAAGATGACGGGTGTTGACAAAGGATTTATAGTATAATAGAGTTATTAGTCAAATCAATATATGACGCAAAAAATAACCGCCATTATCACTCATCCGCATTTTCAGGCCGATACCCTAGCCGCCTTGGCTATTTTAGCTTACTATGGCGAGCAAAAATACCCGGGCGTGGCCGATTCGCCGGTCCAATTTTTGGCCCAGCTGCCCGTGGGCAAGACCGGCCAGCAGTTGGAGCAGGAAGGCATTATGGCCTTGGATATGGGCGGGGGCAGGTTTGATCATCATCGCCCTGGCCGCGAGCAGGAAAAAAATTGCCTGACCGATTTGGTTATTTTAGACCTTGGCTTAAAAGGCAATTTGGCAGTGGAAAAAATCAGGCAGTGGGCCAGGCGCGACGATTTGCAGGGCCAAGGAACGTTATCGCGCGATACTGTGGATCGAGCTTTTGGCTTATCCGGCCTGATTCAAAACCTCAATCGTCGCTACAAGGCCAATCCGGTCAGAATCATGCAGATTGCCCTGCCAATTTTGGAAGCTCATTTATGGGAAGAAGATCAGCGCCATCACGCCTTTCCGGAGGAATACCAAGGGCTTAAAGATTCAGGCAAAGCCGACGAGTTTACCGTTTTTCAAAATAAAAAATTGTTAAAAGTCATGGTTCTGGAATCGGATACCAGCGGCTTGGTCAGCTTTGCCCGAGCCAATTCCAAAATTAAGGCCGACGTGGTGGTGCAAAAATTATCTTCCGGCCACATTAATATTATTACCAAACAACAGCGGGAAGTTGATTTAAAATATCTGGCGGCGATTTTAAGGATTGAAGAAGCCCGTAAAAAAAGAATTCCTTTTGACCGGCTGCCTAAAAAAGAATTAATGAGCAAAGGCAAACTAGCCGGTTTGGAAGAATGGTATTTTGACACGGCGGCTAATTCTTTGCAAAACGGCGGCATCAGGCCCGAAACCGCGCCAGCCACCAATTTGACTTTGGCCGAGGTTAAAAAGGCCATCATGGTGGGCTTGGATCCTTTGTCGGCCCAGGAGGCCTATCCTAATTTTTTCAATCAAGGCCGGGTTTAAAAAATAAGATTATTATGGAAAACTGGAAAACAACAAACGAAAAACCCGCTCGGCCTTTAACAGAGCTGGAGCCGGAATTGGAAGAACAGGTCAAGGCCAGAGTTTTAACTTATTTGGAACAAGGCAAGCCCAATTGGGACATGCCGCATACTTTAAAGGTGGTGGAATATATGAGAGAACTTTTGACCCATGAAGGTGGTAATGCCAGGGTGTTAATTCCCGCGGCTTATTTTCATGATAGCGGATATTCTTTAACCAACGTGGCCGGGCAAGAAGGTATCGAGTGGCAAAAAATTTTGGACGTTAAAAGGCAGCACGCTGTATTAGGATCAGCGGAAGCGGCCAAAGTTTTACGAGAAATCGGCGGTTTTACAGAAGAGGAAATAATAGAAATCGCCAGGTTGGTTTTGGTCCACGATGATTTAGGCGATATGCCGGCTAAGGATTTTGAGAGAGAAGGTTTTAATGATTTAATGATAGTTGAGGCAGATAGTTTGGGTATGATTGATCCTTCAATTCCCGGCAATCTTTCCGCCACGGAACGAAAAAAATTTATTGAACAGGAATTTATTCCCGAGCGCCTGCCTTTATTTAAAAGCGATTTTGGCAAACAAAAGGTTGCGGAGCTGTTGGAAGTCGCTCTGGCCAGAATAGAAAGGGAATTGGGTAAATAGAGATAATTTAAGATAATCTTTAAAAGCCGGGTTAAACCCGGCTTTTTTGATTCAAAACTTGACCCCTTATCACTTATTTTAAAGAAAAAGTGATAAGGGGTTGACAAGATTATTAAAATATGCTAATATAGTACATTACTCTAAATGAGATAAATTGCTTGAAAACAGGGGTTTTAAGCAGAAATTTCGTTTGGAAGCGGACGCCAAGCCGCTAGCCTAAGAACCCGAGGGCATAATTCGGGTATTGCACATTACATAAAGGGGAACGCCATGTCCCTTGTTGAATCAATCAACGAGAAGTTGCTTCCGTTGCTGAATCTGGACGCCCTCGTTGATGCCGGCCACCAGCCGGATGTGACCGACCGTCTGCAGAAGTTGCAGACAATCATCATACCCAAGCCGACTTTCAGTATTCAGGTCGGTCTATGGGTGATATCGCTTCTATTACGGGCAGTTGGACGTTCGCTGGATGATATCGAGCTGGAAATCACTGGCGAGAACGACAAACGGTACTTCACCGATCGGATGGTTAATCCAGCGTACTATCTTCTCGGCGTTGGTCGGAGTAAATACTTCAATCAACGGAAGGACTGCTTTAGCCAGCTGATGGCGGTGGCTCAAGACTTCCATGTCTGCCACTCAATCATTCTCTTTCTCGTGGAGATGATGAATGAGGATGGTGGCCAGGGAAAGTACAGGGATAGGGGCCGCGGCGGCTGGACCAAACGGTGGATCGGCAAGTTCGCAGAGCGGGCGGTTGAAGACCAGTACGTTGAATATGCTGGCCAAAAGAAGGTCATCCCGATTCAAGAGAGAAATTTAACCTTCTCTCGTCTTATTCGGGATTCCTTTGAGCTTAATCTGGATGTGGATGAGCTTATCCGGCAAACCATAATGGTCTTGGATTGCTGGTTCTATGTTCAGTCCAGCTATACGCCGTCAAGGCAGAGCAAAGAGTTCCATAAGCTTCTGCTTCTGTCGGGAAATGACGGGATTCTCGATACGGATTACCGTGTTATGCTTGGTAGTCCGGATCTGTCCACCACCAACTGTTTTTCTCTGGCAAATTTCACCAGGGATCTGGCATTGGTAAGCGGGAACATTGATCCTCATGATGGGGATTCAGTGGCTGACTTCGGCAATACCTGGGGTTACTGGTGGGATCTGTCCGAAGAATTGGAACAGGCTCGCTGGGAAGCCAGATGCCGTGCCAGAGAGATTGAGTCCAAATTCAATGCCGATCAGTTGGCCGATCTGGACATTTTCTATCTGAAATCGAAAGCGCCTCAAGGGTTTAACCCCAGGGGCCTTTGGATTACCGTGGAAAACAGTTTCTCGGCTCGGGAGCTTTTTCAGCTGAAAGACAAAAAGGGAAATCCTTTGTTCCATCTGGTGGTTGCAAAAAACCTCTCTGATGGCAGAGTCGCTATCCTTACGGGCAATATTCAGCTTGATCTTACGCAGGTCATGCGGAGATTGAGTGGTCATGAGGGTTGCTGGCACCATCACGAGTGGCGTTACCCCATGATCGTAAATGGGGGAATGCGGCATCATAAACCCACTAACCTAACCAGGAATGAAATCGTCGGCTACATCAGTGAGTCGGCGACCATCGCAATTCCCCGTTAACAGGAGGAAATTGGCTAAAAATTGCTGCTTGGCCAACAGAAGTTTTCCTTAGGGAAAGCGGCCTCATTGCATCTTGTAATGAGGCTTTTTCTTTTTGCTTTGACAAGGGACTAATAAAATGTATAATAAAAAGGTTCAAGTAACTTTTGTCATATAGGAGAAACCCATTGAAAAGGGAAAAATTGGTCAGATGCAGCTGCGGCTCGCAACAGACTCCAGTGCCTTTGCCTACCAGCAATCCGAGATATAAAAAAATGAAAAAATTCGATCAGGTTGTTTGCAAGGATTGCGGCAAAATCATTCTGGTCCATAAAACAGATGGACAAGGCAATGGTAGCGGCTAAAAGCTTAGCGTCAATCTTCGCTTTATTGAGAGTATCCAGGCCTTTGCGCATATTGATAATACTCAGTTAAGCGGAGTTTTTTTTGTTTTAAAATCAAATTTATGTTAATATTATTAAGTAATAATAAAAAATATGTCTGTAGAAAATAGCCCAGAAGCAAAGGAAAAAATAGAATATCGATTAACCGACAAAAAAACGTTTATGGTTCCGGTAAATGATCCAAAACTGGAAGAATTGCCGGGGACACTCAATTTAGATGGCAAAACCTTTACTAAAAAGTCGGAACATCATATTACGGTCATTACTTTTCCTAAAGGCAGGGAGTTACAAAGGCTACTTGAAGCCAATCCCCAGCTGGAAGAAAAAATTAATCACCTGCTCAATGAATTCAACTGGTCTAATGTTACTATTAAGGACGACGTTATCCGCCTTGAAAAAGATAAAAAGTTTTATACCATGCAAGGTCAAAGAAAAATCTGGCATGAAGTTCACGCCGAATCATTAGTTAAAGAAGCACAATTGCCGGCTATGGCAGAATTTTTTCAGCGGCTAAAGGATGAGTTGGGAGTAGACTTAGACGAAATGCCCCCAGTGCATGTCACGCTCTATACTCATGGCGATCCAATTGGTATTGCGGTAAATACGGAAGAAGAATTTAAAAATTTGAATCCCAGAAAAATAAAACTTTAAAGCCATTTAGTTAGAGCCCCCAAGGTTACATCCTTTTTAGGAGTAACAACGGGGGCTTTTTAAATTGGGATGTCTTTTTATTTTTTTAGTCAGGGGGCGATATTGACAATAAAGATTTTTTAAGGTAATATCCCTTAGATTCGCAATCAATTTCATCAATTATGGAGGCAACAATGTTGCAACCCTTTGCGCCTGAAATTCAGGCCGCTTGGAATATTTTTCAAGCCGTCATCTGTGACATCAGCGAGAAAAAGCCTGAAGAAGTCACTTACGGCAAAGAAACGCCGACGCCATTAGGCAAAGGCGGTTTGGGTCTGTCGTTCATGGACACCAGTGCCCCTTTTCTGGTACTGGCTCAAGAGATTCAGGGATTGGATATCTCGGCATTTGACGCCAATCGCAATCCAGATATCGATACTGCATTTGAGACGCTTTGCTTTCTGTTGCGTCTCACAGAAGAGATGCCTCACTATCTTCTGAAAAGTCCATTGGACTTCAAAAGATTAAAGGTTCCATGGACTTCTTCTTTGACCATGGTCGCCTGACCGGTCAGACATCGATTTCTCAATATCGCGGACAGCAACAGCTCGTCCGCTTTTTTTATTAATCACGCCTGCCCGCCTCTGGCGGGGATTACACCTTTCGGCAAGCTCAAGGCCTTCGGCGGATTTGATGCTGATTAACAATGAATAACTATCCGTG
>Ga0082335_1000555_pt1 | contig 92205 bp, 77 predicted proteins | sample Subgrocontami58m_FD_72375 | JGI IMG/M metagenome (GOLD analysis project Ga0082335, IMG submission 72375) | Subsurface groundwater microbial communities from S. Glens Falls, New York, USA - GMW37 contaminated, 5.8 m (SPADES assembly) (version 2) ...
GAGCCGATGGCCGACAACTCGGTGATGCCGACCTATTATGTGTCCGCGTTCGCGCGCAAAAGCGTCACCGTGGCGCTGACCGGGGACGGCGGGGACGAAGTGTTCGCAGGTTACCGCAGGTTCTACCACATGCGCCGTGCCGAGGCGTTAGGCAAATGGGGCCTGACGCCGCTTTGGCGCGGTTCGCGCCGGCTCACGCTCGCACTGGAGAATCTGACGCACCCAGGCAGGGCGCGCCGACGTTTTCCGGCGAGCCGCGCCGACGAAATGCTCGATCTGGCCGGCGCCGGGCGCTATAAGCATCTGCTCGCCTTCTACACGGACAGCGAAAAGCGCAGCCTTGAGACGCCCGAATTCGCGCGCGCCGCCGGCGGCGCAGGAACGAGCGACTACCTCGAGCGCGCGCTCGCGCGCGCGGCCGCCGCGGACCCCCTCAACCGCTGGCTGTACGTGGACCAGTCCACTTATCTGCCCGAAGACATCCTGTTCAAGGTGGATGTCGCGAGTATGGCGAATTCGCTCGAATGCCGCTCGCCTTTTCTCGACCACCAGCTGATCGAGTTCGCATGCTCCCTGCCGGGCGCGTATAAGCTTACGCGCGCGGGCCGCCACAAACACATCCTCAAGGAGGCGTTCAAGGAATGGTTGCCGCCCGGATTCATGCAGCGGCAGAAGAAGGGTTTTTCGGTGCCGCTCGCGCAATGGATCAGGAATGATTTCGGTCCGATACTGCGCGAGCGTTTGGTCGCGCAGAAAACCCTTGCACCCTGGTTCCGCCAGGACGTGGTGGAACGCATGGTCGATGAGCATATCAGCGGCCGCGGCGCGCATAGCAACCGGCTGTGGTCGCTGCTGGTGCTCTCGCAATGGGTGACAAGCTTCGAGGTCCCGTTGTGAAAATAGGGATCATCGCGCCCGGAATCTGGGGCACGGCCTTTCTCGACACGGCCACGATGCTGGCACGCCTGGGTCACGCGGTCAGCGTCTACACCGACGGCGCGCGTGCGCCCAGCGCGTCGCGTTTCCTGCGCCTGCGCGAGGACGGCGTCGACTTCTATGTCATCCACAACACCCGGCGCAATCCCTGGGTCCTGGCTTTCGACAAGTTGGCGAAGCCCTTGCTCGGGCGGCGCTTTTTCACTACCCTGGTCGCGCTGTACCGCTATTTTCGGCAGACGGCGGACTGCGACATTTATCTCATCGAAAGCGACTGGATGGGGTTGTTCGTCGGGCTCATCCGGCGCGTACGGCGCTTTCGCTGGGTGGTGGGCGTGCACGATACCGATCATCTGCGCATAGCATTGGATTTTCCGGGGCGTCCGCACGAACCCTGGATGCAGCGCGCGAAGCTTTGGGTGCTCAATGCCTGCGACGGCGTGCGCGCCAACTCCTGCGTCACGCGCGATGCGCTCATCGAGGGCGGGGTGCGTGCGGACAGGATCGCGGTGATTCCGTTGCATATCTCCGACTGGCGCCTGTCGCGCGAGAACCTCGGCGCGTATAGGCCGGAGGCGCGCCGCAGCATTTTCGAACGCTACGCTTACCCGGCCGATACGAGGCTCTTGATCGTCATGTGCCGGCTGGCGTCGGTGAAAGGGCTGGAACTGGCAGTCGAGGCGCTGCCGCAAGTGTTGCAGTGCTATCCCAGCGCGCGTCTGCTCATCTGCGGTCCGGATCGCATCATTCCCGGGATGGGCAGCTACCGCCAGATGCTCGAGGCCGCGGCCGAGCGCGCCGGCATTGCCGATAAACTGCATTTCCCCGGAAACATTGAAATCCCGGAACTGCGCCTGCACCTTGCGGCTGCAGATCTGCATCTCGCGCCTTCGCACATCGATACTTTCAGCTACAGCGTGGTCGAGGCTACGCTCGCCGGTACACGCTCGGTGGTGTCGGACAAGGTGGGCGTGGCGCCCTGGATGCTCGAGGCCGGGGCCGGCCGCGTGGTGTCAGGGCGCGATCCTGCACGCTGGGCCGAGGCGATCTGCGCCGAACTCGGGCGGGTTCCGGTCGCTAGCGAGATTGCCGCCTTCGTGCGCAAGCTCGAAGAGCAACTGGACTGCGAAAAGATCTCGCGCGAACTCGCCGCCTTTTTCGCGAGTCTGATCGAGACCGGTGCCAAGCGGGCCTGAGGCATGGCTACCGTCTACCAGGTCAACATGCAGACCGAGTTCGGCGGTGGCGAGGTGTATACGCGTTTTTTCAGCCGTGCCCTGATCGAGCTTGGGCATCGCGTGACGCTCCTCGCCCATCCCAACGCCGGGTTCTGGGAGGCATTATTGCCGCGCGGCGTCGATCTCGCGCGCTGCGCCGACATTGCCGCGATCCTCGGTGCCCTGCCGCGCGAAAAATCGCTGGTGGTGACGCAGACCCCGCTCGATGCGGCTGCGGCAAAAGAAATTGCGGCGCGGCATGTGTTGTGCGGCTTCGCCCATATGCCGCTATACGAGCGCGATCCCCCGGGGTTCGAGCACTATTACCTGCTCTTCGCAGTGTCGCAACATGTGCTGGACAGCATGCGCGCTCGGGGCTACGCCAACGTCCATGCACAGCCGATGTATGGCGTCGCCGACCTCGAACGCGCGGCGCCCGCGGGCGACATCATTGCGCGTTCGCCATACGCATGGGATCGGCGCAAGCTGCGCGACCGCGTGCTCGGACTGATCGAGCCCGTGTGGCGCGCGCGTGCGAACGCAGTCGCATTCAGCCGCAAGCCGGGACTGACGCTGGGCATCGTTTCGCGCCTGACGCCGATCAAGCAGTTTCCGCTCATGTTCGGCATCCTTGCGCCGCTGATCGCGAAACATGCGCGGGTGAACCTCGAGATCTTCGGCAGCGGCGGCTACGCGTCGGTGCGCGATCTGCGCGCGAGCCTTGCGCTCATCCTGGCGCAGACGCGCTTTTGGGGCCAGCAGCAGAACGTGGCCGCGATCTATCCGAAACTCGATTTCGTGCTTTCGGGGCTGCCCGAGAAAGAGGCGCTCGGCCTCAATCTGATCGAGGCGCAATACTGCGGCACGCCGGTGCTGGCAGTGCGAGCGCCGCCGTTCACCGAAACGGTGATCGATGACGAGACCGGTTTTTTGTTTGCGGATCCGCGCAGCGACGGCGGCGCCGATTTCGAGCGCTTGCTTTCGCGCCTATTGGCAAGCGCGCATTTTCCCAGGCCGGGGCCCGCGGCAGGGCGGCTGCCCGAGTTCTGCTATGCACGCTTTCGCGAGCGCGTCGCGCAGGCGCTGCAGGCGGTGGGCCACGCGCAATGACGCTGCTCTATCTGCACCCAAAGGCCTGGAGCGGCGAATATGCCATCCTGAAGAAATTCCGCGAACTCGGCCACGAGATCTGCGTGCTGGAGGAGGCGCGTGAAGAAGGTGCTCCGGCGCGCCGCGTCTGCGCTGATTTTCTTGAACCCGGAGACGGCATTGCTACGTTATGGTACAACCCGCATCGGGGCTGGGAAAAATTGCTGACCTGGCCCGCGGATCAAGTTTTCAAGCGCGCGTTCGACGGCCGCAATCTCGCGCATCGCATGTGGGTGATACACGAGGCAGTGCGGCGTTTCCGGCCGGATGCGATCGTTTGCACCGACGGCTTCACCTATGCCATTCCAGCGGCGTTTCTCAAGCGCCTGCATATGCTCCGCGCGCCCTTGCTCGCGACCTACATAGGCGGCGACATCCTCGATTGCCCCGAAGCCTTGGTGGGAAAGCGCCGCACCCCCATGGTGAACTGGCTCATACGCAACTCGATCGCCGGCATCGATACGCTGCGCCCCGTGTGCCGCTCGCTCGCCGACATCCTGGAAAAGGAGGGCGCGGAGGCAAAGCGCATCCACATCGTTCCGGCTCAGCTTCCCGCGCCGCTCGCGCAACTGGAAGAGATTCGCCTGCGCCGCGCTGCGATCGGCGCCGAGCTGCGCCGCCGCTACGGCATCGCGCAGGCCTGCCCGCTGGTCGTCACGCTGAGCGGCAACCAAAAGGGCAAGGGGCTGCACCACTTGGCGCAGGCCTGGCGCACGGTCATCGAAGCGGTTCCGGACGCGCGCTGGCTGCTTTGCGGACCGCAGAACCCCTGGCTCGCGCAGGCGGTATGGCCCGAGCTCGAGCACCAGGGCCTAGCGCACACGGTGCACTTCGCTGGTGCCTTGTCGGGATTGGCGGTGTACGAGCACCTCGCCGCAGGCGACGTGCACGTGAACCCGACATTGTGCGAAGGCCTCAACATGGTTACGGTGGAGGCGGCCGCGGTGGGCACCCCGACCATCACCAGCGACGGGGCGGGCATCGCCGACTGGGTGCGATGCCTGCAAGCCGGCTGCGTCGTTCCCGTAGGCGATGTTGCCGCGCTCGCGCGGGCGGTGATCGGCGCGCTGCAAACGCCGGAACTGCGCTTGACATGGCAGGAGCGAACCCGCAGTATGGCACCCGATTTTTCCCTCGACCGCATCGCGGCGCAATTGCTGGCGCTGCTACCATCGCCACATTAGGCGCCCTCGGAGAGCAGTTTTGTCGCTGATACTCGGCTTGCACACCGGTCACGAGGCATCCGCCGTTCTATTCGACGGCGTACGCCTGCTGGCCGCAATTTCGGATGAACGCCTGACGCGCGTCAAGAACGACGGCGGTCGCCTATCGGATCTCGCCATCGATGCGGTGCTCGGCATGGCCGCGCACAAACGCACCGACGTCGAGCGCCTGGCGCTGCTCTGGAGTTTCTTTCCAGAGGAATACTTCGTGCGCGAGAGCTGGTACAAGGAACTCGAGCGCCGCCTTTCGCGTTGGCGCCACAAGCGCGCCGAGCGGCCGCAGATGCTGTTGTCCAATTTTGTCGAGCGGCTGCGCCGCCGCGGCAAGAGCTTCGAATCGCATTTCCTGCGGGAGGAATTCCTGCGCCGCGAGGGGTTCGCGCATGCGAGCGCGGACTTCTTTGGCCATCATGACGCGCACGCGCTCGCCGCAGCGGTGTATTCGGGTTTTGGCGAATGCGCCGTGGTCACCATGGACGGCAGCGGCGACGTCGACGAGAACCACACCTCCGGCATTTATCGCAGCGGGCGCTACGAGCGCAAGCACATATCGAGCGACTACGGGTCTTCCGCCGGATTGTTCTATTCGCATGTTACGCAGCTGCTGGGATTCCGTCCGTTGCGCCACGAGGGCAAGGTCGTGGGCCTCGCGGCGATGGGAGATCCCGCTCCGCTTTATCCGGCTTTCAGCGCGGCGTTGAAGCTTTCCGCCGACGGACTGAGCCTGAGCTCGGATTTCGCCGGCCAGGATCAGGCGGAGGCGAAGCGCTACGCTTACCTGCGCGACGCGCTCGAGGGCCATAGCCGCGAGAACGTAGCGGCGGCAGCGCAAAAACGGCTGGAAGACGTCGCGACCGCACTGGTGCGCAATTTTCTCGCGGAGAGCGGGGAGAAGCGCGTGGCGTTGAATGGTGGCGTGTTCGCCAACGTGAAGCTGAACCAGCGCATCGCCGCGCTCGCCGAAGTCGAGAGCATATTCGTGTTCCCGGCGATGAGCGATACCGGCAACTCGATCGGCGCGGTGTTGCTCGAATACGCGGCGCGCTCGCCGGAGCTTCTTCGCGGCTGGCCTGCGCTCGAGCACGTGTACTGGGGCCCGCAGTACAGTTTTGATGAGATCGCAGCCGAGCTCGCGAAGGCAGGGCTGCCGCAGAATCTGTTGGCAGAGCCGGACCTGATCGACACGGCGGCGCGCGCGATCCACGCGGGCAAGGTTGTCGGCTGGTTTCAAGGCCGCATGGAATTCGGTCCCAGGGCGCTCGGCAACAGGTCCATGCTCGCGCGGCCGACGGACGCGTCGATCAATGATTGGCTGAACCAGAGACTGGACCGCTCCGAGTTCATGCCGTTCGCGCCGAGCGTGCTGGCCGAGCACGCCGACGCCTTGTTCGAGGGTGTCGAAAAAGCGCGTCACACCGCGGAATTCATGACCATTACCTTCGACGTGCGCAGCGAATGGCGCGAACGCATTCCGGCGGTCGTCCATGTGGACGGGACGGCGCGGCCACAATTGGTGCGTGCTGCGACCAATCCGCTCTATCACAAGTTGATCAGCGCGTACCACACGCTTTCCGGTATTCCGCTCGTGCTCAACACCAGCTTCAATGTGCACGAAGAACCCATCGTGTGCGCGCCGGCCGAAGCGGTGCAGGCATTCGTGCAAGAACGCGTGGACGCGCTCGCCATCGGCAATTTCTGGCTGAGCCATTTCTGATCATCGAGGCGCATATGCGGGTCAGCATCATCATCTTGAACTGGAACGGCCTCAAGGTATTGGCGCCCTGTCTACGCGCGCTCGCCGACAATACGACGCTCGACGGCGACTACGAAATCATCGTATTGGACAACGGCTCCGAGGAGCAGGGCGTCGAGGATGTGGTGAGGCCGCATCCCAAGGTCAGATTGATCAAGCAGGCGCAGAACCTCGGCTTCGCCAAGGGCAATAACCTGGCGGCACGCGAGGCGCGCGGGCAATTCCTGGTCTTCCTGAATAACGACACGCTGCCGCAGCAAGGCTGGCTGCAGCCCCTGCTCGATACGTTCAAACATTATCCGAGCTGCGGTCTCGCGGGAGCGCGCATCGTCAATGCCGACGGCAGCGTATTGCATGTGGGCGCCTATTTCGTTCCCGCGGTACGCGAGTACGTGTGGGCGTACCGCGGTTTTCCGGGCGAGATAGATGAGCTGCAGTCGCCGCGCGAGTGCGAGGTGTACATCGCCTGCGCCATCATGATCGAGCGGCAGAGCTTCGAGCGCATCGGCGGTTTCGACGAATTCTACTTTCAAGGCTACGAGGATTTCGACCTCTGTCTGAAGCTGCGGGAACTGGGCCTTACGGTCAGGTACTGCCCGCAGAGCATGGTGGTGCACTTCGAAAACAGCTCGATGAGAAAGCTCGACTCGGGCACGCGCAAGTCTTCGCGCCTCGCAAACGCCGCTTATTTCAAGAACAAGTGGCAGCGCAAGTTCTATCGCTTCCGTCTAGCCGAGCAACCCGGGGCGCTCGGCGCGTTCGGCGATTTTTCCTATTACAACAATCGGCGCGAGAATTTCTTTCGCTTTCTTCCCGATCGATTGGGCCGAGTCCTGGAGGCGGGCTGCGGCGCCGGGGTGCTCGGCAAACGGCTCAAGGACGAGGGCAGGGCCGATTACGTGTGCGGCATCGAACTGAGCCGCCACGCTGCCGCGCTGGCCGCCAAACGCATCGATAAGGTGATCGTCGGCGACCTCGACACGCTGCCGTTGCACGAACTGCGCGGGCCATTCGATACGCTGATTTTCGCCGACGTGCTGGAGCACTTGAACAACCCATGGGACGTGTTGCACAATCTGCGCGCGGGGCTGCGCGACGGCGGCTGCGTCGTCGCGAGCATTCCCAATATTCGCTACTACAAGGTCATCCGGCAAATCGTGCGCGATGAGTGGCGTTATGACTCAGACGGGATTCTGGACCGGACCCACTTGCGCTTTTTTTCCCTCTCGAGCATTGTCGACCTGTTCACGCTCGCGGGTTTCGAGATCGTGGAAATCGGCCGCGAAGCGAAGAGCACGCGCTGGTCGCGCTTGCTGGCGAAACTCGATAAACGCGTCGAGGACTTCGTGACCATTCAGTATTACGTGAGGGCGCGCAAGCTCCCCGATCAATCCGACTCGGCGCTACAACCGGATCGACCGCAGCCGATGCAATAACAGCGCAAAGCGCGGTTTAGATGAAGCTGCTCTATGCTTTCCCCGAACCGCTGCCGCTGCCGCGCGCGCGTGGCCTGCAGGCGGTCCAGACCGTGCGCGCCTTGGCCGAGCAGCAGGTCGAGGTGGATCTGTGCTACGTGCCCGACGCGGGCGATCCCTTTGGTGCGTGCGACCTCGCCATGCCGCAAGGCGTGAGGCTGGTGCCGCTGTCGCGCAGCCTTCCGTGGCCGCTCGCGCGCATGCATTCGAACCGGATATTCGCTGCGCGCCTCGCGCGGCGCATCGCGCAGCACGCACCCGATGCGATCATGGTGCGGCACTTGAAGCTGGCGCGCGCGCTGCTTGGGCGTTTTCCGCAGTTTCCGTTGCTGTACGAAGCGCACGAAGTCTTTGCCGATACGGCGCCCGCACGGCGTCGCGGCGTCACCGCCGCGCTCGAGCGCTATGTCGTCGTGCACGCGCAGGCCGTTGTGGCGAATTCGCAAGCGACTGCGCGCCGGTTGGTCGAGCGCTACAGCCTCACGCGCAATGTCGAGGTCATTCCTAACGGCGTCGATTTCCGCAGCCTGATTCCGGAAAAGGACTGGGCCCATTGCGGCGAGCGCATCGTCTATGCCGGCAGCTTCTTCGGCTGGAAGGGCGTGGCCGATGTGGTGGCAGCTGCGCGCGAACTGCCGGGGCTGCGCGTCACGCTGCTCGGCGGCGACGAGGCGAGCATACGCGCCATGCGCAAGCAGGCGGCGGCGGGCGGCGCGACGCTGGAATTCGCCGGGCGCGTCTCGCCGCGCCGCGTGGCGCGGGCGCTCGAGCAGGCCTGCATCGCGGTGCTGCCCAACCGCGCCGAACCCGATAGCGCCTTCACCTCGCCGATCAAACTGTTCGAATACATGGCCGCGGGCTGCGCCATCGTCGCGAGCGACCTGCCCGCGGTGCGAGAAATCCTGGCTGAGGACGAGGCAGTGTGGTTTCCGCCGGGCGATACGAAGGCGCTCGCGGCTGCGCTGCGCTTGCTGGCGGCGGATACCGGGCTGGCGCGCGCGCTGTCGGCGCGGGTGCGCAGCAAAGTGCGCCAATACACCTGGCACGCGCGCGGCGAACGCTTGTGCGTCCTGCTGCGCAGCATGGCGGCGAGAGCATGAGCTTGGCCGAGGCGGACGCACCGAAGATTTTGGTCATCCGCCGCGACAATATCGGCGACCTCGTCTGCACCACGCCGCTCGTCAGCGCCTTGCGCCGGCGTTATCCGCGCGCGTACATCGCCGCGCTCGTGAACACCTATAACCGCCAGGTGCTCGAAGGGCATCCAGACCTAAACGCGGTATATGCCTACGCGAAAGCCAAGCATCGCGATCCCGGGCAGAGCCGTGCGGCTATCTATCGGGACAGGCTTGCGTTGATGCTGAAGCTGCGCGCGCAGCGCTTTGACTATGCGCTGCTCGCCTCGCCCTATCCGGGCGCCAGCGCACTGCGCATGGCGCGCTGGATCGCGCCCGCGCAAATTGCCGGCTATGCCGAGCCGACGGGATCGGTCGACCTCGCGCTGCCGCGCGGCGTGCAAACGGCAGCGCACGAAGTGGAAGACGTGTTTCGGCTGGCGCAGCTGTTTGGCATCGAGGGCGCTGCGGGAAAGATGAGCATCGCGCTCGAAGCGCACGCGTGCGCGCGCGCGCGCGCTGCGCTCGAAGCGCTCGGCGCGCGGCACAAACTGATCGCAGTGCATATCAGCGCGCGCAAGGCGAGCCAGCGCTGGCCGGACGAACGCTACGGCGCGCTGCTGCGCGCGCTCGGCAAGGAAGGCGACTTGCTGTTGCTTTGGTCCCCGGGCGCGGAGAATCATGCACAGCATCCCGGCGACGACGCCAAGGCGCAGGCGATCCTCGCCGATGCGGCAGGGCTGCCGCTAGTTGCCTATCCCACGCGGGAGCTCAAGGATCTGGCGGCCGCGCTCTCGCTTGCGGACTATGTGGTCTGCAGCGACGGCGGCGCCATGCATATTGCCGCTGCTCTGGGTAAGTCCATCCTGTGTTTTTTCGGCGACTCGGACGCCGTGCACTGGCGCCCTTGGGGTGTGTCTTATCGGTTGCTGCAGCCCGAGACCCGCAATGTGGCCGATATCAGCTTGGACGCGGCGCTAGAGGCGTTCAGGGAATTACAGCAGCGCTCTTAAACGCGTCTGCAAACGACAGCTTGCTTTCCCCCTCGTGCGCCCCTAGATAGAGTTGTCGCACGGCTCAGTATGCGATGAGTTCTTCGACTGCCCGAGATACTCGGGTACGCGCTCGGCAAGCGCGTGCCGCAGTTGCTCGGCTCCGGGATTGTCCTGCTGCAGCCAGTGCATAAGCTCCTGCAGCCAGCGCGCATCGGGCGCCGCGCGCGATTTGGCGATGCGCAGCTTCGGATGCGGCGTGGGCAGGGTGTGCTCGCCGTCGGCGAGCAGTTCTTCGTACAGCTTTTCGCCGGGCCGTAGACCCGTGAACTCGATGCTTATGTCGCGCTCGCCAAAGCCAGACAGCCGGATGAGCTCGCGCGCAAGATCGATTATCTTCACGGGCTCGCCCATGTCGAGCACGAATATTTCCCCACCGGCCCCCATCAATCCCGCCTGGAGCACCAGCTGTGCGGCTTCCGGGATAGACATGAAATAGCGCGTGATCTCTGGGTGGGTGACGGTGACGGGGCCGCCGCGCGCGATTTGCTCGCGGAATTTCGGGATCACGCTGCCGGTGCTACCGAGCACGTTGCCGAAGCGCACCACGACGAAGCGCGTGGCGCTACCGACCTGCAGGCCCTGGCAGACGATTTCCGCCAACCGCTTGCTGGTGCCCATGACGTTGGTCGGGTTGACCGCCTTGTCGGTGGAGACGAGGACGAATTTCTCCACGTTGTGGGAAATCGCCGCCGCGGCGACACGCCACGTGCCGAGCACATTGTTTTGGACCGCCTCCCAGGCGTTGTCCTCCTCCATCAGCGGGACGTGCTTGTAGGCTGCGGCGTGGAACACGATCTGCGGCCGGTGCGCGGCAAGAGTCTCCGCAATGCGCGGCGCGTTCTTTACGTCGCCAATGACGCAGGCGAGCCCGATACGCGGGTAATGGCGCGTGAATTCCTGCTCCATGCGGTAAAGCGCAAATTCGTTCTGTTCGAACAGGACCAGTTGCGCCGGTTCGAAGCGCGCGATCTGCCGGCACAATTCCGCGCCTATGGATCCGCCTGCACCGGTGACCAGTATGCTGCGGCCGTGGATCCATGACTTCAGCCGGCCTTCGTCGAGCAAGACCGGGTCGCGCCCGAGCAGATCGTCCAGTTCAATGTTGCGCACCTGCGACACCGTGACTTTGCCGCTCACCAGGTCCTGGTACGACGGCACGGTCAGGGCTTCGACGCCGGCGCGGCGGCAGATCTCCAGGGCGCGTCGGCGCGACTTGTGCGAAGCCGAGGGCATGGCGATGATCGCCCGCTTCACACCCAGGCGCGGGGCGGCGTCGACCAATTCTTCGAGCGGGCCGATTACATTTACGCCCTGGATCTGCCGGCCGCGCTTGGCCGGGTTATCGTCGAACAGACCGAGCACGCGCCAATCAGCTGCACGCGCGAGATTCTTCAGCAGGTCGGCCGCGGCATCGCCCGCACCCAGAATTACCACCGCCGCGCCTGGCGCTCCCGGCTGATTGCGCAGTCGGCGCTCTTTCCATACCCGGTAGGCGATCCTGCTGCCGCCCAGGAAAAGCACCAGCAGCAGCGGATCGAGCAGGAGCACCGAGCGTGGCACCGGCGGCTCCTGATGCGGCAATATCAGCAATATCAGGGCGATCAACAGCGTGGATGACAATACGGCAAAGACGATGCGCGTGAGATCCGGCACGCCGGCATAACGCCACATGCCGCGGTACATGCCGAGGCTGAAAAAAGCCACGCCCTGCAGAGGCACGACCCAGAGCATGGAGCCGATCATGTTGGGGACGTTGTATGCGGGTATTTCGGTGTTGAAGCGCAGCCAGTAGGCGAGATACCAGGCGACGGCGGCGGCGGCCGCGTCGTGGCCGAGCGCCATCCAATTGCGTATATGCATGTCTAGACCGTCGCCGCGCGCATGACTTTCGCGGCAGCAGTGCAGATATCGCGCATGTCGTCTGCGCCAAGGCCCGGGTGCAGCATGAACATCAGGCTCGTATCGGCCAGCCGTTGCGCTACCGGCAGCCGCTGACTCGGCCCGAGGCGGGCAGCGGTGAAAGCCTTTTCCAGATAGATTTCGCTGCATGCGCCGACGCCGCAGGGTATGCCTTCCGCGCCGAAGGCGTCGAGGATGCGCCGCAGATTCCATCCGGGACGCAACATCTCCGGGCGAATAAAAGCGTAATACTTGTAATAGGCATGCTCGCTATGTGCGGGCGGCCGCGCGAGGCGCAGTCCAGCGATGCGCGACAGGCCGCAATCGAGAAGCAGCGCGTTGCCGCGGCGCAGGGCGAGCCATTGCGGCAGCTTCTTCAGTTGCAGTCTGCCGATGGCGGCTTGCACTTCGGTGATGCGCCAGTTGCTGCCGAAGCTCTCGTGCAGCCAGTGGAAACCCGGCGCATGCTGGCGTTCGAACACTGCGGCGTAGCTTTTGCCGTGGTCTTTGTAGGACCAGGCCTTCTCCCATAATTCGCGCGAATCGGTCACCAGCATGCCGCCTTCGCCGCCGGTGGTGATGATCTTGTCCTGGCAGAACGAAAATGCGCCGGCAGCGCCGATCGAACCGGCCGCGCGGCCGCGGTAGCGTGCCCCCATCGATTGCGCGCAATCCTCGATCACGCGCAGGCCGTGCTGTTTGGCCAAGGCGAGAATCTCGTCCATCTCGCACGGCCAGCCGGCGAGATGCACCGCTATGATGGCCTTGGTGCGGGAACTGAGCACTTTCTCGATCTGCGCGGCGGTAATGGTCTGGCTCGTGGGATCGATGTCTGCGATCACCGGAATCGCGCCTGCGCGGACGACACAGCTCGCTGACGCGATGAAAGTCTTGCTTGGTACCACCACCTCGTCGCCGGGGCCGATGCCGAGGGCATGCAGGGCAAGTTCCAGTGCGGCCGTGCCGTTGGCGAGCGCGACGGCATACTTGACGCCGACGCACGCGGCGAACTCGCGCTCGAATTCCTGCGTTTGCTCACCGGTCCAGTAGTTGACCCGGCCTGAGCGCAGCACCGCGCTCGCCGCCTCGATTTCGTCTTCGGCGAATACCGGCCAAGGCGCGAAGGGCTCGTTGCGCACGGCGGTGCCGCCATCCAGGGCAAGGCGCTGCGGTTGGTGCACGCTTGATTCTGTGCGGTTCATTTCAGTCCAAAGACCGCGCCGGCACGCCGGACACGTTCGCGTCATCGGCGACATCGTGAATCACGCAAGAGCCGGCGCCGATGATCGCCTTGCTGCCTATGGTCACGCCAGGGGTGACGATGGCGCCGGCGCCGAGCAGACTCCTTTGGCCGATGCGCACGCCTGCGCACAGGTGGCAGCCCGGTGCGACGTGCGCGCCGGCGATTTCATAGCTCCGTTGTTGCTCGAGGATATCGATCACTACTTTGGCGTGACCGCCGGCGCCGAACACGATGAGTTTTCGCTTCGCCTTCAATTTTCTCCGCCGTCTTGCGACCCCGTGAATTTCGGCATGGTGACGTGCCCCGCTTGCGAAATTCCGCGAGGCCGAAACACGCGCCATGCCGTCATAGCGATGATCTTCAAGTCGAGCCGGAACGATCGGTGTTCGACATACCAGAGGTCGAGCTCGAAACGCTCCTCCCAGTTGAGCGCATTCCTGCCGTTCACCTGCGCCCAGCCGGTAATGCCGGGCCGCACCGCGTGGCGCCGCGCCTGGCGTTCGTTGTACAAGGGCAGGTACTCCATCAACAGCGGTCGCGGTCCCACCAGGCTCATGTCGCCTTTTGCCACGTTAAGCAACTGCGGCAATTCGTCTAAGCTGAATTTTCGCATCAATTCGCCGAAAGGTGTAAGCCTTGCCGCATCCGGCAGGAAGTTGCCCGCGGCGTTGCGCGCTTCCGTCATAGTGCGGAACTTGTAGAATTTGAAAGGTGCACCGTGCAATCCGGGTCGCATCTGCGCGTATAGCACCGGACGGCCCAACTTGGCGCGCAGCGCGAGCGCCAACAGGGCGAGTAGCGGCGCGAGCGCAATCAGCAGCGCGAGAGCGATCACGAAATCAAGGCTGCGCTTCAACACGTGGATGAAGACCGTCGATCGGTCTGCGAGCTCGCCAACAGCCTGCCATAATAGGTCAGCCAGGCGGCCGTGACGACAGCGCTGGAAAAATCGCGCACCGCCCTCTGCCTGGCATTCTGCCCCATGCGTCTGCGCAAGCCGTCCTCGGCCGCAAGCTTACGCATGCTTTGCGCAAGCTGCTCCACGTTCCCGGCGTCGAACAGCAGGCCGGTTTGACCCTCGACTACGGCGTCGATGACGCCGTAGATTCGCGAACCTATGGCAGGCACGCCAGCGGACGCAGCCTCGATAATGCTCGTGCCGAATCCCTCGCGGTAACTCGGGAGACAGAAGACGTCGGCGGCTGCGTAATACTCCTGCGGCTGTTCGGTGAGCCCGATGCGGTGCAGGCGCGACGCGTTGGCGCAGGCGGCGGCGGTCAGCACGGTGCCCAAATTGTCTTCGTCGGGACCGACAACGAGCAGATGCGCGTCTGCGTGTCGGGTGCCGATAGCGGCGAAGGCGCGCACCAGGTCGAGCACGCCTTTGTCGCGGTTGACGCGCCCAAGATACAGGAACACGACGGCGTTAGCGGGAACGCCGTGGCTGCGCCGGACGCGTTCGCGTGCGACCGCGTCGGGACAGAAGTGCGTGGTGTCGACGCCGCCGATTGAGCCCTGGGCCAGCACCGCCGATTTTGGCGCCGCTACGATACCTTCGGTGATCAGAAACTCGCGCTGCGAGGCGCTATCGGCGAGGATGTGAGTCGCGAGGCGCGCGACCAGCCGGTCCGCGCCCTTGAGCAACTGTCGCATCACACCGGTTCGGGTTACCCAGACTTGCCCAGTGAAGCTGTGCAGCCGCAGCGGCACGCGCGCGAGCCAAGCGGCGAGGATGCCGAGCAAACCGGCCTTGGGTGTGATCGAGTGCACCAAGTCAAAGCTGCGCCGTCGGAACAGGCGGTAAAGAGCGAGCAGCGCGCAGAGGTCGGCCCAAGGTGAAATAGGGCGCGCGATGGGAATGGCGACGCGGTTGAGCTCTACGGGCCAGGCGAAGATCTCATCTTCTATGGTGAAATTGGCTACGACGGTAACTTCGGCAAACTCGGTCAATGCGCGCAAATGCCCCAGCAGGAATGCCTTCAGCGTCATAGGTGCGGCGACGACGATGCAAATGCGCGGGCGGCTGTGCCGATCAACGTGCATGTGCTTGCGCCTTGAGTACGCCATCGATTTCGAACCCGTGCGACAGATGCAGATCATCCAGCCGTCGCGACAAGGTGATCAGCAATTCGGCCCAGGCTTTCATGGTCTCGGGTGAAATCTTGCAGCCGCAACGATTCCGCCACCGGCGCCCCGCTTTTGTAGCGAATAGCAAGTCACGCGCCAGCTTGAGTCCGGTCGCCAGCGTCGCGAGCAATAGATTGCGCCATTGGCGGCGCTGGGCGAATCCGGTAATCTGCGCGGCGAGCAAATTACGACGCGCCGATAATGTCTTGCGCAGAGCGGCCGGTCGCACCCGGTAACCCAGAAGAATCTCGTCCAGCACGGCGAAGCGGCTATGCGGGTAGGCACGCAGCAGCAACTCCTGATCCTCGGTGCGCATCGTTTCGGGGACCAGATAGCGATAGCGGCGGAACCAGTCGGCGCGTGCCATCCAACTGGGGTGCACCAGGTAGAAACCGTTCCAAGGCCGGGCGCACAGCGCCTCGTGGCTCAGGCGGAAGGGCCTAAGACCCGTGGCCGACCCGGTATCGTCGAAATCCAGTACCCTGCATGCGACCAAATCCAGCGAACGCTCAACGTTCAGGCGCTCCACTTGGCGCGCAAACCGGTTCGGGAAACACACATCATCGGCATCCATGCGGGCGATATAGCGACCGGCCGCCGCGTCGATGCCTTGGTTGAGCCGCGCGGCCAAACCGCGCTTCATGCCATCGCGCAACAGGCGCACGCGCGGATCGCCGAAGCGAAGCGCGATATCGGGGGAAGCATCGGCCGATCCGTCGTCGAGCACCAGCAATTCGAAATCGTCAAAGCTCTGCTGCAGCACCGATAACATGGCTAGGGCCAGGGTGCGCGCGCCGTCGCGCACGGGAAGCAGGACGGAGACTTCAGGCATGCCGGCTAATCGATAAATGAGCCAGGATTGCCTCCAATCAAAGGCGACTGATGTACTGCCAGCGCGGAACAGCGAGATCGCGCGCATCCAGTTTCGGGCTCGCATACCAGGGAGCAGGCCCGATGACGATCTGTTCTGGGCTGAATCCCAGCCAGCCCGCCCACCAGCTGAAACTGCTGTTGGCGATGATGTGATGTTTGCATGCGCTCATCAATGCCAGGTCCCGTTCCGGGGCTTCGACGTTTCCCGTCACGAATACGGCGGATGGATCCAAAGGAAGCTCCGCACGGGCCCATTGCGGATCGTCGGAGAAAACCAGGAAATGGCATGCAGGGCAGCGGATCCTCATCTGGTCGATTGCGCGCCGATAATAATCGATAGAACACAGACCGTGCACTTGCGCCGCGCCATTGAGGCTGACGAAATCACTTCTGCGCACATGCAAGCCGACACTGCGATCGGAGCGTGCCAATTCAAGTAGTTTCGCGTTAGCGTCGCAAAGGGGCTCGCGCAGCGTAAAATCCGCACGAATCCGATCGGCGATATCGACAAAATAGCGCTCGGATTGCCAGTAGCCAACTAGAAAGAGAGGCCCTCGCAGTGTCCGCATACTGGGGTCGTAGGTGATCGCCGACTCGAAATGCCAGCGCCGAAATAAGGGGCGAACAATGCGCAGTCGCATCCCAATTTCTACCACCCACAGCGGCCAGTTCTTCAGATCTGCCGCGTTTGCCAGCCGTGCCCGAAGATTGAATGGCTCGAGGGCATAGGCGCGGCGGGTGTAGGCCTGCAACGAAAACGCATGTTCAAACGCGCGCGTGTCGAGCAAAAGTACCGCGCCCAGCCGGTCGGCCAAAGCCCTTCCTGCCGCGTACTGGAACATCTGGTTTCCCAGGCCGCCCGTCAGGCGAACAATGACCATCAGTCGCGCTCGCAAAAACGACACAGATTGGTCATCGTGGACGCCCTTCGCTCTTGATGGCGGTAACGTGGTAACCAACGGTGAAGCGCTTTTCCCGGTCGAAGCGGTCCAGATAACTGCAGGCCAGCGGAATCGCCAGCGCCAGCAAGGGGGCAAGCAGTGCCCACAACAGCGACCATAACAACTCCATTGGCAGCGGCATGCCCAGTTTAAACGGGCGGGTGGTCTGGATGAAGCGGACCGATTCCTGGCCGAAGAACCTGAAGGAACCGGCATTTGCCTCCACCCTGATCTGCGAAAATCCTGCCGCGCTGAGGAAGTCGTGGTACCAATAGGGCGTATAGCCGCCGTAATAGTGATACGGCTCCTGGTGTATACCGGAACCTAGGGGGGCCGTCAGCATCAGGCGCCCGCCGAGCTTGAGAATGCGCGCCATTTCATGCACGACCTTGACTGGCTCGCGCACATGCTCCAGCACTTCAGTGCACAGAATAGCGTCGAACGCCCCATCCGCCACCGGCACGCTCGAGATATCGCAGCGGTAATCGATTTCGCCATAGCTGCCGTGACGCAGCTGATCATCGAGCAACCCGGCGAAATCCTGGGTTTCGTAGCGGCAGTGTGCAAACAGCGAGCGATAGGGGCAGGAGCCGGCGCCCATGTCGAGCACCCTCGCGCCGGCCGGAAGACTCGCCGCCTGCTCGGCCACCCAGCGGTCGCGGTTGACTAAGTTGAAGGCAAACAGGGTGCCGGTCTTGATCCAGGATCTCAACCCCACCGGGATTTCCTTTGAAGAAGTACTTTCATTATTTGGGGCGCTTTTGGAATTGGAAAATTCCCAGCGCGTAGCGTTGAGCAGCGAGGCCGGAGAGTCTTGCTTCTTCACGCGGAATGGATTCGGTCCGCCCGCCTGGGTGAATCACCGTAAGGTCGGTAAGGCTGAGCGAATTCTGCATCGCCAAATTGACGATAGAGCGTGGGTCAAACACGCGGTGGGCGTTGAACTCGACTCTATCAATTCCGATAGGAACGGAAAGATAGAAGACGCCATCGTTCTTGAGCAGCGCAGCGACATTCACAAACCCGCGTTCAAAACCTCTAGGATCAATTGGATCGCCATATCTGCCCAAACCAAAGTGCTCCAGCGCATGCAGACAGGATACAGAGTCGCAATAGTCTGTCGTTCCCGGCACAGGCCGTGTCAGATCGGCCTGCTTGAATGTTACCCCCGGTATTTGGGTGCCTATCGGTCTGACATCGAACACCTCAATCTCACGAAAGCTGGCCACGTGGGCGACAAACCCGCCCACAAGGGATCCGACGTCTACGTGCTTCTCCGGATTGGCCGCAAATATCCTTCTGGCGACGAGCAAATCCTGCCAGAAGTACTCGAGCTTGGTCGACCCGCCTTCTTCGTGCCAGTCATGCAGGCAGGGCAGCAATTCGATGCGTCCAGTGTAGGCGGAGCGGAAGCGAAAGAAATCGCGCGCATAGCGGGGCAGGCCCCGCACTGAACGCAGCATTTTTCTCAAATCTATGCCAAATTGTTCGCTAAGTAGCCAGTAAAGCCGGGCGAACATATTTTCCATGCTCATGACACCAGGCGCGGGACAAGGCGAATGATATCCGCCGAGACCTCGGCGACATAGCTGCCGTCTTCCCGTATGACGCGTAGCAAATCGTCAAGATGCGGATAATTATTTGTTCCGTCGAAGTAGCGCGCATCGTCAATTAGTATCACGTGCTGCTTGATCGGGTGGTCAAATATGGCATTCAGTTCGGCGCTGATGGGAGTATGGGTTTCGGCGCTTGCGGTAAGGCCAGAACTATAATGGCCATCCAACCAGAACAGAATCGGTTTGTTGGTTTCTTCAAGTAATTCTGGCAGCATTTGACTGCTGTCTCCCTGAACCAGTCTTACGTTCTTGCGCGCCTCAAATACCGTGCGCGCGACCTGGTAGAGCTCTTGCGACAATTCAATACTCGTGCAGGAAATTCCCTGTTTTGCAAAATAGCCCAGGGTGTCCCCAAGATTGGTTCCGGTTTCTACGAAATTGCCTATCGAGAATCGTCTCAGGTAAGACCTAATTACCATCAATTTGACTGGATGGGGAGCAAGTCCATTGCAGCCTGATCCCAGCCAACGGAAAATCGCGGGAATGCTCCGCAACAGATTCAAGGGATACCAGAGCCCGGATCCAATCAGAAACTGTCTTATATGAATTCTTGATTGCATGTGAAAGCTCGACTATTGAATAGGCGGTTTTGCTGCCGCTCTTATGGAGATGGCCGCTAGCCAGGCCGAATATAGAACAGAAAATAATACGATTGCGGCGACAATTCCTTCGATTCCAAAAAAATAGGCACCTGCGATATTAAATATGATGCCCAGCGACGAGGTCGCAATCTTGGCCACTGCTATGGTTTGGGTTTTCATCTGGCTCATCAGGTCGAGCGCAATGGTCTGGCCGGCTGCGAATATCCCGCCGGCGAGCAGCATCCACGGCAACAGGTAGGATACGGACGCGTATTCCTCGGCCACAAGAACACGAAATACTTGAGTATGTAGCAGAAGCGCGACGATGAAGACTGCGCCCGTTAACGCCAATGTCAGCCAGGTCAGGCGCCAACTCAATCTGCTCACTTTTTCGTTGCGTCGACCATCGCTTGCGTCACCGGCTCTTTGGAAAAAGAGGGGACCGAAGAACTGCATGGACGTTCCAGCGGCCATTGACATCGGGTAGTACCCCAGCTGAAACAGCGCCGCGTACAGACCTACCTCTTGCGTCGTCGCGAACAATTCCAGTACCCAACGATCGGATACCTGTTGTGCCCAGCTAAAGACGCCCCAAGCGCCAAATGGCCATGAATACTTCCAGATCTGTTGCCGCCAGTTCTTCTCTTCATATGCCGCTGTTGCGCTCCACGGGACCGTCTTTTGAAAGAAGAAATACTGGGATCCAAGCATCAGCATGACTGCAAACGCATAGCCGGCCATCGCCACCGTGCTGGTGGCGCCGAGCCATAACAGCAAACCGGCCGCGATCAGGAATCGCGCCCAGGGCTCCATCCCCTGATGCAGCGCCACGATGGCTCTTTGGCGGGCGGCATTCTGGATGCCGCTGAGAATCCCGTTGTATCCGCTTACAGCGGCGAAAACAAGAGCCGCGACTGCGATGCCGATCCACTGCGTTCGCCCGGCGACCAGCAGGCCTGCCACCGTGAGCAGAATCATGAGAACGATGACCGCGGTCGCTTCCGACACCAGGCGGCGCACCGAGTTTAAGTAGCCGCCGAGATCACCTCGCTCTTGGGCTGGCGCGTAGAATCGGGCGACACCGTTGCCCAAAGGCCCGATCATGGTCTGATTGACCGCTGCGGCCGCGGTCATGCCCAGTGCCAGCTCGCCATACGCGGCAGGATCGAGCAATTCCGTAAGCAATCGGACACCCGCCAGCGATCCGAGAACGGCGGCGGCCTGTCCAAGAACAATCCATGCGCCTTCAATTGAAAGGCGGCGAACGCGTTCCAGATTCGGCACGGGGATATCCGGCTTGCTTTAGACGCCGCGCTGCAGCGCCATCAACTTGGCGTATTTGTGGAAGCTGTTGCAGCAACCGATGGCGATGTGCACCAGGCCGGGGATTCCATCGAGAAATCCCAGGCGCAGGAAATAGAATTTGACGAAGCGAAGCGCGGGCGACAGCAACAACTGCGTCACGCCGGCGCGCTTCCCGGCCTTGAACAACGCCTCGGCTTGCACGCTCGTATAGCGATTTTGCTTGTCAAGGTAGTTTGGCAGGGTGTCGGCCGATTCGTGCAGCAGGTCGCCGGCGATGCGCGCCACCTTGGCCTCGGTGAGGACCCTTTCATGCACCGGATCATCGCTCCAGCGCGCGTGCCTTCGGTCGAACAGGCGCAGGCTCCAGTCGGGGTAACCTTCACCGTGTCTTAGCCAGCGTCCCATGAAGCGATTGCGGCGCGGCATGGCATAGGCCGGTGCCGTGGGCACTGCCAGTGCTGCCAGAATGCTGGATTGCAGGGCTTGGCTGACGCGTTCGTCCGCGTCCAGGCTCAAGACCCAGTCGTAGCGCGCTGCTTCAACCGCAAACTGCTTTTGCCGGCCGAAACCGAGCCACTCCTCTTTTTGGATCACGCGCGCGCCGTGCGCGGTCGCAAGTTCGGCGGTACCGTCGTTCGAGCCCGAGTCGACCACCACGATCTCGTCGGCGAAAGAGGCGCTTTCCAGGGCGGCGCCTAGCTGGCTCGCTGCGTTCTTGGTGATGACGACGACGGAAAAGGGCAAGCGAGACAAGGGACAGGATACCTTATAATCAATTTCGCACGGGTCTGCCATTCTAACAAAGCCCGTCTGGCTTCTTTCCCATGCCCAATATTCTCCTCATCAAGACGTCCTCACTCGGCGACGTGGTGCACAACCTGCCGGTGGTAAGCGATATCCGCGCGCGTTTCCCGCGCGCGCGCATCGATTGGGTCGTGGAGGAAGCCTACTGCGATATTGTCGGTATGCATCCCGGCGTGCACCGCGCGATTCCGGTGGCGCTGCGGCGCTGGCGCGCAAACGTTTTCAAACCGTTGCATTGGCGCGAGTTCGGGCAGCTCCGCCATGCGCTGTCGCGCGCGCGCTATGACTGTGTCATCGATACGCAAGGCCTGATCAAGAGCGCTCTGCTGGCGCGGGCAGCTTCGGGAACACGCCATGGCTACGCCAGATCGAGCGCGCGTGAGCCGCTGGCGGCAAGCCTTTATGACGTTACCCACGTAGTGCCGCGCGACTTGCACGCCGTTGCGCGAAACCGCCGCCTCGCCGGCCTGGCTCTAGGCTACGCGCCGCCACTAGGACTCGACTACGGCATTACGGCGCCTGCCAGGATCGCGCCGACCGATCCCCGGCCTTACTGTGTAATGCTGCATGCCACGAGCCGCGCCGACAAACTGTGGCCCGAGCGATCCTGGGAGAGGCTAGGCTTAGCGCTCGCGCAGCAGGGTTATGCCGCGATTCTGCCTTGGGGTGACGCCGCCGAGCACGCCCGCAGTGGGCGCATCGCGCGCGCTCTGCCTAACGCTATCGTGCCTCGGGCGCAAAGCATACTCGAGCTCGCCGGGATGCTCGCCGGGGCGGCGGCGGTGATCGGTGTCGACACCGGATTGACCCATCTCGCGGCAGCCCTGGCGCGGCCGGTGGTCGCGCTATATTGCGGCACGAATCCCGGATTGACGGGCGTCTACGCCGGCCAAGCCGCGCCGGTGCGCAACCTCGGTGGCAAGGACGCCGCGCCCGAGGTAGCCGAGGTGCTGGCCGCGCTCGATGCAGTGCTCAGAGGAGCCGCCACGTGATCTGGCGCCTGGCCTATCGGCTGGTTTTGTGGCTCTTGCTTCCTTGGGTGTTTGCGCACCTATGGTGGCGCGGGCGGCGTCAGCCCGGCTACCGGGAGCATATCGCAGAGCGCTTCGGCTGGTATCGGGCGCGGCCCACGCGCCCGGTGATTTGGATTCACGCAGTGTCGGTGGGCGAGACGCGTGCCGCCGAACCTTTGGTGCAGGCACTCGCTGCGCGCTACCCCGCCCATGAACTGGTGCTCACGCAAATGACGCCCACCGGAAGGGATACGGCGCAGCAGATCTACCGCGATAGGGCGACGATCGTCTATTTGCCTTACGACTACCGGGGATCGGTAAAGCGTTTCCTCACGCGTTTCAGGCCGCAACTCGGCATCCTCATGGAGACCGAAATCTGGTTCAACCTGATCGAGTGCTGTGCGCGCCTGGGCGTGCCGCTGCTCCTCGCCAATGCGCGCATGTCGGAAAAATCTGCGCGCGGCTACGCACTGGTGGCGCCGCTTTGCCGTGCCGCGCTCGCTCGATTGGCGGCAGTGAGCGCGCAAACGCGCGAAGACGCGGAGCGGCTCGCGCGGCTGGGCGCACAAGGCGTCGAAGTGACGGGCAACCTCAAGTTCGATGTTGCGGTGGCGCCGCAGCTGCTCGCTTTGGGCGCAGAGTTCAGGCAGCGCATCGGCGCGCGCCCGGTTCTGCTCGCGGCGAGCACACGCGAGGGCGAGGAAGAATTGGTTCTGGAGGCGTTCGCGCGCATCCATATCCAGGGCCTGTTGCTGGTGCTGGTGCCGCGTCATCCGCAGCGCTTCGACGAGGTCGCGGCATTGCTTGAACAGCGCAAGATCCATTACCTGCGGCGCAGCGACAATTGCGCCCTGCCGCCGGATTGCCGCGTGCTGCTCGGCGACAGCATGGGGGAAATGGCCGCTTACTATAGCGCCTGTGACTTGGCCTTTATCGGCGGCAGCCTGCTGCCTTACGGCGGCCAGAACCTGATCGAAGCCTGTGCGGTGGGCCGCCCGCTGCTGTTCGGTCGGCACATGTACAACTTCGCCGAGGCCTCGAGGCTAGCCATCGCCGCAGGCGCCGCGACCGAGGTCGCGGACGCATCGGTGCTGGGTGAGCGGGCGGGCCAGCTGCTTGCGAATCCGTCGGCACTCGCGCAGATGTCGCAGGCCGCGCTTGCATTCAGCCGCGCGCACCAGGGGGCGACTGCACGCAACGTTGCGATTTGCGAGCGCCTGCTCGCCTCGCCTGCTTCTAATCGGTCCCCAGCAGGCGATTGACCGCGTCGACATCGTCTTCGGCCAGCGTGCCCGATGCGGCCTTGAGCTTGAGGCCATTGAGGAGCGTGTCGTAGCGCGCCCGGGAAAGGTCGCGCTTGGTCGAGAACAGCTGCTGCTGCGCATTGAGCACGTCGATGTTGATGCGCACGCCGACCTCGTAGCCGAGTTTATTCGAGTCGAGCGAACTCTGGCTCGAAACGAGCGCCTGCTGCAGCGCACGCACCTGCGCCATGCCGTTGATGACGCCAAGGAAGGACTGGCGCGCCAACAAGGCGGCGTTGCGGCGCGCGGTCTCCAGGTCTTGGCGGGATTTCTCCTGGTTGGCGATCGCTTGGCGCACCAGCGAGTCGACGCCACCGCCCGCATAGAGCGGAATCGCCAGCTGCAGTCCGACGATGCGGTTGGTGCTGTCTGAGCCCACACTCGTGGCTGCGGTGGCGCTGAGGCCTGCCCCGCTCTTGCTAACGCTGCCCACCATATTTAGGGTAGGGTAATGGCCGGCGCGAGCGCGCTCGACCTCCTGGGTGGCGATTTCCGCTGTGGCTTGCTGCGCGCGTACCCCGAAGTTTTGCTCTTGCGCGCGCGCGACCCATTGCTCCATGGTGTTTGGATTGGGCGGACTGAGTTCAGTCGTTGCCCGTAGCGGCGTGATACGGTCGGGAAATTTGCCGATGATCTGCTGCAGAACGCGTTGCTTGATTTCAAGGTCGCTTTGCGCCGCGATCTCCTGGCTGGTGGCGAGGTCGAAGCGCGCCTGCGCCTCGTGCGTATCGGTGATGGTGGCGGTGCCGACTTCGAAATTGCGCTTTGCCTGCGCCAATTGCTCGGAAATCGCGGTCTTCTGCGCCTGGATGAAGGCCAGGCTATCCTGCGATGCGAGCACGTCGAAATAGGCTTGCGCCACACGCACGATCAAGTCCTGCGTCGCTTGTCCGAAGACGGCCTCGGCCTGTGCCACCTTATAGCCGGCTTCCCTGTACAACATGATGTTTTGCCAGTTGAACAAAGGCTGGGTAAGCGTTACGCCGTAGCTGTTGGTGTTGCCCTCGCGCTCGGACGAAGGCAAGTTGCCGCGGAACGTAATATCGACGTAATTCATCTGGGTGGATGCGTTGGCGGCGATGGTCGGAAGCAGCAGCGCCAGCCCCTGGGGCAGATTCTCGCGGCCAGCGTCACGCGTCGCCAGCGCCGAGGCGTATACCGCGTCATTGGCGCGCGCCTCGCGGTAGGTTTGCAGCAGGTCGGCAGCGAGAAGCGGCTGGCTGAACGTAAGCAATGCGAGGAAGATCGGGTGTCGTTTCATGACGGGCTCACCATATCTTGGCATGGAAAGTTCGATCCGGTCGGGCCAGGCATTGGCGCCGTCCTGCAGTTTGTGGCGCTTGCGCTACGTCGCGGGGAGTGACCTGCGCCATGGTCAAAAGCTGAAGCGCTCTCCCGCGAGCGCATGCGCAAGCGGAGCAATGCTGGTTTCAAGCAGGTTGGTGGTATTGTAAGCACCCTCGCCGCTGCAGGTAATGAGCCGAGCCGTCATCACCGGCAAATTGCCCACTATCGCGAACAGCCGGCCACCTGCGCTGAGCTGCTGCAAGAACGGGGGCGGCAGCACCGGTGTCGAGCCTGTCAGCACGATGATGTCGTAGGGCGCGTGTTTGCCCCAGCCCTGCGCGCCGTCACCCAGTTCGACCGAAACATTGGATACGCCGGCGCGGCGCAGGTTTTCCTCGCCGAATGCCTTGAGCTCGGGCTTGATTTCGACGCTGTACACATGTTGCGCGCAATGCGCGAGCAGGGCGGTAAAATAGCCGGAACCTGTGCCGATTTCCAGCACTCGGTCTGTCTTCGTGACCGACAGCTCCTGCAACACGCGCGCCTCGAGTTTGGGGTGCCACATGTGCTGCGCGTGGCCCAATGGAACTTCCATATCGGAAAAAGCGAGCATGCGGTAGGCCGCAGGCACAAAATCCTCGCGTTTGACCATGTAGAGTAGATCCAGTACCCGCTGGTCCAGCACTTCCCAGGGGCGGATTTGGTGCTCGACCATGTTGATACGGGCTTGTTCGATGTTCATTGCGCACATGGCGGATAGGCTCGCAAATTGATATGGATAACGTGGAAAACGCAAATTTTACCACTGTTTACGCCGCTTCCTGCTAACGAGCGCCTCACGTTGCGCGCACCGATTGCAAAGCGCCGGGGATTGCGGTACCTTGGCCGCTCGACGATAGGGGTCCTGCGCGCGGATTTGGACGTATGCGGCGCGGGTGAGAGAGTCCCTTTGAACCTGATGCGGATAATGCCGCCGCAGGGAAGCGCGAGCAGTTCTTCCTCCTGTTCCGCTCCTTCCGGCTTGTCTTATGAACCCGGCATCGCCGGCTTAGGAGCAGAGTATGAACGCAAATCCGAATTTCATCGCCGCCACGGCGCACGTGGACGACGCAGCGGTCCAACCGCTGCCGAACTCGCGCAAGGTCTATGTAGAAGGGAGCCGGCCGGACATTCGGGTGCCGATGCGCGAGATCCACCAAGAAGACACACCCGCCTCCTTCGGCGCGGAGAAGAACCCGCCCATATTCGTCTACGATACGTCCGGTCCTTACACCGATCCGGACGCCAAAATAGACATCCGCAACGGCCTTGCGCCATTGCGCACGAAGTGGATCGAGGAGCGTGACGATACCGAGGCGCTTCCCGGGCCGAGTTCCAAGTTTGGCGTCGAGCGCCTGCGCGACCCTAAACTCATGCAACTGCGTTTCAATCTGCAGCGCAAGCCGCGGCGGGCCAAACCCGGCATGAACGTGTCGCAGATGCATTATGCGCGCCGCGGCATGATCACGCCGGAAATGGAATTCATCGCCATCCGCGAGAACCTGCAGCGCAGGCAATACATCGAGAGCCTGCGCGCGTCCGGGCCGCAAGGGGCGAAGCTGGCCGAGCTCATGGGGCGCCAGCATCCAGGTCAATCTTTTGGGGCTGTGATTCCCGATGAGATTACGCCGGAGTTCGTGCGCGCCGAAGTGGCGCGCGGCCGTGCGATCATCCCGGCCAACATCAATCATCCCGAGGCCGAGCCGATGATCATCGGCCGCAACTTCCTCGTGAAAATCAACGCCAATATCGGCAATTCGGCGCTGGGATCTTCGATCGGTGAAGAAGTCGAGAAGATGACCTGGTCGATCCGCTGGGGCGGCGACACCGTGATGGACCTCTCCACCGGCAAGCATATCCATGAAACGCGGGAGTGGATCATCCGCAATTCACCCGTGCCTATAGGCACCGTTCCCATCTACCAGGCTCTGGAAAAGGTCGACGGCAAGGCCGAAGAACTCACTTGGGAGATCTTCCGCGATACTTTGATCGAGCAGGCCGAGCAGGGCGTCGACTACTTCACCATCCACGCCGGGGTGCTGCTGCGATACGTGCCGCTCACGGCAAGGCGCATGACCGGCATCGTCAGCCGCGGCGGCTCGATCATGGCCAAGTGGTGCCTCGCGCATCACAAGGAGAGCTTCCTCTACACGCATTTCGAGGACATCTGCGACATCATGAAGGCGTACGACGTCGCGTTTTCCCTCGGTGACGGACTGCGTCCCGGGTCGAACTACGACGCCAATGACGAAGCACAGTTATGTGAATTGAAAACACTGGGCGAGTTGACGGACGTCGCCTGGAAGCACGACGTGCAGGTGATGATCGAGGGTCCGGGCCACGTGCCCATGCACTTGATCAAGGAGAACATGGACCTGCAGTTGCGCGACTGCAAGGAAGCGCCGTTCTATACGTTGGGCCCGCTCACCACCGACATCGCGCCCGGCTACGATCACATCACCTCCGGCATCGGCGCGGCCATGATCGGCTGGTACGGCACGGCCATGCTCTGCTATGTCACGCCCAAGGAGCACCTGGGCCTGCCGAACAAGGCCGACGTCAAGGACGGCATCATTACCTACAAGATCGCAGCGCACGCGGCCGACCTCGCCAAGGGGCATCCGGGCGCGCAGATCCGCGACAACGCGCTGTCCAAGGCGCGCTTCGAGTTCCGTTGGGAAGACCAGTTCAACCTTGGCCTGGATCCGGACAAGGCGCGTGAGTTCCACGACGAGACTTTGCCGCGCGACAGCGCCAAGGTCGCGCATTTCTGCTCGATGTGCGGGCCGCATTTCTGTTCGATGAAGATTACCCAGGACGTGCGCGATTATGCGGCTGCGCAGGGCGTGGACGAGCAGGCGGCGCTGGCTGAGGTGGCCACGGCGGGGATGGAGCAGAAAGCGGTTGAGTTCGTGAAGAAGGGCGCGCAAATCTACAGCAAAGCCTGACCCGTTTCTTGCGACAACAAAACGGCGCGGCAACGCGCCGTTTTGTTTGTTGCGGCAGCAAATCGCCGCGCATGCGCCAGAGAAGATTCAGTCAACGAGATTTCTTTTTGCGTTGACGCATGCGCACCCGAGCCAGCGTTTACAATCGCGCACATGGAGCCTCTCATGCTCGTCAAAGCGCTGATACTCGGCGTGGTCGAAGGACTCACGGAATTTCTTCCGGTGTCCAGCACTGGCCATCTCATCTTGGTCGGCGATCTGCTCGACTTCAACGACGACAAGGGCAAGCTGTTCGAGATCGTGATCCAATGCGGTGCCATCCTGGCCGTGTGCTGGGAGTATCGGACCAAACTAGGCGCAGTATTCGCGGGCCTGGGCTCGCAACGCGCGGCGCAGCGTTTCGCGCTCAACCTCGCGATCGCTTTCATGCCGCTCGCGCTGCTCGGTTTGGCGTTCGGAAAAGTGATCAAGGCGCAGCTGTTCCAGCCGGTGCCGGTGGCACTGGCTTTCATCATCGGTGGCTTCATTATCCTGTGGGCGGAAAGGCGCAATCACACGGTGCGCATCGAGGAGGTGGAGGATCTGCGCTGGACCGATGCGCTGAAGCTTGGCTTTGCCCAGGCGTTTGCCCTGATTCCCGGTACCTCGCGCTCCGGTGCCACCATCATCGGCGGCTTGTTGTTCGGTCTTTCACGCAAGGCGGCGACCGAGTTTTCGTTTTTCCTTGCCATCCCGACCCTGTTCGCGGCTTCCGCCTATGAGCTCTACAAGGAACGTGCTTTGCTCGCGGCGGACGATTTGGGGATATTTGTGGTCGGATTTGCGGCGGCTTTTGTATCAGCGTTCCTGTGTGTGCGCTGGTTGCTGCGCTATATTTCGCACCACGATTTTGGCCCTTTCGCCTGGTACCGCATCGCGTTCGGGCTGGTGGTGCTGGGCACCGCCTACTCCGGCATGGTGAACTGGTCGGTGCGCTGACCGATTTCAATCCGGCGAGCGCCGGTCAGAGCACGATGGCCGGAAGATTAATTCTGTATCCAAGGTAGGCCCGCTGCGCGCCATCCGCCGACCTTGTTTCGCTGTGCGCTAGCGTCCTTGTCACCTTCGAAGCCCTGCAGCACATTGTAGGCGTCGGTGTAGCCGGCCTGCGTCGCCGCGATCGCCGCCCCGTTCGAGCGGGCGCCGCTGCGGCACAGAAACATGATCACGGCGCGCTTGTCGACCAGCTCTTCCAGTTGAGCGATGAAATTCGGATTTCTCGCCCCGGCCGGCCAGTCGTTCCACTCTATGGCGACGCTGTTGGGGACGCGTCCCACCCATTCCAGTTCCGCGCGCGTACGTACATCCACCAATGTGGCTCCCGGCAGGGTTTGCAGAAGCATATGCGCTTCGACCGGCAGCAAGGCTCCGGCATAAGGCAGATTCATTTGCTGCGCACGCTGGCGCGCCAGGGAGAGAATTTGCTGCGGGTCCATCATGGTTGCTCGCCAGAAAAATCGAAATACTTGTTGATGCGACGCAAGTATAAAGCATAGGCAAACGTCGTTCTCCTGGAAAATTACTCGGTGTCAGGCGGGACCAACTGCGCGCAGGTCTCAATTGAGGGCATACGCCGCGGCGCACCGATACGGTGCAAACGGCTATTTTTGCACCAAGTGAGGGCGGCCAAGCTGAAGCTCACATTCCAACTTCGCTTATGGCACAATGCCCTGGCTTGACTTCACAGGATGGCATGCTTTCTGCTCCATAGTTTCCCGCGTATTTGCAAGCTATCGTAATCAACCGTTCTTTTTGGGAGAAACTTATGGCTATGTCCCCAGCCGATGTATTGAAACAGATCAAGGACAAGGAGGTGAAGTTTGTCGACTTCCGCTTCACCGACACGCGCGGTAAGGAACAGCATGTATCCGTACCGGCCAAACAGTTCACAATGGAAAAATTTGACGATGGGCACTTTTTCGACGGCTCGTCGATCGCAGGTTGGAAGGGCATCGAAGCCTCCGATATGCTGCTTATGCCCGATGCCGATACCGCGCGCCTGGATCCGTTTACAGACGAAGCCGTGCTCAATATCACTTGCGACGTAGTCGAGCCTGCCGACCACAAAGGCTACGAACGCGACCCGCGCTCGCTCGCCAAGCGCGCCGAGGCCTACCTCAAGTCCACCGGCCTGGGCGACACCGCCTACTTCGGTCCGGAGCCCGAATTTTTCGTGTTCGATTCGGTTACCTGGAGCGTGGACATGTCCGGCTGCTTCGTCAAGATCGAATCCGAAGAAGCGCCTTGGTCTTCCGGCAAAGAGTACGAAGGCGGCAACATGGCGCATCGCGCGCCGGTGAAAGGCGGCTACTTCCCGGTGCCGCCAGCCGATTCGCTGCAGGACATCCGCAATGCCATGTGCCTGGCGATGGAGCAGCAGGGGGTCGAGGTCGAAGTGCATCATCACGAGGTTGCCGCGCCGGGCCAATGCGAGATCGGCACCAAGTTCGAACGGCTGGTGAAGCGCGCCGACTGGATGCAGATCCTCAAATACACGGTGTGGAACGTCGCACATTCGTACGGCAAGACGGCCACCTTCATGCCCAAGCCCGTGGTCGGCGACAACGGCTCGGGTATGCACGTGCACCAGTCGATTTGGAAGGGCGGCGAAAACATGTTCGCCGGCAATAAGTATGCGGGCCTGTCCGACTTTGCATTGAACTATATCGGCGGCATCATCAAGCACGCCAAGGCCTTGAACGCCATCACCAATCCAGGTACCAACTCGTATAAGCGCCTGGTGCCCGGTTTCGAGGCACCTATCAACCTGGCCTATTCCGCGCGCAATCGCTCTGCGGCCTGCCGCATCCCTAACGTCACCAACCCTAAGGCGCGGCGCGTCGAAGTGCGCTTTCCCGACCCGACCGCCAACCCCTATCTCGCTTTTGCGGCGATGATGATGGCCGGTTTGGACGGCGTGCAGAACAAGATTCATCCGGGCGACCCGATCGACAAGAACCTGTACGATCTTCCGCCCTCGCAGGCGAAGAAGGTACCGAACGTGTGTTCTTCCCTGGAAATGGCACTCGAGCACTTGGAGAAGGACCACGAGTTCCTAACGCGTGGAGGCGTATTTTCCGAGAGCATGCTCGATTCCTACATCGCGCTGAAGCAGGAGGAAGTGACACGCTTTCGCATGACCACCCACCCGCTTGAATTCGACATGTACTATAGCGGCTGACAAGTCCCGGCTGAGCGAAATGGGCGGGATACCCCGCCTTTTTCGTCTCTCGGATACCCGGACGCGTGTCTGGCCACTGCCCAAATGATGCTTCTCTTGAAAACCAATTTGAAATCAGACTGATATTGGCATAGACTAAAAAAATTATCATTGACGGATTCGCCAAAATGGCTGCTCGTTTCAGGGAATTAGGATTGGTCAGTCTAGTTGCGTGCGTACTTGCCACGCCGGCCGAGGCCGATACCTTCAAGTGCCTGGACGCCAATGGCCGCGCCACCTACACCAACCTCAAAGAAGAAGCCAAGGGAAAGAACTGCACCATTGTGATGCGGGAAATTTCCGTAGTTCCGGCAATGCCGCCCGCGCGTGCAGCTGCGGCCAGCCCTTCCCCAGCGGGTTTCCCCAAGGTAGACCTGGCAACCCAGAAATCGCGCGACAGCGCACGCCGCAGGATCCTGGAAGACGAGCTCGCCGGGGAGGAGAAAGCGCTGAACCAAGCCAAGGTGGAACTGGGCGAGCAGGAGAAGCTCCGCACTGGCGCTGAAATTCGAAGTTACCAGTTGCTGCAAGACCGGCTGCAGAAGTACAGAGACGAGGTGCAACGGCACGAAAAAAATGTCGCGGCCCTGAAAAAAGAGCTCAACAACGCGAAGTAAGCCGGCGTTCGAGGCAGTTCGCCCGGTTTTTCAAATTCCGCCATTTTGCAGGACGCCGATATGCCTGCCAGTTCCTTTTCCGGGCTTGATCTGCTTGCGACTTCGGTGATCCTGGCGGACGAGGAATTGCGGCTCGTCTACGCTAACCCCGCTGCGGAAGACCTGTTCGCATTCAGCCTGAGAAGCGTAGTCAACAAGCCCTTGGAGCAATTGTTCGTCGACCCGGCGGAGTTCATTGCGAGCCTTGACGAGGTGCTGCAGCACAACTGGAGCTACACCAGTCGCAATCTGACCTTGACCCGCCAGGGACAGGCGAGTCTTTCCCTGAATTGTCTGGTCACGCCGGTAGAGAAATCCATTGCGCGCGTGTTGGTGGAGTTTCGCCTGATAGACCAACAACTCAAGTTTGCGCGCGAGGAGCGGCAGTTGGACCAGCAGCAGGCAACGCGCGAGCTTATTCGGAATCTCGCGCACGAGATACGCAATCCGCTGGGTGGTTTGCGCGGCTCGGCGCAGCTGCTGGAACACGAGCTCGAGCGACCCGAACTGCGCGAATATACCCAAGTGATCATCCAGGAAGCCGACCGGCTGCAAGCACTGATGGACCGGCTGTTGACGCCGCATCGCCCGCCACAGCTCGCGCCGGTGAATATCCACGAAGTGCTGGAGCGGGTGAGCAGCCTGGTTCTGGCCGAATTCCCGCGGAGCATCCGCATTCAGCGCAGTTACGACACCAGCTTGCCCGATATCCACGGCGATCGGGAGCAGCTGATCCAAGCGGTACTCAATATCGCCCGCAATGCCGCGCAGGCATTGCAGGGGAAGGGTCAAATCGAGTTCCGTACACGTGCCGCACGTCAGGTGACCTTGGCCAAGCGGCGTTTCAAGCTGGCATTGGAATTGCAAGTGATAGACAACGGCCCGGGAATTCCGGAGGAACTGCGCGAGCGGATTTTCTATCCCCTGGTTTCGGGCCGGGCGGGCGGGAGCGGACTGGGCCTGACGCTGTCGCAGACCTTCGTGCAGCAACACCATGGCACGATTCAATGCGACAGCAGGCCCGGCCGCACCTGCTTTACGATCATGCTGCCATTGGAGTGATGGGTGATGGATGATGGGTCGAATCGGTGCTGTTCCGGGTATTGACCATCTAATCCATTTTCTGCATACAAAGACATGAAGCCAGTCTGGGTCATAGATGACGATCGCTCGATACGCTGGGTATTTGAAAAAGCGCTGGCACGAGAAGGCATCGGCTACAAGACGTTTGCCTCGGCACAGGAGGCCCTCAATGCACTGAAAGAGGGCGCGCCGCAGGTGCTGTTGTCGGACATTCGCATGCCCGGTTCCTCGGGGCTAGAGCTGCTGCAGAAGGTCAAGCAGGATCATCCCCGACTACCCATCATCATCATGACCGCCTATTCCGACCTTGAATCGGCGGTGGCGGCGTTCCAGGGCGGCGCATTCGAGTATCTGCCAAAGCCATTCGATGTGGACCAGGCGGTCGGGTTGATACGGCGCGCCATCGCCGAGAGCACGCGCGAGACCGAAGTCGAAGAGGCACGAGAGATCCCGCCTGAAATTCTCGGCCAGGCGCCGTCGATGCAAGAGGTATTTCGCGCAATCGGCAGACTGTCGCAGTCAAACGCCACGGTGCTTATCACGGGTGAGTCGGGTACCGGCAAGGAATTGGTTGCGCTCGCGCTGCACCGCCACTCCGGCCGTGCAGCCAAACCCTTTGTCGCCATCAATACGGCGGCGATGCCGAAGGATTTGCTGGAATCGGAACTGTTCGGCCATGAGCGCGGCGCTTTCACCGGTGCCCAGGCCATGCGTCGCGGCCGCTTTGAGCAGGCGGAGGAAGGCACCCTGTTTCTCGATGAAATCGGCGATATGCCGGCGGAACTGCAGACGCGCCTGCTGCGCGTGCTCTCCGACGGCCAGTACTATCGCGTTGGCGGTCACCAGCCGATCAAGGCCAACGTGCGCGTCATCGCGGCCACGCACCAGGATCTGGAAGAACGCGTGCGCCAGGGCCTGTTTCGCGAAGACCTGTTTCATCGCCTCAACGTGATTCGCCTGCGCCTGCCGAGCCTGCGCGAGCGCCGCGAGGACATTCCGCTGCTGGCCAAGCACTTTCTCGCGAAGTGCGCGCGCGAGTTGGGCACGGAGGCCAAGCGCTTGTCGGAGGAGGCGATGAATTTCCTGGCCGCGCAGGATTTCCCGGGCAACGTGCGCCAGCTGGAAAACCTTTGTCACTGGCTGACGGTGATGGCGCCTACGCAGACGATAGAGATCAACGATTTGCCGGCGGAGTTGAAAGCCGCGGGCGGCAGCGTGCGCGAATCGGATTGGGTAGGCGCGCTGGAGCGCGAAGTGGAGCGTGCCTTCGCGCGCGGTCAGACCGGTATCCTGGAAGGCTTTGCGCGCGCATTCGAAAAAGCGCTGATCGGCAGGGCGCTTGTGCGCACTGGCGGGCGGCGCATCGAGGCGGCCAATCTGCTCGGCATGGGGCGCAATACCATCACGCGCAAAATTGCGGAACTGGGACTGGAAACCAAGGGCAGTACGGACGATACCGCGTGAGGGGCTGGCGGGCTTGCTCCTTGATCAACGCAATGCGCAAACGCCACTCGAGCCAAATCGGCGAGAACATACTCGCGCGCCTGACTCAGACAGTGACTTCTGCGAGCACCGGCGCATGGTCGGAAGGCCGTTCGTGCCGGCGCGGGTCAAGGTCGATGGAACAGCTGGCGCAGCGTGCCGCAAGCCCCTGGCTGAGGAGGATGTGGTCGATGCGCAGGCCAAGGTTGCGCTTGAATCCGTTCATACGGTAATCCCACCAGGTAAAGGACTTCTCCGGCTGCTCGAACAGACGGAAACTGTCGCTGAAGCCGAGTCCGATCAAGCGCCGGAAGGCCTCGCGCTCGGGCGGGCTGCACAACACCTGTCCTTCCCAGGCTTTCGGGTCGTGCACGTCGCGGCCCTCAGGCGCGATGTTGTAGTCACCCAGAACCGCGACGAGGGCGTGTGCCGCCAGCTCCTGCTCGAGCCAGGAGGCGAAAGCTGCGAGCCAGCCGAGCTTGTATTGGTATTTGTCCGAGCCGATGCTCTGGCCGTTGGGCACGTAGGCGCAAACCAGGCGTACGCCGCCGACGTCGGCGCTGATTACGCGGTGCTGCTCATCGGCGAAACCGGGGATCCCGCGGGCAATATTGGCGGCGGGTTCCCGGCTGAGAATCGCGACGCCGTTATAGGTTTTCTGTCCGAAAAATGTGGCAGAAAAGCCGGCGGCTTGGATTTCTGCGAGGGGAAACTTGGCATCCTCCAATTTGAGTTCCTGCAGGCACAACACATCCGGCTGGTGTTTGATCAGCCAATCCACTACCTGCGGCAGGCGCACCTTGAGCGAGTTGACGTTCCACGTGGCTATGCGCATAGATGAGCTATCACCTTGAATTGTCGATATATCATACCGCTACCTGAGCCTTTCGAATAAATCCGGTGCATTGGCGATCATCTGGTGAAGCGCGCTGCGCAACGCGAGTCCGAACAGGCCTCGGCGTGCGCAAAACGGCTTACACCGAGAGGTCGCAGTAATCACGAGTTCGATATATGCCGCGGACGGGATCGGAGCAAGTTTCTCAAATTCGCTCGACTATCGGTGGCGAGCCGTCTAGCGCTTGAGCGCCATTGTCCTTGGTACGAACGAAGATTGCCGTCCCGTGGTTTGATGCCGGTCAAACCTGCGCGTTAACATAACTGCTAACCTCAACACTTTCCAAGTTTACTTGGGGCAATAGACCATTCCAACCAAACCCGTCATGGCTTTTTCCCAGCGCTCGACCCAATTCCGATTCCTCACAAGATTTGAAAATAGCCAGAGGAAAGAATGCGTTCACGGACGCTGAAGTTCAAAGTCGCATTTTACCTGGCGCTTGCCTTGACGCTGGCGCTGCTCGTGTTCACGGTTCTGGTGGTCAAGCACCAGCGCGATGAGCTGCTGGAGCAGGCTGCGGATTACGTGACCCAGCTCTCCGACGTGATCAACAAAAGCACCCGTTTTGCCATGCTGCAGAACCAACCGGCGGCCGTGGCCAGGATACTGCACGATGTCGTGAGCCAAGAGGGCATCGCCAAGGTCAGGATATTCAGCAAGGATGGGAGGATCATCCATTCGACCTACCTGCCTGAAATCGGGCAGACGGTGGACCAGAAGGCCGAGGCCTGCTTTCATTGCCATGAGAGCGAGAAGCCGCTGGAACATATTCCAACCAGCAAGAGATCGCGCATCTTCGACAATCCAGAAGGAGGGCGATTGCTGGGCAGCATGTCGGTTATCCGCAACGAACCGTCCTGCTATAGCGCGAATTGCCATGTGCACAAGAAGACCCAGTCGGTTCTGGGCGTGCTCGACGTCGTCTACTCTCTGGAAGGAATCGACCGTACCGTGCAGGCGAGCGCCTTGACCATCGCCGGCTTCTCCGTCGGCTTCGTGCTCATCGCGTCGCTTTGCGTCAGCTTGTTCGTGCATCGCCTGGTCTACGTTCCGCTGCGCGACCTGGAGCGCGGCGCGAAAAGGCTGGCGACCGGGAATCTCGAACAGGCGATCCCGGTAAGGAGCGGCGACGAATTCGGTCAAGTGGCGACCGCCTTCAACGCCATGACCACCGCGCTGAAGAATTCACAACACGAACTGCAGCGATGGGGCTATACGTTGGAGCAGAAAGTGGAGAAGAGGACGCAGGAATTGCGCGTCGCCGAGGCCGAGACGGTGCGTTCGGAAAAACTGGCTTCGGTCGGCCTGCTTGCCGCCGGCATCGCGCATGAGTTGAACAATCCGCTGACCGGCGTACTCACGTTTACCACTTTATTGCGGAAGAAGATGCCCGACGGAAGCGCGGACGCGGAGGACCTGGATTTGGTCATACGGGAGACCAAGCGCTGCGCTGCCATCATCAGGAGATTACTGGATTTCGCGCGCGAGAAGACGCCGGAAAAGAATTTCGCCGACCTCAACCAGATCATAGAAGATACCGCGCGCATCATTGAACGCCCCGCTTCTTTTCGCGACATCGAAATCACCATGGATCTGGACCGCAATCTGCCCCCAGTCTGGGTCGACGCGGATCTGATCAAGCAGGTCATCATGAATATGTTGGTCAATGCCCAGCATGCAATCGAGCATGAAGGCGCCATCACCGTCCGCAGCCGCCGTTTCCCCGAACCCAGGAGCCCCGAACCAGGCATGCCTGCCGCGCCTATGGTGGAGATTTCCATCATCGATACCGGGTGCGGGATCCCGGAGAAGAACCTGAAACGGATTTTCGATCCTTTCTTCACTTCAAAGGAAGTAGGCAAGGGAACGGGGCTGGGGCTGTCGGTCAGCCACGGTATTGTCCGGGCTCACGGCGGGCTGATCGAAGTGGATAGCGCGGTCGGCAAGGGATCGACTTTCCGCATCTACCTTCCTCTGGAGCCTCCGGGGGGAGATGTGCAAAGCAGCAGGAGCAGTCAATGACAGCGAGGATACTGATAGTCGACGACGAAGAGATCGTCACCCGGAGTTGCCTTCGCATCCTGGGTGAAGGCGACGATTACGAGGCCGAGGCGGTCCAGGACGGATGGGAGGCACTCAAGAAAATCGACGAGACCCATTACGACGTGCTCATCCTCGACATCATGATGCCAAAAATGGACGGCATGGAAGTGCTGCGGCGCGTGAAGGAGACACATCCCGACATCGACGTGATCATGGTCACCGGCTTGTCGCAGATCGAAACCGCGGTCCGCTCGATGAAGCTCGGGGCTTTCGACTATCTGCCCAAACCCTTCGACCCGGACGAACTCAAGCTAGTGGTGAAGCGCGCCCTGGAACGGCGGCAGCTGTTGCAGCAGAACCTCGAACTCAGAAGCGAAGTCAGTTCCAAATACCGATTCGAGAACATCGTCGGATCCAGTCCGCAGATGCAGAATGTTTACCGCCTGATAGCGAAGTGTGCGCCGACCAACAGCACTGTCATGCTGACGGGGGAGAGCGGGACCGGCAAGGAGCTGATCGCGCGCGCCATCCATTACAACAGCCTGCGCAAAGACAAGCCTTTTGTCGCGGTGGACTGCAATTCGCTCAGTGAAAATCTTCTCGAAAGCGAGATGTTCGGGCACGTCAAGGGTTCATTCACCGGCGCGGTCGTCAACAAGAAGGGCATGTTCGAAATCGCGGACAGCGGCACCCTGTTCCTGGACGAAATCGGGAACATCTCCCTATCGACGCAGGCCAAGCTCCTGCGCGTCATTCAGGAGCGGGAGTTCAAGGCGGTCGGGGATACCCGCACGCAAAGCGCCAACTTCAGGTTGATCACCGCCACCAACAAGGATCTGAAGGCGATGGTGGCCGCAGGGACTTTTCGTGAGGATCTCTTCTATCGCATCAATATCTTTCCCATACATGTGCCGCCGCTCAGAGAAAGGCATGACGATATCCCTCCGCTCGCGTTTCATTTCCTCAAGGCATTCAGCGAGGAACTGGGGAAAGAAGCGACCGAGTTTTCCGAGGGTGCGATGAGTGCGCTGGTGAACTACGACTGGCCAGGGAACGTGCGGGAACTGGAAAATACGGTGCACCGCGCGGTGATACTCGCGAGCGACAAGGTCATTCGTCAGGGGCATCTGACAAACATCATCAGCAATCTGCCGCGGCTGGATTTCGACGTGCCGAAAACCGGCGACGAGCTCAAGCGAATCAAGAAAGTCGCGCGCGAAAAGTCCGTCGAAGGCATCGAGAAACTGTTCGTCCTGGAGGCGCTCAAGCGTAACGACTGGAACGTCACCAAGAGCGCAGAGGAGACCGGCATGCAACGCGCCAACTTCCAGGCCTTGATGAAGAAATACGACATCCGCATACGCGGAACCGAGACAAACCCCGCCGGATCTACCGCCGAATAGGCGTCACGCCGCGATGTGAATGCCTGAGGGGGCATCCCTCTCGCGGCGCACATCCTCGCGTCCCACATAGGAACACGCAATCCCAAGTGTGTGTGGTGACTTGCGCGTCATCGCCTGGGTCAGCCAACCGGCGGCGCCGTAGGGCATCCTCGCGCAACCGGGCAAGACGAATGGCGCCATCGCGCATAGTGCCGGCCCGCGGTCTGTTGCTTGATCCAGATCAAGCACTCCCGGCGTCTTAACTTGACAAAAGTCAATCCCTTCCGGACCGCCGCGCCTTACCTTAGGCCGTAGTTGTCGGGAGGGCACGAATGTTGAGTTCCCGCAGAAGATTCACGGCGACAAAGGCGCAGCTCCGCGCGGACGCGTTGCGCGCGCATCGACGGCATTTCCAGTGTTCTAACCACATCCCGCTCGAGGTAGCACCCCTGGGCAACATGCGCGATGCTGGCTGGGCGAGCGTGCCGGCCCACGCAGCAGGCAACCACCGCAGTCCCGTCGCTGAACTAGCCATACCGAACACGAAGCTAGATCCAAGCACCCTATCCAAACTGAATACTGACGTTCTTACGGAGGCATGACGTGGTTCTATTAATTGTGGTTGTCACGATTATCGTTTTCGTACTGGTCGATTTCGCACTGCGGGTATTTCTTCAGAAACGGCAGGAATTAAAGCTCAGAAAAGAACGCAAAGAAGCGCTCGATATCGGACTCAAGCTGGACGTTTCCGAAGAAGCGAAAACACTGAAGCGGGTGGAAGTAAAAGAACCCAAAGCAAGAATATTGGCTGTCGACGACGAGCCAATCATCCTGGACAGCTTCAGGAAAATCCTTGTTGTCGCAGGCTACAGTATCGATACCGTGGAAAAGGGGCAAGAAGCTCTGGGACTCGTTCTGAAGAACGATTACGACTTCGTTTTCACCGATCTGAAAATGCCGGAGATGGATGGATTGGAAGTAACCAAAGCAGTAAAACATTTACGCCCCGATATAGACGTAATCGTGATAACCGGCTATGCGTCGATCGAGACTGCCGTCGAAACGATGAAGTACGGTGCGATGGACTATGTGCAAAAGCCATTTACGGAAGATGAGCTGATCAATTTCTTCAACAAGTGCCTCATAAAGCGCAAGGACAGACTCGAGCGGCAGATGAAACCGACGGCGCGTCTAATTACGCCGTCTACTAAAGAATCCGACTCGCAACGTGAGTTCAACGTGCCCGCAGGCATCTTCATTGCCCAGAATCATACCTGGGTAAATGTGGAAATGAATGGTACCGCTCGCGTTGGATTAGATGAATTCGTCAGAAAGACAATCACAAACATTGGCGCAGTCGAATTGCCCAAGCCAAACAAGAAAATAAAGAAAGGTGAACCGCTGTTTTCAATTAGACACAATTCACATACATACGACATTTCCTCCCCGCTCAGCGGAACAGTTACTTTGGTAAATACGGAACATCTTGAGCATCCGGAGTGGATTGCGTCAAAGCCATTTGAGCTGAGCTGGATGTGCTGTGTTGATCCGTCAAATCTCGCTGAGGAATTGCATTCTTTGAAAATCGGCGTGGATTCCATCAATTGGTACAGGGAGGAAATAGACAGGTACAGCGCGATCGCAAAAAGGGTTGAAAAGGAAAGGCGGCAGGCAGTGCCGTCGGGCAGCGCGGATGAAATAGCCCAGAAACAGAAGACGGATGAGGTCTTCTTGGAGGCATTTGCCAAGGCTTTTCTCGCTGCACCCACCTTCTAATCGAACAGCCAATAAGGTTAGCCATGATTAGATACTTACTCGCAGCAGGTTCAGTCATCCTCCTTCTTGCCGCCGGCGTGTCCGCCGGAGCGGACAGCGTGCAAATACCAGTGGAAATAAATATCCCTTCTTCCGTGGGTGAGGTGATATTTCGCCATCAGGCGCATATAAAAGAGCACGCGATCCAATGTGGCGAGTGTCACCATCAGATAAATGCCAAGAAATTGAATACCCCGCATCCTGATTATCTCAAATCGTCCTGGATCAATTGCAAGGTCTGTCATGAGGAATCGGGCAAGACCAAACAGAATATCTATGCGTGTTCTGTATGCCATCGCGCCACGTCCGAGAATATTGTGGACGAAACGCTCAGCGCAAAAGTGGTAATTCACAAACAGTGCTGGAAATGCCACCCGGTGGGTACTGCCAAGGATGCGAGCACGAGCTGTAATTTGTGTCATTCCGGGAAGAAGAAGTCATGGGGGACGAGAAGATAGTCGGCTCTCAGATGCGAGGAGTAGTGTTCGGTTGAACCGACGTTTGTCGTTGTCCCAACCACGCAGTGCGCGCGAGCGGCGGATCCATCCTGGTGTCGATTTGAAATTGAAGTGCTCCTTCTTGTGCAATTGCCTCGCGTCTAAACACGAGGAGATAAGTCACCGATGTGCGGAAGACGCGCTTTGCGCCGATGACCAACGGTTGGGTGATATCGAACCGCACCTGCAAATCTTCCACGGCGCCTTGCGGCGCCGCTCGGCTGAATCGATTAACAGCACGCTACTGAAACGGGAGCAACCATGGATCGAAGAGATTTCCTGAAAACGTCGGCTACGGCAGTTATTCCCATAAAGAATGCGAAAGCCGACAACGCCAAAGAGAATAAGGAATTCGTCGGGGTACTTGTCGATACAACCCGGTGTATCGGATGCAGGTCCTGCGAAGTCGCGTGCTCCGAGGCGAACAGCAATTTTGTGCCGGATGTAAAAAGCGACAACGCACTGGAAAAGCTCAGAGATACCAGCGACAAGCAGCTGACCGTCGTAAATCGCTTCAATACGGAAAAAGGCCAAGTGTTTGTAAAAAGGCAATGCATGCATTGCTGGCAGGCGGCTTGTGCGGCGATGTGTCTTGTGAATGCAATGGCCAAGACCAGAGAAGGACCCGTTACCTGGGATGGAGACAAGTGCGTGGGGTGCAGGTTTTGCATGGTCGCCTGTCCCTTCGATATTCCAAAAGCCGAGTATCACTCTTGGAATCCGAGAATCATGAAGTGCAGCATGTGCTATGAGCGATTGCAGGCAGGGAAGAGACCTGCATGCGTGGAGGCTTGCCCGACAGATACGTTGATGTTTGGCCCGAAGAGGCAGCTCATGGAAGTTGCACGGCATCGTGTCTATAGTCATCCGGACAAGTATGTCCATCAGATTTACGGAGAGCACGAAGCCGGAGGAACCGGCTTCCTCTACCTGTCCGCCGTACCGTTCAGCCAGATCGGATTCAGGACCGACCTCGGCACAACTCCTTATCCAGAATATACCAAGCCCTTCTTGGTTTCTGTTCCGCTCATTCTGTTCGGCGTCCCCGCGCTGCTGCTGGGGCTGAGCGAGTTGACAGATAGAAAGAAAGAAGTACGTGAAAACCGGGAGTGGACAAGACCGGAGGCGGACAAATGAATACTACGGCCGTTATCACCAGTGAATTCAACCGGGTAATCAGGTTTTTTTGGCAGGAATTGAAACCCAGGGGCAAGTGGCTTACACCGTTCAATGTCATCTCTATTCCGACCATATTGATCGGCCTTGTGCTTCTGTATTTTCGTTTTGTGGACGGGATCGGCGCCGTCACCAATCTCAACCAATACTACCCCTTGGGGATTTGGGTCGGATTCGATGTAGTTACCGGCGTCGCCCTTGCCGGCGGTGCCTACGTCATCACCTTTGTTGTCTACGTGATGCGAATCGAAAAGTATCACTCCATTGTCAGAGTGACTGTTTTGAACGGGCTATTGGCCTATATTTTCTACGCAGGTGCGTTGACGCTGGACTTGGGCCGACCCTGGCACATAGTCAACCCGATTATCGGAAACTCATTCGGGTATAACTCTGTTTTGTTCCTGGTGTCGTGGCACTTCCTGCTCTATATGATCACGATGGCCGTCGAATTTTCGCCGGTAGTCGCCGAATGGGCGCAACTGGAGAAAGTGCGAAGATTCCTTGCGGGTTTGACACTTGGCGCGGTGATACTCGGTATCACCCTCTCTATCCTGCATCAATCCGGTCTTGGCGCCCTGTTCCTGATGGCGAAGCCGAAGATACATCCGCTCTGGTATTCGGAATTCATACCGATCCTCTTTTTTGTATCGAGCATCTATGCAGGATTATCTATGATCATATTCGAGGGTACGATCAGTCACAAAGTCTTCAAAGACCTGATAGGCGGACATGACCAACATCGTTATGAAGAGATAGTGTTGGGGCTGGCCAAAGGCGCGGCCATCACGATGTTTGTCTATTATTTCTTCCAGGCGCTCCTATTCATACACGAAGAACGCTGGGACTTGATTACGGATTTTTGGGGTTACTGGTATCTCCTCGAGGTTATCGGCCTTGTACTCGTACCATGCTTCATGTATGCCTACGCAGTCAGGAACAGAAATTTCGGAATAGTCAAGGTGGCATCCGTCTTGGCTCTGCTAGGCATTATTCTCAACAGACTGAACGTAACCGTGATTGCTTATCGCTGGTACGACGTGGATAAATACTATCCGTCCTGGGGAGAGGTGGTCGTGACGCTCATGGTGGTTTTCACCGAAATATGGATCTTCAGGTGGATAGTTACGCGTATGCCGGTCTTCAGCAAAGAATAGGGAAGGAGCCATGATGGAGTTCTACACTTATGTGAACATATTTGAGACCAAAGGGCTGGAATACCTGTTGTTACTGTCTTTTCTTGCCCTGTTCATATTCTTGGTGAGATACCTTGCGGGTCCGGCAAAGAAGAAACCGGTTCCAGGCGAGGAAAGATCGAGGACTGCCGGCTAAGCGGCGGCGGTCCTCGAGGTCGCGCACCGAAAAACCGGATGAGCACCGCTGCAACGACGCGTGGCTTCTGGATTCACCCATTGAAATTGCCGGATGATTGAAATGGGAACCAAGATAGCCTTGAAACTCATAATTGCAGTGGGCTTCATTACCATTGCAATTATTGGCGTGTTTTCCTACCTCACTATCGGCGCGCAAAGCGATGCTCTGCTTTCCCAGGCGGGCATACACGCCAACAAACTCAGCGACGCAATAAAGAACAGCACACTCACGAGCATGCTGCAAAACAAGAAAGAAGAAATGCATGCGATCGTAAATACCGTCGCGCAAGAACCGAGCATCCAGGAAATCCGGATATTCAACAAGGAGGGGGCAGTAACGTTTTCTTCGCGCAAAGAGGTAATCGGGACGATGGTGGATAAGCATGCCGAAAGCTGCTACCGCTGCCACACTGAAAATCAACCTCTGCAAAAGCTGTCGATGAGCCAACGAACGCGCATCTACAGAATCAGTCCGGATACTACCCGCATACTCGCGGTGATAAACCCGATTTACAACAGCCCGTCCTGCTATCAAGCCGCCTGCCACGCACACACAAAAGACCAGACGGTGCTGGGCGTGCTCGATATCAAGATGGATCTCGCGGACGTAGATCAGCAAATTAGGGACAACAAACTGAGGTTGATCGTTTTTGCGCTTATGGCGATTGTCGCTCTAAGCGTCTTTATCGCGTATTTCGTCAGGCTGTGGATTGGCAAACCGGTCAAGGAATTGGTGAAAGCGACTAACCAGGTAAGCGCGGGCAACTTCAGTTACACCATAGACAATGTCGGCAAAGACGAACTCGGAATTCTCGCGAAGTCGTTCAATAAAATGACCAAGAACCTGGCCGAAGCAAGGCTGCAACTTTTCCAATCCGACAAGCTCGCTTCGCTAGGGAGACTTGCCGCGGGAGTCGCGCACGAGATAAACAACCCGTTGACCGCAGTATTGACCTACAGCAGTTTTCTTCTGAAGAGGACCAAGGATGATCCGGCGGTGCAGCAAGACCTTGAAGTCATAGTCAGGGAAACGATACGAAGCCGGGAGATCGTCAAGAGCCTGCTCGATTTTGCGCGGCCCTCCGTTCCCAGAAAGCAGAATGCGGATATACATAAGATCATCAAGAGCGCGCTCGAAGTAGTCGCCAATCAACTATCGCTCAAGAAAATAAAACTGGATGCGCTTCTTGACATCGCATTCCCAGAAGTGACGCTTGATGCAAACCAGATCCAGCAGGTATTCATAAATTTGCTGGTTAATGCCGCGGACGCCATTGGAGACGACGGCGGTGCAATTTCAGTCGATCTAAGGTTGATTTCTCTTTCGCCATACGGACTGGCACAGATAAAGGCCGCGGTTTGTCCGAGAAGACATGATTTGATGGATGACGAAACAAAGATTAGCGGTCTGTCGACGATAAGAGTAAAGGTCGCGTCAAAGGGCAACGAGGGTATCGCCAACCTGGATCCTGTTTATGGAAAGCATAGACACCGGTACGGGATTGAAATCAGGAAAGGCCAAGAGCTGCAGGTATCCTGCCCGCAATGCAATAGCTCGTTGATCGACGCAAACGCGAACTGCCCCAAATGCGGGTCGCCGGCTTACAGTTTCGAAGTACCGCCGCATGGAATGTTCAAGGGTTGCGCAAATCCAGAATGTGATTGGCAAAAGTGGCAGGCAATGGATGAAGCGGGGCAAAAGGATTACATAGAGGTGAGAATAAAGGATACGGGGCAGGGAATTCCGCAGGAGGAGTTATCCAAGATATTCGAGCCGTTTTACACGACAAAAGGGAAGCATGGAACCGGACTTGGACTGGCGGTCACATGGAGAATAATAGATAACCATAACGGAACAATTAACGTGGAAAGTGAAGTTGGAAAAGGCACGACGTTTATCGTGCATCTGCCCGTGCAAATCTAATTGGCATGCTTGTTCTTCATTTGCCGCCGGCGTGCTCTTCCTCGATTTCCTCGTAGCCGGTGAACATGGATTTTATGTGGGCCATGCGGGTGTGGCCGAGGGTCGCAAGGTAAATGTGCATGAAAATAAATCCCGAAAAGAAGATGAATATCAGCACGTGGGCTGTGTCCACCACGCGCACTCCCCCGAGCATGTCGATCATGCCGGAGAAGCGCTTGACGTCCCACAGCAGGACCCCCGTAAAAAACAGTATGGGCACCAGCAGCAGCATGATGACTTGGTAACTCATGCTCTGCATTGAATTGAACTTTTCGTAGACGCTGACGTGGTGTGGATTGGGTTCGCCTTTGAAAATGCCGTAGCCGTAATATATGGCCTGGCGGAAGCTTGCGCGAAAATGCTTCATCGGGCTAAGTTCGGGGTGATACACGCGGATCTTGTCCGAAAACAGGTAGAAGAGCAGCCAGATGAAGAAATTGCCGATGAGCACAAAACCGATCCACTCATGCAGGACCACCGCCGTGCGGAACGACATCAGATCGATCAATCCGATGTAACGTATCTGAGCGCCGGTGATGATCATCGCCACGAATCCGAGCGCGTTGATCCAGTGCCAGATCCTGACGGGAAGCGGGTGAACGTAGATTCTCAGCATTGCGTTGTCCTTTTACTATAGAGGCAGCGGCGTCAGCGGGACGACCGGAGAACTCAGGCCAAACTGGGGTCCCGGTGTTTCAGGAGTCATCCTTCCCGCCGATCTTCTTCGCGTATCTCTTAAACAGCCAGCGGACCGTCATATGCCCCACCGGCACGCCGATGCCGCCCAGCACCGCGAGGGCGAGGAGCCAATCCAGCAACTTGATCCGCGTGCCGCCGATGGCGTAAAAGCCGCTCACCGAATCCACCGATATGATGGAGTTGAGGACTTCCGGTTTCGCGCCATAGCGCACCGGCCTGCCGTCGGGGCCGACGATGGAAACCGTGACGCTCTGGAACGGATCGGCGCCTTGCTGATGGCACTTGGCGCAGTCCCGGACCGCCTGGGCGCTGCGCGCGAGTTGATGCGCCTCGACACCGGTGCTCACTTCCAGGCGCCCGCGCAGCGTCGTCTTATTGTCTTTGCCCTCGCGGTTGAATTCCCGCAGCAGGCTTTGCAGCGCCAGCGCGTCCAGGCCGACGCCTTTCGCGTCGGCTGAGCGGGCCCGGCTTTCGAACTGCGGCACGCCCTCTTTCTCGGCCACGGGTTGCTGTGTCACGTTGTCGTACAGCCTGAGGTCGACCTTGCGCTTGGCCGTCGGCGAATGGCACGCGGGGCACGATACGGCATCGAAATGCCGTTTGGCGTTCGGCAGCCATTTCTGATGGGTATCCAGCGCACCTTCGTGACACCCAAGACAGGCAGTCTTCAGCTGGTCTGCTTTAGTCGCGGGGGTCACGTCGTGCGCGCGGTGGCAATTGGAGCAGGCGAGGGTGGCCTGGCCATGCACGCTGCCGGCGTAGGCACTATAGATGGAATTGTGACACATGCTGCACGGCGTTCCGGTCGCGGCGTCATAGGCGGCTTTGGCCATCACCGCATGCGGACTGTGGCAGTCTGTGCATATCGGCGCGCTCGGATTGCCGTCCCGGACCAGGGCGGCATGAATACTGCCCTCGTACAGCTTGAATGCGGGCGCGTGACAAGTCTCGCAGACCTTTGCCTGCGCGAGCGAATATTCACGGATACCGGCGATCTTCGTCTTGACCGGAGGATGGTTCTCGAACGACGTGTTGGCATGGCAGACAGCGCACCCGATCTTGTTGTGGACCGATTTCGCAAACTCCTGTCCGTCCACGTGCAAGGAGAGAGTTTGTCCGCTCGCCAGTTTCATCTCGAGTCCTTTGGCGGAATGGCAGCCAAGACATTGCTGATCGAGTTGCGAACGAGCGCTGGCCGCAGCGTGGGCGGACAGACCTGTAACAGCGAGCACTACCGCCACCAATGCCAGCCTGGCAGCAATGATCAGGTCCCTGTGGAACTTTGTTCCGGTCATTTTGAGTTTTCTCCGGCAGATCGCCTTTTCAGGCTTCTATTATTGTATATCGTTTAAACGCGTATTCCGGCTTAGCGGTCATCGCATCTGCTGCGCGCGAGCTAGCCATGCACCCCCCTCGTATCACGACTGCCAATGCCGTCTCAACAATTGAGCGGGGGGCATGCCGCCCCCCGGCTCCGAGCAAATGTGTGCCGCGCGATTTCCTTTCACTCCGAATCGTGCCGGCCGGCCAATGCCTTCGCGCCGAGCTTGCCCCACGCCTGGACCGCGAACCATGCCAACATGCATAAGCCGATTATGGGGCCGACGATGAAGAACGCCAATCCGATGAAAGGCGCGGCAATCATGAGGGCGAAGTTTTTCAGCGCGCTCGGTTTCGCCGGCGCTGCCGCTTGCGCAGCCTCTTCGGATTTCTTCTTTTGCGCTTCGATAGCAGTCCATGCCAGCATGCCCAGCCCTACGATGGGGAACGTGAGGATATAGGCGAGCCCGACGAAAGGCGCGGCGAAGAAGAGCGCGATGTTCTTGACAACGCGGGCGACGCCCCTTCTCTCGCTTGGCAGCGGCATCGTCGCCGGCTCGGCAGTCGCTGGCTCGGCAGTCGCCGCAGCGATGCTGTTCGACGCGTCTTTTTCGGACAGCGCTCTTTGTGCGCTGTTTTCGATCATTTCCGGCGAAAGCGGTTTGCGCAAGAAACCGGACACCCCTGCGGCCTCCGCCCTGGTTTGATTGTCGGGTGAACCATAGCCGGTGACGATGACCACCGGTAGCCACGGGCGTTTTTCCTTGACCCGCTCGGCCATTTCCAGACCGCTCATGCCTGGCATCTTGATATCGGTGAATACGGCGTCGTACTCTTCCGCTTCGAGCTTGTTCAACGCTTCCTGGCCGTTGCTTGCCGTAATCACTGCGTAGCCCTTGGCGGAAAGCACGCGGTCGAAACTCTTGCCAACCACCGGGTCATCGTCAACTACCAGTATCTTGCGTAAGGCGCTCATGTCATTCTCCTTGTCTCGATATGTGAATCTGTTGGTGTATTCCAGGCGGAATCGGCGCTTGCGCCGGCTCCACGCTCCTGCGCTGTTCTGTCCCTGTGCATGGCCCATTTTTTCTGCGTCATCGCGCCGTTCGCCACGTTGATGACGTCATCCGGACCGACGGGCTTGGCGAGGTAGTCAAAAGCTCCAAGCCGGACCGCTTCCTTGGCCGAATCCACGCTCGGGTAGCCGGTGATGATGACCACCTCGGTCTCGGGCCAACGCTGTTTGATGGTTTTGAGGACGGACATGCCGTCCATGCCCGGCATGCGCAGATCAAGCAGCACTACATCCGCAGGCTGTTGCTCCATCACCTGCAAGGCTTCGCCTCCGTCGCGGACGACTTCCACGTTGCAGTGCATGCTCGCCAATGTTCTGATATGGCTATGGCGCACGACCTCTTCGTCGTCTACTACAAGAATTTTTGTCTTCTCGTCCATTTTGGCCGCCTCGCATCTGATCCCTTGGTTTCAGATATGCAACGTCCGTGCCAGCGATGGCCCGAGAGGGTGTGTTTTATTAAAAATCAATCAGTTAAGATATGATGCCGCCAGGGTCAAGTGCGCGGACGCGTCCGCGGCGTTAGGCTTGAAGTACATTTTCTATATGCGCCAAACCGCTGCTGCAAAAATAATGCAGCGCATGTTCAAGCGCTTAGCGCAATTGGCGGCGCGTATTTTGTTTATACATCTTCGCCAGCGGCGCAGATGCGGCCGGCGCCGCGCGGGTACACGTCGCGCGTACTACTGGCAACGGTCCCTTAGAACCTGTTTCAAAATGAGGGGATACCTCCCCTCATACTCCCCTAGATTGGCCCGTTGCAAAACTCATTTTGCAACGGGTTCTTAGCTGGTGGTCATGCCGCTATGTCGCAGCAGCGCATCCACCGTCGGTTCGCGGCCGCGAAACGCCTTGAATGAATCGAGCGCCGGCCGGCTGCCGCCTAGCGCCAGTATTTCATTGCGAAAGCGCATGCCGCAGTCCATGTCGAGCGCACCTTTCTCTTCGAACAGGCTGTACGCGTCGGCAGAGAGCACCTCGGCCCATTTGTAGCTGTAATAGCCAGCGCCGTAGCCGCCCGCGAAAATATGCGAAAAATTGTTCTGAAAGCGGTTGTACGCCGGAGGTATCGCCACTGCGACGCGGCTGCGGATCTCGTCCAAGAGCTGTTGCGCTGTCTTGCTGCCTGCGACGTCGAAATCGTAGTGCAAATGCATGTCGAACAGCGAAAATTCCAGTTGTCGCACGGTCTGCATGCCGCTCTGGAAATTTCTTGCGGCGAGCATCTTGTCGTACAGCACGCGCGGCAGCGGCGCGCCCGTATCGACATGCGCGCTCATGTGCGCGAGCACCTCCCATTCCCAGCAGAAGTTTTCCATGAACTGGCTCGGCAGCTCGACCGCGTCCCACTCCACTCCGTGCAAGCCCGAAACGCCGAGGTAATCGACCTCGGTCAGCAGGTGATGCAGGCCATGGCCGAACTCGTGGAACAGCGTCAACACTTCGTCGTGGGTCAGCAGCGCCGGTTTGCCACCGACTCCAGCGGGAAAATTGCAGGTGAGGTAGGCGACTGGTTTCTGCACCTGAGAGCCAAGTCTGCGCCGGCTGATGGCCTCGTCCATCCAGGCGCCACCGCGCTTCGTGTCGCGCGCGTAGGGATCGAGATAGAACTGGCCGATCAGGTCTCCACCCAAATCGATTATGCGGAAAAAGCGCACCGCCGGATCCCAGGTTTCGGCTTGATCCGGCACGATGCGCACGGCAAAGATCTGTTCCACCACGCGGAACATTCCGTTCAGCACTTGCGCTTCGGGAAAATACTGTTTCACTTCCTGGTCGGAGAAGGCGTAGCGCGCAACGCGCAATCTTTCCGAGGCATAGGCAAGGTCCCAGGCTTCGAGGTGAGGCAAACTCAATTCGGCCGCGGCGAATGCGCACAGTTCGGCGTAGTCCTTTCTGGCAAAGGGCAACGCCTTGGCGCCCAGGTCCTCCAGAAAATTGAGTACTTCGATCGGCGTCTGCGCCATTTTCGGCACGAGCGACACCTCGGCATGGTTGGCGTAACCGAGCAGCTGCGCCGCCTCATGACGCAGCTTGAGTATTTGCGTAATCAGCGGCGTATTGTCGAGTTCGGGCTTGCCGAATTCGCTCGCGCGCGTGACATAAGCGCGGTACATTCTTTCACGCAGTTCGCGCCGCGCGGCGTATTGCATGAAAGGCACATAGGAGGGCGCCTGCAAGCCGAATCGCCAGCCGGGCCTGCCGTCCTTCTGCGCCGCCGCGCGCGCGGCCTCGATCACGTCCTGCGGCAGGCCGGCGAGTTCGTTCGGGTCCTCGATGTAGAATTCGAACGCATTGGTGGCATCGAGGAGGTTTTCGGAAAACTTAGTCGATAGCCGCGCCAATTCCTCCGAGATTGCGCCAAAGCGGCGTTTGTTCTCTGGCGACAGCTCCGCGCCGGAGAGTCTGAAATCGCGTATCTCGTTTTCGACGATTTTGCGCTGCGCCTGCGTGAGCGTGCCGTATTCGGGCGCGGCCCTGAGCGCCTTGTACTTCGCATACAGGGCCAGATTCTGTCCCAGCTCGGTGTAGTACTGGACGATTTTGGGCTGGCTGGCGTTATGGGCCGCGCGTAGGTCCGGTGAATCGAGCACGCCGTTAAGATGGCTCACCACCCCCCATGACCGCGCCAGCCTTTCGTTCGCATCCTCCAGGGGCGTTACGAAATCGGCCCAAGTGGCGGGCGTGCCGGGCTGGGTCAAGCGATCGATCAGGGCGCGATTTTCCGCTAACAGCCGGTCGACCGCGGGGGCGATGTGCGCCGTTTTGATTGCAGCAAAGCGGGGCAGGCCGCTGAAATCGAGTAAAGGGTTGACGTCGTCGTTCATGTTCATCATTTCCAAATGGGGGGTTCTAGGGTCCGTTAACCTTTAGCACGTCGCATGCGCCAGATGTTGACAGACCCTGGGAGCACTTCGCGCGCTCGCGCGGGCTATGCCTGGGTCTTCAGCACGAACTGCACCAGCTCCGCGACCGAGCTCGCGCCCATTTTCTCCATGACGCGCGAGCGATGCACTTCCACCGTCTTGATGCTGATGGCGAGCGTGTCGGCGATCTGCTTATTCAGCTTGCCGGCGACAATCAAGCCGAGCACTTCGCGCTCGCGCGGGGTCAAGCTTTCCAGGCGCTGCGTCATCGACGCGCTTTCGGCGCGCCTTGCGGCAGCGGCCCGATCCTGCTTCATGCAAGACTCGACCAGAGCCAGCACGTCCTTGTCGTTGAACGGTTTCTCGATGAAATCGGCGGCGCCTTTCTTGAGCGCAGACACGGCCATAGGCACGTCGCCATGCCCGGTTACGAAAATCACCGGCAGAGTCGAGGCGCGCGCCTGTAGCCGCTCGTACAGGTCCAAACCGCTCATGCCTGGCATGCGCACGTCGAGCACCAGACAGCCGCAGAGGTCGCTTCTAAAGGCTTCCAGAAATTCTTCCCCCGATGCGTAGGTCTCGACTTTGAGTTCGCGCGACTCGAGCAGCCACTTGAGCGAATCGCGCATCGCCTCGTCATCGTCGACTACGTACACTTTCGGTTCGCTCATCGCGGACTCACTGGAAGGGTAAAGCTGAACACGCTGCCGCCGCCGGGATTGGCTATCGCCCACAGGCGTCCATTATGAAATTCGATGATTGAGCGACAGATATTGAGGCCCATGCCCATGCCGTCGGGCTTGGTGGTGTAAAACGGATCAAACAGTTTCTGCGTTTGCCCGACCACTACGCCGTGGCCACGATCCGCGACTCTGACTTCGATGAAATCCTTGCCGTTGGCGCGCGCGCTGATGTCCAATTCGCGCTCGCCGCGCGGGGTGTCGTGCATGGCCTCGATGCCGTTTTTCAATAGGTTGAGCACGACCTGCTCGATCATGATCTTGTCGGCGTAGGCGTCGGGCAGATCGGCCGGAACGCTGACGCTGATACGCACACCCGCCTTGCGCGCTTCGAGCTCGGCGAAACCTATGACCCCTTCAATTACGTCGGCGATCTGCACTGCGCTGCGATTGGGCTCGCTCTTTTTGACGAAATCGCGCACGCGGCGGATGATCTTGCCCGCACGCTCGGCTTGCGCGCTGGCTTTCTGCATCGCGGCGAGCAGTTCTTCCGGATGATAGTCGTTCGCTTGCAGGCGGTTGACGCAACCCATGTTGTAATTGGCGATTGCCGCGAGCGGCTGGTTCAGCTCGTGCGCCAGGCTGGAGGCCATCTCGCCCATGGTGATCAGGCGCGAGCTCTGCTGCAGGCGCTCCAACTGCTGGTTGTTCAGTTCGTCCATCTTCATGCGATCGGTGATGTCGGTGGCGATTTCCATGCGCACCACGCGCCCGTCCACCCACTCGATCGCGCGTTCGCGCAGTTGGTACCAATGTCCATTGAGGCTGTTCTGCAGTTCGGCCTCGTGCAATTCGAGCGGAGTCTGGTGCGGGGCGAGTTTTCTTGCGGCTTCCATGAATTGCGACTGATCCGCACGGCAGGCAGCGGTCACCTGCCATGAATTGCGGCCCACGCAATCGTAGCCGTAGATGTTCTTGAACGCTTTGTTGGCAAACAGTATCTCATCGGCTTCAAGATCGGCGACGCAGACGGCGGCATGCAGCCCTTCGAGGACCGCCATGAAGCGCTGGTGCGACGCCTCGAGTTCCGCGCGAGCGCGCTGCTGCTCGGTGATATCGTGGACAGAAGCCATCGAGCCGGCCTGCCGGCCGCTTGAATCGACGAGCGGCGCCTCGTACACGCGCACGTCGAACAACTCGCCGTTCTTTCGGCGAAAGTGCGACTCGATACCGCCGCGCGGCGCCTCGCCGGCGAGCGACTGCTGCAGCATGCGTTCGTGCTCCGCCAGGTCTTGCGGAGCCCAATAGGGGAAAGGTGCCGCGGTGCCGACCAGATCCTCTTGCGCATAGCCGACCATCCTGCAGAAGGCCGCATTGACGTAGCTGATGCGGCCACTCATGTCGACGGCGCGCATGCCGGTTGGCATGGATTCTTCCATTGCCTTGCGAAAACTGTATTCGGCTCGCAGAGCATCCTCGGCGCGAATGCGCCGCGACAGATTGTTGCGCAGCGACCATAGGCTCCAAATCACCAGTAACGACAGTCCGACGATCAGCAGGTTTGTCAAAGTCTGTACCGGCCAGGCCTCGGTGCGGTATGCGGTCACGCGCATTCGCATGCCGTTGCCGGGCGGATCGAAGTTGAGGCTGTAGGTGAGGTCCTCGTCGCGCGGATATTCGGTCGAGTTTTCCGCCAGCACCTGATTGCCGGTGCCGATGAAGGTCACGTGATATTTTTCCGAGAACCATGCAGGCACCAGATGGCGCAACATGCCTGGCACTGAATACCCCGCAACCGTGGCCCCGAGAGAATCGGGACCGCGCCGAACCGGCACGAACAACTCGATGGCGGGGCCGCTGCGCTCGCTGATGTAGGCGTTGGTATATGCCGGCCGGCCGCGGCTGAGCGCGGCGGCGAAGGTTGGTCCGCGCTCTAACGATGCGAGCGCGTCACCTATGCTCCAGTCGCCGCTTTCTGTCAGAGAGGAGTAACGGACGATCTTGCCGGCATCGACCCAGGCGATGTTGGCCAGGTGCGGGTTGATCTTCAGGTACTCGTTCGCGCGCGCCTGGAATTGTGCGCCGCCGATCTTGTCCTTGGATACTTCAACCGCGAGTTCTTGCAGGAATTCCTGGTCGGACTGCATGTGCAGGCGCAGGGTCTGCTCGGCCCACTGTACGTCGCGCCTCAGCGTCCCCATTTTCTGGTCGAATTCGCGCTTTTGCAGCATCCATAACAGCGCGATCATCGCGAGGATGAAGACCCCCACAGCGAGATTGGGCAGCGTCCATTGCCAGCCCTGGCTGGATCGGACGGGTAGGTTGTCGGTGCGCTTACGGCTCATTGGGGGGTGCGAACGATTCCGGATGACTGGGGCGTGTTTCACCTGCAGCACATGCCATCAAGTGCCTTGTGCGACCTAGCTACATCAATGTTCAATCATAATCCTAGCATGGGTGCGAGCGCAGCCACCTAGGCATCAAGTCGATAGGCGCATGATGACAATTCCCCTTGCCGAGCGCATTGGGGTTTTCCCGAGCAAATGCGCGGTCTGCGTCGCCTCCGACCGCGGGCCCGCCTCAGGGGTTGTCCCCATGGGGCGCTCCTGCGGCGCCGCCACACTTGGCAACAGAGGCTGCAGCATGGGTAACCGGTGCTTCTGCTCAGATTGCATCCTGCATGCGCCGAGGCTGATGGCCCCGGTTTATTTTGGGGTTAAGCCCGCCGGCCTGCCACACGCGCAGATTGCCGTTTCGGCCCCGCGAAGGGGTCCCTGTATAATGACTGGCGGTATTCTGCAATTCGCAATGCAAGCGGCTTGCAAGCGTCATCACCGGAGCATTCAACAACCGGTGAGCGTCAGCCGCTACAGCAAATGAGGGGTTGCCATGTCATCCATTCCCGATTTTTCTTCCGCTAACGACAACGACCCCGATCTTATTGAGACGCGGGAATGGCTGGAAGCACTCGAAGCGGTATTGGAGCGCGAGGGCGGCGAGCGCGCGCACTATCTGCTGGAAAGATTGATCGACAAGGCGCGCCGCTCCGGCGCCTATCTGCCGTACAAGGCACAGACCGCTTATATCAACACCATCCCGCCGCACATGGAGGAGCGCTCGCCTGGCGATGCGGCGCTGGAGGATCGCATTCGCGCCTATTGCCGCTGGAACGCGATGATCATGGTGGCCAAGGCGAACAAGGCGGCAGGTGAGCTCGGCGGTCACATCGCCAGCTTCGCTTCGATGGGCACGCTCTTCGGTATCGGCCAGAACCATTTCTGGCATGCGCCCAGCGCCGAGCACGGCGGCGACCTGGTCTACTTCCAGGGCCATTCGGCTCCGGGCGTCTATGCGCGCGCGCTGCTCGAAGGCAGGCTCACCGAAGAACAAGTCGTCAACTTCCGCCGCGACGTGGACGGTAAGGGCGTTACCTCCTATCCGCATCCGTGGATCATGCCCGACTACTGGCAGTTCCCCACGGTATCTATGGGTTTGGGGCCGATCCAGGCAATCTACCAGGCGCGCTTCCTCAAATACCTGCACGCACGCGGCCTCGCCAACACCGAAAAACGCAAGGTGTGGGCGTTCCTCGGCGACGGCGAAACCGACGAGCCCGAGTCGCTGGGCGCCATTTCCATGGCGGCGCGCGAAAAGCTCGATAACCTCGTGTTTGTGATCAACTGCAATCTGCAGCGGCTCGACGGCCCCGTGCGCGGCAATGGCAAGATCATTCAAGAGCTTGAAGGCGATTTCCGCGGCTCGGATTGGAATGTGATCAAGCTGATCTGGGGTTCGTACTGGGACCCGTTGTTTGCGCGCGACAAGGACGGGATACTGCGGCAGGTGATGGAGGACACCGTAGATGGCGAATACCAGAACTACAAAGCCAACGATGGCGCTTTCGTCAGGAAACATTTCTTCGGCAAGCACCCGAAGCTGCTGGAGATGGTGTCGAAGATGAGCGACGCCGACATTTGGCGCCTGAACCGGGGCGGCCACGATCCGCACAAGATCTATGCGGCCTATGCCGCTGCCATGAGGCACAAAGGGCAGCCCACCGTGATTCTGGCCAAGACGGTCAAGGGTTTCGGCATGGGCAAGATCGGCGAGGCCAAGATGGCCACCCATCAGCAAAAGAAGATGGACACAGAGTCGATCCGCCAATTCCGCGACCGCTTCAATATCCCGATCGCCGACGATAAGCTGGAGGACCTGCCGTTCTATATTCCGCCGGCCGATTCGCCCGAGATGAAATACCTGCATGAACGGCGCCGGGCGCTGGGCGGTTACCTGCCGAGCCGCCGGCGCAAAGCCGACCAGGTACCCGAGGTGCCCCCGCTTTCGGCACTCGACGCGGTGCTGAAAGCCACCGAGCGGGAGATATCGACCACCATGGCTTTCGTGCGCATACTCACAGCGCTCCTGCGCGACAAGAATCTGGGCAAGCATATCGTCCCCATCGTCCCGGACGAAGCGCGCACCTTCGGCATGGAAGGCATGTTTCGGCAGCTCGGCATCTACTCGCTGGCGGGCCAGAAATACGTGCCCGTCGACCGCGACCAGGTGACCTATTACCGCGAGGACAAGGCGGGCCAGATCCTGGAGGAAGGCATAAACGAGGCCGGTGCATTCTGCTCCTGGATCGCCGCCGCGACCTCCTACAGCACCAGCAACGTGGTGAGCGTGCCGTTCTACATTTTCTATTCGATGTTCGGGTTCCAGCGAGTCGGCGACCTCGCCTGGGCCGCGGGAGATCAGCGCTGCCGCGGATTCCTGCTCGGCGGCACCGCAGGGCGCACTACGCTGAACGGCGAGGGCCTGCAGCACCAGGACGGACACTCGCACATCCTGTCCTCGGTGATCCCGAATTGCGTCTCCTACGACCCGACTTTCGGCTACGAACTGGCACTGATCATCCATCAGGGCTTGAAGCGCATGGTGACGAACCAGGAAGACGTGTTCTATTACATCACGGTTATGAACGAGAACTACCCGCATCCTGGTCTGCCCGAAGGCGCAACAGAAGGGATACTCAAGGGGATGTACCTGTTCAGAGCCGCGGCCAGGCCCAAGGCCAAGACCGCAGACAAACCGCTCGTCGTGCAGTTGCTCGGTTCAGGGACGATACTGCGCGAAGTCATCGCCGCGGCCGATTTGCTGGAGACGGACTGGGGCGTCGGCGCAGACATTTGGAGCTGCACGAGTTTCACCGAGCTGCGCCGCGACGGTCTTGCCTGCGAGCGCTGGAACCTGCTGCATCCCACCGAAGCGCCGCGACTATCCTGGGTCGAGGTGAATCTCAAGAGCCGTGCCGGACCTGTGGTCGCCGCCACGGATTACGTCAAGACCTTCGCCGACCAGATCAGGCCGTTCATACCGAACGGCAGGTCCTATCGCGTCCTCGGCACCGACGGCTTCGGCCGCTCCGACACGCGCGAGAAGTTACGCCATTTCTTCGAGGTCGACCGCCACTGGATTGTGCTGGCTGCGCTCAAGGCCCTCGCGGATCAGGGCGATATCAAGGCATCGGTGGTGGCGGCAGCAATCAAGAAATACGGCATCGATCCGGACAAGCCCAATCCGGTAACGGTATAACAGGGAACAACCATGACCAGCATCACGGAAATCAAGATTCCAGACATTGGAGACTTCAAGGACGTCGACGTCATCGAAATCCTGGTCAAGCCGGGCGACAGGGTGGAGCCCGAGACCTCGCTCATCACGGTGGAATCGGACAAGGCGACGATGGAAATTCCGTCGCCCATAGCCGGAACGGTGAAGGATGTGAGAATCAAGATCGGCGACAAGGTGTCGGAGGGCACGCTGATCGTGGTGCTCGACACAGTTGAAGCGGGGACTGGCGCAGCGCCGAATGTCCCGGCCCCAATCCCCGCAGCCTCTGCCGATGCCGATGCGATTGTGGCGAAGGTCGAGGAACGTGCGGCGCCAGCAGCGGCGGCGCCGGCCGAACCGGCCCTTGCGGGCATGCACAAACCAGCGCCGGTGCCGCCCGAACCTATCGCCGAGGTGCTCCTATTCAAACCCCATGCGAGCCCGTCGGTACGCAAGTTTGCGCGCGAACTCGGTGTCGAACTGGCCAAGGTGCGCGGATCCGGTCCTAAGGGCCGCATCACCCAGGCAGACGTGCAGGCGTTCGTCAATGGCGCCATGTCTAAGGCGCCAGCAGCGGCTCCGGCCGCGCGCGCCGCGGGCCTCCCGTTCAATCTGCCTGAATGGCCGGATGTTGATTTCGCCAAATTCGGCCCGGTTGAATCCAGGCCCTTGTCGCGCATCAAGAAGCTCTCCGGTGCGAACCTGCACCGCAACTGGATTTCCATTCCGCATGTGACCCAGTTCGACGATGCCGACATCACCGATCTCGAAGCATTCCGCAAGGAGAGCGGCGCAGCGGCGGAAAAACAAGGCTTCAAGCTGACCCTGCTCGCCTTTATGATCAAGGCCTGCGTTAACGCCTTGCGCCAGTTCCCCGAATTCAATGCGTCGCTTGACCGCGCTGGCGAAAATCTGGTGCTGAAAAAATATTTCCACATCGGCGTGGCGGTCGACACGCCGGAGGGCCTGGTGGTGCCGGTAGTGCGCGATGCCGACAGAAAGGGCGTGTACGATCTGGCGCGCGAGCTCGCCGCTATCTCCGCGCTCGCGCGCGAGCGCAAGCTCAAGCCGGGCGACATGCAGGGCGGAACGTTCAGCATATCCAGCCTTGGCGGTATCGGCGGCACTGCCTTCACCCCCATCATCAACGCACCCGAGGTGGCCATCCTCGGTGTGTCCAGATCGGTGACGCGTGCGGTCTACAGGGACGGTGTTCTTGTGCCGCGCCTGATGCTGCCGCTGTCGCTATCCTACGATCATCGCGTCATCGACGGCGCAGCCGGTGCGCGCTTTACGTCCTATCTGGCGTCGGTGCTATCCGACATCCGCCGCTCGCTGTTGTAGCAATGCATAGGGGTGACGCGCGTGATTCGATCCTGGCATTGCGCTGTGAAATTGGTCCAACACAAATGTGCGCGCTCGCGATAACCAAGAGAAACACTCGGCTGGTGCGAGCTGCGGACAGGTCTTGCGCTTTCGGCGATACGCCTTTCGCAGCGCACGCCTAACCTGGAGCGGGGAGTGGCATGAACGACACGGTGGAAATCAAAGTCCCGGACATCGGCGACTTCAAAGAGGTCGATGTCATCGAGGTGCTGGTCAAGCCGGGCGACAAGGTGGAATCGGAGACCTCGCTGATCACGGTGGAATCGGACAAGGCGACGATGGAAATCCCGTCGCCCGCGGCTGGAGTGGTGAAGGAACTGAAGCTCAAGATTGGTGACAAGGTGTCCGAGGGCACGCTGATCATGCTGCTCGAGACGGTCGGCGAGGCGCCCGGCGCGGCCGCACCGCAATCACTAGTCGCGGCGACCCCGGTGGCGTCCGATTCTCTCGCGCCAAAGGAGGACAGCATAGCTGCAGGGATTTCTCTGCTGTCAATACCGACACCCGCGGCCGCAGCAGGCAGCGCCGACTTGCACGCCGAAGTGGTGGTGCTGGGTGCAGGCCCCGGCGGCTATACCGCTGCTTTCCGCGCAGCCGATCTGGGCAAACAGGTGGTGCTGATCGAACGTTATGCGACGCTAGGCGGCGTGTGCCTCAACGTCGGCTGTATTCCGTCAAAGGCGCTGTTGCATGCGGCCCGGGTGGTGACCGAGGCCGAAGAGATGTCGCGCTCGGGCATAGCGTTCGGCAAACCGAAGATCGACGTCGACAAGCTGCGCGGTTGGAAGGACGCCGTGGTCGGCAAGCTGACCAAGGGGCTGGCGTCTCTCGCCAAACAGCGCAAGGTGACCACGCTAGAGGGCGTGGGGACATTCGAATCGCCCAATCAGATCGCGGTTGAGACGGCAGCTGGCGTCAAGCGCGTTTCATTCGACTCCTGCATCATCGCCGCCGGCTCGGGCGTGGCGCAGATTCCCGGTTTTCCCTATGAAGATGCGCGCCTGATCGACTCCACCGGCGCGCTGCAGCTCGTTGACATCCCGCGGCGCTTGCTCGTCATAGGCGGTGGCATCATCGGACTGGAGATGGCTTGCGTCTACGACGCGCTCGGCTCCAAGGTGACGGTGGTGGAAATGGCGGATGGTCTCATACCGGACGCAGACCGCGATCTCCTCCGGCCCCTCGTCAAGCGCATCGAAAAGCGCTATGAAGCGATCTATCTCAATACCAAGGTGGCGAAGCTCGAACCCAGGCCGGAAGGATTGCTCGCCACGTTCGAGGGCGAGGTGAAGCCCGAGCAGCAGATGTTCAATCGCGTGCTGCTGGCCGTCGGGCGGCGCCCCAACGGCGGCAGCCTCGGCGCCGATCGCGCCGGTGTCGCGGTCGACGAGCGCGGTTACATCCCCGTCGACAAGCAACAGCGCACCAATGTGCCGCACATCTTCGCCATCGGCGACATTTGCGGCGAGCCGATGCTCGCGCACAAGGCCACGCACGAAGCCAAGGTGGCGGCCGAAACCATTGCCGGGCACAAGGCCGCTTTCGACGCCATGACCATTCCGTCGGTCGCGTACACCGACCCCGAAGTCGCCTGGATGGGGCTCACCGAGAACGACGCGAAGAGACTAGGCGTCGAGTACGACAAGGCGAGCTTCCCCTGGGCTGCAAGCGGCAGAGCGCTCGCGATAGGCAGGGACGATGGTCTGACCAAGCTGCTTTACGATAAGAGCACGAAGCGCCTGCTCGGCGCCGGCATCGTCGGTGTAGGCGCGGGAGAACTCATCGCCGAACTGGTGCTGGCGCTGGAACTGGGCGCCGATATGCAGGACATAGCCCTCAGCATCCATCCGCATCCGACGCTGTCCGAAACGCCGTTCTTCGCTGCCGAGATGGCGTTGGGCAGTATTGCCGATTTGTACTTGCCAAAGAAATTGCAGTAGGCTGGCTTGAAGCGTATGAGAGCCTCTGTTTTCTCATACTCCCTGAAAACCCGCCCGTCGCAATACGCAATTTGCAACGGGCTCCATGAATTTGGATACCTTCATGACGCAGGATGAATTGAAACAGGCGGTTGCGAAAGAGGCGATCAAATATGTGGTGGAGGACGCCATCGTCGGCGTGGGCACCGGCTCCACGGCGGATCGTTTCATCGATGAGCTCGCGAAAATAAAGAACCGGATCGACGGCGCCGTAGCCAGTTCGCAAAGGACCGCCGACCGCCTCAAGTCCCTGGGCATTCGCGTGGTCGACCTGAACAGCGTGAGCGAACTGCCTGTGTACGTCGATGGCGCGGACGAAATCACCGAGCATCTGTCGATGGTGAAGGGTGGAGGCGGCGCGCTCACGCGCGAGAAAATCGTCGCCGCGGTGGCGCGGCAGTTTGTCTGCATTGCCGATGAATCAAAACTGGTCGGGGTGCTGGGGAAGTTTCCGCTGCCGGTGGAAGTGATACCGATGGCACGCTCGTACGTAGGGCGTGAACTGGTCAAGCTCGGCGGCCAACCCGCTCTGCGCCAGGGCTTCACCACCGATAACGGCAATCTCATCATCGATGTGCACGGTATGAGCATACTCAAGCCGCTCGAGCTCGAAGCCGAGATCAATAACATTGCGGGCGTGGTCACCAACGGACTGTTTGCCCAACGCGGCGCGGACATTCTGCTCCTGGGCACCGCCACCGGCGTCAAGACGATCAAGAGACAATAGAGTTGCGCCGCGTTCGTGAACTGGGTGCGGCGCGGACATTCTGCTCCTGGGCACCGCCACCGGCGTCAAGACGATCAAGAGACAATAGAGTTGCGCCGCGTTCGTGAACTGGGTGCGGCGCCAGGAGCCCAAGGCGGCGCCCGGGCGTCTAGCTTTTCGGTGGAACGTATCCCGAGGCGGTGTCGGCACCGCCGCCAAAGAAGTGCTTCTCCATTTGTTCGGCGAGGTATTTCCTCGCCGCGCTGTCTGCCAGGTTGAGTCGGTTCTCGTTGATCAGCATGGTCTGGTGCCGGATCCACTGCTGCCAGGCTTCCTTGGACACGTTTTCCCAGAGCCGCTTGCCCAATTCACCGGGATAGGGCGGGAAATCCAGCCCTTCGGCCTCGCGCCCAAGCTTGACGCATTTCACCATCCTTGCCATTGGAAAAACTCCTGTAGATGCAGGTCGGCATTCTATCCCAATAATATCGGTCAGCGCGCCGCTCGCGTAAGCTCGCCGCTCTGGTAGTCCTTGATCGCCTGCTCGATTTCCTCGCGCGTGTTCATGACGAAGGGACCGTACTGCACCACCGGTTCGCCCAGCGGCCTGCCCGCAAGCAGCAGGAAGCGCACGCCGTCGGCGCCGGCGCCCACTTCGACCTGGTCGCCATCGCCGAGCACGCCGGCAGTGTGCGTGGCAAGCGTGCGCACTTCGCCAATGGCGCCGATTTGGCCACTGCCTTCGAATACGTAGACGAACGCGTTATGGCCGCTCGGCAAAGGCTGTGCAAACGTACGGCCTGCGGGTAGCTCCACATCGAAATAGACCGGGTCGGTGAATAAGCCCTGAATCGGACCCGGCACCGAGCTTTCGCCGAGTTGCAGTGTGCCGGCGATGACTTTGGCATGGCCGCCTCCTGGCAGTTCGACAGCCGGGATTTGCGCCGGGGCGATGTCGCGGTAGCTTGCCGGTTTCATTTTCTCGCGCGCGGGGAGGTTGATCCACAGCTGGAAGCCGCGCATGCGCCCCTGCTCCTGCTGCGGCATTTCCGAATGGATGATGCCGCGGCCCGCGCTCATCCACTGCACCGCGCCGCTCTTCAAGTCGCCACGGTTGCCCAGGTGGTCCTCATGCAGCATGTGTCCGTCGATCAGATAGGTGACGGTTTCGAAACCGCGGTGCGGATGTGACGGGAAGCCGGCGATATAATCGTTCGCATTGAACGACGAAAATTCGTCGAGCAGCAGGAACGGATCGAGGCGCGTGAACTGCGATTGCCCGAGGCTGCGCCGTAGCTTGACGCCGGCGCCGTCGGAGGCTGCTACGGCCTCGATTGTTCTTTGCAGCGTGCGTGTGGTCCTGCCCGTATTCATGACGAGTTCCTTTCTTGCCGGCATCAGCCTGAAATCGGTCTTGCGATGGTGGAGTTGTTATACTCTATACTCGATTATGATCGACGTTATACCCGCAGCAGAGCGCAGCCGCCGCTTATTGGGCGCTGGATTACCCGAGGCCGCGGTAAATATCTTCCTTGACGAGTGGGAAAGAGCGCGCGCGGAAGGAACCGATGCGGGCGTATCCCTTGAGAGGGACTCCGCGCAGCTGGGGCACGTCTGCCGTCGCGGACGCGAGTTGCTCGCGCGCCTGCCGCCGAAATCCAAACGCAATGCAAACGAGAAGGCCGCGGGCCACGCCGTGGTGCACCTGCTCGCCGATTCCGTCTGGCGTTTTTTTCGTGTCTATCGAAAGCCGATCTATGATGCTCTGACGCAACAGCGAAGGTGCGCTCTGCGCGTGGAAGAGCTGGCCTGGGCTGGAGCCGATCTGCTGCCCGGGATCTTGCCGACGCGCGCCGAACTGGCGCAGGAGAGCCTATCCCTGCAGATGGATAAGGACGGCCTCGAAATTCATCAAGGGTTGTTTTTCGGCCAGTTGATGAGCGATCGCGAAATTGGCTTGCACCTGTGCAACGCCATGCTCTTGCCGAGCGCCGCTGCGCTCGAGCGGCAGGAGGAATTTGAGCGCACGGGCAAGCTCGATCTGGGCGCGGTGCGCGTGGAAGCCGTGGGTGAAACCGGATATCTGTACTTTCACCATCCGCGCTACCTCAATGCCGAGGACGACGATACTCTTTCGCCGCAGGAGACCGCCTGCGACCTGATCTTGCTGCATCCGGGACTGCGCATGGGCGTGCTGCGCGGAGACCCGGTCGAGCACCCCAAGCACAAAGGCAGGCGTATCTTCTCGGCCGGCATCAATCTGACGCGCATCTACCGCGGCAAGCAAAGCTACCTCTTCTACCTCACGCGCGACCTGGGACTGCTTAACAAGATCTACCGCGGACTCGTCCTGCGCAATTGCGCGGGCATGCTTGAAATGCGTCCGGACGAACCGGAGCGGACGCAGGAAAAGCCCTGGCTCGCGGTGGTCGACGGCTTCGCTATCGGCGGCGGCTGCCAGATCCTGCTGGTGGTGGATTATGTGATCGCCGAAGCCGGTGCCTATTTCAATCTCCCGGCGCGCAAGGAGGGCATCATTCCGGGGTGCGCCAATCTGCGTCTGCCGCGCTTCATGGGCGAGCGCAGCGCGCGCCAGGCGATCATGTTCGACAAGACTTTCCATGTCGATGATGCGCAAGCGCGCACCTTGGTGAACGAAGTCTATCCGCGCGAGCGGTTGGATCAGGCGGTGGAGCGATGCGTGGCGAATGCCGTCGGCTCGGGCATGGTCAGCGCCGGCGCGAACCGCAAGGCAATCCGCATTCAGTCGGAACCGCTCGACACCTTCCGCGCTTACATGGCGACCTACGCCTGCGAACAGGCATTCTGCCATTTGAGCGATCAGCTGGTGCACAACCTCGAACTGCATTGGAACGCGAAGGAACGCAAGCTCTGATTCAGATGCAAGCGGGGCGACCCGCTGCGAGCGCATCATCGAACTGGTGGACGGTCGCATCGTTGCCGATAGACCACACCGCGCCGTTGGCGGCATGGCGGCGCCGCAGGGCGAAGCGCAGACAGCGGTGAAACCTGCCGAACCGCGCAGGTTACTGTAGTCCAGAGCTTTGCGGCACGACCTGTTGCCATCCTCCAGGACACTCTTGGACATAGGGGTAATAGGTCTTCGAGTCCACGCAGTAGTACCAGTAGTACGGCTCCGGCGTGGGCTCGGCCGCCGCCGGCTCCTGCTCGATATACACAGGGGGCGAGATAGGGAGCGAAGAATCGTAGTAATACCCGGAAGGCGGGTAGAAAAGGGGCGCGAATACCGGTGCCCCGAGAAAGATGCCAATATGCGCGCGTCGGCCGAAATGCACGGGGTGGGCTGGACGCACGGTACGACCGCCAAGACGCGCGGAATGGCTAGAACCGGCGGAACGGCCAGAAGGGCCCAATCGGCTAGATTGGACAGAACCCGCGGAAGATTCGCGGCGGGCAGACACATCGTTGCTCGCGCTTGCTCCGAGCAGTATCACCGCCAATACCAGCAAATTTTTGAAGGTCTTCACAGCATCCCGGTATGCGCAGAAAAGCACACCATCAAGCAATAAGACAACGCGCGGCGCAGGAGATTCGAATGAGCCTATTTGATGATAGTCCAAAAATCACCGCGAACAAGAACGACGTACGCGGAATCCTCTGCTGTACCGCGGCAAGATGCGCTAGTGGCCGAGTTGGGGGCCGGGCCCGTATGGCCCGACGCCCGCGCGAACGGTCGGAAACACTTTGTTACAGAATCGACCTAGAGAATGGTCTATGCTGACTGCATAGGATTGATCGCTATGAAAGCCGCAGCTCGGAACGCGATGAAAGCGACGTTGGCGTTGGCCACGATTTTTGGATTGAGTTTCGTGCCGAACGGATCTGCGCTCGCTTGGGGACACGGCCCGCACGTACGCTTTGGCGTGGTCATAGGTGGCCCGCTTTGGTGGGGGCCTGGGTATTACCCGCCGTATGCCTACTATCCGCCACCTTCTTACTATGCGCCCGCCTACTATCCGTGGGCACCGGCAGCGCCTTCGGTATACATTGAGCAAGGCGCGGTACGACCTGCGCCAGCTATTCGATCTGCACCGCCGCAGGCGAGCTACTGGTACTACTGCGCCGAGTCGAAGGGCTATTACCCCTATGTCAAGAGCTGTCCTGGAGGCTGGCAACGCGTTTCACCGCGGCCGCCAGGCTGAGTGCGGGAATCTCTCATCGATGCAGCACTCTATTCGACGCGCGCTGATCTCGGGGACGATGCTGCTCGGCGCGTGTGCGAGCGTGCCGAATGGCCCCAGCGTTCTGGTGCTTCCCGGTACTGGCAAGAACTTCGATCGGTTTCGCGTCGACGACGTCGATTGCAGACAATACGCGAGCCTGCAGGTGGGTGAAAGCACGCCGAATCAATTTGCCGGCGATAGCGTCGCCAAGAGTGCCGCGTTCGGGACCGCGCTAGGTGCGGTGGCCGGCGCCGCGATCGGCGGCAGAGAAGGCGCGGGCGTCGGCGCAGGGACCGGAATGGCGATGGGCGCCCTGGCCGGTACCGAGGCTGGAAACACCTCCGCCTTTGGCGTGCAGCAGCGCTACGATTACGCTTTCATGCAATGCATGTATGCAAAGGGCCACAAGATTCCGGTGTCGGGACGCTTCGAGTCCCTGCGGCCGTCAGCGCCCGCCGCTAACACGCCGCCACCTGCGCCGCCCCAGCCGCCCGCATCAACTCCGCGGTAAACTGCCTTTGTCAGCATATCACGCTCGTCGTTCTGCGCGGGTAGCGGTGTTAGCATGAACCGGACGCGCCGGAACTGAATTAGGTGCCCTTTTTGGCAGCAAGTGATCTCCCGCTATTGGGAAGTTTCAACTTCGCAACTTTCCAATAGCGGGAGACGTATGTATATAAGTCCAATTCTTCACCCGGTTTCGTCGACAGTCGCGTCATAAGCTACTTGGCACTGGATAGATGTGGCCACTATGGGGAGAAAATTCATGAGAGCTATCGTTGTTCTTTTCGCTGCGGCCATGCTGGTTGCCTGCGGTGTCGAAACTGCGACTACCGCCGCCACTGCAACTGCCGTCAAGAAACAGGAATTAGAGCAAGGCAAGAAAAGCATGGAGCAGATGCAGCAGAATATCGGAAAGGCAATGGAGCAAACGCAGGAGCGCGCGCAACAGGCCGGCGACGCCGCTGGAAAATAAGCGCGCAGCACGGATGCCGGCAGCAGCCTCAGCCATGCCTCTCGCGCAGCGCGGAGCCGGGGACGGAGCGCGTCGTGTTCCCATCGCGGCTGCGCGACGATCAAATTCGTCCCGGTCGTGGATGCGGATCCGGCTACGGTGCATGGCCACGGAAATTTGGGAGTAGTACCGACCTGTCGCGATGGCTGCTGCTAAGATCGCTTTATCGCATTCTTCGAGGACGTTGGCATGCGCCTACCCACGCAAATCCTGCCAGACCATCACCGGCACTGCGACGATCTTTTTGTCGCCGCCGAGGAGGCGGTACAGCGGCACGACTGGGCCGTGGCCGCGCAGTCCTTCGCCCGCTTTCACGCGCAGATGCGCGCGCATTTCAAAGCCGAGGAGGAATTACTGTTCCCCGCTTTCGAGGCGGCCACGGGCATGAACGCAGGCCCGACGCAAATGATGCGCTACGAGCATGAGCAGATGCGCTCGTTGCTGTCGCAACTCGCAGGGGCCTGCGCCACGCGCGACGATGAGAGTTACGCCGGCGCAGCCGAGACCCTGCTCATGCTGATGCAGCAGCACAACATGAAGGAAGAGAACATTCTTTATCCGATGTGCGACCAGACGCTCGGTGCCGGAGCCGAGCGGGTCTGTACGCAGATCGAAACGCTGCTGGACGAGGGGCATGCCTGAACCGCGCGTGATCGATGGCCGCGGCATGCTGCCGCCAGAGCCGCTGGAACTGGCGGTGGCCGCACTGGGCGCCATGGCGTCTGGCGACGAACTGATGCTGCTGTTGCATTGCGAGCCCTTGCCGCTGTACTCGATCCTCGATCCGCGCGCTTACCGTTACCGTTCGGAGTTACGCACCGACGGCACCAACGAAGTTCGCATTCAAAAGCTCTGAAGTGGATGAGCTGAATCCAAGCGCGGTGCCCAATATGGGCATTCGATGTTCTCCTGAGTTTGGAAAGTTGCAGATTCGCAACTTCCCAAACTCAGGAGACGTATACAAACCCAATTTTTCGCTAATTGTTTTCAACAGTCGCGAAAGATCAATTCCCGGAGCCGGAATTTCGGTGCCATCGCGTGGATAGTGCCGCTATCTTGAGCTTGGGTTGAACTCAGAAGTACATGCAGCCCACGCTATCGTTCGAACAGGCGCCGCCGATATCGGTGCCCTATCGGTTTTTCCTCACAGCGCCGTTGTTCGGCGCAGTTGCCGGGCTGGTACTCGCCGTGCTCGGGCCGGCGGCATTCGAATCGCGCTGGGCGCCCGGCGCGCTCGCAATGACCCATCTGATCGTCGTCGACTTCATGCTGCAGGCGATGTGCGGTGCGCTGCTGCAATTTGTCGCCGTGGTGGCCGGTGCCAACATCTGGCGGCCGCGCCTGGTCGCGGCCATCGTGCACCCGCTAATTACCGCGGGTGCTATCTTCCTGGTAACAGCGTTCCTGCTCGAGCTGCAGCTGTTGTTTCTTCTGGCTGCGCTGGTATTTGCGCCGGCGCTGGGTCTGTTTCTGACGGTGATGGCCAACGCGCTGCTGCGCACGCCGGCGCGCGGCATGTCGATCCAGGTGCTGCGCGTGGCGGTATTCGGCCTGCTCGTGACGGTTGCGCTCGGCGTGACGCTCGCCAGCACACTCGGACTGCAGCAGAGCCTGCAGTCGGTCTGGTCGCTGTTCACGCTCATCAATGTCCATGCTGCGTGGGGCTTGGGCGGCTGGGCATTGATGCTGGTAATCGGCGTTTCCTATCTGGTAGTGCCGATGTTCCAGCTGACGCCACCTTATCCGGTCTGGCTGACGCGCACCCTGCCGGCTGGGATGTTCACCGTGCTGTGTCTATGGTCGCTGCAGCTTTACGCCGCGGGGGACGCAACGCAGCCATGGCAGTCGGTCGTGGCCCTCGCCGGCATGTTGCTGGCAGGCCTGTATGCCGTTGCCACGCTCTGGCTGCAAGCGCGCCGTCGCCGCCTTCAGACCGATGTCACGTTCATATACTGGCGCTGCGCCATGCTGGCGCTGCTCGGCTTCGTCGCTTCCTGGATGGTGTTCGAGGCGCTGCCTCAGCTTGGCAATCACCCGCGCGCGCCGATCTGGTTGGGTGTCCTGGCTCTGCCCGGAGTGTTCCTCTCATTGATCATCGGCATGCTGTACAAGATCATGCCCTTCCTCAATTGGCTGCATTTGCAGCGGCAGGGGGGATTTTCAAGGAATACGCCGAATATGAAGCAGATGATTCCCGAACGCGCGATGCGCGCTCAGATGTGGCTCCATTTCACCGCGTTCGGGTTGTTGCTCGCGGCCGTGCTGTGGCCTGCTCTCGCCCGCGTTGCCGGCTTGGTGTTTGCCGCGTCCTGCCTCTGGCTCGAATGGAATCTGGCCGGCGCGGCGCGCCTATATGCGCGGCTCCGGGACCAGTTTCGCGCAGCCCCCGCGCGCGCTGTTTGACCTGACCTTGTGCGCTGATGTTTGCAGCGCGTCCTGGAGCGATTTGCAAAGACCGGGCGCCGGTCAATTCGGCGCGACCGCGACAGTGTAGTCGGGCACGCCTTGCGGGCTTGAATTGACCGGCGTCTGCTGCCCGCGGGTGAGTTCGTCGACGCGGTCCGACACGTAGAAGTCGAGCATCTTATGCGTGATGCGCCCGCGCTTTTTCAAGTCCGCGCGGCCGCTGAGACCCTCGACCAGCGCCTTGGTGAATGCGCCGTTGCCCCAGCTCGGATTCTCCAGCGAGAACTGTTTTCCGGTAGAGGATGCGAGCACCACAAGGCCGTATTCGGCGCTCGATAGCTCGTTCAACACGCCGTTGATGTCGAGGGACCGGCCCTTGCGTCCGGCGCCCATGACGTTGCCGGAGTGGCAGGTGTCGACGAAGAGCAAGCCTTTGCCGGCGAGGTTTGCCAGGTGCGCCTTGATCTGGGCGAAGGGCACGCCGGTTCCCTCAAGATTGTCGAGATCGGCGTTGACAGGCATGAAATAGTAGCCGCTCTTGTCGTCGTTGAGGCCGTGGCCGGCGATGAACACCATGCCGACGTCCTTAGGGGTCACCTGCTTCTGCAGCCATTCGAAGCCCGCGATCACGTCCTTGTTGCTCGCCTTGTCGTCGGTGAGCAGTTTCACCACCACGTCGCCGTAAAACTTGCCCTTTTGCTGATTGACGATGTTGACGAAGTCGCTGGCGTCCTTGGCGGCGAAGTTGAGGCGGTACTCCGGCTTGCGGTATTGGCTGACGCCGACTGCAAGGACATATAGCGTCGGCTTTGCCTCAGCCGCCGATTTTGCGGCCCCCATCCATTTGAGCTTGATCCTGTCGGGCGTGCTGACGCCGTGCTTGTTCTCCGCAAACACGAGGATTTCCGTATCCTGCGGCGGGATGGTCAGGGTCAACTCGCGGATACTTTCGTCCGATGCTGCAACGACCAGATTGCGGCTCGCAGCTGATAGACCGTCGATGCGTGTGCGCACGCCCGTCACCGGCGCATCCTTCGTCGTTTTCACGGAGTAGCGCAAGGTGACTTGCGTGCTGGTCACGACGCTCCCGCTCGCGGGCGAGTGCACGGTCACCACTGGCGGCAACACTTGCGTAATATCGGATACCAGTTGCTCGGCAGCGCTTTCAACGGCTTGCGCTTCGGGCTTGCCCTCATCGGCCCGCGCCGCTGTCGATGAATGCAGTGTGGCGGCGATCGCGGGTGCAGGGGTCGGCTGAATCGGCATGTCCGGCATGGCAGCGGCCGGGGCGGCAGGCGCCGGGGCGGCTGGAGCGGCGGCGGTGATCGCGGGTGCTGGCCGAGCGGGCGTGTCCGGCAATGCCGCGGCTGGCGCGGCAGGTGCCGGGGCAGCCGGAGCGGCGGCGGGCGCCGTTGGTTGATCGTATTCATCGACGTCCGCTGCGGGCGCGCTTTCAATCACAGTCAGCGCGTTTGCGTTGAGTGTGGAGGCGGCGACGCTGAACGCCTGCGCATCGTCGTCGCCCGCGATGATGCCGGCGACCATCTCGGGTTTATATAGGTGTGAGCGCAAACGCGACACCGGGAAGAAGTCGGCCGCTTCGTCGCGGCCGCGATTGACGTGCCAGCCGAGGAAATCCTCCGCGCCGACGCTGGAGTCGTAAAAGCCGCTAGGCGTGGCGAGCACCCAGCGTTTCCTGTCGGGCGCCGCGAACAGTGTGGCCAGCAGGCGGCCATTCCTGCGCCGGTACCAGCGTATCGTGCCGTCGCCCAGCGCCGCCACGATCAATCTGCCGTCGCCCGATACGTTGACGGCGAACACGTCATAGGGGGTAAACACGTTCCACAGGTTTCTTCCTCTTCTGTCGTAGTGGCGCAACCCGAAGCGCGTGCCCACGACGAAGCTTCTGCCGTCCGGGGCGATCGCCAGGCTGCGGGTAATTTCGCGCCGCAGTAATGGGAGCGACGTACTCCCGACACGGAGTCCGGCCATGCTGTCGTTCCATTGATTGTAGAAGAGGAGGTCGTCCTTGCTCGTTTCGGCGGCTTTCATCGCGGTTCCGGCCACTGGGCCAGAACCGAGCTTGCGCTGGTGCAAGTCGAAGTTCAGTATGCTCCTGCCGCCGGTTTCATAGGGAAACTCGATGCGACTGCCGTCATGCGAGACCTTGAACGATTCGGTGCCTCGGTGAAATTGGCCCGCTTGCGGCGTGATCCACGCGGCCTGCTTGCCGTTCGCGTCGTACCTGCCCAGGATTTGGTCGGCGGTTGCGAAAGCAAGCTCGCCGTTCTTGAGGGCGACCAGGGCTGACACGCCCTCCTCGCCGGCCGGCAGATCGGTGTACGAACCGCGGCCGCCATCCCTCCATTTGCGCACCACGTTGGGCTTCGGAGTGGGGCTTGCGGTGCCTGCATACAATGTATTGCCGTCGGCGGACCAGGCAATGTAATTCATGCCGCGCTGTGGCAGGGTCCTGCCGGTGGTGGGCGCGTACAGGGTCTCCAGCGTGTCCGGCGACAGTACCGCCAGCCCGTTGCCACTGACCGCTTGGCCAACGGCGAGCTTGCTGCCGTCTGGGGAGAAGCGTACCGCGCGTGGTATGCCGGTACGTGCTCTGGGGCCACCCCCCGGCAGCAGGATTTCATGGGCTCCCTTCTTCGCGTTGAGAGCGACGCTCTGTGCGTCGTAGCTGTAGAGCCGGAAATTGCCGTCCAGGCTGCCCGTGGCGAGGCGCCCGCGTCCGTCGAAGTGCATCGTGGCTATGGGGGCGCCGTAGTCCGCATCGCCGCCGATTTCGGTCCAAGTGCCCGCGCGCAGCAGCTTGAGCCCGCCTGTGCCGCCCATGCCGATGGCAAGCGTCGCGCCGTCCGGCGACCATTCGAGCGCTTTTATGATGCCGGCAAATCCGGTGATGCGCTTGACGATCTGGCCGGATGCCGCATCGAAGATGTAGACGCAGGCAGTACCTTCGAAAGACATGCAGGTTGCGCCGCCGGCGGCAACGCGGCCCCCGTCCGGGGACATCGCGACTGCGTCGATGCGGCCTTCGTTGCCGTTTCCGATCGGCGGGCGCAGCGTTTCCAGCAGTTCCAAATTGGGCAGCGACCAGATGCGCACGGTCTTGTCCGCACCCCCGGTGACCAGGTAGTGGTTGGCGGCGTCGGTCGCCAAGCTGGAGATGTGACCGACGTGCCCCACCGTTTCCACGCGCAACATGGGCGCCGCGGCAAATCTTTGCAGGGCCGGTGGCGTGGGCAATCGCATGGGCATCGGCGCAGACGCTTGCCGCGCCGCGCGCGCCGCCGCGCCGCCGCGCCCACCGTCGCCACCCTGGCCCCGGCCCTGTGCCTCGGCCTCGACCGATGCGGCCAGGAATGCCGCAAACGCAAGCACAGCAACGAGAGATCTTCTTGTCATACCGTCCCCGGAAACGTTGATCGCCATTTCACAATGCACAGTCTGGCGCAGCGCGCATTCTATCCGCAGCGGGCGGGGGGCGCGATCCCCTCAGTGCGACAGGTGGCGTTGCAGCAGTCTCAGCGCTGCCGTGGCAAAGGCGTGCATATTGGCCAGGCGGTCGGCATTGCCTGTCTCGAGCGTGAGCGCTTCCTCCGCCATGCCGGCGATGGCGATGCAACTGTGTCCGGCGCTGTCGCCGTAGCGGTTGCCTGTCGGGCCGGCAGCGCCGGTTTCGGCCAGACCCCAGTTGGAGCTGAAGCGCTTGCTGGCGGTGCGCGCGAGCAGCAGCGCATACGGCTCGGAGGCAGAGCGCATGCCTTGGACCGCGTCGCGCGGCAGGTCCATCAGCAACTCGCGCGCCTGGCGCGTGTACACGACCGCTCCACCGAGAAAATAGGCCGAGGCCCCCGGAACGGCGAGCAGCGCTGCGGATAGCAGGCCGCCCGTCGATGACTCCGCCACGGCGATGGTCTCATGGCGACGCTTGAGCAGGACTGCGACCTGCGTGGCGAGGGGGAGTAGCGTATCCATAGTTCGTCCTCGTTGCCGTTGGATCGGATAGCGTTGCGCGAGCCCCGCCGGGTGCTCAAGCGGGCGACAGGATGTGAACCGCGCGGCTCGCGATCATGTCTTTGGTCTTGGCCGCATAGGCCGCCATGTGCGGTGCCGCCGCGTGCGCCTTGAGTGCGTCCATGCTCTCCCACTTCTCGATCACGAGTAGCGTATCCGGACCGTACTTTGTTTGAAACTTGGGCCCGTCTTCGAAATCGACGGCGGCGCCGTACTCGATGCAGCCCTGCTCGGCCTTGACCGCTGCAACATTGGCGCGAAACGCCTGCAGGATCGCTTCGCGCAGGCCCGGTTTTGCGGTGATGACGGCGACAACGTGAATCATGCTCGCTTGCTCCTAATTGAAGAATATCCAGATTAGCGCGTACGCGCTCGGCACGTGCGCACCATTGCCAATTATGCCCGTTGGCGCAGTCTTGCGCCTTTTTCAATCGTGCCTGGTCAAGATGAATTCGAGGTGCTTCTTCACTGCCGGCCACTCGGCCGCGACGATGGAAAATACGACCGTATCACGCAAGCTTCCATCGGAGTAGCGACGGTGGCTACGCAGAATGCCGTCCTGTTTCGCCCCCAGGCGTTCGATCGCGCGACGGCTGGCGTAATTAAAAAAACCAGTGCGGAATTCGACTGCGATGCAGGCCAGCGATTCGAACGCGTGTGCAAGCACCATCAGCTTGCATTCAGTATTGAGCAATGTGCGCTGTACCGACTTGGCATACCAGCTCGGGCCGGATTCGACATGGCGGTTCGTGGCGTCGATGTTCATGAAACCTGTCATGCCTACGATCTTACGGCTGCGCAAGCTGCGCACCGCGAACGGCAGCATGGTACCTGATTGCTGCAGGCCCAGCCTGCGCTCGATTTCAGCGCGCATGCCTTCCGGTGGCGGAACCGAGGCGTACCAGAGTTTCCATAGTTCGCCGTCGCGTACGGCTTCAACCAGTTCGTGGTGATGATCGTAGGAAAGCGGCTCGAGCAGCGCGTGGCGGCCAGCGAGCGTGATGGGTGTGGTGAAAGGCGTCATGACGATTTCTTGCGGCTTCCCAATAAACGGGGCGTGCCGGGCAGGAACAGGGAAAGGGCATTCTTCATTTGCAGTCCACTTCGTGGCGCTGCGGTGGAGAGCCAGAATGCACGCGGCTCTCCACGCAATTGTCGCTCGCTGCACAGGTCCTGGCAGCGAATCAAACCGAGGGCGGCCGCGCCCTATGTGGCGCGAGTCACTTATCCAGCCAGACATCTTCCATTCGATTGTGCGTATAGCTGCTGTTGGACGCCCTGACGTAACCCTTCACCTGCGGATGCCAGCACGTCCTGTTCATGGACTGGTATAGGGGTGCCCGGGCGACGTCCTGCAGCAGCATCAGATCGAGCGCCTGAACCAGCTTCTTGCGTTTGACTGGATCGATGGTCGCGGACTGTTCGTCGATTTTCGCCTCGACCTCGCGATTGCAGTAATGCGTGTAGTTGCGTACCGATGCGCAGTTGTACCCTTCGTAGAACACGATATCCGGTTCATCCATCGCCGCGGCGGTAGTGTGGAAGGCTATAGTGTATGCTCCCTTGATGAGCGCGCCCGTGTACACCGTGTACTCCTTCTGCTCGATTTCCCCCTCGATGTAGATGCTCCGCAGTTGATCAGCAATGAGCGACAGGTTCATCAAGTAATTGGGGGTGGACAAGCGCACGATGTAAGTCGTCTTCAACTTCTTGTTGGGCCCGTACCCCAGTTCCTGCATGATCTTGCGCGCTTCCGCCCGATTGCGCTCGACGCTCTTCCCGAATCCGGGCACCGTCGCGAGCTGCTCGGGCGTGAGTCCCCAATTACCTGCCGGGGGCGCCATCATAACGCCGCCCAGTCGGCCATCGCCCTGCTGCGCTTTCACGAATTCTGACCGGTCGAGCGCGAGTGAAATCGCGCGCCGCAACTTGGGATTATCGAAGGGCGGCGCCTTGTGATTAATGAACACAAAGCCTGTGGCGTTGCTGGGATTGGCCTCGCAGATTGCTTTGGGCGCCTGGACGTGGATGTCTTTGATGGCGTTCGCGTTCACGCCCCCGGAGTCCGTCATGTCGAATTCCCCGGCTATGAACGACAGGGTCCGCGTGGCCGCGCTGGGCATGATGCGCCATTCAATGCCGTCCAGGTACGGCCGCCCCGGCTTCCAGTATTCGCGGTTCTTCACCAGTCGCAGCCCCGCGTTAGGCTTGAACTCCGCGACCTTGAACGGCCCGGTGCCGATCGGCATCTGGCGCATCACGCGCCCATCGACATGGCAGGGGTAGACCGGCGACCAGCCACTCGCGAGCAAAGACAAAAAGGAAGACTGCGGGCGCGCCAGCGTGAAGCGGACCTCGTATGGCCCGGTGACCGTGACACCCTTGAGGTTGGCATACCACTCCTTGCGCGTGTTCTTGCGCCAATTGGAGGTGCGCTTCTCCTGAATCATGTCCCAGGTGCACTGGACATCGGCGCTGGTGAAGGGCTTGCCGTCATGCCACTTGACCCCTTGACGCAGCTTCATCGTGAGCACCGTGCTGTCGGGACTCCAGGCCCACTCGGTGGCGAGATCCGGCACGATCGACTTGGGGCTCACCACCTTCTCTTGTTGATTGAAGATGACGAGATTGTTGAACACTGGCATGAAGGGCTGGTTTACCACTATGGACGATTCCTCCAGGATGGACGCGCTGCCCGGGTTTTCGCGCAGCGGCACCCGCAATATGCCGCCCGACTTCTGCGCAACGGCTGCAGTCGCGAACGAAATGATGATGAGCAACAGTAGCCCACTGGGGACCGAAAACGTGTGTTTCATTGCTCTCCTCCATCTAGTTATTAACCATCCCTCGATTGCCAGAAGGTGCGGCAGATCCTATTGGAGCATCGGTCTGCTCTGACGCGGCAAACGAAACGACGAATCATCGTACCGTAAACCAGCATGAAGAGCCGTTCCCTCGCTCGAATACGCGCCGCGCTGGCGATTGCGCGGCCGGAGGAAGTCTGGCGCAGCAGGCAGCGAGCCGAACAACAACAGGCAAATTCCCGCCTGGTGCAGCTATACTGGGAAGCATGGATAGTGCGGTCGACTTGCCGTGCGCACCGCTATTGATTGTCACTCATTCCCTGAACCAGGCTGACCAGATATGATTTCGTTTCTCTGAGGTGACCCGACGAACCCGACTGTCTTATGCGCTGCGCGTTTTGAGCTCTGCCCGGCGGACACGCTCCGACGCGAGTGCAGGATTACAGGTTGAGCGAGCTTCCTTGCTGTCTCGGCCAAGTTCTTCCGATTGCTAACTATTCGAATGTAAAGGAGCAGCACTCATGAGAGCAAAAAAGCCTGCCGTGCACGGCACCCCGAGCCCCAGCTACAGCATTACCCTGCGCGTTCAGCTGAAGAACCGCGTGGGCATGCTGGGCAAACTGACCTCCACCATCGGCGCCAGCGGCGGCGACATCGGCGCCATCGACTTGGTCTCCGCCACCAAGGACCAGGTGGTGCGCGACGTAACGGTCAACGTGGGCGACACCGTCCACGGCCAGGAAGTGATCGAGGCGGTCAAGAAACTCGACGGCGTGAAACTGATCAACGTCTCCGACCGCACCTTCCTGATGCACTTAGGGGGGAAGATCGAAATTACCAGCAAGATTCCGCTGCGCACCCGTGCCGATCTGTCGATGGCCTATACGCCGGGCGTGGCGCGGATTTGCCTCGCGATTGCCGATGACAAGGAGAAGGCACAAGTTCTGACGATCAAGAAGAACTGCATTGCAGTGGTCTCGGACGGTACGGCGGTGCTGGGGCTGGGGGACATCGGCCCGGAGGCGGCCATGCCGGTGATGGAGGGCAAAGCAGTGCTGTTCAAGGAGTTTGCCGGGGTCGATGCATTTCCCATCTGTCTGAATACCAAGGACCCCGATGAGATCGTCCGCATCGTCACCGCACTGGCGCCGACCTTCGGCGGTTTCAACCTGGAGGACATCTCGGCGCCGCGCTGTTTCGAGATCGAGGAACGCCTCAAGGCCATACTTAACGTTCCGGTCTTCCACGATGATCAGCACGGCACCGCCGTGGTGGTGCTGGCAGCGGTGATCAACGCACTGAAAATCGTCAAGAAGAAGATGTCCGATTTGAAGGTGGTGGTCAACGGCGTCGGGGCCGCCGGGGTGGCCTGCAGCAAGATGCTGATGGCCGCCGGCGTGGTCAACATCATCGGCTGTGACCGCAGCGGCGCCATCTACCAGGGGCGCAAGGAAAACATGAACGAGGCGAAGGAATGGTTCGCCGCTCACACCAACCCGAAAAAATTCAAGGGTGCGGTGGTGCAGGCCATGCGCGGGGCCGACCTCTTTCTCGGCCTCTCGTCGCCTGGGACCGTCACGCGCGCGGCGGTGCAGAGCATGGCCAAGGACCCTATGGTGTTCGCGATGGCCAATCCGACGCCGGAGATCATGCCGGAGGATATCCAGGACTGCGCCCGCATCATTGCGACCGGGCGCAGCGACTATCCCAACCAGATTAATAATGTCCTGTGCTTTCCGGGTATCTTTCGCGGCGCGCTCGACAGCCGCGCCACCTGCATCAACGAGGAGATGAAGCTCGCGGCGGCGCAGGCCATTGCGAGCGTGGTGGGCAAGAACGAACTGTCGGAGGACTACATTATCCCCAGCGTTTTCAACCGCAAAGTGGCGCAGGTCGTTGCCAAAGCGGTGGCCCAGGCGGCACACAAGAGCGGCGTCGCACGCAAGCACCGCGCCCACTTGAACCTGTACCACGCGTAGCCGGTCGAACATCGCGGTGGACGTGCAAGACGCGCAAAGACCAGCAATTTTCGTCAGTAGTTGACTTACCAGTGACTATCAAACGGCAGGAGGATCAGCATGGCTTCGATGTATCAGATTTCCGTCCCGGTATATATCCGCAGGCTGAACGGCCTCGCGGGCTGCCTGAAAAAGGCGCAGGCGCTCTACAGCGAGAAGAAGTACGAAGAAAACTCGCTCATGGTGCAGCGTATTTTCCCCGACATGTTCACTTTCGCGAGACAGGTGCAGGCCGCGACTGATCACGCGCGCGCGAGCGGTGCGCGGCTGGCGGGAATGGAGCCGCCGGCACTCGATGCGGACGAGAAGAGCCTCGCCGATCTGACTGCGCGGGTCGAGAAGACCGTCGCCTTTCTGAAAACGCTCAAGCCCGAGCAGATCGACGGCGCGGAAGACAAGACCATCTCTTTCAAGATGCGCGGCAACGACGTCACCTACAAGGGCCTGGATTTTCTGCTCAACTCGAACATGCCCAACTTCTACTTCCACATGACAACCGCGTACGCGATCCTGCGCGCGAACGGCGTGGAAGTCGGCAAGCGCGATTTTCTAGGGCCGGCTTAAGATACCGCTCGGCAGACGCACGAAGTACGGCGCCGGGAATCCGGACATCGGCACTACACGCGATGTCCGGAAGGTGTCTACCTGAGAGGGTCTTTGGGCTTATGCGGATTGGCGGGGCCCATGCCCAGGCGCGGCATGTCGATCGCGGGACAGCGGTCCATGACGACCTTCAATCCGGCCGCCTCCGCCCGCTTGGCGCCCTGTTCATTGATCACGCCCAGCTGCAGCCACACCGATTTGGCGCCGATCGCGATCGCCTCGTCGCAGAGCGGCCCCGCAGCGTCCGCGGTGCGGAACACGTCCACCATGTCAACGGGCTCCTTGATGTCCCTCAACGAGGCGTAGACTTTCTGCCCGAGTATCTCTTTTTCGTTCGGATTGACCGGGATCACGCGGTAGCCGCGATCCAGCATGTAATGCATGACCGCATGGCTCGGCCGCCTCGGGTTGGGACTGGCCCCGACCAGCGCGATCGTCTTTGTGCTGCTCAGTAGTTCGCGGATACCTTCGTCTGAATTGATCGGCATTGTCATCCTCCGGCGCTGTTAATCCCATATTGCGATCCAGTTCGCATTCAATGTAGCGCAGCTTGGCGACGCTATGCAACTTTTTCGGCGCTGGTCGATCTGGCCAAAGTCGCCTCAGACCGTCCGTTTATTGTAGGATGGCTGGTATTTTCGTTGCCGCGTCAGAGCAGACCGATGCTCCAATAAGATCTGCTGCACCTTCTGGCAATCGAGGGATGGGTAATAACTGGATGGAGGAGAGCAATGAAGCACAGGTTTTCGGTCCGCAGGTGGCTGCTGTTGATGATCATCATGTCGTTCGCGGCCGCGGCTGTTGCGCAGAAATCGGGCGGGACGCTGCGGGCGCCGCTGCGCGAGAACCCGGGCAGCGCGTCCATACAGGAAGAATCGTCCATAGTGGTAAACCAGCCCTTCATGCCGGTGTTCAACAATCTCGTCATCTACGATCAGCAACAAAAAGCTGTGCGCCCCGAGTCGATCAAGCCGGATCTCGCCACCGAGTGGTCCTGGAGCGCTGACTACAAGGTGCTCACGCTGAAGCTGCGTCAAGGCGTCAAATGGCACGACGGCAAGCCCTTCACCAGCGCCGACGTCAAGTGCACCTGGGACATGATCAAGGAGAAGCGGCCTTCCAATTGGCGCAAGAATACGCACAAGGAATGGTACGAAAATCTGAAGGATGTCGCGGTCAATGGACCGTACGAGGTGCGCTTCACGCTGGAGCGCCAGCAGCCGTCGTTTCTGTCCTTCCTCGCCAGCGGCTGGTCGGCGGTCTACCCCTGCCATGTCGATGGGCGCGTAATGCGGCAAAAGCCGATCGGAACCGGGCCGTTCAAGGTCGCGGAGTTCAAGCCGAACGACGTGGTGCGGTTGGTGAAGAACCGCGACTATTGGAAGCCGGGGCGGCCGCACCTGGACGGCATCGAATGGCGCGTTATGCCCAGTCAGGCCACTCGGACACTCTCGTTCGTGGCCGGGGAGTTCGATATGACGTTCAGCGGTGACGTGAACGCGAACGCCCTCAAAGATATCCGTGCGCGTGCGCCGAAAGCGGTGTGCGAGACCACTGCCACCAACACGACCTCCCTTTTGCTGATCAATCACAAGGCGCCGCCGTTTGACAATCTCAAGTTGCGGCGCGCGATTTCCCTCGCGCTCGATCGCAAGGAATTCGTGAGATCTACGCAGGGGGATGGCCGTCTGGGCGGCATCATGATGTCGCCCCCGTACGGCAATTGGGGTCTCGCGCCCGAACAACTCGCGAACGTGCCCGGATATGGGAAGGACGTCGAGCGCAACCGGACGGAAGCGCGCAAGCTGATGGCCGAATTGGGGTACGGGCCCAACAAGAAACTGAAGACGACCTACATCGTGCGCCTGGCAACGCCCAACTACTTGATGGGCGCCTCGCTGATCGCGGATCAGTTGCGCAGCATCTACATCGAGGGGGATATCGAGCAGAAGGAATACACGGTGTTCACGGGCGCGATCCTCAAGGGGGCATACACGATGGCTTTCCAGACGACCTCTGCGGCGATCGATGATCCGGATGTCGTGCTCTACGAAGGGTACAACTGCGCATCGATACGCAACTACACCAAGTACTGCAATCGCGAGGTCGAGGCGAAAATCGATGAGCAGTCCGCGACCGTCGATCCCGTGAAGAGGAAGAAATTGGTACAGGCGCTCGACCTATTTCTGCAGCAGGACGTGGCCCGGGCGACCCTGTACCAGTCAGTGAGCACCTCCTGCTGGCATCCGTACGTGAAGGGTTATGTCAGGGCTGCCAACAGCATCTATACGCACAATCGCATGGAAGACGTCTGGTTGGACAAGTAGCTCACACGAAGACGTCGTCGAGCAGCGAGTCGGACGTTCGCTGGCGACCCACCTTGGCGTCCGGCTCCCCTCATGCTCCCCTATGTCGGCCCGCTGCAGAACTCATTTTGCAGCGGGTTCTTATCCTTTAACGCAGGCCTTGGGCCGCAGCCGCGCGACGCGGCGCGCGAGTCCGGCCTGTTCCGTGGCTTCGGCGATGAGATCGACATCCTTATACGCGCCGGGCGCTTCTTCGGCCGCGCCGCGCATGGAGCGCGTGCGGATCAGGATGCCGTCGGCCGCGAGCGCGTGGATCAATTCGCGCCCATTCCATTTGCGCAGCGCCTGGTGGCGGCTCATCGCACGCCCCGCGCCGTGGCTGGCCGAGGCGAATGCGCCGTTTTGCTCTTCCGGATTGCCGGCGAGGATCCAGGAGGCCGTGCCCATGCTGCCGCCTATGATCACGGGCTGCCCCACATCGCGGTAGCGTTCGGGCAGCGCGGGATGGCCGGGCCCGAAAGCGCGCGTTGCGCCTTTGCGATGCACGTAGAGTCGGCGCGGTTTGCCGTCGACCAAGTGGGTCTCCACCTTGCAGGTATTGTGCGAAACGTCATACAGCGTTTCGAGTTGCGCTTGCGGCAGCACCTCGGCAAACGCCGCGCGCGCGAGGTGGGTGAGGATCTGGCGATTGGCGAGCGCGATGTTGATCGCGGCGTTCATCGCGCCCAGGTACTGCCGGCCTTCGCTCGAGTTGATCGGCGCACAGGCGAGCTCGCGCTCGGGCAGGCGGATGCCGAGCCGGCCGGCTGCCTTGGCGAGCGTCACCAGATAGTCGGTGCCGATCTGGTGGCCGAGCCCGCGCGAGCCGCAATGGATCGATACCAACACCTGGCCCTCGCCAAGGCCGTAAGCTTGTGCCGCCGCCTGATCGTAGACGCGCTCGACTACCTGGACCTCGAGATAATGGTTGCCCGAGCCGAGCGTTCCCATCTCGCCGCGCTGGCGCTGCTTGGCAAGGTCCGAGACCTCGGCCGGAACCGCGCCGGCGACGCAACCGCGCTCTTCGATGTGCGCAAGGTCGGCCTGTACGCCGTAGCCCTTGTTGAGCGCCCACTGCGCGCCGCCGCGCATCACCGCGTCCAGTTCGCCGGGGGAGAGCTTGAGGTTTCCTTCCTCGCCGACGCCGGCCGGAATTGAGCGAAACAACATGTCGGCGAGCGGTTGCAGGCGTGGCGCGATCTGCGGCAGGTCGAGGTTGGTGCGCAGGCAGCGGATGCCGCAGGAAATGTCGAAGCCGACGCCGCCGGCCGAAATGATGCCGCCTTGATCGGCGTCGAACGCGGCGACGCCCCCGATCGGAAAGCCATAGCCCCAGTGCGCGTCGGGCATGGTCATCGCCGCGCCGACCAGGCCCGGCAGGTGCGCGACGTTGGCGATCTGCTCGAGCACCTTGGCGTCCATATCGCGCAGCAATTGCGCGTTGCCGTAGAGGCGCACCGGCGCGCGCTCTTCGCCCGGCAGCGGCGTCAGCGTGTAGCACCAGGAATTGATAGCCGTAAGTCGACCGAGGTCCATAATTTCTTAGAATTCAAGAGTCGACGGAAATTGCGAAGAATCCCGATACTCTTGGGTTTCCATCAGTCTCCCGATTTTGGGTTGTGCGAGCCTGCACAACCCAAAATCGGGAGAAGAGCGATGCAAGACTTGGCGACACTGTATGCCTCCTGCGTGACTCGCCAAACGGTGCTGCGGTCATCTTAGACATCCACCACGCAACGCGCTTCCCAGATTCCGTCCTGCTGCGTCACTGCGAGCCCCGTGAGGGTCGCGCCCTTCACTTCGATGCCGCGCTCCATGTCTGCGCGCCAAGGCTCGCCTTCTGCAATGCCGCTCCAGCGCGCGCCGTTCCGGCGCAGGTGAAAACGGCCGAAGATCAGCGCGTGGCTGCGCGCCTGCCCGAGCAGCCGATTGAGCCAGGTGACGAGCGCGATTTCGGGATCGGCTTCCTCGAATTCGATCGCTACGCGCGTGTCGGGCTTCACCTTGCCAAGCTCGGTCATTACGGCAAACACGGCGCTTGCAGCACGCTCGAATGCCTCTTCGATGCGCACGCCGCGCCCGATGATACCCATATCGGCGTCATGTTCGAAATAGGCGATGGGCTCGGGCACGGCGGTGGGCCGAAGGCTAGAGCCTAGCGTGGCGCGTGGCGGGCTGCTTGACCATTGTCAATGCGGCGGCTGCGCCGAAGGCTGACAATTCAGGCGCAAGCGCTCGAACCCCGAGCCCTTTCGCGACGGTGCGGCCCATGAACTCCAGTTCCTCCATCCATCTGCAAACCGGCGACGCGCTGGTGGTGGTCGATGTGCAGAACGATTTTCTTCCCGGCGGCAGTCTTGCGGTGCCCGATGGCGACGCGGTCGTGCCGACGCTCAACCGCTATCTTGCGGCATTTGCGGCGCGCGCGCTACCGGTGTTCGCGACGCGTGACTGGCATCCGCCGAACCACTGCTCGTTTCTGGCCCAGGGCGGGATCTGGCCGCCGCATTGCGTCGCTGCGACGCCAGGCGCAGCCTTTGCGCCCGGGCTTGCCTTGCCGGCTACGGCAATCGTCATTTCCAAGGCGGCGACACCCGAGGCCGACGCCTATTCGGGCTTCGGCGGCACCGACCTCGCCGCGCGGTTGCGCTCCGGCGGCAGCGCGCGCCTGTACATCGGTGGCCTCGCTACCGACTATTGCGTGCTCAACACTGTCAGGGACGCGCTGACCGAGGGCTTCGCCGTGCTGCTGCTCGACGACGCGATGCGAGCGGTCGATGTGCACGCGGGTGACGGTGCGCGCGCGCTGGCGCAAATGCAAGGGCTCGGCGCACGCACCATCCGCTACGAGGACCTCGCGCCGTGAGTACTGCGCAGAGCGCGTTGCTGACCGATCTGTATCAGCTCACCATGCTGCAGGCCTACTTCGACGAGGGCATGCAAGATAGCGCGGTGTTCGAGTTTTTCGTGCGCGCGCTGCCGCCAGGGCGCAACTTCCTGCTTGCCGCCGGACTCGAGCAGGTGCTTCGCTACCTCGAGCAATTCCGCGTGACCGAATCAGAACTCGACTGGCTGCGCGCGCACGGCGGATTCCGTGAGCCGTTTCTTGCCTGGCTCGGCGCGCTGCGCTTCACCGGCGACGTGCATGCGCTGCCAGAAGGCACGGTCTGTTTCATCAACGAGCCGCTCATGCGCATCACCGCGCCGATCGCGCAGGCGCAGGTGGTGGAAAGCCGGCTGCTGAGCCTGCTGCACTTCGAGACGCTGATCGCGTCGAAAGCCGCGCGCAGCGTGCTTGCCGCGCCGGGCAAACTGTTGGTCGATTTCGGCATGCGCCGTGCGCACGGCGCCGAGGCGGGGCTCCTCGCCGCGCGCGCGGCCTATGTCGCGGGTTTTTCCGGCACTGCGACAGTGGCGGCCGGGATCGAATTCGGCATCCCGGTGTTCGGCACCATGGCGCACTCCTACATCGAGGCGCATGCCGACGAAATCGCGGCGTTCAAGGGCTTCGCGCGCTCCTGCCCCGGCAACGTGGTACTCCTTATCGACACCTACGATACCGAGCGCGCCGCGGAAAAGGTGGTGCGCATCGCGCCGGAGCTCGCGTGCGCGGGTATACGCGTGCGCGGCGTGCGCCTGGATAGCGGCGATCTGGCGGCGCACGCGCGCGCCGTGCGCGTCATCCTCGATCGCAGCGGTTTGCGCGAGGCCACCATATTCGCGAGCGGCAACCTCGACGAGCTGAAGCTGCGCGCACTGCTTGCGTCGGGTGCACCGATCGACGGCTTCGGCATCGGCACCAGTCTCGATACCTCGAGCGATGCGCCGTTCCTGGACTGCGCCTATAAGCTGCAGGAATATGCGGGGACGCCGCGGCGCAAGCATTCGGAGGGCAAGGCCACCTGGCCCGGACGCAAGCAGGTGTACCGTAATTTCGTGCCCGATGGCACGCTCGCCCACGACGTCGTGGCGCTCGAGGGTGACCCGCAGCCGGGTATACCGCTGCTCGCGCCCGTGATGTGCGCCGGTGCGCGCATGGGCCCGGCCGAATCGCTCGCCGTGGTGCGCGCACGCGCGGCGGCGCAAATGGCGCGCCTGCCGCCGCAGTTGCAGCAGCTCGATCCGGCACGTGTGCCGTACCGCGTCGACATCGCGCCTGGGCTGCGCGCTCTGGCCGAGGAACTCGACCGCATGCCGCATTGAAGCGGCGTCTAGGGAAACTCTGGAAAAGGGGCCCAAAGGAAGGGATGGGGCCCTTCCGTTCCCATCCGGGCCCCCTTTTGCTATCCCCCCACCTCAGTAAAAAAACCTCGGCCGGGAAACCATCGCCCGAGGTTTTTTAGAGGTTCGCTAGAGTTTCTTGAGCAGGACCTTGGAGCGCCGCTGCCAGTTGTAAAGCGATTTCTTCGGCTCGGGCAGCGCGCCGATGCCGGCCTCGGTGAAGCCGCGCTCGATGAACCAGTGCGCAGCAGTGGTCGTGAGCACGACGAGCTTCTTGAATCCGAGCTGGCGCGCCTCGACCTCGCCGTGATCGAGCAGTTTCTCGCCGTGGCCCTTGCCGCGGTATTCGGGCCGGACCGCGACTGCTGCGAGCTCGGCTGACTTGCCTGCGAGCGGGTAGAGCGCGGCGCAACCCACGATCACGCCGTCGTGCTCGATGACGAAAAAGCTCTTCACCTCGCGCTCGAGCAGTTCGCGCCCGCGGTAGACCAGCGTGCCGTCGGCTTCCAGCGGCTCGATCAGCTGCAGGATGCCGCCGATGTCGTCGATGCTGGCCGGGCGCAGGCGCTCGACCTTGTCGGCCGTGATCATGCTGCCCGAGCCGCCGTGCGTGAACATTTCGAGCAGCAGCGCGCCGTCCACCTTGTGCGATACCACATGCGCCCGCGCTACCCCTGCGCGCACCGCTTCGACCGCATGCGTCAGGTACAGGCGCGTGTCCGGGGTGAGGTTCCTGCCGCGCGCTAGCAGCGCCTCGGCTTCCTGCGCCGAGAGTTCCGGCATCAGCCGGCCGCGCGCGTCCTCCACCGGCGCGTCGCTCAGGAACACGAGCTTCGCTGCGTTCAATGCCTTGGCAGTGGCGACCGCCACATCCTCCATCGACAGGTTGAACACTTCGCCGGTAGGCGAATAGCCGACGCTCGAAATGATGACCAGATTGTTTGCGGCGAGGCAGGACTCGATTGCCGCGGCGTCGACCTTGCGCACCGTGCCCGTATATTGCAGATCGACGCCCTCGAGCACGCCCATCGGTTGCGCGGTGATGAAATTGCCGGACACGGTATTGATTGCCGCGCCCGCCATCGGCGAATTGGGCAGCCCCTGCGACAATAGCGCGTCGAGCTCGACGCGCAGGAGGCCGGCCGCCTCCTTCACGCATTCGAGTGCAACGGCATCGGTAATGCGCATGCCGGCGTGATAGCGCGAGCGCGCGCGGCGCAGTTTCAACTGGGTTTCGATCTGCGGGCGCGAGCCGTGCACCAGCACCAGGCGTATGCCGGTGCTGCGCAGAAGGTTGATGTCGTGTGTCAGGACGGCGAACTTGCCGTCGGCTACGACTTCACCGCCGAAGGCGATGACGAAGGTCTTGCCGTGGAAGGCGTTGAAATAGGGCGCTGCGGAGCGGAACCAGGCGACGAACTGGCTATGGACGCTGGTCGACATGGATTTTGGCTAGGGATGAAAGCTCCATTCTAAGAGCTAATTTGAAAATGAGGGGGTACTTCCCCTCATACTCCCCTAGTTCAGGGGCCATTTCGGGAATACCGGAAATAGCCTCCATTGCTTTATCGATTGGCACGCGGACCGCAAGTCTGCGCCGTCCTACCCTGGCAGCGGGCGCTGCTACCGGAATGGATTTAACGGGTTCCTTGGGCATCAGATCCGGATCGCACTCCTGCGTTGCCGTTGCAGTTACCCAATAGCCTGTGCGCCAGCACTGGCCGAATCCGCTTCTTAGCGCTTGGCCGCGTTAGTCGTCGACATAGCCGGAATTGTGCGGGACGCCCGCCCTTTGTGCAGTGCCATTGGCGGCGAATGCCGGCAGCGCAGCTGCCAGAGACAAGGCCAGCGTGCCGAAGATCAGAATTTTCGCATTGACTCCTTTATTGAAAAGATGCCCGCGGACAAGAGGGAAACGTCCGCGGGCGGTCCGGAAGAGCAGCATAAGGGGAACTGCTCCTCGAACGCGGTGACGGCGTCATCGGTCAGCCGCAAGCCGTATCGGCCTGCGGCTGCTTTCTGACATATCCAGAGAATATGCACCAGCACGCGACGCGTTATCGTCTAGTGACAGCGGCGCCGCTTGCGCGAGCACACGGCCCTCATCGACGCTGCGGATGCGATACGGTGGCAACTCGATCAAGTGCGTCATTTATCCAGCCACACATTTTCCATTCGGCGATTGCTGTACTGGCTGTTCAGGCTCGGCACGTAACCCTTGACATAGGGGCGCCAGCAGTAGGGGAAGGCGGCAAAGGTGATCGTCGGCCGCGCGGCTTCCATCTGCAGTTTCATGTCGATTTCCTGGACCAAGCGCCTGCGCTCGACCGGGTCGGTCGTTGCCGACTGGCGCTCGATCATCGCCTCGGTCTCCTTGTTGCAATAGCCGTCCGCATTACTCGGCGATTTGCACGTGAAACCTTCGTAGAACGATACGTCCGGGTCGTCCATGGCCATCCCGCGAGAGCGCACAGCCACGGCATATTGGTGCTTGTAGAGGACGTTGGACCAAATCGACGAATCGATGGTCTTCATCGCACCCTTCACGTAGATTGCAGACAGCTGATCCAGTAACATTACCGACACGTCCCGATAGCGCGCCACGTCGCGCGTGCTCAACACGATGTTCAGCGGCTTGTCCGGACCGTATCCCGCCTCGCGCATGAGCTTACGCGCCTCTTCCTGCCTTTTCTCGAGGTCCGGCCCGTACCCCGGAACCGACGCGAGCTGCTTTTCACTGAGCCCCCAGGCGCCCTCGGGCGGCGGCATCAACTCGCCGCCGATGCGGTCCAGCCCGGCGCCCTTGGTCTTCACGATGCCGGGGCGGTCGATCGCGAGAGAAAATGCTTTTCGAACGCGCGCATCCCCAAACGGCGGCACGGCGGGGTTCATGACCATCTGCGTGTACGCATAGCTCAAGCCCACCTGGCATATCGCGTCCGGCATAGTCGCCTTGACTTGGGCGAGCAGGGTCTCGCTCGGCGTGTACAGGTCGGTGTCACCCGATTGGAATGAGAGAAGTCGCGTGCTGGGCGACGAAATGATAGGTATGTCGATGCCGTCGAGGTAGGGGCGCCCGGGCTTCCAGTAGTTTGGATTGCGCACCAGGCGGATCATCTTCCCCGGCTCGAAGGACTTCAGCATGAAGGGGCCCGTGCCGATCGGGTGCTGGCGCATCTGCAGCCCGGCGACATGGCAGGGGTAGACCACCGACCAGCCGGTCGCAAAGAAGCCAAGAAATGAGGGTTGAGGCCGGGTCAGATGGAAGCTCACCTGGTCCTCGCCCTCGACGACGATCTCCCGCAGGTTTGTATACCACGCCTTGCGCGGGCTCTTGCGCCAGCCTGCGTCGCGCTTCTGGGTGACGGCATCCCAGGTGCATTTCACATCGGCGCTCGTGAAAGCCTTTCCGTCGTGCCATTTCACTCCGTGGCGCAGCTTGAATGTGAGTGTCTTGCTGTCCGCGCTCCAGGACCAGCTCGTGGCGAGCCCGGGCACGAGCGCGTCTGCACGGCTCATGCTCTTGCTCGGATCAAAGTCGACCAGATTGTTGAACACCGGAACAAACGGCGTAGTCACGATGTTCGAGCCCTCTTCGTGGAGCGACGCGCTCGGCGGGTTTTCATCGTTTGCGCGCTTTAGTATGCCGCCCGACTTCTGCGCAAGGGCCGTAGATGCGAGCGACATGATGACGATCAGCAAAAGCGACCTGGTGAGTGGATGCGTGCGTTTCATTGTTGATCTCCTCCATTTTGAAGCCGTATCGGCTTCCGTCTTCAAGTTCGAGTTACTTGTCCAACCAGAGATCTTCCATGCGATTGTGTGTATGGTTGCTGTTGCCCCCCCACATGTAGCCCTTCACATACGGATACCTGCAGGAGCTGGTCCCGTCTTGATGCATGATCGGCCGGGCGACGTCCTGCTGTACAAACAGATCGAGTGCATGAACCAATTTCTTCCTCTTGGCGAGGTCGACGGTCGCGGACTGCTCGTCGATCATCGCCTCGACCTGCTTATTGCAGTACTTTGTCAAGTTGCGTATCGATCCGCATTTGTACCCTTCGTAGAACATGGCGTCCGGATCGTCGAGCGCTAAGCCATGGCCGTGGAAAGCCATCGAGAATGCCCCCTTCATCATTGCGCCCACGTACATCGTGTATTCCATCGGCTGAATGTCCCCTTCGATCCAGATGCTGCGCATCTGATCCGCGAGGATCGAGGAGCCCGTCAGGGCCCTGGTGCCCGAGTCGATGCGCAAAATGTAGGTGAGCTTCAGCGGCTTCTTGGGTCCGTACCCCGCTTCTTGCATCAGCTTTCGCGCCTCGGCCAGATTGCGCGCGGCGTCTTTCCCCATTCCGGGTACCGCTTCGAGCTGTTTGAGCGTTAGACCCCAAGCACCGTGCGGGGGCGGCGACATGATGCCGCCCAAACGGCCCTCGCCCTGCGCCGCTTTCACGAACTCGCTGCGGTCGAGCGCGAGAGCAACCGCGCGCCGGACTTTGAGATTGTCGAAGGGCGGCATGTGGTGATTTATCAGTATCTGCGAGGTCGAGCCTGGGTAATTGGTTTCGCAGTACGCTTTTGGCGCCTGGGCGCGGATGTCTTTGAGGGTGCTTGGGGTCACTTCCCCGACGAAGGTTAGGTCGAACTCCCCGGCCACGAACGACAAGGCCCGGGTGGCTTGACTGGGCACTATGCGCCATTCGATGGCGTCCAGGTACGGCCGACCCGGCTTCCAGTAGTCGGGGTTCTTCACCAATCGAACGATGCCGCCCGACTTCCACTCCACCATCTTGAACGGGCCGGTTCCGATGGGCTTCTGGCGCATCGTGGGCCCATCGACATGGCAGGGGTAGACCGGCGACGCGCCGACCGCGAGGAAGGACATAAACGAGGGCTGCGGGCGCCCCAGCGTGAAGCGGACCTCGTACGGCCCGACGGCGGTGGTTTCTTTAAGGTTCGAATACCACTCCCCGCGCGGATTCCTGCGCCAACCGGACTTGCGCTTCCCCGTAATCATGTCCCAGGTGCACTTGACATCGGCGCTGGTGAAAGGCTTGCCGTCGTGCCACTTGACGCCCTGGCGCAGCTTCAGCGTGAGCACCAGGTGGTCGGGGCTCCAGGACCACTCGGTGGCGAGATCCGGCACGATCGACTCCGGGCTCGCCATCTTCACATGCTGATCGAACATGACGAGATTGTTGAACACCGCCATGAAAGGCTGATTTGTAAGTATGGACGATTCCTCGTGTATGGACGCGGTGATCGGGTTCGCGCGCAGCGGCCCCCGCAAAGTGCCGCCGTACTTCTGCGCAACGGCTGCAGTTGCAAGCGACATGCTTACGACCAGCAATAGCGACTTGGGAAGCAAATGCGCGCGTTTCATGGTTCTCCTCCATCTAGCGTTTGTCCGTTGCCCGGAAGGGCAACGGGGCGAAATTGCGGGACAGCGGGCCGCATTGCCCCGTCAAGCGAAGGCGAGCGATCGTGGCAAGATCGCCGCGCACTTTTTTCACAACTTGAAGTGACTCCGACTCCGCGCTGGCAGAACCCGCGGGAGGGGCGTGCGGTCCCCCGCCCAGTACGGCTTTGCGGCTCTTTGAGTCCTCCTCCCGCGCCTACTTGTCCATCCAGACATCATCCATTCGATGATGTGTATAGTTGCCGTTGGTCGGCCTGCTGTAACCTTTGACATACGATTGCCAGCATGCGCTGCTCAGGCCCTGGTACAAGACCACCCGGGCGCCCTCCTGCTGCAGCCTCAGATCGATTGCCTGAACCAGCTTCTTGCGCGCGACCGGATCGACGGTCGCGGACTGCTCGTCGATCATTGCCTCGATCTCGCGACTGCAGTAATGCGTGTAGTTGCGTACCGATGCGCACTTGTACCCTTCGAAGAACGCGTTATCCGGATCGTCGACCGACGAGCCTTGCCTCTCGAAGGCCATTGCGTATGCCCCCTTCATGTACGCGCCCGTGACCACCGCGTATTCCTTCTGCTCGATTTCCCCATCGATATAAATGCTGCGCAGCTGATCCGCGGCGAGCGAGACGCCCACCATGTAGGTCTCACTGTAAGCGCGCACGAAAAAGCTCGTCTTTAGCCTGTTGTTGGGTCCGTACCCCAGTTCCCGCATTATCTTGCGTGCTTCCGCCAGATTGCGCCCGACGTTCCTGCCGAATCCGGGCACCGCCTCGAGTTGCTTGGTCGTGAGACCCCAAAGGCCGTACGGGGGCGACATGATGATGCCGCCGAGAGCGGCGCCACCTTGCATAGCTCTCACGAATTCTCTGCGGTCGAGCGCGAGAGAAATCGCGCGCCGCAGTTTGGGGTTGTCGAACGGCGGCGCCTTGGTATTGACCAGCAAGGAGGCCGTGACGTTGCCGCCATTGGTTACGCAGACCGCGCTCGGTATCTTGGCTTTAATGTCTTTCATGCCGTTCTCGGTCACGGCCGCCGCGCCGCCCGTAATGTCGGCTTCCCCCGCAATGAACTGCAGAACTCGAGTAGCCCCACTGGGCATAATGCGGTATTCGATGCCGTCCAGGTAGGGCCGCCCCGGCTTCCAGTAGTCTTGGTTTTTCACCAGCCGTACCGTGTCGCTCGCCTTGAACTCCAGGACCTTGAACGGACCGGTTCCGATCGGCTTCTGGCGCATCACGCGCCCATCGACATGGCAGGGGTAGACCGGCGACCAGCCGCTCGCGAG